>Ga0105047_10010768_pt1 | contig 14915 bp, 14 predicted proteins | sample MAT04_FD_78384 | JGI IMG/M metagenome (GOLD analysis project Ga0105047, IMG submission 78384) | Freshwater microbial communities from Lake Fryxell liftoff mats and glacier meltwater in Antarctica - MAT-04 (megahit assembly) | ecosystem: Environmental > Aquatic > Freshwater > Ice > Liftoff... | reverse complement strand
TACTCGGCATAATTCTTTTGGATGAGCCCGCCCGAGGCCGGCATGTTGCTGCGACTGACGGCAGCGAAGAGTTCCCCGAGCGTGACATTATAAGCGCGGAGCGTCTCCGGCTGCACGTCGACCTGGTACTCCTGCGGCATGCCGCCGACCGTTGCGACTTCCGCGACGCCGGGAGCGGCGTTGAGTTGCGGGGCGATGTAGAACTTGTTGAGGGCCCAGAGTTTCTCGCACTCGATCGGGTGCTCTTTGCTCGGCTCGACGGTGTACCAGAAAATCTGACCGAGCGCCGTGGCATCCGGAGCAAGATAGGGGATGACGTTGGGCGGCAAAACCGTGCTGGCCTGCGTGAGCCGTTCGGCCACGCGCTGCCGGGCGAAATAGAAGTCGACGTTGTCCTCGAAGATGATGGTGATCATCGAGAAGTTGAATTCGGACGAGGAGCGCACCACCTTGACGCCCGCGAGGCCTTGTAGCTTGCGCGTGAGGGGGTAAGTGATCTGATCTTCGATCTCGCGTGGGCTGCGGCCGGCCCAGTCGGTGAAGACGATGACCTGGTTCTCACCCAGGTCGGGAATCGCGTCGACCGGCGTGTCGAGGACGGCGCGGACGGCAAAGACCGTCAGCGCCGCCGCGATCAACAGCACGATGCCGCGATTGCGGATCGACAGTTCGATCAGGCGTTCAATCATTGTCCATGGATTTCTTTTTGAGGTCCGCGACTTTCTTCAACGTGGCATCGGGATCCTTTTCAACCGCCTTTTTGCAGCCGGCGCAGCAGATGAAGACTGGTTCGCCCTTAATCGTCAATTTGATCGGGACGCCCATGGAGCCGAGCTTCTGGTCGTCATTGTTCGCGCAGTATCGCTGTGCCTCGGCGAGTTTGCGATCCTCAGGGCTGAGTTGCCCCAGGTTGCCGGGAACATCGTTCTCGGCAATTTTGGCTTTGCCTTTATCCGTGCCGTCCGGGCCACTGGTGTTCGTGCACCCGGCAATGATCAGAATCATCAGGGGAATTATTCGCTTCATCAGTCGTCTCCTTGGTACAGGGGAATCACTTCTTCGTCGTCAACTCGGCGACTTTCTTCAACGTCTCGTCCGGGTCCGCCTCAGCACTCTTCACGCAGCCCACGCAACAGAGGAAGACCGGTTGACCTTTGAGCATGATCTTGACCGGCTTGCCCATTTCGCCGAGTGGCTTGTCGATGGGGCAGATTTTCTGCGCTCGGGCCAGCCGTTGATCTTCGGGCAAGAGTTGTTTCAACGCTGCCTCGACTTTGGCATTCTTGTTGTCCGGCGTCGACGGCAGAGTGGGGCTGGCGGATTTGCTGCCGCTGCCGCCAATGTAGATCGAACCCGCGTTATGGTTCAACCGTGTCTCGGCATCAATGAGAAACGAACCGGTGGTGACTAGGCGATCGTTCTCTTTGAGCCCCTTCAGAACGGGATATAAAATCTCGCGATTCGGACCGAGCAGGCGCGGACCGAGCTCGACTTTGATGCCGTCGAACTGGCCGGGGATGTCCTCGCGGTAGACGTACGTGGCCGCGCCGGTGTCGATGATGCTGAGTTCGGGAATGACGAGCACCTGTCCCGAGCGGATCTGCAAGCCTTCGCCGGCAGGCAGAGTGGCAATCGTTGCCACATCGAGTTGCAGGCTCACCGTGGCGGACATGCCGGGGCGCAGCTCGTGATCCAGGTTTTTCAGTTCGAAACGGACGCTGAGCGTGCGGCTTTCTTGATCGAGATGCGGGAAGACGAAGGAGAGGACGCCGTTGAACGTCCTGCCCGGAAACGCGCGAGCGCTGGCCGCGACTTTCAACTTGCCCTCGGCCAGGCCGGTCTTGGGGTCGTGGGTATCTTTCGGGAGGAAGGCGAGATCGTCTTCATAAAGTTGCGCCTGCACCCAGACGGTCGAAATGTCGGCCACGTCGTAGAGAGGCCCGCCTTCCTCGACGTACTGGCCTTCACGCGGGTACTTCTTGATGACATGCCCATTGATGGGCGAGACAATCGTCAGGTGCTGGATCGGTTTGCCGTCGGCCAGGATCTTGTCGATTTGCTTATCGTCGATGCCCCAGCGGCGCAGGCGTTCGCGGGCGTTATCCTCCGCCTCGCGGCTGCCGGCCTTGCGGGCACTGAGCAGGCTTTCCACGGTCACGACCAAGTCGGGGCTGTAGATCTTCGCCAGCGGTTGATCTTTCTTCACGAGTTGCCCGGTCTGATTGACGAACAGTTCGTCGATGCGGCCTTTCACGCGGGCGGACACATTCTTCAGCGAACGCTCGTCGAACTCGACGGTGCCGATGGTGGCGATCTCCTTCGTCACGGTGTGGTAGGCGACGGGCACGGTCTTCACCCCAGCCAGCACGATCCGGTAGGGCGATAGCTGCACGCGGCTGGCAATCCCCTCCGGCAATGACGCGTCACTCGCCTCCCCCTTCTTCCGCTTCGACAACGGCATGAAGCAGATGGGGCACTTGTCCTTCTTGCTGGCGCGGACGATGGAAGGATGCATCGGGCAGAAATACTCGTGGTCGCCCGAAGCCTCACTCTGGTGTGTGTAAGTCATCTGCTCGTACTTGGCACTCAAGTAATCCCACTTCATCAGAACGAACGCGATCGCTCCGAGAATGATGAGAAAGCGCAAGCGGGCCAGCGGCACCAGGATGAGCAGGCGCAACCAATTGGGCACGCGACGGCGCGGTGTATCCGGCATGAACAATCTCCAAGCGGGCATTTGGACGTAGTGAGATCGGGGGTGCGTAAGAGAATCGCCGTGCCGGCGCTTAGCACGTTAGACGAGACAAGGATATGACGAGATCGCGGACACCGGGTGGATGATGGGCCATCCGCAAAGGCGCCGACAGGGAAGAAGTGAATTCGAGTGCGACGCTATCGACAAAGGCAACGTCGAGCATCACCGTTCGCAGCGGATTCGAGGGCGAAGGCGGGGCCGAGTCATCGGTCGGTTGACAAGGGCAACTCACCTGGCTCGCTGCGGACTCCGGCGCGACGGGCGGACAACAGCAGCACCTCTTGACGCCCGTTGTCGGGGAACAGCAGGGCGCGGTTCCCGAGATTCCGCAAACAGGCGAGCGGGGTTGCGTCAGCGCCCCGAGAGAGTGAGCGGAGCAATCGATGCACGAGGGGATGATGGCCGAGAGAACGGACGAGGCACCCGTCAGCACGCAAATGAACGCCAGGAATGTTTGGTGCAACGTCTTCATTCCCTGTTATCGTAAGATTTGAGCGGGCAGGAAGTCAAGGGCGGGGTAGATTGACGATCGAACATCCGCCTCCCTCTCTCGGAGTCAAAACATCATGCGAACGCTCTTCACCACCATCACCCTCGTCGCTTTCGCGGTTCGCGGTTCTTCTGCCGAGGTCAAAGAAATTCCAGTGCCCGCGATGAAAATCGAGCGCGCCACTGGGCGATTCGATCACCCAAAAGAAATCAAGTCGGCGGGAGAACTTGCCAAGGCCTTCACGCAAAAAGAAGTAATCGACTCCATACAGAAAAAGGTTGATTTCGCGAAGCAACGGCTAATCTACTTCGCCTGGTCGGGTTCGGGACAGGACAGCATAACTGCCAGCGAAGCGAAGGGCGTGATTGTCTTCACCTACACGCTAGGCCGAACCCGAGACCTGCGCAGCCACTTCAAGTTGTTCGTGGTCGATAAGGATGCGACGATCAGGGTCGATGGGGCGGGGCCGTGACGAACTTCCTCTCCAGAACTTCCTTCCAAAAAGCTTCCGTTCAGATTGAACGTGCCGGGGCGAAAAGGATCGACCATCATCACATGAATGCCCGCTTCAAGCGTCTCGGCTATCTTGTCGGCGAACGACGCGACGGCGCGTTCCCGATCCTTTTTCCCTGGCGAAACCACCTCGATCATCGCCACGATCCGATGACCCGACACGTGCCGGACAACGACCGTCTTTCGCTTTCGCGTGACGCCCTGTGCGACAAACTTATGGGCTGTACGGGCGGCGCCTGGAGTGTGGCTAAGCCGCCGCCGTCATCCCGCGGCCGGCTTGAGGAAGGCAGTTCATTTGATTGGGCCGGCGCCCGGAGTGTCAGAATGTCCGGAATGTGCCGCCCGGCATGTTGATCGACGAGTGCATAGTAATCGCTCGGGAGCATCCCGTCGTTGAGCGCGGAGCGAATCTCGCCCAACCAAACATTGTGAAAGTCATGGAAGATGCCATCTTCGACCAGCGACCAATCGTGAACGGGCATGCGGGAGCCTCCGTCAGGGATGCCTCTATTCTATCACGAATCGGTTGGAAATGGCCCGTCGAGTTCGGAGAAACGACGTGACGCTGATGCGTGTCCCGAGGGGGGCATTACGGGAGAGGCGGCGTCGCATCTTTCCCGTTAAAAGTGATGTAGGCGGCCACGATGTTGATGTCGATCTCTTGCCTCAACAGCTTGACCGAACCATCGGCCATGAGCACCATGGCGCCGATATGATGGAAGCCGTAAAGCTCATTATCGTTGGTGCAATTCACGGCGCACGGACCGCCGGAAGTAGACCCATCTATCGAGAAGCCGTGCAGCGGCAAGTTGCACTCGTCATCGGCCCACCCAGCGCCTGAGACTGACCCGGAAGCCAGCTTGTTGCCGCGGACATAACGCTTCGGTCGGCCGGCATCTTCCCCGAGCAAAATGGTATTGGAAAACCCGTCGGTTATCTCTTCAAGCGGACGCTGTAGATTGGCTTGCATGATGCCTTTCGCGCCCGTCTTTATGACGCCTGTCACCGGCCCATAATCGGCAACGGACGCCTTCCAGGCGACTCCGCTCGTCGTTCCGGTATCAAAGCGCCCGTCGCCTTTGGGAACAGACGGACATTGCATCACCCGGATCGGGCTGGCGATCGCCGGATGGTTCGAAGAATGATCCCACGCTTTATCGAAATGGAACATTTTAAAAATGTTGTCGGCCTCGATCAGGTTCAGCATGTCGGGAATCCAACTTCGTGCCGGCGACGAATAAGACGACGCCGGGAACTTTCCCGCGATGGTGTTGTAATTGCCCATCGCCAGGCCGATCTGGTGCAGGTTATGACTGCACTTGGCCCGATTGGCGCTCTCGCGAACCCGTGTCAACGCGGGTAGCAAGATGCCGATTAGGACGAGGAGAATCGCGATGACGACCAGCAATTCAATCAGCGTGAAGCCACGCCGATCAGCAGCAGGAATTCGGTTCATCGCTGGCTTCCAATGGGTAAAAAAATCGACTCGTATCTGATGAGCGATTTCTAATTGAATGGCGTGGGGATGAGCAACGAGAAACTGGTCAATCGAGTTGAATATTGCGCGAAGAATAAAAGTAGACGTGATGAGTGAAGAAAAGAACCAATTCAAAGTCGAATTCGACGCAACCTCAGCGAGTTGCCAATCACGGAGAGAGAGCTCAAACTCATGGCCGCCGCGGCCCAGATGGGGTTGAGGGAACCGCCGCCGAATGGAACAAGGATCCCGGCCGCGATCGGCACGGCTAGAACGTTGTAGAGGAACGCCAGGAACAGATTCTGCCGGATTGTCCGCCGCACCGCCGAGCTAAGATGCCGGGCCTCGATCAATGCATTCAAATCGGGCCGCAACAACGTCACCCCCGCACTTTCCAGGGCGATATCCGAACCCCCGCCGAGGGCGATGCCGACATCCGCGGCTGCCAGGGCAGGGGCGTCATTGATGCCGTCGCCGACCATCGCCACCCTTTTACCTTTGGCCTGTTCGCGACGGACATGCTCGTGCTTCTGATCGGGCAACACCTCCGCCGCGACTTCGTCGATGCCGACAACCCGGGCAACCGCCTGGGCCGTTGTGCGGCTATCGCCGGTCAACATCATCAAGGTGAGGCCTTCTGCCTTCAAACGACGCACGGCATCCGCCGCACTCGGTCGCGGTGCATCGCTCAGGGCGATCAACCCCGCGTAACGGCCGTCGATCGCGATTTCGACGACAGTGTGCCCTTCATGACGCAGATCCTCCAGTCGGCGGCGCGAAGCTTCACCGCTCACCTTTTGTTCCAACAAGAACCCGGCTGTTCCAAGCAAGACTTGTTTGCCATCGATCGTGCCCTGGATGCCCTTCCCGGGGACGATCCAAACGTCCTTCGTGATCAGCAGATTCATCTCCCCCGCGGCCCGGACGATCGCGCCAGCCAGGGGATGTTCACTACCGCGCTCCAGGCTGGCGGCGAGACGCAACAGTTCGTCTTTTTCAATCGCTTCCGCCGGTTCGACATGCGTGACGGTCGGACGACCCGCCGTAAGCGTTCCCGTTTTATCGAAGATAACGACATCGATCTGATCAAGAAGTTCGAGCGCGGCAGGGTCGCGGAAGAGAATCCCCGCCTTGGCTCCGCGCCCCATACCGACGACTACCGCCATCGGAGTCGCTAGCCCGAGAGCACAGGGGCAGGCGATGATCAGCACCGCCACCGCGTTCATGAACCCATGCGTTGGCTGGCCGGCGATGGCCCAGACCACAAACGTGATGGCCGCCGCAATTAGAACCGCCGGTACGAACCAGGCCGCTACCCGATCGACCCGATCCTGCACTGGAAGGCGGCCGCGTTGGGCCGTGCCGACGAGTTGAACAATCCGTGCCAGGAGCGTCTCGCCTCCGGTGCGCCGCGCCTCGACAACAATCGGTCCCAATCCGTTGAGCGTCCCGGCCGAAACGCTGGAATCCACATGTTTTTCGACTGGCAACGGCTCGCCGGTCAGCATCGATTCATCGACTTGCGATGAGCCATCGCGAATGACACCATCAACGGGGATGCGTTCCCCCGGGCGAATGCGAACGCGATCGCCGGGTTGCAAGAGTTCGATGGCAACGCTTTCCTCGCGGCCGTCAGGGAGTATCATGCGTGCCGTTGTCGGAGCAAGCGTGAGCAAAGCGCGGACGGCGTCGCCGGTCTTCTGCCGGGCGCGGTGCTCCATCACCTGCCCCATGAGCACCAGGACGACAATGGCGGCGGCCGATTCGAAATAGGGTTCGACCATCGCCCCGCCGAACGAAAAATGGCCGACGACGAGAGCAAGACTGTAAACGTAGGCAACCCCCGTACCCAGCGCGATGAGCGTGAACATGTTCGCTTGTCGTGTTTTAAGTGAACGCAGACCCCGGACGAAGAACGGCCAACCACAGCCGAAGACCACCAACGCGCCGAGAACCGCCTGCACGATCAAGGCGCTCTCCATCCCAATTGTCCGGGAGACGGGATGCCCCGGCAGCATGTCGAGCATCGCCATCAAGAAAAGGGGGACGCCGAGAATTAGGCCGATCACCAGGCGGCGGAATAGATCACGCCCCTCGGAATCGGGTTCATGGGCATCAGGCGTGGCGGCGACAAGTGCCATTCCGCATTTGGGGCAGGCGCCAGGGCGATCACTTTCGACGCCGTCGCACATCGGGCAGTAATACTTGGCGCCCACCGGGGCGGGCTTCATCGCCTCCCGGTGCCCCGCGAGAAATCGATCGGGGTTCAACTGGAACTTGTGCAAACAGCCGAGCGAGCAAAAGTGATAGGCGACACCTGCATGTTGATGCGACCCGGCCGCCTTGGCCGGGTCAACGGTCATTCCGCAAACCGGGTCGATAACGGTTGGGTTTGAGACGAGTGAGAGTTCCATACTCCCATTCTATCTCTGATCGTAGCGCGGCGGATAGTAGGCGGGGATATACTTGAATTCCGGCGGCGGCACATACGTCTTGTGAAGATGGCCTTCCGTCGAACCGGCGGTGCCGAAGAATTGACGGCAGGATCCGAAGACGAACTTGAATTCGCTATAGAGATTGCCGCAGCCGATCGGCGTGGGGCAACCGTCCGGTTCGCAACGGTGAACCGCCAACCGCTCGCGGGCCGCCATCTTGAATTGCTCCTTCTTGGTAGGGCCGGCTGGCGGATCTTCGACCGGGTCTCCCGCCACGGCGGGAATGGCGGACAGACCGGCCACCAGAATAGCGAGTATCGAGCGCATGATCACTTCCTTTTCGGGCACCGAGATCCTTCACTGTCTGTTTCATCGGAATCCCCGATCCGATGTATCAGGTGGGTTCGCCCAAGAATCGGCCCGGTTTTGTCAAAAAGTCCGGATGTGACGGCCATTTCGATTGTGACGTTCGAAAACTTCGTCAAGAAGATGTTTCGCATTGACGCCCGGAGAGGTTATAGTGGAGTAAACCTCTCGAACCGGGCTGGGCCAACCCATGGAGACCGACGAGATACAATTTTTACGGACCATCCGCGCGACGCCGCATGACGACGCGCCGAGGATGGTCTACGCGGACTGGCTTGACGAGACCGGGCAAGGCGAGCGTGCCGAGTTCATTCGCTTGCAATGCCTGCGTGAAACGCTCGAAGCCCATGACCCGCGGCGGCGCTCGCTTCTCACCCGAGAGCGTTACCTCTGGAAAAAGTTAGCCGTCGACTGGCGTGCCGACCTCCCGCCTTCCCTCCGCCAATCTCCCTTTATTCGGGGTTTCCCGCAGCCAGCCGAACTCGAACTGACGGCAAGCCAATTCCTATTCCTGGCCGACGACTATCTCGATGCCGCCCCCGCGTGGACGGCCCGGCTCTGGATTCATGAACGCGATCCCCTGCCGCGGCTCACCGAGTCCGGAAGGTTGGAACGGCTCACCGGGCTCAACTTGTTGGTAGCCGGGGCCGAACCGGCCCGTCTTGATCACCTGCTCGCTTCACCATCGCTGAGAAATCTGCGCTCATTGCAAGTGGAAGGTCATCCCTTTGAGCGACGCCATCTTCAGACGATGACGCAATCGCCCGCTCTCGCGGGGTTGCGGCGACTGGGGATTTTTTGCAATCCGCTCCGCGAAGCCGGTGCTCGTGATCTCGCAGCCTCGCCATACTGGCGGAACCTCGAGACACTGGATCTGAATGGCTGTGCGATTGGCGACGAGGGACTTCTGGCCTTGGCGACGTCCAAGAACCTGCCGAACCTTCGAGAACTCAACCTGCCTCACAACGGACTGGAAACGAACGCGGCGGGGACGATCATCTCGTCGCGGCAGTTCAAACGACTTGTCGGTCTCGGGCTTTTCGGCAACCATCTCGGCGATGCCGGAGCGCGAGCACTCGCCTACGGCCGCAATCTCGAACATCTCTCACGGCTCGATCTCGGACTCAACCGCATCGGGCCGGTAGGAGGCCGAGCCTTGGCAGACTCGCCGTTTCTTCAAGGCCTGCGGCAACTCTACCTGGGCGGCAACCGCGTCGGTGACGACCCGCTCGCTCTCGACGCCCTGCGTGTCCGCTTCGGCGAGCATGTGACGGTGTGAAACGGGCAAGTAATTCGTTGCCAACATGGAGCTTTGCTCTCTAATTTTTTTGTACCGTGGACAAAATGGGACATTTTTGGACAGTCATGAACAAGGGAAGATTTGAGCGTCGCGCGAAAATTTTCACGGGGTATGCCAAAACGTGCCATTTCGTGCCACCGGCTCGATACAAGTCACGGCAACCAACCCGAGGGATACAATCGATTTCGGGAAATGCAAATTGCCGCTGTTGGCTGCACACGAGCAAGTTGGGAAACGCGCACCACGATGCTTCGACGTGGAGCACGTTTCCCAACGTGCTCGAAAGCCCCCGCCCCTTTATCCGCCAGCGGACAGCGGCCGTCATCCTGATTTCGCGCGATATAATGTCCACCGGCCCCGGCACGGGAGTAGGGTCGTTTGGCGACTGGCTGGCAATTCCCGTGGCCGATCGTGGATCAATCCTCGTAAATCAATCCTGGTAACCGGTCAACTTGAGGCGGTCGAAAAACCTGCGGAGACACAATTTGAGCAATTTCGACGATCAAATTCGCAAAATGAAGACACAGCCGGGTTTCATCGCGGCACTTGATCAAAGCGGCGGTAGCACGCCAAACGCGCTGAAGGCATACGGAATCAAGGAAGGCGCCTGGTCCAACGAGGAGGAAATGCTTGCGCTCGTACACCAGATGCGCACTCGGATCATTACCAGTCCCAGCTTCAACAGCGAGCGAATCCTCGGCGCCATCCTGTTCGAGGGCACCATGGACAGGGACATCGAGAAACAACCTACCGGCGACTATCTCTGGAACGTCAAACGGATTGTCCCCTTTTTGAAAGTGGACAAGGGACTCGAGGCGGAGAAGGACGGCGTGCAACTGATGAAGCCGGCGCCCGAGCTCGCTGCCCTGCTCAAAAGGGCCGGAGCGAAAAATATCTTCGGAACCAAGATGCGTTCGGTCGTCAAGCAGGCCAACGCAGCGGGCGTCGAGAATGTCGTGCGCCAGCAGTTCGAATGGGGTCGCCAGATCATCGCCGCCGGCCTCGTGCCGATCATCGAGCCGGAAGTCGACATTCACTGCCCGGAAAAATCCAAGGCCGAGGAACTGCTCAAGTCAGGCCTCCTCAAAAAGCTTGACGAATTGCCGGCGGGCGAGCTGGTCATGCTCAAGCTCACCCTCCCGGAGCAAGCCGACTTCTACGCCGATTGCGTCAAACATCCCAAGGTGGTGCGGGTCGTTGCCCTGTCGGGGGGTTACCCTCGGCAAGAAGCTAACGATCGGCTGCGGAAGAACCACGGCGTCATCGCGAGCTTTTCGCGAGCGCTGATCGACGAATTGACCGCTCAGCAAACCGATAAGGAATTCAACGCCTCGCTCGATGCAACTATCCAAAGCATCTACGATGCGTCCATCACTTGATCGCAAAGAAGGGGACGGGCACGTTTATTGTTGACCATTAGGACAACGAAAAACGTGCCCGTCCCCTTCTTTCTTGCGAGCGTGCCCGAGAAAATCGATGCAGCAGATTCAGGTGAACTTGGGGCCCCGAAGTTACCCCATCGCCATCGCCGCCGTTGGGTTGACGGCGTTCGTTCGCCAGTGCGCGCCGAATCTGTCGGGCGCCGTGGTCGTCACGGATGCCAATGCCGCTCGTCATGCCGCGACGATCGCGGAATCCCTTCTGGGCGATGGTGTCCGAGTCAAAACGATTTCGCTCCCGGCGGGGGAGAACACCAAACGACTAGAGATGGCCGGCCGGCTTTATGACGAACTGGCCGCGTGGCCGGCGGATCGGAAGACTCAGGTGATCGCAGTCGGCGGCGGCGTCATCGGTGATCTGGCCGGGTTCGCGGCCGCCACGTTCAACCGCGGCATTCCGTTATTCATGGTCCCGACGACGCTGCTCGCCATGGTCGATAGTTCCGTCGGCGGCAAGGTAGGCATCAACCATCCGCTCGGCAAGAATCTGATCGGGGCGTTCCACCAGCCCGTCGGCGTCTGGATCGACCCGCGCCTGCTCAACACACTCCCTGAGCGCGAGTACCGCAGCGGCCTGGCCGAAGTGGTCAAATACGGGGTCATCCTCGATCCTGTCTTTTTCGAATGGCAAGAAGCAAACGTCGCGGCGATCCTGAATCGGGATGCTCTCGCGGTTGAACATTTGGTCGCGCGTTCTTGCCGGCTGAAGGCGGATGTCGTCGAGAAAGACGAACGTGAAGAAACCGGCCTGCGTGCGGCGTTGAATTACGGCCACACGTTCGCTCACGCCTTCGAGGCGATTGGCGGCTATGGGGCCTGGCTACATGGCGAAGCAGTCTCTGCGGGCATGATCGCGGCTAGCCGTCTCGCTGAAAAACGGGGCTTGATCGATCGATCGATCACCAAACGGCAGATCGAACTGCTGAGCGCCTTCTCGCTGCCGATCGCTTCCAAACCCGAATGGCCGATCGACGAATTGATCGCCAGTATGCGGCGCGACAAGAAATCCCAAGCCGGGTCTCTCCGCTTCATTTTGCCCGTCAAACTGGGCGAAGTCCGCCTGTTTGATGATGTTCCTGAACCGCAAGTGCGTGAGGTGCTGGCCGGCCGATGAACCGCGAACGACTTCTTCGCCTACTGCGTGGTCGGCTCATCTATGTCAAGATCGTGACGGCCGCCATCTGGTTGACGTGGCTCGTCAGCATTGCAAGCACCGGCTTCCAAAAAGATGCCGAGGGCCATTCCATCGGCACCGATCACGTCGCGTTTTACTCCGCGGCCCGGCTGGTCTACGAGGGCCGTGGGGTGCTGATGTACGACTATCATTTCCTCGCTCAGTACCAACCCCGGTTGACCGATCACGATGGCGGTTTTCTCGACGCCTATCGCAATCCTCCGTTCTATGCCCTGCTCTACGTGCCGTCGGCGATGCTGCCCTACATCTGGAGCTTCTGGATCTGGACGGCTATTTCTCTCGCTTTGCTCGGGCTCGGCATCGGCTGGTTGAACTCGGAACACCGATTTTCCGCTTTCCTACTTTCGCTGAGTTTCTTCCCGATTTCTTCCGTCTTCGGATTCGGGCAGAACAGCCTCCTGAGTTTCGGGATCTTGTGTCTCTGCTTCCGTTTTCTCGATCGCGGCTATCGATTCTGGGCGGGCGTGATCGCGGGCTTCGTACTCTATAAGCCGCAATTGCTCTTGGGTCTCGGTCTTTGGTGGCTGTTGAGCATCAGGCGATATTGGCCCTGTTTCATGGGCCTTGGCGTCACGAGTTTGTTCTGGGCCGTCCTGAGCGTTCTCTTCGTTCCTGAGGAGACTCGCCTGTTCATCGCCAAGATGAAAGAGATCGCCGAGTACGATTGTTTCATGTTCTGGAACATGCACAACCCGCGTGGGTTCGGCGTCCTCATCGCGTATGACGACAAAGAGGTCGGCAAGATTGTGGGCCTAATCGCGCTGTTTGCGGCCGTGGTCTTCTTCGGTTTCTTCTGGAGGAAACATCGCGGCGAGCCAGCGGTGATGTTCGCCGTGGCGATCTTCCTGACGCTATGGGCGTCGCCGCACACGATGATTTATGAGTGGTCGCTGGCGATCATCCCGGCCGTGTTGTTGTGGGAACGTGTACCCGAGAAACGCGATGATTGGCGTCTGATCTTCGCTCTGGCCTGGATCGCCTTGATGATTAGCACGCCAATAGCGCGATTTCTTTTTGAATCAACACAGGATGCACACGGGCACGGCTGGGCAATCCAGTTGAGCGTGCCGGTGCTGGGGATCATCGGCATCTGGGCAGCTCGTGTGCTGAGGGGAACGGAAACAACGCGGTCAGATAATAACCCGTAATGTGATTCCGTGCTTGTCACACGGACAGGTCACGCTTCGGATGACAACCGCGCAATCGCGATGCCAATCAGATGCCGCTAAAAAATGAGAGGCATGCTGTTAGCCGTGACGCGAAGTCGTCGCAGCGAAGCCCGTGAGCACCCAATATGCTCCGCTTCGCAAAGCCTGCGCGTCGCGGCTTCACGGTTAATCCTTCCACTTCGCCACGCCGCCGTTTCGGAGGGCCAGATTCGCGAGGTGAGCCGCTCCCGCGCTACTGACGCCCGCTTCGGCCGGTGCGCATGGTTTCTTGTTGGCGCGCATGGCGTTCACCCAGTCGGTGAGGTGCAAGAGTTCGCCGTCGGGCTTGTCGTAGAAGTCGAGGCCACGGACGCCGGCGCCTAGGATCATCTCCTCGGCCTCCCCTTTCTTGTTGCGGTCGGGGGTGATGACGTAGCCGCCGCGATCGGCCTGGAGCGTCGCTTCCGAGCCCATGAATTCGATCATGGCGCCGCTGCGGGCGTTCGAGAACGTTCCTTCAAAATGCATCTGGATGCCGCCGGGGTACGACAGGACGGTCTGCACCGTATCAGGCGTCTCCCAGACGTCCTTACTGTTTATGTGCTCGCCGAGACTGACGGCTTGCAGCGGGTGATCGAGATCGAGCACCCAGTGGGCGACGTCGATCCAGTGGACCATCAGGTCGGTGAAGATGCCGCCACCGAAATCCCAGAACCAGCGCCAGTTGCGAAAGCGGTATTCGTCGAACTCCTGCTTCTTGGCGGTGCCCAGGAACATAGCCCAATCGACGCTCTTGGGGTCGACGCCGAGGGGGAAGCGTTTCACGCGGTTGGTGTTGCGGTTCCACGTCATGTTCACTTTGACGACGTTGCCGATGCGGCCGGCTTTGATCAGTTCTTTGGCCTTTATCAGGTGCGGCATGCTCCGCTGCTGGGTGCCGACTTGCACGATCCGCTTGTGCGTATTCTGGGCTTCGATGACGGCCTTGCCTTCACTGAGATCATGCGTCAACGGCTTCTCGACGTAGACGTGTTTCTGGGCCGCACAGGCGGCTATCGTCAGCGGCACGTGCCAGTGATCGGGCGCTCCGATGACGACCGCTTCGAAATCCTTGCGAGCGAGCACCTCCTTGAAATTCTTGGAAGTCTCAGCCTTGGGGTCGGCCAGCTTCTTCGCTTCTTCCAGTGCCTTATCCTAGACGTCGCAGAGGACCGTCATCCGTACCTTCTCGATCTTGGCGATTGATTCCATCAGTTTGCGGCAGCGGCCGCCGGTGCCAATGCAGGCGATGTTGATCGTCTCGTTGGCGGCATAGCTAGTCGCCACCGAGCCGGCGATGGTCGCTGCCGCGGCCGAGGATGCGCTGAGAATGAAGGATCGTCGATTCATGGTCCGCCTCGATAAGGGAGAGTTGAAGATCGAAACTAGGATTTGGTGGGAGGCGAAAACAAAGCTTGCGTCAACTTCACTTTGTCGCCCAGGCCCATCGCGTAAGGTTCGTGCGGAAAGGACGGTTTAATCCCCGTCCAATTTAGCGTTCCTTGCACCTTCCCCTCAGGCGTGGTGCCGGTGGCTTGGAACATGTAGATGTCGCGCGTTTCGTAGAAGCCTTTTTCGTCAAGGCCGAGCATCTCCGCGATGCGTTGCACCCGGCGTGTGCCATCGGCAAACCGAGATAGCTGCACCACGAACTGAAGCGCGGAGGCAACCTGCATTCGCGCCACGTGAGCCGGCAGGCCGACATCGCTCATCAGGCAAAGGGTCTCAAGGCGCACCGCGGCATCGCGCGGCGTGCTG
>Ga0105047_10010767_pt1 | contig 14916 bp, 16 predicted proteins | sample MAT04_FD_78384 | JGI IMG/M metagenome (GOLD analysis project Ga0105047, IMG submission 78384) | Freshwater microbial communities from Lake Fryxell liftoff mats and glacier meltwater in Antarctica - MAT-04 (megahit assembly) | ecosystem: Environmental > Aquatic > Freshwater > Ice > Liftoff... | reverse complement strand
TGAACGCGGACGGGCGTCTGACGGGCGACGACTACTTCACGATCGACGGGAACATCAACGGGTACGACCCGCTGACGGGCTACCCGGTGGGCGTGGACCCGAATGACCCCAATGCCGTGCGTGCGGAGTTGAGCGACGGCGACGTGAACGGTGACGGCCGGGTGACGGGCGACGACTACTTCCTGTTGGACGGTCTGATCAACCAGTTCGACCCGCTCACGGGCCTGCCGTTCCCGCTCGCCGCGAGCCCGGCCTCGGGCGGCACAAGCGGCGACGGGCCATCGCCGGCGGCCGCGACGAACCTCTCCTTGTTCGACCGGCCGCCCGGCATGGCAGACCATGCCGTCATGACTGCTGAATCGTCTACCGGTGCAGAGCTGGTGGTTGGCATCCCGAGTGCCACGCCGACCGCGGCTCCGGTCACCGTCACAGTCACCGCGACCGACGCCGCCGTCAAGCCGGTGTCGAGTGCCGGCGTGGGCGATTCCCGGCCGAAGGACCCGATCGCGTCGCGCGGCATTGTAGCCCCCCAGCGTCGCACCCCCGACACCCGGGTGGCGGGTCGCAGCACCGGCGGCACCGGAATGGCGAAGGGCACGGGCGTCGCCCAAGCGACGGCAACGGCCAAAGCCCTGGCCACGATGACGCGAGCGAGCACCACCACTGCAAGGGCCAAGGGCCCGGCAACGGGCGCGACCGCCCGCCGCGAAAACGGCACCACGGTCGCCCATCGCCCCACACGGGTAGTTGTGGACCCGCGCCTGCTCTGGGCATCGCGTTCTTTGGCCTGTTCGGGACGGCTGGGTAGTCCCCGAACGTGTCCGGCGTCTGCCCCCCGCAGCGCAGCCTCGCCTGAAGTGGAGCTACAGGTTGCGGGACAAGGTTGCGCGGTAAGATACCCGGCGACGGCGACGGCGGTTATCCTTGACCGCAGATGTTTGGCTCCCACCTCTCCATTGCCGGCGGCATGCATCATGCCCTTCTGAAAGCCGAAGAGTTGGGGTGTGAAGTCGTCCAGGTCTTCACGAAGAACCAGCAACAGTGGGCCTGCAAACCGCTCGATCCGGCGGCGGTCGGGGAGTGGGCGACGCATTGCAAGCGGCTGAAATTCAAGCACACGGTCAGCCATGACAGCTACCTGATCAACCTCGCGTCGCCGGACGACGCGCTTTGGCGGAAGAGCATCGACCTCTTCGTCGAGGAGGTCCGGCGGTGCGACCAACTCGGGATCCCATTCCTCGTCACCCACCCGGGCGCGCACGTCGGCAGCGGCGAGGAGGCCGGGCTGACGCGGGTGGCGGCGGGGCTGGACGCCGTGTACGCCCGGATCCCGTCGCGGAAGGTGACGGTCTGCCTGGAGATCACGGCCGGGCAGGGGAGTTCGCTCGGCTACCGGCTGGAGCACCTGGCGACGGTCATGGAGGCGGTGACGTCAAAGATGCCGCTGGGGGTGTGCCTCGACACGGCCCACCTGTTCGCGGCCGGGTACGATTTCCGCGGGCGGAAGTACGCGAAGTTCCGGCGCGAGGTCGAGGTGACGGTGGGGGTGTCGCGCGTGAAGGTGCTGCACCTGAACGATTCGAAGAAGGAGTTGGGGTCGCGGGTGCACCGGCACGACCACATCGGCCTGGGGAAGATCGGCCTCGACGGGTTCCGGCCCGTCGTCCGCGACGAGGCGTTCGCGAGCCTGCCGAAGATCCTGGAGACGCCCAAGGAGAAGGACGAGCAGGGGCGCGAGTGGGACGCGGTGAACCTCGAGGTGCTGCGCGGGCTGATGTGAGCGTCAGTCGGTCGCGGGCCTGACCTCGCGGGGCAGGGCGGGGGCGGCGGCCGGGCCGGGCAGGGGGGCGGGTGCGGCGTTCACGGCGTCGGGGGCGCCCTTGGCACGGCGGCGGGCCTTCCAGTTGCGCACCAGGCCGCCGAGGTCGTCGAAGTAGGAGTAGGCGACGGGGGTGACCAGGAGTGTCAGCAACAGGCTCAGCGCCTGTCCGCCGATGACCACCACCGCGATCGTGTGGCGTTCCTCGGAGCCTGGGCCGCTGCCCAGGCCCAGGGGGAGCATGCCGGCGATGAGGGCGAGGGTCGTCATGAGGATCGGGCGGAGGCGGTCGCGGTTGGCCTGGATGATGGCGTCGTAGCGGTTCATGCCGCGGGCCCGCAGGCCGTTCATGTGGTCGATCTGGAGGATGGAGTTTTTCTTGACGACGCCGAAGAGGACCAGGACGCCCAGGGCGGAGTAGAGGTTGAGGGTGCTGCCGTCGATCCAGAGCGACAGGAGGGCGAAGGGGACGGTCAGGGGGAGCGAGAGGAGGATGGTGATGGGGTGGACGAGGCTCTCGAACTGCGAGGCCAGGATCATGTACATGAAGATGATGGAGAGGAGGAAGGCCCAGAGGAACTCGACGAACGTGCGTTCGAGCTCGCGGCCGCGGCCGGAGATCTTGGTGGTGTAGGCGGGGGGGAGGTCGAGTTCGGCGGCGGCGGCGCGGAGGACCTCGATGCGATCGGCGAGGGCGTACCCCTCGCCGACGCCGCCACGGACGTTGACGCTGCGCTGGCGGTCGAGGCGGTCGATGCGCTGTGCGCTCTTGGCGGTGGTGAGGGTGGCGAGGTTGGACACCTGGACGAGCTGGCCGTTGCGGCGCGGGAGGTAGAGCTGCTCAATGAGTGCGGGGTTGTTGCGGTCCTCCTCGGCGAGGCGGAGCTGGACGTCGTAATCCTCGTTGAGCGCCTCGTCGCGGAAGCGGGAGACCTCCTGGTCGCCGCCCACCATGAGGCGGAGGCTCGTGCCGATGTCGCGCGCGTCCACGCCCAGGTCCGCCGCCCGGGAACGGTCGATCACGAGGCGCAGCTCGGGGCTGTTGAGCTTGAGCGTGGTGTCCATGTCAACCATGCCGCCGGCGTCGCGGGCCTTGTCGCGCAGGGCCTCGGCGTAGCGCGACAGCTCGGCCAGTTCGGGCCCGCGGATGACCATGTCGATGTCGAAGCTGCCGCTGCCGGTGTTGAAGGAGGGGAAGTTGCGGACCTGGCTCCGCAGGTTCCGGAATTTGGCCAGCCGCTGGCGGACCTGCCCCATGACCTGGCGCTGAGTGTAGTTGCCGCGCCAGGCGGCGAGGGGCTCGCCGCTGGTGACGCCGCGCCAGAGGCGGGCGAAGGTGAAGGTGCGCTCCTCGTGGGGGGCGATGCGGACGTAGGCGTTGCCCTGGTTGACGTTGCCGAGGAAGCCGCCGCCGGCATTGGACAGCACCAGCCTCACGCCGCGGACGGTGCGCATTTCCTTGTCCACGTCAGCCATGATCTGGCGCATGGCATCGAGGCTGGACCCCTCGGGGGCGGTGACGCCGACCTGGAACTCGGCCTCGTCAACGTCGCTGGGGACGTACTCCTGCCGCACCATTTTGTAGAGCGGCCAGGCCGAGGCGATGACGGCCAGGGCGAGGATGGCGACGCCGAGCCGGAACCGCATCGTGCGGTGGAGCATCCACGTGTAGCCGGCGTCGATGAAGCGGTAGAAGCCCTTGCGCGAGTTGGCGCCGCCGTGGCCCTCGCCGCCCATGTCCTTGGCCCGCAGGACGCGGGCGCTCATCATGGGGGTGAGCGTGAAGGAGACGAGGAGGCTGACGAGCACGGCGACGGCGGCCGTGATGCCGAACTGGTAGAGGAAGCGGCCCGAGACGCTCGACATGAACGAGACGGGGATGAAGATGACGACGAGGCTGAAGGTCGTCGCCATGACGGCCAGGCCGATCTCGGCCGTCGCCGCCTTGGCCGCGTCGAACGCGTTCATGCCCTTCTCTTCAACGAACCGGAAGATGTTCTCCAGGACGACGATCGCGTCGTCGATCACGACGCCCACCATCAGCACCAGCGCCAACATGGTCACGCTGTTGAGCGTGAAGTTGAGCGCCCACATCATCCCGAACGTGGCGATGACCGACGTCGGGATCGCGATGCCCGCGATGATCGTGGACCGCCAGTTGCGCATGAACGCGAGCACGACCAGGCACGCGAGCGTGCTGCCCAGCACCAGGTGGAGGTTGATCTCGTGGAGGGCGGCGTGGATGTAGTTTGACTGGTCGCGGATGACCTCCAGCCGCACGTCGGCGGGGACCTGCCCGCGGATGCGATCCAGGTTGGCCTTGGCGGCGTCGATCACGGCGACCGTGTTGGCGCCGGACTGGCGGCGGATCTCGAGCGTGACGGTGGGCGTGCCGTTCAGGGTCGCGAACGACCGCTGCTCCTTGGTGCCGTCCTGGGCCCAGCCGACGTCGCGCACGCGGATCGGCTGGCCGTTGGCGGTGGCCAGGATCATCTCGTTGAACTGTTTCGCGTCGGCGAGGCGCCCCATGGTCCGCAGGGTGGCCTCGCGCGCGCCGCCGGTGACGTTGCCGCCGGGGACCTCGGCGTTCTGGCGCGCGATCGCATCGCGGACGGCGGTGATCGGGAGCTGGTACTTGACCAGCCCGTCGGCCCGCACCCAGACGTTCATCGCCCGCTCCAGCCCGCCGACGACGCGCACCTCGCCGACGCCGGCCGACCGCTCGAGCTGCTCCTTCACGGTCTTGTCGGCGAGCTCCGTGAGCTCGCGCAGGGACCGCGGCCCGGACAGGGCGACGGTGAGGACCGGCGCGTCGTCGTTGTTGGCCTTGGTGATGACGGGCGGCTCGACGTCGTCGGGGAGGCGCCGCATGGCGGCCGAGACGCGGTCTCGCACATCCTGGGTGGCGACGTCGATGTTGCGGTTCAGGTTGAAGGTGACGATGACGATCGAGTTGCCCGGCCCGGAGATTGACCGCAGCTCGTCGATGCCCTCGACGGTGTTGACGGCCTCCTCGATGATCTGCGAGACCTCGGTCTCGATCTCCTCGGGCGACGCGCCGGGGAGGCTCGTGCGGATCGAGACGGTGGGGAGGTCAACGCTCGGCAGGCGGTCAACGCCGAGCCGGTTGTGCGCGGCCACGCCCACGACGACCAGCGCCAGGATGATCATGGTCGCGAAGACCGGCCGGTGAATACAGATTTCCGCCAATCGCTGCATGCGTCCTCGGTGACGGTCCTACGCGCCGGCGCATTCCCGACCAGTGGGGCGCTTATGACTTTTCTACTACGCCCGGCCCGGCCCGTGGTTGGCGCAAACGGGCCGGGGCGCTCCCCCCGCGCGTCACCGCAGCGAGTTGACGACCATGCCCGTCGCAAGCTTGGGGAAGAAATAGGTCGATTTTTGCGGCATCACCTCGCCGTGCTTGCCGAGGTCTTCCAGGGCCGTCAGGGGGGTCGGCTGGAGCAGCAGGCCCACCTGGTAGCGCTCGCCATCCACCTGCGGCGCGATCGTCGCCGGGTCGGCGGTGTACCCCTTGGTGATCTCCCTGCCCGGCGCGGCGAAGCGCGGGGCGAGGACCTCGTCGAGGAGGTAGCGCTGGAGGATGGCGACGTCGAGCCGCCGCCAGGCGTCGGACTGGCCGGGCTCGAGGTTGGCAAGGACGTCGAGGTCCTTGAGGCGCAGGACGTGGAGCTTGCGCGTGCGCCCATCGAACAGGCCCAGCGTGTGCGGGGGCTCCTTCTTCAGGAAGTCGTCGGCGAACTCCGCCATGCGCTCGGGCCCGAGCGGCGACTCGGTGACTTCGAACGCGCCGCCCACGGCGGCCTTGAACGTCGCGACGTCGAACGGGGCGAGGTTACCGATGAACCGGTGGGTGGGGAGGATCAGCAGGCCGGGATCCTGCATGCCGACCAGGACAAACAGGCAGTAGTTGGCCGGGTGGCTTGGCGGCAGGGGGCCGCCGTTTTTCTGCTCCATCTCGAACTGGTACTGGAGGGCCATCGTGTAGCGGTGGTGGCCGTCGGCGACGTAGATGGGCTTGGTCCCCATCAGGTCGATGACGTGGTTCTCCACCTCGGCGTCGATCACCGACCACAGGTCGTTCTTCACCCCGTCGAGCGTCCCGGAGGCCTCGGGGCGGCCGAGGTTCTTGTAGAGCAGGTTGGTGACCTCGTTGCGCGGGTCGGAGAAGAGCCCGAAGATGGGCGAGAGCTGGACGCGCGTCGCCCGCGTGAGCTTGAGGCGGTCCTCGATCGCCTCCCGGTAGGTCTTCTCGTGCGGGATCACGTCGCCCGCGCCGAAGGGGGAGAGCTTCACCAGGGCGATGAACCCGCGGCGGTGGTAGGTGCGGCCGGCGTGCTCGTAGCTTTGCGCGTAGGGGTAGAGGGCGGCGCGGCCGTCCTGCACGAGCGTGCCGTCGGCGAGCCATGCGTCGAGCGTCGCCGTTGCCCGCGCGTAGGCCGCGTCAGGCCCGACGGTCTTGGCCGGCAGGTGCGGCAGGTCGATGACGGTGATGTTCCGCGGGTGCCCGGCGATGAGGGCGGCCTGCGACCGCTCGTCGAGGACGTCGTACGGGGGCGCGATGAGGTTCGAAAGGTCGAGCTCGGGTCGCCGGGCGTAGCTTACGGCGGCGAAGGGACGAATGGTGGCCATGGTGCGTCCTTTATAACTGGAGGCGGCAGAATACGGTGGGGGGGTAAAGTTACAAGGTTGGCGGGGGACGGTCGGGGGTGGGAAGGCATCCCGGGCTGGGCCTTGAGTGTAGAACTCAGACGGTTCCACGGCTATGCTTGGTACGCGTGAGGCGGTTCACGTGGATCGAATGGAGCCTGCAGAAGATCGACGCTCACGGCTTGACGCCTGAGGAGGTCGAGGCCGCCTTTGACCGCGTCTTTCGCCTTCAGGAGAGACGGGACGGGTCGTTTCAAATGTTCGCCGAAGCGCCGTCCGGCCGGCGCATCCGCGTCATCTGGAGGTACGACCGGGAAGCGGACGAAGTACCGGACGTATTTGCGGACGATGAGGACGCCCCGATCTTCGTCATCACCGCCTACTGAAGAGGACGCCATGCCGACGGCCCAACCCGATCGCAGGAGCGAAGCCCGTAAGGCGCTGGATGAGGAACTGGCGGCCGAAGAGCAGGTTCCCCCGCCCGAACTGTCACCCGATGAACTACCGCGTCCGCTCGAAGCACACCTCCCGCCGCGCCGCCGCCCGGTCGCGGCCGTCGGCGTAGTCGAGAACGGCGTCGTGCGGTTGCTCGACCCACAGGTGAAGTTCCGTGAGAACTCTCGCGTCATCGTGGTGGCGTCAGAGCCGTAACGCGCGCGGTGGGCGTCGTCCCCTCGTCCCCTCGTGCCGGCCGCAATCGCTTCCCCCGCCCGCGCTCGTTACCATATCCGCATGATCCGACGCCGACTGGGCCCGGACTGGGCGCTGATCTCGCAGAACGACCATGCCATCCTCTCGGGGCAGTTGGCCGAGCGGTGGGGGAACGCGGCCTTTGCGCCGCCGGTGCCGCAGCGCGAGTTCATCCTCGCGGCCGCCATGCACGACGCGGGGTGGCCCAGCCACGATGATGCGCCGACGCTCAACCAGGGCCACGAGCCGCTCGACGTGTTCGAGTCCACGCCCGAGTTGGCGGCCCGGGTGTGGCGGGCGTCGGCCGACCGGGCGGAGGCGCACGGGCCGTTCGTCGGCCTCATGGTCAGCATGCACGTGCTGGGGCTTTCGGGGTTTCTCGCCCGGGCGCAGCACACGCCGCGCGAGACGTTCGAGATCAACCGGTTTCAGCACCGCGAGGCCGAGCGGCAGGAATCGCTGCGCCGGCAACTCAACCTTCCCGTGGACATGCCGCTGACGCTCGGGTTGGCCCCGCCGGGCACGGGCGACGCCGACGATCGGGTTATCTTCGATTTCGCCATCCTGCAGGCCGTTGACCGGATGAGCCTGGGGATCTGCTGCACGACGGCGGTCTTCCCGAAGATCGACAACGTCCGCCAGCAGGTCGGCTCACACCCGATCTCGATCAACCTCCGGCGGGAGGGGGACGAGCGGCTCTACGTGAGCCCCTGGCCATTTTCCGTCCCGGCCATCGAGTTGGACGTCCCATTCCGCCGCGTGGGCGGTGGCACCTTCGAGTCCGACGAGGCCCTCCGCCACGTCTATTCCAGAGCCTCCGTCGAACATCTAAGGGTAACGATCACAGAAGGTTAGAATGGAATCCTCTTAATCGTTAATCGTCAATCGTTACCCCGTCCCAGCGGCAAACGTCCCAAAACCCAGCCGCTGGCCGTTCCGCGGCTTGTAAAACCCTCCCCCTTCCGTATACTGCTCAATTCGAGTGATTTTGAGCATTTGGAGACCGTAATAATGGCGGTGAAGCTGAGACTGAAGCGGATGGGTCGGACCAATCACGCGTTCTATCGCTTGAACGCGATGGACTCGCGCAGCCCGCGCGACGGGCGCGTGATCGAGGAGCTTGGCATTTACGACCCGGTGAACAAGGACAAGACCAAGCAGTTCGCGGCCAAGCTGGATCGCTGCCGCTACTGGCTCGACAAGGGCGCGGTGCCGTCGGAGACGGTGTCGTCGCTGCTCAAGAAAAGCGGCCTCGACCACAAGCAGCTTCGCCTCCCGCACGCCGGGAAGCCCAAGCCGGCCGTCGTCGAAGTCGCGAAGAAGGACGCCGCGAAGGCCTGAGGCCGCGCGAGCACGGACGAGGACAGACCCGTTGCGTAACGGGTCTCTTTTTTCAACCCAGTTTTCGGTGGCCGGGATGTCACCCCAGGGCGCATGGCACTGCGGATCGACATCCTGACCTTGTTCCCGGAGATGTTTGCCCCGATCCTCGGGACGAGCATCCCCAAGCGGGCGGCCGAGAAGGGGTTGGTCTCGTACCACCTGACCAACGTCCGCGACTTCGCGACGGACGCGCACAAGTCGGTGGACGACCGCCCGTTCGGTGGCGGGCCGGGAATGGTCATGATCGCCCCGGTGATGTTCGACGCCGTCGAGCACGCCGAGCGGCAAGACCCCCGCGCCGCGGTGCGGGTCCTGCTCAGCCCCCAGGGGCGCGTGCTGGACCAGGCGCTCGTGCGGGAACTGGCGACGAAAGAGCGGTTGCTCCTGATCGCCGGCCATTACGAAGGCTTCGACGAGCGGATCATCGAAGGCCTGTCGCCGCTGGAGGTCAGCATCGGCGACTACGTGCTGAGCGGCGGCGAGTTGGCCGCCATGGTGCTGGTTGACGCGGTCGTCCGGCTGTTGCCCGGCGCCCTTGGCCACGAGGCCGGCGCGGACGACGAGAGCTTCGCGGGCGGACTCCTGGAGTACCCGCAGTACACGCGCCCGCGGGAGTTTCGCGGGATGCCGGTGCCCGATATCCTGTTGTCGGGCAACCACAAGGCGATGGCCCAGTGGCGCCAAGCGCAGCGTGAGGCGCGGACCGAGCAGCGCCGCCCGGACCTGTGGCAGGCCTACGTCGCCGGCCGCCCGCCCGAGGCGGAGAAGAAACGGAAGAAGAAGCGGCCGCCCCCGGACGACCCGGCAACGGAGTCCCCGGCGGCCGACGAAGAGCGCGATAAGCGCGAACACTAGAGAGCATTTGGGAGCTAGCCATGGCACACCGACTCGTCGAACTCGTTGAACAATCGTCGCTGAAGAAGGAAGTCCCCAATTTCGCGGTCGGCGACACGGTCGACGTGGCCACCCGCATCATCGAGGGCGAGAAGGAGCGCGTGCAGGTCTTCAGCGGCACCGTGATCTCCCGGAAGGGGCGCGGCATCAACGAGATGTTCATCGTCCGCCGCATCGTGAACAACGAGGGCGTGGAGCGCGTGTTCCCCGTCCACTCCCCCTTCATCGCCAGCGTCACCGTGAAGCGCAGCGGCGAGACCCGCCGGGCCAAGCTCTACTTCCTCCGCGACCGCGTCGGCAAGGCCGTCCGCCTCGTCGAGAAGCGCCGCGAGAAGACCAAGGACGCCGCCGGGGCCAAGCCGGCCCTCGCCGCGACCTGAGCCGCGCGCGTCCGCCGCAAACCATACCCACAAGCGATGGGCGCATCTGCGCCCATCGCTTTCGTCTGCGCGACACTCCATCCTCCATCCTCTATCCTCTATCTTCTATCTTCTATCTTCCACCCTCTATCTCCCTTCCGCCGTCCGTTCCCCCTTGCCCCCACCCGCCCCGGCGATATTCTCTGCCCCATGCCAAGCTGGTGGGACAAACTGCTGGGCCGGGACAAGGCCCCGGGCAAGGCCGACGCCATGGGCGACCGCGGCGAGAACCTTGCCGCCACGTACTTGCGCAAGCAGGGGATGAAGATCCTCGAGCGCAACTTCCGCTGCTCCGTCGGCGAGGTGGACATCGTCGCCCGCGAGGGGCAGACGCTCGTCTTCGTCGAGGTCAAGAGCCGCGCTTACGACGACCCCGCCCCCGAGGACCAGATCACGCCCGACAAGCAGCACCGCCTCACGAAGGCCGGCAAGGTCTACCTCGGCCGCTTCGGCGTTGAGCCCCCGGCCCGCTTCGACGTCGTCGCCGTCATCTTCCCGACCGGGCAGCCGCCCATCATCCGGCACACGCCCAACGCGTTCGAGGCGACGTTCTGAGGGGAGTTGCCAGTTGTTAGTTGCCAGTTGCCAGTTGCCAGTTGTTAGTTGTTGGTTGTTAGTTGTTAGTTGTTAGTTGTTAGTTGTTGGTGGCCGGCATGATCGATACGCACTGCCATCTGACGGACCCGCGCCTGTTCGAGCAGCTCGATCGGGTGTTGGCGCGCGCGGCGGCGGCCGGGGTGGTGCGGATGGTGACGATCGGGACGTGCATCGAGGACGACCAGGCGGCGGTCGCCCTGTGCGCGGGGCGGGAGAATGTCCGCTGTGCCGTGGGAATTCACCCCAACTACGTGACGGCCTCCAGCCTCGGCGAGGTGCCGTTGCTGCGGGGGTTGCAGGCGGGGCCGGCCGTCGTCGCTCTGGGGGAGATGGGGCTGGACTACTTCCACCAGCACGCGCCGCGGCAACTCCAGGCGCCGGTGTTCGAGGCGCAGCTCCAACTCGCGACGGAGTTCGGCCGGCCCGTCGTGATCCACTCCCGTGAGTCGATCGACGACTGCCTCGCGATCCTGCGCAACCACCCGGCCGTCCCCGCGGTGTTCCACTGCTTCACGGGCACGCCGGACGAGGCCCGCCAGATCATTGACGCCGGCTACCTGCTCGGCTTCACCGGCGCCGTCACGTACAAGAAGAACGACGCCCTCCGCGAGGTCGCCGCGTTCGCGCCGGCCGACCGGATCCTCGTTGAGACCGACGCGCCGTACCTCACCCCCGAGCCGGTGCGGAAGCAGAAGACGAACGAGCCGGCCCTGGTCATGCACACGGCCGCCATCGTCGCCGCCGCGCGCAACCTCTCCCTCGCGGAGCTTGATCGGCTTACGACCGACAACGCGGCCCGGTTTTTCCGGTGGGCGTGACGGCGGCAGTCTCGCTTATTGCTGGGCCGGTTGCGGTTGCTGCTCCTGCGCCTTGAGGTCGAGTGCCTGCTTCACCTGGAACATGAGCAGCGCGGCCGTGCCGATGCTCAGCACGCCCATGGCGAGCAGCGCCCAGGGGACCCACCCGTTGCGGAACACGACGAAGGCAGTGTCGGCCTCGGCGAGGCGCCCGACCACGAACAATGCCGGCAACAAGACGCCCAGGGTGAGGGTGACGGGGATGAGCGTCTGCTTGCCCTTCAACGGGTCGCGCTTTGCGGGGGCGCGCCCGCCGCCCGGGGCGCGGTAGGACAGGGTGGTGCCGACGTGGGCGGTCGGCATGTGCATGTCGTCGTCCTCGTCCATCGGGCGCACGGCCTCTTCGTTCACCGTGTCATCGGCCAATGCGGAGACGAGCTCGCCCGGCGGCGCGCCGATGGGCGCGGGGGGCGGCGTCGGCGCCGGGGCGGCCGCCGCGCCGGGGGTTGAGGCGGCGTATGCAGGCTGCGCGGACGCGGGCGTCGGCGGGGCCGCCGGGCGCGCGGGTCGGGCGGCCGCCGCGGGCGCAGCCGGGCGTGTGGGCGCGGCCGGACGAGCCGGCGCGGCCGCACCGGGCGTTGCGGGGCGCTGCTGGGCCGCCGCCGGAGCGGGTTGCCCGGGGGTGGCTGGGCGCGCCGGTCGCTGCAGAGCGGGGGCGGCGCCCGGGGCGGCCGGACGCTGCTGGGTCGCCGGCGCCGCGGGTCGGGGCGCAGCCGTTCCTGCGGGGGCGGCGGGTCGGGGCGGACCCGCGGGTCGTTGTCCCGCCGGTGCCGCCGGGGCGGCCGTGCCCGCCGGAACGGGCGGGCCCGGCCTTGCCGGCGGCGCGGTGCGCGACTGCGCGACGGGGCGCTGCGGCGGCGCCACCGGAGCCGGCGGGGCATGCCCCAGCGCATCCACGTGGTCGTCGAGCCCGGACCCCTCCACGTGGCCCTCCGTGTCCGGGTGATCTCCGCTCGCCAGCCGCGACAATGCGTCGGCCCAGTCGTCGTTCTTCTCTGCCATGGCTTACCTCGATCGCCCGTGCCTTCGCGCTTACGCCCCCGCCGTGCCCGTGGACCTTCACGCTCGGTCCTTCGCGAGATTATAGTGAACGCCATGGCCGAACCAAGTGAACCGCGCGTCCGCCCGCCCGTCTTCGCGGGACAGTTCTATCCGGCCGACCCGGCACAGTGCCGCGAGACCGCCCAGTCCTACCTCGCTGGTGCCCCCAAACCCGCGGCCGACGGCCCCCGCTGGCTCGGCGGCATCGTCCCCCACGCCGGCTGGATCTGCAGCGGTGCGATCGCCGGCCAGACGATCGCCACGCTCGCCGCCGCCGCACCCCACGTTGATGTCGTCGTGGTTTTCGGCGCCGTTCACACCCCTGTGCGCTTCACGCGCGCGGCTCTCGACCCCCACCAGCGCTGGCTGGTCCCCGGCGGCGGTTCCGACCTCCCCGAGGAGCTGAGCCGCCAACTGGCCGAGTTGCCCGATCACTTCGCCGTCGAGGAGCGCCTCCACGCCCGCGAGCACGCGGTCGAGGTCGAGCTGCCCCTCATCCAGCTCGCCTGGCCGGCCGCGACGGTCCTGCCCATTGAGGTGCCGGTCACGCCCGACGCTCTGGCGGTGGGGCGCGAGACGGTGCAGCGCATCACCGCCGCGGGATTGACGGCGGTCTACCTCGCCAGCTCCGACCTCACCCACTACGGCCCCAACTACGGCTTCACGCCCGCGGGCATCGGCCCGGCCGCCCTGCAGTGGGCGATGGACAATGACCGCCGCCTGCTGTCGGCGGTCGCGAACCTGGCGGCCGAGCGGGTCGTGCCCGAAGTGGGGAGCCGCAACAACGCCTGCGGCGGCGGCGCGATCGCGGCCATGTTGTCCGCCTGCCGCGAGCTGGGGGCGACGCGCGGGGCCGTGTTGCGCCACACCAACAGTTACGACGTGTTACGGGACGTCGCCCCCCAGCCGCCCGATAACGCCGTGGGCTACGCGGCCGTCGTCGTCGGCTGAGGACATCACGCGTCGCCCCGGCACAACACCGGCGGGCACCGGCGTTGCGTGGCGTCAACGCCCCGCACAACCCGCCCGCCCCGCGCCCCGTACGCCCGCACCCCCTCTGCGCCGCCCCAGCCCGGCGCCACGGCGTTTTCTCGGACCTCGGCACCGCTGCAACCCGCCGGCCTCGGGTGGCGCGACCTTTGCCATAGGGGTCTATCAGTCAATCAAGAGGAGCACAGACCCATGACCGACAACGACTTTCAGAGCAAGCTGGGCCAGCTGATGGGCGAGATCAGCACTCTTCCTCCGAGCGAGCGGGCCAAGCTCGAACTCCTGGCCGAGGAGACCCGCGACCGCCACGAGAAGCTCAAGGCGACCTTCGGTAAGCTGCAGGAGAGCCTGGACTACCTGCGGCTGAGCATCAAGTACCTGGTCTTCGACCTCGAAGCCACCCGCCGCGAGAACGGCTACCTGCGCAAGGTCATCGACGAGGGCTCGAGCCAGGAGTAACGCCCCCCGCCCCGGCCTGCTTTCGTAACAAACGTGTGAGCGTCGTGAGGTCTCTCCTGACGTGCGGCGGGCGCCTTCGCCAAGGCGCCCGCCGGCGTTTTTGCGCTCGGGGGGCTGTCAGCATCACAACAAGCCAACGCGCGATCGGCACGCTGCCCGCAGCAAGGGTCATCCCGAGCTGGCGAGGGATCTCGGTGTCGTTGGCGGCGTCTTTGACACCGAGATCCTTCGGTCGCCAAGGCTCCCTCTGGATGACTGGGGTATGACGGCGGTGCGGCAATGGCCAACTCCCGCGAGCGCTTCCCGATTCTGTCGCAACGCCGCGCGCCCCCGCTACAATGCCGGCCTACGGAGGCCCCCATGACCCGCGCGCCGCGCCTGACCCTTGCCATCGTGCTCCTGTCGCTCGTGCCCGTCGCGCTGGCGGCCCCGCAGCTCGTGGTCCAGCTTCCGGCCGACGCCAAGGTCGCGTCGGCCGTCGCGAGCGCACCGAAGCTCAAGCTGGACACGCCCGGGAAGGCCGAGGGGGCGAAGGTCCTGTTCCCCAACCTGCTCCCCGACACCGCCTACGACGTGAAGATCACGCTGGCCGATGGCACGGTCCTGGCCGGCGCGAGCCTCGACTGGTACACGGACGAGGCCGCCGACAAGGAGGCCGGGCCGATGGATGAGGAGGACCGGCAGCAGATCAACGACCTGGTCGCCAAGCCGCTGGCGTTTACGAACAACAACCGGGCCCTTGCCCTGCGCGGGGACCACGACCGGGCGGTGGCGCTGGTGCAGCTCGTGCGCGACACGGCCTTCCACAGCAGCAAGGGGGACGAGGTGATCTGGCGGGTCGAGCTCTGGTACTTCAAGAATCGCAACGGCGGCTGGGAGCACATCAACCAGACCAACAAGATCCTCCGCCGCGAGCGCTACGCCACGAGCGCCCAGTACCGGGCCGCCACCGACAAGCTCCGCTGGATCCCCGACCTCGGCGGCATCAAGCTCGGCAAGGACGAGGCGACGAAGACCTTAGTCCTCGCGTCCACGAACCCGCTGACGACCCGGCCGGCGAAGGAGTGAATGGAGGATGGAGGATGGAGGATGGAGG
>Ga0105047_10010766_pt1 | contig 14916 bp, 13 predicted proteins | sample MAT04_FD_78384 | JGI IMG/M metagenome (GOLD analysis project Ga0105047, IMG submission 78384) | Freshwater microbial communities from Lake Fryxell liftoff mats and glacier meltwater in Antarctica - MAT-04 (megahit assembly) | ecosystem: Environmental > Aquatic > Freshwater > Ice > Liftoff... | reverse complement strand
TTAAGAAATCGTCATGACTGAACGATGCGAAGCAAAATCAGTCGCAAACTGATTTAGTGATGAAACCGAGCTTTGCTCGGATGGGTGGATATTTTAGCTTTGAACTGTGGACGCCGTGCCACAGCGTCTAAGAAATCTTATATATGATCAATATACAGCGAGGCTTTTTAACGCAGATATACTAAAAGAGCCACAAATTATTTAATTATTTATCTGGACAGAGCACTAGAATGCGTACAACAAGTCAACATCCTTCTTCCATCTTATCTAAAATTAAATTTGTCCGCTTTCACTTAAACATAAAAATTTAGACGTACCTAAATCAATATTCTTAAACTCTTTAATAAAAAAAACATTTATATTGTAGAAAATATGTCACACAGTATGGCACTGTCCCCAAAAATAGTTATGGTCAATTACCTGAATTCAAAACCATTTGAATATGGTTTGAAAAATTACAAAAAAAATGCAGGTTTTGACATTATTGCCACAACACCAGCCGAATGTGCTGCTTTATACGGAGATAAGACCTCTGATGTTGCATTAGTACCCGTAGGGGCATTACATGAATTTTCGGATTACAAAATTATCACAGACTTTTGTATCGGTTGTGACGGAGAAGTGAGAACAGTTTGTATTTTTTCTAATAAAAAATTGGAAAACTGTACAAGACTGCTGCTGGATAATCATTCAAGGACTTCAGTATTATTATCAAAACTGATCACCGAAGAATTTCTTGAACTTAATTTATCATACTATCCACTGAATGTGACTGATTATGTGATGCAAGGGGGAGATGCAATACTAATGATAGGGGACAAAGTATTTGAATATGAAAAAAAATTCAGGTACAAATATGATCTTGGAAGTTTATGGAAAGATTGGACTGGTTTACCTTTTGTTTTTGCGGTTTGGATAGCCAGAGAAAACAAAATTAATGATATAACCATAGAAAAATTAAATGAATCCTTTCATTATGGTATAGCTCATTTACCCCAGATTATAAAAAAAGAAAGCAACGACAACTTGGATTTATATTACTATTTAAGCAATAATATTCAATATATGCTTGATGAAAAAAAACGTTTGGCGCTGAATCTTTTTCTCAAAAAATCTGCCAGATTTAATCAATCATTATACCAAAGTGAAATAAAAAAGCTGTTGGTAACAGAAAAAAACTGTCCCTCCGATCAATAATTGACTGAGCTTTTTGGCAAATACGATTGTTTTATGCAAAATAAAAGGCAAAAATAAATATAGTAAAGTGCGTATTCCCATGATTTGCCAGTTTACTCTCCATTGCTCTTCTATATTTTAAAAACTTGTTAATTGATCAAATCATCATAGACTGGACAACTTTTGGTGTTTGATGACTTAAAATTTTCTTAATACCATTACCTTTGCCGCTTTTAAAAATATAATACAAGAAAAATTTGACTATGAAGACAGTACTTTCAGCCATCCAGCCCACTGGAGATATGCATCTTGGCAATTATTTCGGAGCTGTAAAAAACTGGGTGGACCTTCAGAAAAAATATAAATGTTATTATGGTGTGGTGGATTATCATGCTATGACTATGCCTTATGAAGTAAATAAACTTCGTACCAATACTTGGGACCTCATTACCAATCTTGTAGCAGTGGGTGTAAATCCGGATAATTTGTTTATCCAATCTCTTGTCCCTGAACATACTGAATTAGGCTGGATTCTGAACTGTTTTTGCTCGTATGGTCAACTTACCCGTATGACTCAATTTAAAGACAAAAGCCTACAAGTAAAGGAAGGGGCCAAAGAAGAATTCATTTCTGTAGGACTACTCGATTATCCGGTATTACAAACCGCAGACATCTTAATATACAGGGCCGATTATGTGCCGGTAGGTAAAGATCAGGAGCAGCATCTGGAGTTGGCCAGAGACATTGCCCAAAGATTTAATAATCAGGTGGGGAAAGAATATTTTGTTTTGCCAGAGCCATTGTACACTGAAACGCCAAAAATCCGTTCAACTGCAGATCCTGCTAAAAAAATGAGTAAATCTGCTGGTGAAAAACATTATATAAATGCTTTTGCTGATGAAGCTACCATAAGAAGACAGATCAAATCGGCCGTCACTGATTCAGGCAATACCACCGTGGGTAATATGGCCGAAGGTATACAAAATCTTTTTGAACTCATCAAAGCTGCCGGGTGGAAAGCAGAACACGATCAATTAATGGAAACCTTTATTGCCGGGAGCTTAAAGTATGTCGATCTCAAGCAAGTGACAGCGGATGCTTTGGTGCAAATGATCGGTGGATTTGTCGAAAAGAAAAAAGAAATCACATCAGATAAGCGGAGACTCAAGGACCAGGTAAAACAATCCTCATCCGAAATCAGAAAAAGAGCACAGGAAACCCTTAAAGAAGTAAAAGAACTCGTTGGACTGATGAATGTGTAGTCTAAGCAATGTTTTCAAATCAAGATATGACATAATAATGTATTGGCTCAGGCATCAACTGCTTGTCATTAAATGGTATTAAGCAATTTTGTACTTCAAAAATGTTAAAATTTGTACTTTTACAGGATCTTTTATTTTATTTAACATTTTTTATTAGAACGAGCCGAAAACTATTAATTACCTTTAGGACATGGATTTGACATTACCCATAAAGCAGGAAGAGTATAATTTAATAACCGGCTGTATCAATAACGAACGGTGGGCTCAGAAAAAATTATATGAAGACAATTATCCAGCTATGATGACACTTTCGATGCGCTACGCGGGCAATAGTGATGATGCTTTGGATATACTTCACGAAAGTTTCATAAAGGTTTTCAAAAATATACATAAGTATCAGACAGGTACATCCGTCAGTGCCTGGATCAGAAAAATTGTTATAAACACTTCTATAGACTTCTACCGGCGAGATCTGAGACGAAAATCGGAAGAATTGGACGTTGCAAGCTATGTCAATACGGATATACCTGATGCTGTTTCAAATCTTTCAAGCGAAGAAATTTTGAAAGCTTTGCAGCGATTACCCTATTCCTACCGTTCTGTATTTAATCTGTATGTGATAGAAGGTTATTCTCACAAAGAAATCGCCGAAATGATGAATATCAATGAAAGTACATGCAGGTCCAACCTTGTAAAAGCAAGAACAAAATTAAAAGACATTTTATTGGCATTTGATTCTGATTGGAGATGAACGAAAAGAAGTTCGATGATATCATTAAGGGCAAAATTGATAACTTAATTACTGGTAACAGCAATGAAAGCTGGGCAGCATTTGAATCTAAGTGGGATGCAGCAAATAGTAATTCTGACAGCGAAAACCAAGCGTTTGACAGCTTGATCAAAAATAAGATGGTTAAACATCACCAACCCTACAATACAGGTCATTGGCTGCAGATGAAAGAACATCTGAAAATTATTGAAGAAAGAAAAAATACAATATTTGTTACAAAAATTTTAGAATTTGCCGCTATTTTTCTGATTGTATTTACATTTTCACATCTTTCCAATTTGATTAATTTTGATCCATCTGAAACTACTTCTCATAAGGATCAGTTTGCCAATATTCAACCAAATAAATTACAAAAAGTAGCACAAAAGACAGTCATCAACTTTGAAAATAAACAACAAAATATCCTTTTGACCAAATCAGAAGAAAACAATGTATTGAAACAGGATATCCTGGTGTCAACAAATCCTGAATTACCTGTCGAAAAAAATATGTCATTTTTATCAACAAATTTAGACAAACTTGATGTTGATCCCAGAACGGCTATTGTAGCTTTTCAACAAGCAGAATTTGAATCGATTCGTAAAATCCTATCACCAGGATTAAATGAAATAGTACATATTGATGCTAAAGAAATCAATCGTGATGATTTAAATGCTGTTAAGTCTTTGCCTTTAAGTCAGATATTGAACCCTGAGTCTGAAATGGCAATGATATTCCCCTTGAAACTTAGCCACTCTTATCCATCCACCAAGTTTGCAATAGCAGCTTATGCCTCTGGTGACATCAATCTGATAAATACGCCTTTTGATAAATTATATTCTTTGGCTTCATACAATAAAGAAGCTTTAAATAATTCTTATGGAGTAAATTTTTCTGCAAAAAAATCCAATCTGGAAATAGAAACCGGTCTTGGGTATGCGCATAGACAATATCAGCCCAGATTGATCACCGAAGCTTTCGGCCAGTTTGCTGACCATTATTTTGAAAAAAGTTTAAAAAAGATTTCATATGATATTGCAAGTGTACCACTAAATATTAAATACCATTTTATTAATCACACAAATTGGAGTGCTTATTTAATGGCTGGCGCAGCGCTAAATCTGATTCTAGATGCAAAATATGATATTAATGAAACTTTGAGGCAAGGTAAACCTCCTGTGGGCAGATTTACACCGGAGCAGGCAAGGTTGGATGAAAAACCATTTATCACAGGAATCTTAAATGGAGATAATTTTAAAGATAATTATTTTGCTTCCATTGGATTTGGGTTTGGAATAGAGAAAAAGATACTCAATAATACATCCATATATATACAGCCATCTTATCAAAGACAAATACTCAGTGCTGATATAGGTATTGGACCAAATAAAGATAAAATACATACATCTTCTCTTCAGTTTGGTGTAAAGAAAATCATCAACTGACCCTTTCAGTTTTTAAAATAAATAACATAAATAAAATTACTTTTCATCCATCAATTTAATGGATTTAATGTCATTTTTGGTTCTGACATCGTAGTAGCCCTTTACCCTTTTACCATTGGCGGAAACCATTTCTGATGTCACATAAAATTCAAAATATAGATTCTCCCCATCATTTGCCCGAATGCTTACTTCACCGGGAAGATCACCTACTGTCTCTTCACTGGCTCCATCCAATTCTCCTTCTATGATCTTCCAACTTGGGTCTATGTCATTGCTATCCATGCCTAGTAAAGATTTGCCGTCCTTTTGCAGGTCAAGCAATGCATAAGACAATGTTGATGTGTAATTAAAAACGACATACTTTCCAACATAATTCCTGATCACATCCAAAGACGCATTTTCTACTTCCTCCATATTTATGGTGAAGTATTCAGAAAACTTTCGCTCAGGAAATTCAATGGTGACTGTTGCAAATGGATAACCCGAATCTTCAACATCTTTCACTAATCCTCTTTCTGTGATCTCACCATCTTTAGACAATCCTGTATTTTTTTTTCCTGAAATAGAGTCTGCGGCAAAATTAATTACCTGATTTCTGTTTTTTTGTTTACCGCTACAAGAAAAAGTAAACACTACAAAAAAGGATAGGATCAAAAATCTAAATACCATAGCTATTAAATATTAAATGTTTTTAATTGAAAAGTGACCACATCACCCGTTAAATCAAGGTACAATGATACAACTTTTATTAAAAATGATATTCCTTAAATTAAAATATTCTTTATAACTTAATCCAACTAAAATATTACAATAAGGCAGATCATATAAAATGTATATCCTTGCAAATAATGAAAAAAATAACCAATAAGGTCATTCTTTATAGTGTCCCCCAAAAAATAGACAATGGCTTATTTTAACATTTGCCTATTTTTCATCGATAGGAAATAAAATATAGCCTTCATTTTGATATTTGCTTAGTGTAGTTTTGGCTGAAAGAGCAAATTGCAAGCCCAACAAAAAATCATTTGGAGACAATTCTCTTAGCATGATACTCTGCCCACAGACCACCAAGTCAATTCCATTTTTCATTAATTGGTTTAAGAGTTCTTTATTTGGATTATTGTTTCCATATTTATCTTGATAATATGCATCATGCATAATTGATAACAGGGATGCAGAATGAAAAACTACTATCGCTTTTAAATTTTCTATTTTCAACCCTGCTGTTATATGCAAATTTAATATTCTGGCGACTTCTTCCAATCCTTCATTAACATGGCTGCCCTGAGCATTATTGGCAGTACTTTGAGTAAAGTCAAAAATCAATTTCATTTTTGTGTTTTCAGGGAAAACATTTGTAATAAAATCGACGGGTATTACCCCAGTCATTTTGCTAACTTTGATCAATGGAAATATCATTTTGGGTTCCAGTTTTGCAAATCTTTCTTCTTTAGTTATTGGTTTTGATTCCTGTGCATAAACAGATCCACAAAGAAATGTTACGATTGCCACGGCTATAAATTTAAATTTATTGATATTTCCGGTTTTCATTTGTTCTAAATAATTTTATACAAAGCTACATAATATTTGTGCTATGTTTTTATAGATTAAAGTTTGATTTTAAGAAATACATAAAATTTATATTTTAGTCTTTTCACATTAAATAGCGTTTTGTTAAAAAATTCACACACATTCTTTATAAAACAAAAAAGCGCATTCACACCAACAAAAGTGCAAATGCGCTTAATCCTTAATATTCCAATTTAAACCACTTTTTATGGTTTAGAGTATTTTTAAAAATTTTCTTTTAAATCATTAATATAAAATAATCTATGACTATAGTGAATTAAGTAAGTCGATTATTTTAAAGTCAGGAGTATAAAATATTGGTTTTAAGACCATAAAAATTTAATCAAACTCATAATTGGCAAAATTTAGGTTTTATCAAAATGAATACCCTACACTTAAATTAATACCAGTATGTTTAACTGTTGCATCATCACCACTACTCAAATTAGCTAAACCTAATATATATCTTGCATCAAAAGAAATCTTTGAATTTAGATTAATACCTGCTCCAAGTTGCAAGCCGAAATCAGGATTTTTTGGTCCGTCTTCTCCATCACCATAGGCCTGCTCTTCTGTTTCGCAATCTCCATCTACACAAGATTTAATTTTTACTTTACCTATACCTAATCCGAGATAAGGTCCACCTTGGATGTAGAAATTTGTGGCATCCATGTCACCAAAACCATACTTCACCATAACTGGCACCTGCAAATAATTAAAACTCAGAGTCGATTCCGCAGAAACACCAAGAAATTCAATTTTAGATTTACTTCCTTGCTGCATAAAATTTAATTCCGGTTGTATGCTAAGATTATCGCTGGCTTTTATTTTGTAAAAAACCCCAACTCCAAATCCTAACTTAGTTCCCGAACTAAATTCGTCATCTTCAGGATCAAGAGATAAATTAGCTAGATTTACACCTGCTCGGACTCCTGCCTGCCCATTTAAATTTAAAGCAAAAAACACCAATAAAAAGGTTGAATAAAAGTTAATTAAGTTCTTCATAATAATTTAAATTTTGTTAATAATTATAACATTATCACCCGATAATGTATTGACGGTTCAAATATATAATTAATCTTAATATTTTTATACATAGAGCAATAAAAAAAGGCCAAAATCACTTTTATGACTTTGACCTTTTCAATATTTGAATTTTATTTTCTATCTTGCAAATGCTGTGGCGCGTTTTTCTCTGATCACGGTCACTTTTACCTGCCCGGGATATTGCATCTCATCCTGTATCTTTTGAGAGATAATGAATGCCAAATCGTCCGCATACTGGTCAGTGACTTTTTCGGATTCCACTATGACTCTCAACTCCCTGCCAGCCTGTAGAGCATATGCTTTTTGAACCCCATCATAGGATAAAGCCAGTTCTTCCAGTTCACCAATTCTTTTCAAATAACTCTCGAGAATTTCACGTCTTGCGCCAGGTCTTGCACCTGAGATCGCATCACAAGCTTGAACGATAGGCGATATGATGTTATTCATTTCTATCTCGTCGTGGTGCGCTCCTACTGCATTGAGGATGACAGGATGTTCTTTATGTTTATCGCAAATCTCCATACCCAATAATGCGTGGGACAATTCTGAATCTTCCTCTGCTACTTTTCCTATATCATGGAGCAGACCAGCCCGTTTTGCCATTTTAACCTGCTTGGGATTCAAACCTAGCTCAGCTGCCATTGTAGCACAAAGGTTAGCAGTTTCTATGGAGTGTTTCAGCAAATTTTGCCCATATGAAGAACGGAATCTCATACGGCCTACCATTTTTACAAGATAGGGAGCCAACCCATGAATATCCAGATCAATGATGGTACGCTCTCCTATTTCGATGATCTGCTCATCGAGTTGTTTCTTAACTTTTGCTACGGTCTCTTCTATTTTGGCAGGATGGATGCGACCATCTGCTACCAATTTTTTAAGTGCCAGTCTGCATAATTCTCTTCTTATAGGATCGAAGCTGGAAATAACGATGGCTTCAGGTGTATCGTCCACTACTATTTCAGCACCTGTAGCCGCTTCAAGTGCACGGATATTTCTTCCTTCACGCCCTATGATCTGTCCCTTGATTTCATCAGACTCAAGGTTAAACACAGATACCGTATTTTCAATAGTATACTCTGCACACATCCTTTGAATCGTTTGAATTACGATTTTCTTGGCTTCCTTGTTGGCATTGGTATGTGCATTTGTAATGGCTTCCTTTTCAATCGCAAGCGCATCATTCTGGGCTTTAGCTTTTACTGCTTCGAGCAGCTGATCTTTCGCCTGACTTTCTGTAAGCTTTGAAATGGTTTCCAATTCTCGTATAAATCTTTCACTGGCAGTATCAAGTTCCTCTTTCTTTTTGGAAACTATCTTCATCTGAACATCAAGATTCTCTCTGATGGCAATGATCTCCTGCTCACGACTCTCCATGGTTTCCATATCAGCCAGAATAGCGTCCTGTTTTGTTTTCAAATCTTTCTCCAGGGAGATAGCTGTAAGTTCTCTTTCTTTTATCTCAACTTTCTGCTCAGCCTTCCATGTTTCAAATTCTGACTTTAATTTGGAAAAATTATCCCTAGCTTCCTGGATTTTTCTCTGTTTGACTGACTCATTGGTTTGTTCAGCTTTTGCAACAATCTTTTCTGCTTTGTTTTCCGCTTCGTCAATTTTACGTTTTGCGGTCAGTTCCGCTTCTTTGAGTGTTATGTCGGCCTTATCGTTGGCTTCTTTCACTTTGTTTTTGTATAGTGTCTGTGTTAGAAAATAGCCAAAGCCACCTCCTCCCAAAAGACCTACCACTATCCATACTATCGGACTCATATTGATCTACGATTTTGATGATGATAAAATACCCTTACGGGCGTTCAGCTAAAAGTCGCGGAAATGAATTGTAGATAGGAAAATTTTGAATTTCAATGAAGCTCAGAAATGTTGAGGACAGCTTTTATTTTATTAATCTGTTCACTGACCAATTGGTCATCATCTGAATATTTTGACTCCTTCTGATCAAATGTATAAGTAAGTAATGTCATGATAACACAATCAAGTTTATCCCTTCCCGGATAAGTGTGTTGAAAATCATTTACCTTACTATTAATCTCCTCTTCAAGATCCCGTGCTATCAGGTCTTCCTCAGGGGTAACTTTCACAGGAAAAACTCTTCCTGCAATGGTTATTTTTACCGTCTTCAGATCATCTTCCTGCATTATTCTTTGGCTTGTATGATTTGAATACATTGATCTATATCTTCGATAAATTCGTCCAGTTGCAATTGTATCCTTGCATTTTTGTTTTTTTGCTCCTGCTTTAATACTGCGATACTATCCACCGACGAATTATCAGTCTGTAATAACATTGAATTATTCTCCTTCTCCGACTTTTCTTCCTGCTCCTTTTTTAAATATATAATTTCTTGTTTATATTGATCAGCTTCTACTTTTAGATCGCTGAGTTGAACTTCCAGTTCCTTATTATTTTTAACTAAAAACTGATATCCGATTTTTAATTTTGTGACACTTTTTAGTATCTCATCCAGATTTTGTATCAGATTTTTCATCAAAGATAATATTTATTTATAACATGTTATTATTTTCTTATCAAAGCTCCAGTTTTAGCTTCCAATTGCATAATAAACTTTTCAATAATCTGGTCTATATCTTTATCCTGCAAGGTCTTTTCGGTATCTTCAAAAACAAATGACACAGCATAAGATTTTTTATTTTTTCCAAGCTGTTCTTCATTTTTATAAACGTCAAATAATACAATCTGTTTCAGAAGCTGTTTTTCTGTTTGCCTGGCTATGGTTTCAATCTCCGCAAATCTCACCTTCTTATCCACTACTAAAGCAAGATCTCTTCTTACAGATGGAAAACGGCTAATCTCTTTCACCTGCATCTTTTCTTTACCTATAAGAGCCAACAACACATCAAATGATATTTCGGCATAAAATAATGGTACCTTTATTCCCATTTTACGGCAAAGTGTCTTTTTTACCTCACCAAACTCTGCAATGGTCATCGGACCTCTATGAATCTTTAGACCATAGGAAAATCTCGGGCCATCGGCAATTTCAGTCACTTGATAGCTGGTGATACCCACCCTATGAAGTACTGACAGTACGGGCTTTTTTATCTCAAAAAAAGATTTTTCCAACTTATTGTCAGAAAGCCAGGATTCATCATTTTTCTTGCCTGACATAAATATGGTAAACATCTCATCTTCTTTGTATCCTTTTTCAATCTTTCTGTAAGATTTCCCAAACTCAAATACGGACAAGTTGGTCTGTTGTCGGTTTAAATTATAAGCCATAGATAATAGCCCACTCACCAGCATATCAGGTCGCATGATATCAAGATGAATATTTGAAGTATTATTGATATGAACAAAATCGGAACCTTCAGCAATACCAAGGTCTTTATAATGTTTTGACTCAATCAGGGAAAGACCCATCATTTCATTAAATCCCGATGATGCCAGATAATCTGAAATAAGTTCTTTGGTCTTGTGTTTGTCTGGTTTTTTTGTATAAGAAATGGTACTTTGTATCTTTGCAGGAACTGGTACTCTGTTTAGTCCAAAAATCCTTAGTATTTCTTCAATCAGATCCACTTCTCTGGTGACATCCACTTTATTTGTGGGGACTTTTATCATTATGCTTTCATCGTCAAATGGTTTTACTTCCATTTCCATCGCTTGCAATATGGCGTGAATATCATCTTCACTTATTTCCATACCGATCAAATTGTTGACGTTTTTATAATTCAACCTTATCTCTACCGGTTTGATCTCCTTTGGATATACATCAATGGTTGAGTTACTAATTTCTCCATTCGCCAATTCTCTGATCAGAGCAGCAGCTCTTTTCATTGCAAATTCAGTGATATTTGGATCTGATCCCTTTTCAAATACTTTGGCTGCATCTGTACGTAAATTGTGCCTCGTACTTGTCTTACGGATGCTTTTGGGACTAAAGCAAGCTGACTCCAAAAAAACATTTTTTGTCTCTGTTGATACACCGCTGCCCAATCCACCATACACCCCAGCCATACAAAGCCCAGTAGAATTTCCGTCACATATCATCAGGTCTTCTGCATCAAGTTTTCGGGTTATTCCATCCAGGGTCACAAATAAGGTGCCGGCATCCAATGTTCTAACTATAACTTTTTTGCCTTCTATTTTATCCGCATCAAAAACATGTAAAGGCTGACCCAACTCATTCAATACAAAATTAGTTATATCTACAATGTTGTTTATAGGTTTTACCCCGATGGCTTTAAGCAATTTTTTCAGCCAATCCGGTGACTCCCTGACGATGACATTATTTATGGTAATACCGGTATAGCGGATGCAGGCATTCTGATCCTGAACTTCTACATCTATATTCAATCCAACCCTTTCGGTAACAAAGTCCGATATGTCCGGCTCTATAATGTCATCAGTATAACCATCATTTACCCTAAGATATGCCACTAAATCTCTGGCTACGCCAAGCTGTGATGTAGCGTCAGATCTGTTAGGTGTAAGCCCGACTTCGAATACAAAATCGTCATCAATGTTGTAAAAACTGGCCGCCGCCATACCTATCTGTGTATTTGCCGGCAAAACAATGATACCGGAATGATCATTCCCAATCCCTAGTTCGTCTTCTGCACAAATCATCCCTTGAGACTCAACGCCTCTTATTTTTCCTTTTTTAATGGTCCATGCTTCTCCTTCCGCGTTGTATAGTTCTGTTCCTATAGTGGCCACCATGACCTTTTGACCTTTCGCCACATTGACTGCACCGCAAACAATTTGCAGCAATTCATCTGATCCGACATTTACATGGGTAACAGAAAGTCGATCGGCATCCGGATGTTTTTCACAAGTAATGACTTCCCCTGTAATAATACCTTTTAAACCTCCTTTTATTGATTCAACCGTTTCTACTCCTTCCACTTCAAGCCCGATAATGGTAAGCATCTCTGCTATTTTATCCGGATGATGGGGCACATTCAGATATTTTTTAAGCCAATTCAGCGACAATTTCATACTTCCCTTTTTTCATTAAATTCTATGATTAACACCCTATTATAAGTCCGCAAAATTAACAAAATATGTAGGAAAAAAAGAATTAAGCATGATATATTTAATAAATTGTTACATAAATTAGCCTACAATAATCAATAGTTATGGGCAAATCTTTGCTTTTCATCTTAACAGGAAAACATTTTAATATCAGTCACTAAAATATTTTTACCTTTGTTTTTTTAAAAGTTCAACATGGCATTTAAAGATATCAAAGTCATCGGTTTTGATGCAGATGATACACTGTGGAGCAACGAACCTTACTTCAGAGAAGCAGAAGATAAATTTTGTGACCTGATGGAATCATACATGCCAAGACACAGTGCACACAGAGAATTGTTTGCTACAGAAATAGAAAATCTTACACTTTATGGATATGGGATAAAGGCATTTATGTTATCAATGATTGAAACAGCACTAAAAATAGCGGGCAATACGCTTCCAGTGGATGTCATCGCCAGAATTATAGAGATAGGGAGAAGTCAATTGGAATATCCGGTCGAAGTGCTGGAAGGCGTTGAAGATGTATTACAAGCATTGAAAAGTAAATACAGACTCGTGGTGGTAACCAAAGGCGACCTTCTGGATCAGGAAAGAAAACTGATCAAGTCAAATTTATCAGGCTATTTTCACCACATTGAGATCGTATCTGAAAAACGGACTTCAGATTATCAAAAGTTATTGAAGCATCTGGACATACATCCCCAAGAATTTCTGATGATCGGAAATTCACTTAAATCTGATGTGCTACCTGTTTTGGACCTTGGTTGCTGCGGCGTTCACGTACCTTTTCATACTACCTGGGAACATGAAAAAGTGGATGTGATTATTACCGATCCGAAATTCCGTCAAGTAGAACATATCAATGAATTATTAGCACTCCTTTGACATGTATAAAAAAATTGATATCGAACAATGGAACAGAAAAGAATTGTTCTATTTTTTCAACACTTTTGAAGAACCTTATTTTGGTATCACGGCCAATCTGGATGTAACCACCGCTTACAAAAAGTCCAAAGCGTTGCAAACTTCCTTTTTTTTGTATTATCTGCACAAATCTCTTTTGGCGGTAAACCAGCTGAAACCACTCAAATACAGAATAATAGAAAATGATGTCGTAGAATATGATACCATTCACTCTTCTGCAACGGTAAACAGAGATGACGGGACTTTTGGCTATAGTTTTATGCTATTTGATCTATCCTATGAAACATTCCTGTTAAACGCAAAGTCCGAAATTGATAGGGTAAGGTCATCTCAATATCTCTTTCCTGAAAGAAATGGAATGGATGCCATACATTATTCTTCATTGCCCTGGATAAGATTTACAAGTTTATCTCACGCCAGAAGATTTGCTGCCAAAGATTCTGTGCCGAAGATATCTTTTGGAAAAATGCTTGACATGAGTGGCAAAAAAGATATGCCTTGCTCCATTCACGTTCACCACGGCTTGGTAGATGGCAAAGATGTGGGAAATTATTTTGAATTGTTTCAGGAGTTGCTGAATGAAAAATAATTCTTAATTTTGTCGGGTTAAGATATTCAGAAACAAAGATTCAAGTCATGATATTATGTTTGAGTCTATAAAATTTTTAGAAAATTAATACTAAAATGGGAAAATCCTCCTTCATGAAAAACACACCATTAAAGTGTTTGATACTGACCTTCCTGGCATATAGTCCTTCAAATGATATAATGAATTTGATCATTTCAAAACTGGACCAATTGATACATCACTTTCCACAAGAAAAAGTGTATGTGCATACAGATAAACCACATTATACATTAGGTGATACTCTTTGGTTTAGTTTAACAGCCACTGATGCCAGTTTTCACGAAAAACAAAGTGTTTCCAAACTTGTATATGTACAGCTTATAGGCCCTGATTCTACAGTATTATCTAAAAAAAGTATATTGATCAATGAAAAATGGGGCAAAGGAGAATTTGCTTTAAAAGATTCGTGGCAGGATGGAAAATATACTATACAGGCATTCACCAATTACATGATGAATTATAGCCCGGAATATATATTTTCGAAAGAAATAATATTGTGGAATGCATCTCAGCAATATATATTGGAAGATACTGCTGATGTAGAGCAAAAGAAAAACCTGAATATCCAATTTTACCCTGAAGGAGGTGATTTGGTAGAAAATCTTACTTCAGAAGTTGCATTTGAAGCAATGTATGAAAATGGCGATCCTGCTGAAGGCGAATTACTGATAAAGGATGAAAAAGGAAATATAATTACTAAAACGGGTACTTTATATGAAGGTAAAGGATTTTTTACCATCAAGCCAAATTCGGATAGTAAATATCATGGTACGATGGAAAATAAAATATTCAACCTGCCCTATATAAAAAGGGAAGGTTACAACTTAAAGGTAAACAATAAAAACAAAGACTTTGTATCCGTTACTCTGCAAACCAATATCAGGGATGGCCTGGTGGGCACATTTCTTGTCGGACATATAAGGGGACAGGCATTTTTATCCAAAGATGGGTTTGCAGACACTACACTGACCTTAAAAATTGAAAAAAAATTATTGCCACCCGGCGTAGGTCAGTTTACTCTATTTAGCAAAGATGGTTTACCGTTGTGTGAAAGAGCAGTATTCATTGAGAATGTGTCAG
>Ga0105047_10010764_pt1 | contig 14919 bp, 16 predicted proteins | sample MAT04_FD_78384 | JGI IMG/M metagenome (GOLD analysis project Ga0105047, IMG submission 78384) | Freshwater microbial communities from Lake Fryxell liftoff mats and glacier meltwater in Antarctica - MAT-04 (megahit assembly) | ecosystem: Environmental > Aquatic > Freshwater > Ice > Liftoff... | reverse complement strand
GCACAAGTGGTGAGAGCTTGGCGACCAACCAGCGAACATCGAAGTGCTCAAGGGGCTTCAATGAGTTCCGCGATTTTACGTCCAAGCAGTCCTCGTCTTCGACATCGACTGCGGCGGATTTGCCGCCTGTCGCAAGTGAATCGAGCGAAACGCCAGACGCGCGCATCGCTGCTGCCGTGCAGGAACTCGATGAAGCCCTCGCCGAACAACTGCTTGAGCAGTCAAGCTGTTCGCGTGACAAGCCGAGTTCATCGAGGATGCCACGCACCGCAGCGGCGAGCGATGCGCCCACGCTTTCGTGGACGCGCACTGCCCGGCGCCCCGCGCCCCGGTACGAGAAAACCCCCGCCGGAGCGAGGGTTTTCGTATGGAGCATGACGGGTTCGAACCGACGACCTCCGCCTTGCAAAGGCGGCGCTCTCCCAACTGAGCTAATGCCCCACGCGTGGCTGATGCTACCGCACACCCCGGGGGCCGGTCCAGAGCCGATGCAAGTCGCGCGTCACCCCGATGTGGTGGCCGCGCCTACACCACCTGCCGCGCGTGCTGCGCGACGAGCGTCCGTTGCGTGACCTACAGGAAGTGGCTCACAACGCGGTTCGCGCCGTACCACATGGTGTCGAGCGTCTCGACCGGTGCTTTCGACGTACGCGAAGCGCCGGCCGAGAACACGATAAAGCGGCCGCGCTATTCCCACTGAACATCAACCTCGCGCGCGAGCGCATCGATGAACGTCGGGTCAAACAGCTGGCGCCAGCGAGGATCATCGGCGTTGGGAGACACAACGATGCGAGAATCGCTGTCGAGCTCATTGCTCCCCAGGCGCAGCTGAGCGCCGCGCCCCTCGGGCTTGTTCCACCAGCAAGTTGCCGTGTCCAGCCTGGTGATCGAGCCGATGCGCATATGCTGCACCATCGGAGTGAGACTCGTTTCGGGAAAGGCCGACGCGACCTCCTCGGGCAACGCCACCAGCACGAAGTACGCGCTGAAGGCAATATCATCCCGGGTGCGCGGGGAGCGTGTACCGCCCACCCAGGCTGGCATGCCGGCGACCGTGCCACTCGCGACGGGCGTGTACATGCGAATGCGATTGTTCGGCACGATGAATGGCAAGTTGAGCGCGACGCCATCGGCGAGCGCGAGCCCACGCTCGGCCGCGTACTGCTGCCACGCAATGCGTGCGTCGCCGCGAAACACGTTGCCACTCGCGAGTCGCATGACCACGACAGCCATGCAACTGAACTCCACGAGACCCATGGCGCAGATCAGTGCGGGCCCGACGAGCGACGAGTCGCCAGTGGCTTCACCAGTGGCTTTCATATACATCAGCCACACTGTGACGACGAGCGTCCAAGGGAGCACGATCGCCAGGAAGATCTTGACCCAGGTGCGACGCGAGGAGTTCTCGAGGAGCGGCGGGAACACGTGCAACTCGGCGGGTGAAGGGCTGGCGGGAAAGACGTCGCGGAGGGTGCCCACGGGAACGGGGGTCTACTTCGACATGGGTAGACACCCCTGCTGGGGCGGCGAGCTCGCGTGGTGAGGAGACGTTCGAGCGGCGGGGGGTATTCGCTCATGATGCAACGGTTGTTGCATCATGTCCAGAGGCGCGAAGGCGACGGCACTCGGGGCACGGGAAAGGAATGCGCACCTTATCTCGGGCGCGCGTGAACCCGCACGCGGGGATCGGCGATGATGTGGATACCATGATCCTGTACCTGGCACTCCTCATCATCCCGCTCATCTTCGGCTTCTGGGCGCAGCGCTCGGTGACCGGTACCTTCGCGAAGTGGGCCGAGGTGCCCGGCGCGAGCGGTCGCACAGGCGGGGAGGTCGCGCGGGCGATCCTCGACCGCAACGGCCTGACCGACGTGCCGGTCAACCACGTGTCCGGCACCCTGAGCGATCACTACGATCCACGAGGGCGCACCGTGAACCTGAGCGACGACGTATTCGGCTCACGCTCGATCGCGGCCGTGGCGGTTGCGGCGCATGAGGTAGGTCATGCGATCCAGCACCAGAAGGCGTATGCGCCGCTGGCAATCCGCTCGACGCTCGTGCCGGCGGCCTCGTTTGGCTCAACGGCCTTCATGCCGCTGTTCTTTGGTGGCATCATTCTCGCCTCCATGGCCGTTCCGCTCGGGCAGACGATCATCCTCGTGGCGATCGCGCTGTACTCGCTCGCCGTGCTCTTTCAGATCGTCACGCTGCCGGTGGAGTTCGACGCATCACGTCGCGCCCGTGCGCAGCTCTCAGAGCTCTCGCTCTCCCCCACTGCGGGACAGGAGGCGCAGGGCACCGCGAAAGTGCTTAACGCCGCCGCGATGACCTACGTGGCCGCTGCGCTCGCCTCCATCGCACAACTCGCGTACTTCGTCATCCAGTTCGTGATCCCGCGCAACTGACAGCACACACCGCGTACCCATCACGAACATGCACGAGGGGCCGGATGCGATCGTCGCATCCGGCCCCTCGTCGTGCCTGATATCACTGGGAGGTCAGTCCCAGTTGAAGTCGCGCGGACCGTCGGTGAACCACTCGTCACCCTGATCCTTCTTGCCCTTCTTGCGACCACCGAGACCGAAGAAGCGCGGCTTGCTCGAACGACGCGCCTCGCGGGTCGGGCCGGTGGGCTCGTCGGTCCACTCGCCAGCGGGGGCCAGCGGCTCGTCCGTGTCGATCACCAGCACGGGCTGCTCACCCGTGACGGCCTCGCCCAGCTCACCGAAACCGGAGGTCTCGGGCACCGAGATGGTGCCAGCGGTCGGCACGAGCGGCTCGGCGGCGTTGACGGGCATCGCGAATGCCTGCGTGGCGAGCGGATCCATGGAGATCTGCTCGTCGCTCACCTGGGGCGCGTCGGCGGCGGGTTGCTGCTCGTCACGCGGGCCGACGCCACCCGGGAAGCGCAGCACATCCGCGCCGTTGGCGGCCGACTGCTGCACGACGGGCTGCGGGCCCGTGGGCTCGCCATCCTCATCGATGTCCTCAACGAGCGAGAGCATCGGCGCCATGCCGTTGAGCGGCTCGAATGGACCACCAAAGGCGGTCTCGAGCGCGATAGCGGCCTCCATGGCCTGCTCGGGAGATGGACCTACGAGGGCGCTGGTGTCGAATCCACCACTCTGCGCGACGAGCGCGGCGGCGTCATCAATCACAGGGCCGCCATCCGTGACGAACACGGTTGCGGGGTCTGTGGTGCGGTTCGGGCCACCTGGGTATCGCTCGAGCGGATCACCGACGTCGTAGCGAGCCAATGGCATGGCGCTCTCGAGGGTGGTGTTCTGCTTCTTCAGCGCGAGGTGGTCCTCGATGGCTTCGGTAAAGGCTGATCGTGCGGTGCTCATGGAAGGTGTCGCTCCCTGGGGTCCGTCGGGCTCTTCCGGCGATGGTAGCAGCGTCCTCGAGGGGTTCGAGGAGGTTCACCGAACGGTGCGCCACTGCCGGCCACGGAGGCGGCCGCTCGCGGACGGAGCGAGCTCGGCACTCGGAGCGAGGATCAGACGCCCATATCGCCGGTGGATGCGTCGTCTGTGTACAGCTCGGGGCCCTGATCGCGGTACTCCGTGATCATGTACTGGAGCGCTGCGGCACTGGGATGCTTACAGTAGATCTGCACGTCCCACGCCGTGTAGTAGACGCCGTTCTTGGGATTCTTGGCGCGCGGCTGGACCAGGAGGTGGAATGGATTGATGCGCGCCTGGTCGAGGAGTTGCGTCTGATCCTTCGGGGTCAATCCCTTGTGCGTGACGACGATATGGCCATGCTCGAGGTTGTGTACGGTCTGCACGTCTGGCTGGGTCTTGTCGTACAGACCCCATTCAACGGCGATCTCATAGTGGTTGCCGCTGACGGGCGGGTTGATCTTGTACGTGACCTTCTCCCCGATGTCCGTCGTGTGCTGACGCCCCTCGTTCTCGTGCTCTTTCTTGTCGAGACAGCCATCCTTCGTACGGGTCGCGGCATTCCACTTTGTGTCAGTGATTTTCTTTTCAGCGCCTGCATTGGACGTATTCTTGTCACCGCCGTATCGCTTGCCGAACTGGCCACAGCCGGCAGCGGTGAAGGAGGCGAGGATGATGATGAGGAATAGGGCGATTCGACGCATGCTGGCAATCTAGCAGAGCGGCTCCGCGAGTCACCTGCGCACTCGTTCGCGCGCGGGCGCGCGAGAGGAACATCCCTCAGTCAGGCCGGAGCGCTCGTCCAGCGCGACCCGAAATCGGTGACCCAGTAGGCGCGATAGAGCGAATCTGGATTGTACACGCGGGCGATGCCGATCACCTGGAAGTTGCGATTGAGGATGTTGGCTTTGTGGCCGGGCGAGTTGATCCACTGCTGGAAGGTGGCGAGCGCAGCCTCGTTGCCTGCGGCGATGTTCTCGCCTCGATACGTCCTGTCGCTCGGGTAGCCAAAGGCTCGCATGCGCTGAAACGGATCACGTCCACGGCTGTCGGTGTGGCTGAACTGCCCGGAAGCCGCCAGATCAGCGGCCATCCACGCAGCAGCGACCGAGAGCTTGCCGTCGATGCGGAGCACCGGCAGACCAGCGTTGACGCGATAGCGATTGATGAGGCGCACCTCGGCGAGCTCAGGCGTGTCGATGCTCCGAATCACGCGTGTGGGCGTGGCAGCCTGCGCGGGCGCGGAGGCGGAGGCGAGCAGCGCGACCGCAGTAGCAAGCAACGCGAAGAGAATCGAACGAACGAGCGTGCGGACCAGTGGCATGTTCACCTGGTCGGACATCGAAGCCGCGCGCTTGAGCGATGGCGGCGAACATCAACGAACTGCTCAAGCCGAGCACATGATTCCCGAACATCTCGCGTGAGCGTGCGGCGCGTGGACTGGTCGGAGCGGTATCCTCCCGCTGGTTCGCGCGACCATCAAAGGATTTTTCGCATGCAGCTCAGCCCCGCCGCCAACCCGATCACCAGTGTTTTCCCGAAGTGGTCGGCCGCACTCACCTTGGTGAAAGAGCACGGCACCTCGGCCGTGAGCCACGCCGCCGCAGCCACGCGCGCGAGCGATGGCGCCGCTCGGCTGGATTCTGCCATCCGCGCGATGACGAGCCTCGATCACGCGATCGACAACGTCCGCGAGCTGCCTGTCACGTGGTTCACTCCGGGTGCTGGCCGCTACCTAGCGGGCTACGAGGCAGCCAAGCAGGCTGTGACGCTGCTCGTGGCCTCCGGCGCGGTGCCGCACGCGGCCGAGCGCCTCGGACGCGGCACGATCGCTGCGGCGCGCGAATCGTTCGATGCGGGTGTCGGCATGACGCGCGCGGACCGCTCGCGCTTTGGTGGCGCACTCGCCACCGGGTGGCTCGACGCGAGCGTCGAGGATGTTGCGACCGGCTCGCTGTTGCTGCGCGGCGAGTCGTCGGCTGCGCGGGATCTCAGCGCTGGCGTGCGCCAGATCCGTACGGCTGCGGGTCGACGTCAGGGGCTCGACGAGTCGCTCGTCGCCCGCGTCGCCCAGCTATTCAGTGCGGTAGCGGCTGACTTTGATCGGTTGACGGATGCCGCGCCTGCACCTGCGCTCGATGCGCGTCGCTCGGCGGAGGTATTCTCCGAAGTGGATCGCCTGCTTGCCATCGCTGGTGCGACCGCCCAACAGATCCTCACGGACGCTCCGGCGCTTGACGCTGTTGCGAAGGACTGAGCCTGATGCGACTGCGACGCATGTGGCGCGCCGGCGCGCGCGAGAAGCGCGCTGCAGAAGCGACCCCCGCGCCCATGGCGGGCGCAGACGCTGACGAGACCGTCGTGCGCGACGCCGAGGAAAGCCTGGTTGCGGCGCTGCACGAGAGCGACACCGCCGTTGAGACGGTACGTGACGAGACGATTGACGGAGCGGTGCGCGCGCCGAATCGACGTTGGACCGTAGGATTTGCAGGTCTGATACTCGCATTGCTCGGCCTGTTGGTCGCGCGGCGGCGAAGCTGATACGATCCCCCAGCGATATGGGCCTGTGGCGCAGTTGGGAGCGCGCCTCGTTCGCATCGAGGAGGTCAGGGGTTCGAATCCCCTCAGGTCCACTTTCGCCGAGGGGCGCGACTCAGGTCGCGCCCCTCGCTTCTTCTTCGCGCGCGATCGTGATCGTCGCTTCCGTACCGCGCATGGCATCGGCGCGCGGCCTGATGCACGCATCGCCGCCGTGTGCGAGCGCCACCGCCCGCACGATCGATAGCCCCAGCCCCGATCCGCGGCGCGCACGGGCGTCCGGTGCGCGGGCGAACCGATCGAAGGCGCGCGCGGCGGTCGCGGCGTCGATGCCGGGCCCGTCATCGCGAACGCGCACATGGATGGATTCGCTGTCCGCACTGACGCAGACCTCGATGTCGAAGCCACCGTGGACGACAGCGTTGTCGAGAAGATTGTCCACGGCTTGGGTCATTCGAGCTGGATCGATCAGTACGGGCGCCAGCTCATCCGCGATGATCGCCACGTGATGCTGCGAATTCCCGGCCCGCGCGCGCTCGACGCTGCGACGCACAAGGGCAACGACGTCAGTGGATTCGCGCATGTCGAAGTCACCGACCGTCGCGAGTTGCAGGAGGCGCTCAGCGAGGTGTGCGAGGCGCATCACCTCGTCGTGAAGCGACTGCAGCATGGCCTGGATATCCGGGTCAGGATCACCCTCAAGTGCCAGCTCGATCTCCACGCGGATCGTCGCGAGCGGCGTGCGTAGCTCGTGTCCCGCCTCGGCTACGAATCGTCGCTCGCGCAGCGTCGCTGCACGCATGCGGGCGAGCAGCTCGTTGAGCGTCACCGCCAGCCGCGCCACCTCGTCGCGCGCAGGCGGCACATCCAGCACGACGTCATCATCAGCGCGCCCGTGGCTGGCCGCTTCGCTGCGCAGTCGCTCGACGGGGCGCAGCGCAGCGCGCGCGAGGCTGAATGCGAGCAGGGCACCGAGCAGCACCGCTACGACGGCGCCGGCGACCAACTGCGCGGCCAGCCGCTCGAGCGCCTCGTGTGCGGAGCGGGTGGATTCGACGAATGCAAGGACCGTGCGGCCGTCCACGGCGCGTTCGATCAAGATCCGCGTGTCACCTCGTCCATCCACGAACGTAGACGCCTTGCGCGCACGCGCGACCTGCGCACGCGTCGCCATCCGTTGCGCGCCGAGGGCCGGGGTCGCCGCGAGCACACCGCCCGCAGCGTCGAACACCTGCGCTCGACCGATGTCTGTGGCCACAACCCCGCGTGCAATGTCGTTGACCGGTCCCGCACCTCCCGCAACAATCAGCTGCTGCGCGTCATTGCTGCGGTCGCGCAGGATGGCGTCTGCCGATGCGCGATAGCCGTCTCGTTGACGCTCGTAGACCCAGAGCGACGTGACAGCGAGGACGACTGTCATCGCAGCGGCGAAGGCGATCGTCAGCCGTGCAGAGATAGGGAGCGTGCGCGCGCCCGTCATCGGCCGTCGCTCCTGATGCGATAGCCCACGCCGCGCACAGTCTCGATCGACGCACGCCCGAACGGCCGATCCACCTTCTCGCGGATGCGCCGCATGTGCACGTCGAGATGGTTCGCGTTCGGCACGTCCACGTCACCCCAGCCGGCGTCGAGGATTGTCCAGCGCCCGACCACGCGATCGGGCTCGCGCATGAGGCTCGCCAAGATCGCGGCTTCCTTGGGTCGCAGATCGATGCGCTGCTCCGCGCGGTGTGCGACGAGCCCCTCGACGTCGAGCTCGAGGTCACCGACGATGAGAAGCTCGGGACCGGCGATGGTGGTCGACGCGGGCGTGATTGCGCGTTCAGCGCCGGCCGGTGCCGGCGGCACGGCGACGGTGCGGAGCAGCGCGCGCACACGCGCGTAGAGCTCCTGTAGCGCAAACGGCTTGGGCAGATAGTCGTTGGCGCCCGCGTCGAGCCCTTCCACGCGGTCGTCGATCGAGCCGAGGGCGGTGAGCATCAGCACCGGCACGGAACATCCCGCCGCGCGGAGCCCGCGTACCACGGCTGCTCCGTCCAGACCCGGCAGCATCCGGTCCAGCACGATGAGCGACCAACTCGCTCCTGGTCGGGTCAAGAGCGCGAGCGCCTCGTCACCGCGGGTGACTACATCCACCGCATAGCCTTGGCCTGTCAGTGCACGCGCCACGAGGAGCGCAAGCTTGGTCTCATCCTCGACCAGGAGCAGACGCAGCGCGTCAGGCGAATCGGTAGGTGCATCCGTCACCTCGACATCCTGCCCATTCAGGTCAAGATCCAAGGACTGCGGCATCCCGAGGCTCGCCTCGATCGATGCGCGTCACCGCCAGATGCGACACGAGACCCAGGATGGTCACCAGAAAGAGGGCGCTCGTCACGGTGGTCCCCAACCCGAGACCGCCGTCGACGCGACCTCGGGACAGGGAGTCCCCGATCGATGCGCCGGGTGGTCGGGTCAGCACGTACGCGATCCAGAACGCCGCGATGGCACCCAGACCAAGCATCCGGTGCGCTAGATACACGAGACCGATGCCACCGGCGGTTCCGAGCGCGAACGTGAACAGCACTGCGACCCAGTACGGACCTGCGACGTAGCGCCGACGCGAGAACTGCACTGCGAGCGCTGTCGCGAGCACGGCGATCATGACCCACATCGTGTTGGTCAGCCCGAGACCGACGTTCTCGTTGAGGTAGTCCGCAGCGGTCTCACCCACCGTGGTCGCGAGCATCTTGATCGCCCAGAACATGAGGGTGATCTCGGGCACTCGGTTCCACCGGCGACGGCTGAGCGACGCTGGCTCAGGGATGGTGTTCATGATTTCCTTCGCACGCGCGCAGAGCGATGGTCGCAACCGCTGTCACCGAATCGTCTGTCAGCAACCTGACCCCGACCTGACACGACGAGGTGCACCGAGCGCGGTCAGGTCGGGTTCAGGAGTCTCGGGCAAGATCACCGCAGCAGCCCCTTCTGAATGGACCCAGACATGCATCCAGCCATCCAACCCACAGCTATCCGCACAGCGGTCGAACGCCAGCTCGTGGCCACCTGATGCCGGAGCCCACGATCGCATTCATGATTCTCGGCCTGCCCGCGCATCCGCTCATCGTCCACGGCGCGGTCGTGGGCATTCCACTCGCGGCGCTCGGCACGTTGGCGTACGTCGCACGTCCGTCGCTGCGAGCGCGGCTCTGGTGGCCCTTAGTCATCACCGTGGCGCTCGCCTGGCTCTTCTCGATCCTTGCTGGATCAACAGGCGAGACCCTCGAGCATGCGCTGCCGCCCGACGATCGGTTCATCGAGGACCATGCGATGTGGGCCGATCGACTCGGCGTGGCGATGCATGCGCTTGGGGGTTCCGCGCTGGCGCTGCTCATCGCTGACCGATGGAACCTCTTGCGTCCCGACACGCGCCCGGGCTGGTTGGGGGTGCTGCGAACCGTCGCGATCGTGGTGAGCACCGTGGCCGCCGTCGCATGCTTGGGACTCGTTGGGATCGTTGGCCACCTCGGCGCCAAGGCCGCCTGGCACGATTCCCCCGCTGCGAGCAAGGCGATGCGCTCGGAGCGCTGAAGCAGGTTTGCGTGCACCCGCCCCGGTAGGGTCACATGGTGCTCGTCGAACCCACCACATGCCCCGAGGAGCTGACGCGCGAGGAGCTCATCATGCTCGTGCACGAGCTGCGTGGGCGTCGGGGTCTGGTGTGGGACGAGCGCGCAACACGCGATGCCCCCGCAGTGTTGGTCGCCGAGCCAGCACTGTCGGTTGGATGCGCAGAGAATCCCGTCGTGCTGCTCGAGGGTGACAACCTCGCCGCCCTGGATGTCCTCGCGCGCACGCACGCGCGCGAGGTCGATGTTATCTATCTCGATCCGCCGTATAACACCGGCGCCCGCGACTTTCGATACACGGATTCGTTCGGCTCCGTGCGCGACGACTATCGCCACTCGGCCTGGCTCGATCTCATGTTGCCTCGATTGGAGCGCGCGCGGGCGCTGCTCCGCGATACCGGCGTGCTCATCATCAGCATCGATGACAACGAGCAGGCCCATCTACGCTTGCTCTGCGATCGGATCTTCGGTGAGGACCAGTATCTTGGCGATGTCATCCGCGCGACCAACTCGACCAAGAGCCACGACAGGTTCTTGTCCATCAACTATGACCACACGCTGGTGTATACACGCGATCGAGCAGCGCTCGAGCGACACATTAAGCAACGTGGCACGAAGTGGCAGGTACCCAAGAACAACGTCGTGGAGTTCCAACGTCAGGTGCGGCTGCTCCGCGAGCGAGGATTGCGCGGCGCGGAGCTGACGGCGGAGCTCAAGGAGCTGACGAAGTATCCGCGGTTCATGGACTTCGTGAACTACTGGTACGCGGATGAGCGCGGCGTGTACATGAAAGACAACATGGGCGGTGTGCGCGCAGGGAGCGCGACGCCGCTCGTCAATCCATTGACGGGCGAGGACGATCCGATCCCGCCCGGCGGTTGGCGCTATCGTGACTCCGAGCTTGCGCGGCTGACGGCCGAGGATCGCATTCACTTCCATACAGACGGAAGCCTCCCGCGGGTCAAGCGCTACCTCGACGAGCACACCATGCAGCGCCCCAAGGCGATCATGAGTGACGATCAGCGCCCGGATGCCAACCTGCTCGAGAGCATGGGGATCGAGTTCGATCACCCAAAGCAGCTCGCATTCATGGAGCGATTGCTGAGCATCTTCGATGCTGACGCGACGATCGTGGACCTGTTCGCCGGATCCGGAACGACCGGGCACGCCGTGGCGAATCTCAATGCGCGCGATGGCGGAGCGCGCCGGGCGATCCTCGTCACTGACGATGAGAACAGGATCTGCCGCGACGTCGCCCACGCGCGATTGCGTCAGCTGTTCGCGGGCTACGTGGACCGCCGTGCGCTGCGAAGACGCGGAGCGAGCAACGCAGCGGACGAGCCGCGCGTGGCGCCAGTGGCGGGTGGCGTGCGATTTTTTCGAGTGGAATCACGCGTGGGAAATCTGTCAGCGAAGCAACGCGCGGTCGAAAGCCAGCTGCGAGATTGGCGCTTTGCTGAGTGGATCCCAGCCGATACGCGCGCACATGTGACGAGTTGACCGCATCCGGCCTTGACCCGTCAGATCACTGCTTGCAACCGGTGCATGACGCATCGGCTGCGACGATTCACGGTCACTGCTCGCGCCCGGACCGAAGACTGACAATTCCCCATTCACGCGTCGATTGACCGACATTACTGGCCTCATTTCGGCACGCGTCAGTGACCGCGATTCGCCGGTAGTCGATTGACACCGACGGCGGCGATCACGGCGATGAATGCTGACATTGGCCCTCAAGTCGAGCGCCACTATGTCGATGATCGCGCGGTGCCGTCAGTGACATGTCTGCTATCTTCATCGACTGACGCGGTTATGCAGGGGTTTGACACCCGCAAACCACGGGCAGGCAGGCGTGTGACACGGGTATCGGCGGCCGATCCGCTGAGACCATTGATCTGCAGCACCGACACGAGGACGAACGAGGACCACATGACGAACCTTTCCAAGTCGAAGGCACGACAGCTGCCGGTGAGCGGCAGCACGTCGCTGGGCTCACCGCTGGCGACCACTGCGCCCAAGACGGTCAAGAAGGACGGCACCCTGGTCGAGCGACCCTCGGTCGCGCCGCCGAAGCCGAAGGTCGCCTCCACACGCAACATGGGCGTGAAGCCGATGGCCTCCAAGCCGATGGCGTCGAAGTCGACTCCCAAGATCGCCACGCCGATGCCCGCGACCAACATCACGGGCAAGACGGCGTCGACGACCCCCGCGAAGGCAGCGGCCAAGCCCGCCGCCGCCAAGAAGCCGGCTGCGAAGAAGCCGGTTGCGAAGAAGCCGGCATCCAAGCCGGCTGCCAAGAAGTCGGTGGCCAAGCCCGCCGCGAAGAAGGTCACGGCCAAGAAGCCTGTGGCGAAGTCAACCCCAAAGAAGGCACCTGTGACGAAGGCCACCACCAAGAAGGCGGCCGCGAAGCCGGCCGCCAAGAAGACCACCGCGAAGCCGGCGGCGAAGAAGACGACTGCCAAGAAGGCTGTCGCCAAGAAGCCGGTCGCGAAGAAGACCGTCGCGAAGAAGGCTGCCGCCAAGCCGGCTGCCAAGAAGGCTGTGGCGAAGAAGTCGCCCGTGAAGAAGGCTGTCGCCAAGAAGTCCGTCGCGAAAAAGCCGGTCGCTCAGAAGACCACAGCCAAGTCTGCTGCCAAAAAGGCGACCGTCAAGAAGGTCACCGCCAAGAAGCCGGCGGCGAAGAAGACCACAGCCAAGAAGCCAACTGCTCGCCCCACGGCAAAGAAGTCGACGGCTCGCAAGCCCGCCGCCAAAAAGTCGACGGCCACCTCGCGCGTCAAGGCTGCCCGCGCTGGTCTCGGTGAGCAGATCTACAAGAGCGTCGAGCAGGTCATCGGCTCCGGCAAGACGGCGAAGGACGCGTTTGCGGTCGTCGCCAAGGAGCGCAAGATGACGGTGTCGAACGTGCAGCAGCACTACTACCGCTTCAAGCGCAAGGCCACGACCGGCTCCAAGACCACGGCCAAGAAGGCGAACACCAGCGCCCGCAAGACCGTGTCCAAGGTGCAGGGCCGTGCTGTCGGCGCCGCCGCGTCGGCTGCGAGCAAGCTGCCGGCCAAGCAGCGCAAGCAGGTCGCCAAGGGTGTCTCCGCCGCTGCCAAGCGCGCGCAGACCGCCGCTCACGTCGGCAAGGAGGTCCGCGAGGATCTCACCCAGGTGGTCGAGGACCTCATGACGCAGTTCAACGAGCTGCTCGCCGAGGCCCGCAAGAACCCGCAGTTCCGCAAGGCCGAGAAGCAGATCGCTAAGCGATTCTCCTTCTCGCGCTAGTCGCGAATCGCAGTCAGTCACGAAGGGGGCGTCGTCCATACGGGCGGCGCCCCCTTCGTCGCGCCTGGGGGGCGGCTGCGGCTTTCAGGTGACGGTCATGAGACGGGAGGCGTGGGCGACCCAGGCGAGCTCGCCGGCAGGGAACGCTCCGAACGGCGTGGTCACCTCGATGTCCACGCTGTACTTCCCCGGAATGGTTGCGAGCGAGAAGTCTGTCGAGGTTCCGGGACGCTCGATCGCGTGATCGAGCCCCAGGAGCAGGGTTGTGTCCGAGGGAGGGATGGGCGATTTCTCCTGGCGGTGCGAGCTGCGGAATACACTGCCCTCGCTCGATCCAACTGCGGTTCGCCAGTAGTACACCGTAGCGCTTCGAGAACGCAGCCGGCGGGGTGTGCGCGACAGGCTCAAATCGCCGTCGGTGCGACCACCACCACGATCCATCCAATCACGATAAACGGACCGAGAGCCACTATCGTACGGACACGTATCGCCATACACTTGTCGCCGCAGTCGTGGTCGATGACGAAGCGAAGGATGCGCGAATGCGAAGCGTGGCGTTGACGCGCCGGAGCGAGGGCGGCATCGTCCAGGTGCCGAGATTCGTAGCTCCGAGCTTCATCAAGGTCGCGGTCGAGGTCAGCTTCACCGTCACCCATCGGCTACCCACCTTGCGCTGTACGAGCACTCGCGACGTAGTTGGCGCCCGAGTGCCAGCCGGGGTCGCCGCGCCTCGCATGCGGAACGCAATGATTCGCCGACCACGAACGATCCGTCGCGCGACACAGGCGCTACGTACCGTGATCCCGCACGTCGACAACCTCGTCCCGACCAGGTTCCGGAAGCCGAAGACCATCTTGGTCGGCAGCTGTACGACCGGCGGCGGGGGAACGACGACGGGTGGCACCGCGTGCGCGACGATGCCGTTCGACGAGGCCGAGGTGACACCGTTCGGGCCGGTCGCGGTCACCGTGCACGAGATCGTTGCGTCGGCGTCGGCCGCTGCGAGCACGTATGCTGCGGCGGCGGTGATGCCAATCGGTACGCCGTTGCGTAGCCATGCGTACGTGTACGTCGGCGATCCTGTCCATGTGCCGGTGCTGCAGGAGATCGATTCACCGACGGTGGTGCCGCCCGTGATGGCCGGTAGCACGGAGTTCGCGGGCGGAGCAAGCACCGTGATCGTCGTCGAATTCGTCGTGCCCGGCACGTTCGCCGGCGTTCGCGAAGTCGTGTTGAAGGTGACCAATTTCACGCCCGCTGTCGATGCTTTTACGGCGATCACCACTTCGGCGAACGCCCCGGGTGCGATACCCGACACGGTGCAGGTGATGGTCGGTGCCAGCAGGGTGCAACCTGCAGGCAGCGAACCATGGACGTCGACCCCGACCGGCAGAGCGATGTCGAGCGACACGGTGCGCATCGCATCGGCGTACTGGTTGGTCACCCGCGCCGTGATCGTGCTCGACTCGACTGCGGCACCGACACCGAACACCCCAATCTGGGCTGCCGTCACCGACGGCAAGGACAGCGTCGAACTCGTCAAGCCCCCCGATTCGACCGCACCCGCGTCGCACTCGAAGCCGCCTGTGAAGTTACCGTTGACGGTGCGCGCCGCAAAGCGTTGGTCGGCGCCTACCGCAGTGCACGTCGCCGCGAGCCCGGCGTCGACCGCTGCGCTCGCGAGGGTGAGCCCGTACCACGCCATGTTGGCACCGCTGTAGTACTCTCGCCCGGCGATGCCGGGATCGGTGCCGACCTGATTTCCCGTCATCGCACACCCTCCCGCACTCGTAGAGGGGCTACGCTACGCGCGGTCTCGGATGTCTTCGCGAGTGTCCAGCATGACTCCGGGGCGGGGTAAAGAGAGCGTGGGGGTTAACGCACCGGGCTGCCCGGAGAGCGAAATGCCGGCGTAATCGTAGTCGGATTCGTTGCGCACGATCGTCGACGAGCGGATCGTGACAGGGAGCACGACTGCGAACGACTGCGTTGACACGTAGATTCCGCCACCGTAGCTGTGCGAGGAGTTCTCGGCGATCGTCGAGCTGTCGATCGCGAGCGATGGGTCGAAGCCGGTGTTGATCGTCGGATCGAAG
>Ga0105047_10010763_pt1 | contig 14919 bp, 12 predicted proteins | sample MAT04_FD_78384 | JGI IMG/M metagenome (GOLD analysis project Ga0105047, IMG submission 78384) | Freshwater microbial communities from Lake Fryxell liftoff mats and glacier meltwater in Antarctica - MAT-04 (megahit assembly) | ecosystem: Environmental > Aquatic > Freshwater > Ice > Liftoff... | reverse complement strand
GCGAACTCCGCAGTCCCACCAAGGACGGCAGACGCCTCGCGGTCATACGGGGTGGCCAGAGGTTCTGCCATCCCCGCCGGGACCAGAGCGCGGGGGGCGAGCGACTACCCACCGCTGAAGCGGTGGGCTATTCTCAATCGTCCCTGCCGGGACGCAGAGCAGCTGGGCCATTGACGATTATCGAGCAATTACAAAGTGGGTCTCGCACTCGTGGTGGGCCATGGGGTGTGCGGAGTCCGCTTGACCAGACGATCATCAAACTGCGAGACTCTCAAGACGCTTGTCCGGACGAATCTTTGTCAATTGTGGCCAGGAACCCTTGCGATGAACTTCTCGAAAAGTGACCGTCGTCCATGGTCGGGCCATGCCCGCCGCGAATTCCTGCAAATCGGGTGTTCAAGCCTGTTGGGAGTCGGCCTGTCTGCACTTCCGGTACGGAAGGCAGAATCGGGTACGGCAAAATCAGGAACCCATTCCAAATCAGTCATCTTGGTTTTCCTGACAGGCGGGCCGAGCCATATCGATATGTTCGATATGAAGCCGGACGCCCCAGTCGAAATCCGAGGGGATTTCCAGCCCATCGACACCCGGACTCCGGGATTAGCGATCTGCGAACATTTGCCACGACTGGCCGCTCATTCCGACAAGTACGCTCTCGTCCATAGTCTGGCTCACGGTGATAATCGACATTTGGCATCGACTCACCACTTCCTGACTGGTCAACGGCAGATCGTCGAGACGCAGGAATCGCGAGACGCCTGGCCCTGTTACGCGGCGGCATTGGACTTTTTGCGTCCGCGTAACGACGGGGTTCCCTCGGGGGTTCACTTGCCGGTGTACCTCACGGAAGGCCCTTTGACCTGGCCCGGTCAACACGCGGGTTTTCTGGGGCCGCTTCATGATCCCTGGCAGATCAAGCGCGATCCCAACGCGGCCGATTTTCATGTGGACGGGCTGCGTCTTTCTCCCGGTGTCGACAGCGGTCGTCTGGGCGGACGACTGGAACTGCTCAAACAGGTGAATCAACAGCAAGAATGGCTTGAGGCCCTGGCTGCCGGAGGCCGCCTCTCTGGTAACCAGGAGCAGGCGTTTTCGATCCTGACAGCGAGTGGGATCGCGCGGGCCTTTGAATTGGAACGTGAGCCAGATGCGGTGCGTGACAGCTATGGCCGACACACTTTCGGACAATCGTTGTTACTGGCTCGGCGGCTGGTCCAGGCAGGTGTGCCGATCGTACAGGCCAATATGGGAAACGCGCAAACCTGGGATACGCATGGCGATGGCTTCGCCCGGTTGAAGAACGGGTTACTTCCTCCGCTGGACCAGGGTGTGTCCGCATTGCTTGACGATCTGGAGTCAACGGGTCTCATGGAGGATACTTTAGTGGTACTCTTGGGAGAGTTCGGACGGACGCCCAAGGTCAGTCACCCCCCATTGGCCAATGCGGGGCTGGAACCAGGGCGAGACCACTGGGCCAGTTGTTTTTCGGGCTTGTTTGCCGGTGCGGGAGTGCGTGGCGGGCAGGTGATCGGCAAGTCGGACAAGATCGGGGCCTATCCCACCTCAACGCCTTTCTCCCCCGACGATGTCGGTGCGACGGTATATCACCTGCTGGGAGTCGAGCCCGATGCCGAAGTGCGAGACCGACAAGGTCGACCCTCACTGCTCAACCGAGGCGAAGTGATGCACTCTCTCTTTAGCGGGGCGTAGAACCGAAACGGAAAACCCGTCCTCATACGACTTATATCATAGGATTCACCGAGTGCGTCGAACCGATTGGACCCGGGCCGCTGTGGCTTCGCGGGCGAACTGCCTCTGTGTTCGACGCACCAGGGGATCGCCGAGGCGGGTCAAGATATGGTTCGGCCTCGAAAATGCCAGAGTATCGAACCAGACACTGCCGTCTTCTTGATCCCATTCGATCAGGAATCGTTCTTCTCCGCACTCTGCATGACCGGGCAATGTGCCGCAGGCAAACCCCTACTGATTGATGAGCCCCGACTCGACGACGACATTCACGATGCGACTCGCATTGAGCCACCAGAGCCCCGGGGCGTACCCCATCACAGCCACGATCTCGCCAACCTGAATCAGTGTCTGCGGAGACCAGATATCGACCCATCCCAGTTGGAACTGCTCCCACCGCTGCAAAACGGATTTCGCAGAGTGGAGTATTGCCTCGCCTTCACCCAGCCTGATTCGAGTCTGGTCGACCACAAGGTCCGCGGGAGGAGTCTGTGCGGTGGCTCCCACAGCTGCATAAGTCAAAGGCAATCCCCGTTGCGAATCGACAAACAAGCGAGCCATCTCGTCGGACGGCTTTCTGAGAGACAGCACAGAGACCCCGTTTTCACGATTTTGTCGGCTGCCGGAGCAGAAGGTGACATTCTGAGCGACTGCTGCCTCATCCGAAAAGCTGATTGTCCGGGGCGCCAATTCCTAGGGAATTGTCGATATTTTCAATTCCGCATGACGACCCGGCTGAGTCTTGGTTCGGCAAATCGCTCGTACCGGAGAGCCCATTCGAGCGCGTCCCCGCCAGCGTAAAACGCGGCCCTCAATCCGGTCTGTTGTGACTTCTGCGGAAATATCAGCGTACTTAATTGCGTGAGAGACCCAAAACGGGTTACACTACGTCCGACGCGATGGACGGTGGACAAATGGCAGACGTTTGCTAGGCGGCATCTATCCAGTGAGTCACACTAGGAACGCAAGAATGGCCGAAGGCACGATCAAGAAGTTGACGGACAAGGGTTTTGGTTTCATCAATATCGGTGGTTCTAAGGACCTGTTTTTCCATTCGAAGAGCCTGCAAGGCGTTCGATTTGAAGAACTGTATGAAGGACAGCGGGTGACCTTTACAGAAGGTCAGGGTCCTAAGGGTCCTTGTGCCGAGAACGTAAAGACCGCCTAGTTTTGATGCCGCTCAAGAAGCTCTGGCGGTCGAATCGTACGACCGACCGCCAGGAGCTTCTATCTTTTGGTAGTGCCCTGCGCGATAGAACATTCTGTAAATTCTTGATTTTGTGATGCCAGTTTCTCCTTTTGTTGTTTTGTGAGCCTCTTGATTGAGAGTTCACGTTTCAGGGCCAGGCTGTGTGAGGCTTGGGCTTCTTGATAGACCAGATTCACTGGCAGACGGCTGCGCGTGTAGCGAGAGGCCGTTCCCGCTCGGTGTTGTTGTACCCGGCGACTCACATCCGTAGTGATGCCGGTATAAAGGGAGTTGTCCGCACACCGCAGCAGATAGACGGTCCACTTCATCGCGGGCGTTTTTTGGGTTTTCAAACATGCCTCCCGGTATGGAAGTCGGCCCTCAATTTGTTTACAGCGACCTCCTTGGCTTTGGCTTCCACTTCGACGGTGATCTTCGCATTTCGCCAGCAATCCGGGAAGTCGCTCACCTCGATGAAGTCATGGTGCCGTTCGGGTTTCGGTCCCTCCCAGCCTTCGAGGGGGCTGGAGATGTGAAACAGGGGTTCTCGATTCCAAGTCGCGATGGCTTGCTCGGTCGCCTGTTCGACGCTGAACTGATCCGGGAGGCACCGGTGATGATGCACATCGTAAACCAAAGGAATACCTTCCGCCCGACAGATCGGGAGCAGGTCTGCGGGGCTGTAAGTCTTGTCGTCATTCTCGACCGTCAATCGGCTTCGGACCCGCGGAGAAAGCCCGGCGAGATTGCGGGCGAAATCGGAAATCGCCTTGGATTTGTCCCCGTATGCGCCACCACCATGAATGTTGACCACATCGGCCCCCACCCACTCTGCCACTTCGGCCTGGTATTCCAATTCTAGCCGTGATTTTTCCACCACATCGGGGCGGGGAGAATTCAGTACGACAAACTGATCCGGATGGAAGCAGGTCCGAAGGGAATGCGTCCTGGCAAACTCTCCGCACATTCGGAATCGACGAACGATCTCGTCCCCTTCGGGAAGTTCATCGATTGTATAACCCGACTCGGGGTGAGTCTTGATGGGAAGAATCTGGCTGTTGATGCGAAAGCACCCAATTCCGGCACGATCACAATACTCCAAGGCACAGAGCAGAGCGTCGGCATTCTCCCGGCAGAGACGACTCAATTTGATCAGAGCGTCTGTGCGTTGCATCCGACCAATCGCTGTGGCCGTGGTGGTCGCGAACTTGATCGGCTGATCGCGAAACATACAACACAAGCCGAATCGGATCATGACCTGCCCCAGTTCGAAATCGTCATACTGAACTGCAGCACCGTCGCAAGCGAAACCCATACCAGATACGGAACCTGTGCCAAGGCGACCCACCGCGAGTGTCGCCAAATCGCGAGCATACCCCAGACCAGAGTGGACCACACGATGACGATATCCACAGCTGCCAGCGGAAGATTCCGCATCCCAAACTGAATGGGGGTGAAGATCAGGTTTGCGAGCAGATTTATTGCAAAGGGAATCGCCACCCCGCACGGAATACGGTGCCGAATCGCCTGAACGAAGACGTACCCAAAGCTCCCCCCGATGATCGGGTAGAGAATCTGCCAGATCAGCCCGATCGTGGCCGGGGCGGGCGTCCAATCCGGCTTGACCAGCGAGTTGTACCATTCGATCCAGGGCATGTGAGACCATTCAAACGGGAAGCGATCGTCGAGGCAAGTCCCCTGCGAGACCGCGGATTCTAGTCCCGCTGCGCCTCGAAAACAGAATGCCGAGCACGTTCGGCAAAAAATGGACGCCGACGCGGGTCACTCATCCGGGATTTATGCTAAGCTGGCCCGATCGGACCCCTCATTCAGAGCGCCGTGAGAAGGGATCGCTTGACGGGTTGGGCCCCGGTCTACAAATCACCTACAGCTGCCTGCGAATGAAGGAGTTCACCGAAATGTCCGATCGCCCCGCATTGTCTCGAGCAGAGATGGAAGTGGCACGCATTGTGTGGACTCTGCGAGAAGCCTCGGTGCGACAGGTTCTCGACAACCTGCCGGAAACACGTGATATCAATTACAAAACCGTTCAGACCTTCCTGCGCCGGCTGGAAGCCAAGGGGTATCTCGTCTCCCGACGTGAAGGTCGCAGCTTGATCTACACGGCTGATGCTCGCCCGAAGCAGGTGATTCGTGACACGGTCAAAAACTTCTTGAACAACCTGTTCAATGGAGAGCCTCTCCCGCTGGTCGAACACTTGATCCGTGACCAAGGGTTGGGCAAAGACGACATCAGCCAGCTCCGGAATCTCCTCAATGAAATGGACTCTGGTCAACCGAGCAAGTAAACCAGAGTGCAGTGCTCGGGCACCAGACACTGCCCGACACAGACGGACATGTCAAAAGCCGGCCTCCTGCGGGGAGAACTCCCGTGACATTGAATCTGGATGGCCTGACCAGTGTCCTGTGGACCCAGTTGTGGCAAGTGACGCTGCTGATTCCGTTCGCAATCGGAATCGTCCGGTAGTGCTGCCGGGGTCGATCCCACTTAGCCTACGTGGTCCTGTTGGCGGTCCTCGTCAAGTGCATCGTTCCGCCACTGTGGAGTAGCCCAGCCGGGATGTTTAGTTGGGCATCGCACGCGCTGGGCTTGGGCGAAGAAGCGACAGTGGCCGAGGCGAATGCGGCCCGCGCAAACTCCAATAATGCAATCGGGGAATCACTCCCCGATCCTCAGGCCATCGAGCGACCGCCCGAGTCTTCCCGTTCGGCAAACGCCACGGGACCGGGTTTGACATCCGAGGAGCTCAGTGAACCTGCGCTGAATTCCTCCACGAAAACGTCCGCTGTTGTCGTTCCGTCAACCCCGCCGGTTGGGAATGTGGCCATTGATTGGGGCCAAATCAGCTCGGCCGCTCTGCTGGGTGGCTGGGTGTGTGGCATCGTGGGGGTCATCGGTTACTTGCTCGCCAAGCGAGTGTTCCTCGAACGGTTTCATGACGACACACGTGTGACCACTCAAGATGAGTTGTTGTCGATTGTGTCCGAGTGTGCCATCACTCTCGATCTGCGTCGCCGACCCGATTTGGTGGTGACGACGCATCCCACGATTCCGTTTGTGGTCGGCTGGTGGTCGCCCCGGCTGGTGATTCCGAAGCACATTGTCGATCGAACTACGATCGACGACATGCGGTTGATCATCGCTCATGAACTCAACCACCTGCGGCGCTGGGATACGGCCACCAATTGGATTCAGCTGGGGATTCAGGCCATCTGGTGGTTTCACCCGCTGGTCTGGTGGCTGAATACAGAGATTCGCCGCTGGCGGGAATCGTGCTGCGACGAGGAAGTCGTTGCGCGGTTAAAATGCCAGCCCGCCAGTTATGCGCACTGCCTTTTGAACGTCCTCGATTTTCAGGCGTCCCTCAGATCGACCAGCGGACTCGACTCCCTCAGTCCCTTCGAAGTCACAAAGCAGCGGCTTCAAAACATTATGCAGCCGGCGGGACCATTTCCGCGGTCGACTCCTTGGCCGGTGTGGTTGGTGTTTGTGGCCCTGACGTTCATCGTTCTCCCCGGAGCGGCGTTTCAGATTCCCCCGCAAGTCGTGGACGCCCATGACGAGATCCCGGATTCCCCGCTGGAGTTGGCGGTTCCCCCGGCACCTCCCGTCGCCTCGACGATTACGCCTGCTGAAGTGCTCTCGGCGAACCGCGCTTTGCCAAGTCCAAAAGCAGACGCCCCCGCTCCCCCTCCATGGCAATACAAGTTCGACGTTCACCGACCGTATCAATATTCCGTCTCGATCGAAGAGGACAACCTCCGAGGAACCACTCGCCACACCGGACAACCCGTGGTCCGTGCGACCTATGTGAGTGGCGGAGAATGGTCACTGAACATCACGAATCCCGAGTTGATGTCGACGGAGATTCCCTCGCCGGGTCGCCCCTTCGGACCGGGGTTTCGACCTCCCCGTATCCCGGATCCGTTCGATCAAGGCTATGCAGTCGCGATTGACTCGCTAGGGAAATCACTGGAAGAAAGTGGCAACGCTCCTTTGCCGCTCTGCCTCGGTCGCTGGTCGAACTGGCTCTTCGGTCCGCTCCCAACGGGGAACGATCCCGCCACCTGGGATGAGACGGGGGGCACCTCGCTGTCGATCATGGTCGAGCCCACTTTCGGTCCCTTCGGAACGCCGAGTCGCAGCCCACTTGCTCGCCCGATTGAATCGTCACGACTCCCCGCCACGACACACGAGCAGACGACACAGTCCGTCCGCGAAGGAATGTTGACTCTCACGAAGCTGCGAACCGTCAAGACTCAGGATCTCGTCGATGGTCAGCCAGCCATCGAAATCGAGACGAACTCCACGTGGAGCTTCGATTCGCGACTGGGCGTCCCCGTCTCACTCATCGGGACGGGAGTGGCTATCCAGCGTCAGACCCAGCAATCCACAAAGACGCCATTCAAATTCACTGTCCATCTTCAAACCGATGGGCAAGGCCAAAACCCCACGCAACCAGTTGGTGTCGCTCCTGAAGGGCCAGCCACCGGTGAGCCGCGCGACCCTCGGACGGATTCCCAGATCGTGACCCACATCGGAGAACCAGTACCACCGCAGAAAAAGCTGGAACGCGGCCAGAAGTTTGTCGTGGAATGGAATGGCAGCTGGTTCCCCGGTGAAGTGATCGAGGTTCCGGACGTGAACGACGTGAAGATCCACTACCCCGGCTGGAGCGATCGTTGGGACGAAGTCGTGCCTCGGAACCGCCTGCGATATCCAGCAGTTGAGCCGCTGGATAAATGAGAAGATGAGAGCCAGGAAGCTGGGCGGCGTGCTTTGCCCGCCAAACCAACACAAAACCGCTCTCCCAAGCCATTTGAAATTTGGGCAGGAGACACACAGATCTGCTCTAGTAGTTCAGTGTCACGGAGAAGAGTCGAGAACGGAAGACCGTGCATCATTCGAATGGGTGCCGGAAATCGAGTGATATGAACCAGGATGAAGCCCCCCTTGGAGCGAGCAGTTTTCAGCCCCCGAATAGGTCACTCATCCAGGCACCCTCTCCGCTCAACTCATTTTCTCCGAGTCTTCGTGGTGAACCTCTTCACGCCACCGAAGTTTGCGATGCACACTCGAAGCTCGGCGGAATTGGAAACAGCTCCGTGCGGAAACGACGCCGCGTGATATCATGGAACCAGCGAGAAATGGGGCGCTGGAAATCCGCCCCGTCTCGTTCGGAGTCTTAGCGATGAATCGATCTCCCGTCTGGACTGCGTGCGGAGTACTGCTGCTCGCTTGGGGCTGCGGAGGGGACTCCGGAGGTCCGCCAGCGAACCCGTCCGCCCCTCCGCTAACTGTGTCCGCTCCTCCTGAAACCGTTCCCGTCCGGCGCGACGCCGGGGCGAACCTGGCTGCACAGCCCGGGGCCCCGAAGGCCGCCGCCGCCAAGAAAACAGCCAAGACCGTCGATGGCCCCGCGGAACAGCTCTTCGATCTCGCGGATGACAAGGAGAATTTTAACGTCGATACGAACACTCCCCCCACCCAGCAGTTTTACGTGAATACGGAGAGCCTTGAGGGGTCCATCGTCGCTCTCGAACAACCCGAGGTGGAAGATTCCGAGGGGAATCAGACCTTACCGACGGGGTTCATCCCGGTTTCAAAGTCCGGAGTAACGGAGAGCGGCTGGCCCCGCCGAATTCGTGGGGAGGTCGATGGCAAAGAGATGGTCTGTATCCCAGCTGGTCTGTTTACTCAGGGAACCGACACGGGGACAAAGGATGCGGCGCCCGCCCATCCAATGTCACTCGACACCTACTACATGGACGTCACTGAAGTCACCCTGGGTCAGTTCGCGAAGTTCAAGGCGGCACTGGACGGTAAAGACGGCGGCCCGGCGAACAGCGTGCCTCTGAACGGGAACCCCCAGCTGCCGGTCGTGAAGTTGTCGTGGAAAGATGCACAGAACTACTCCAAGTGGGCGGGCAAAGAGCTACCCACCGAGGCGGAATGGGAAAAGGCCGGGCGCGGGCCGGACGCCAATGACTATCCGTGGGGCAGCGACCGCATTCTCTGGCACCAGCCACGCCAACCCGGCCAGATCGATCCCGTCGGAACTTTCCCCCATGATCGCAGCCGCTACGGCGTCCTGGATCTCTCCGGCAATGCGAGAGAGTGGTGTACCGACTGGTATACCAGCACGGCTTACTCCGAGGCCAAGAGTAAAGATGGCTCACCCGCCCACAATTGGACCGGACCCCGCAAAGCCAGCAACGGGGAACGGGTCGTGAAGGGGGGCGTTGACCGCTGGGAACTCTGGGCTCGTGGCAGTCACGCTATGACCAAGCCCGCCACCGATATCGGATTCCGCTGCGTCCTCCGTTGTGGCGTGGACACCCCGAAGGAATAGCATGTCGGTCGCGTTCAGGCTTTGTCTGGGTGGGATTCTCTGCACGCTGTTCAGCAGTGTCCTGGCCACGCATTCAAGTGTATCGGCGGAGGATCGCCCACCTCCGGTTCCCGCTGTGGAGCGACTGCCCCTCCATCGCTACGAGTACGATTTTGTCGCCATGGGGATGAAGTACCAGCTCGTTGTCTATGCCCCGGATGAAGCGACCGTCACGCGCGGCATGCAAGCCGCCGAAGCCTGTGTACGGCGTCTCGATCGCGTGATGAGCGATTACAACACCCAAAGCGAGTTGTCCCAGCTATCTGAGAATGCCGGTCCCGGTCGACCCGTGCCATTGAGTCCGGCTCTGTATGAGATACTTGAACGCTCACTGGAGTTGTCCAGCGAAACCGACGGAGCCTTCGACATCTCGCTAGGGCCGGTGATTCAGCTGTGGAGGACGGCCCGAAGGGCGAAGAAGCTGCCTCCGCTGGAGAGCTTGGCAAAGGCGAGAGAGCGGGTCGGATGGCGAGCAATCCAGCTCGACCCACTGACTCGGTCAGCCGAGTTTTCTCGTGACGACATCCAGCTCGATCTGGGCGGGATTGCAGCGGGGTACGCCTGCGATGAGGTGTTACGGGTCTTGCGTTCGCACGGTCTGTCGCACGTATTGATCGACGCCAGTGGAGATGTCGTCGTGGGCGACCCGCCACCCGATCGCGAGGGCTGGAAGGTCACGGTCGCGGGCCTGTCGGGCAGCGTCACCGATCCCGGTTCACGCACGGTCACCTTGAGCAATGCCTCGATCACAACCTCCGGAGACGCTCGTCAGTTTGTCGAGATCGAAGGCCGGCGGTACTCACATATCGTCGATCCCCATACGGGACTCGGCCTCTCCAGACGCAGCAGCACAACCGTCATCGCACCCACTGGCTGGCAAGCGGACAGCTATGCCACAGCTGTGAATGTCCTGGGGAGGGAGCAGGGCCTGGAGTGGATCGAGAGGCATTCCGGATGTTCTGCACTCGTGGTCGAGTTCGTGGACGGGGTCGAAGTGCGCACCGAATCGAATGGCTTTCCGCCCGTGACGCCGTGACTCGATGAGTCTTCGAATGCCCGACGGAAATCGCGTGCGGCCTCCGGGTTTGCCCCGGTGGTTCCCGCGCTTGTGCGTTACAGTAGCGCATCAGCAATTCGGCGACGCAGGGGGTGGCGAAACACGGCCCTCCAACGCTCGCCCTCGCTGACGCTGCGGGTTGGTGAACCGAGCCGACTTGATCACAAACCGCTTAATGATACTTTCAGCTTCCCGGCGAGCTCGTTGATCTGTCGCCAAGTTTCATCCGGGATGCTAACGCCTTCGGCGGCGCGCTGGGTCGCACGACGGGCTTCGATCTCGCCAGGGAGAAGGATCTCGGTGACGCCGGGTGCAGTGCGGCTGCTCTTGATGTGCGTCGCGTACTGGGCCATCCAGGCGTCGTACTCCTCACGCGGCAGGAAGTGTTCCACCGACATCAGTGAAATCCACACGCCGTTCGCACCGCGCGGCAAGTCGGCTCGCCCGATTCCACTTCCCGATAGGATGCCGCAGAAGACATCGATCATCACGGCCAGACCGAACCCTTTGTGCCCCATCATCGACCCGCCCAGTGGCAAGATTGACCCGATGGGAGCGTTGTAGAACACCCCCGGATCGGTCGACGAGCGTCCTTCACTATCGATGATCAGCCCTTCGGGAACCTGCTCCCCCTTTTGGTGCGAGACCCGGAGTTTCCCCTCAGCTGTGGCACTGGTGGTCATGTCGAGGACCATCGCTGACTCGCCCATGGGAGCCGACATACTGATCGGGTTCGTGCCCAGTCGCCGGTCGATACCTCCGAAGGGAGCGACTCCGCCGGGACCGGGAGCGTTCACACACATCGTGGCCAGGAAACCAGCCTTCGCAGCTCGTTCGGTATAGGCTCCGAGCCGACCGACGTGGTTACAGTTCCGAACCAGCACAGTCGAAGTCCCGGTCTCACGGCCCTTGGCGATGGCCAGATCGAGGGCCTGCGACATCACCACTTGGCCGAAGTTGAACCCTCCATCGAGGAGGGCGTACCCCGGTGCTTCCCTGAGAATTGCCAGAGGAGCCCCCAGCTTCACATGCCCGTCCTGAATCATCTGCACATACTGCACCAGCCGCATCACTCCATGGCTGTCGTGCCCGACCAGATTCGCATCGGCCAGTTCATGGCCCACGATCGCGGCATCAGCCGACGAGACGCCCGCCCCTTCGAGGATCCGGATGGCGAGAGTGTTGAGTTGGGGGTGCGTGAGAATAGGCATGCAGAGACTCTGAATGGGACGCTCGAACATCGATTCGTATTCAACAAGATACGTCAACCTCGACAGGCGTCAACACGATCGCGAAAGGATGGGCGGGCCACTCACTCCTCATCCAGCCGTTCGGCTTCCCCGCTCAGGATGCGCGTGTAGCTTTCATACCTCAACGCCGAGATTAATCCCTGCGATACCGCTGACAGAACCGCACAGCTTTTTTCATGCGTGTGCGTACAGTCGGCGAATTTGCAGTGGGCCACGAACGGGCGGAACTCGATGAAGTACGCCTCCACATCGATCGACTCGACAGCCCACAACTGGAACTGGCGGATGCCCGGCGTGTCGACGACCCAGCCTCCACTGGTCAGCGGGACAAGTTCGGCCACGCGGGTCGTGTGCCGCCCTTTGCCGGTATCGGAACTGACCGTCGCGGTACGAAGTCCCAAACCGGGTTGGACGACATTCAGCAGCGACGATTTCCCGACGCCGCTTTGTCCGGTCAGTACGGTGGCCTTGCCGTTCATGAGCTGTCGCAAACGATCGATCCCATCACCGCGTGTCGCGCTCGTGAGAACGACCTCGCAACCGAGTTGGGCGTACTGGCCGATGAGTGGTTGCAAGTGGGCGGGGTCGATCGAGTCGGCCTTGTTGATGCAAACGATCCCTTTGACTCCGCCGACCTCGCAGCTGACGAGGAAGCGATCAATCAGCGCGGGCTTGAGCGGTGGGTCACTGGCCGAGGCGACGATCGCCGCTTGATCGACATTCGAGACGATGATCTGTGAGCTGCGACCAACTCCGCGAGCGAGTGTCGAGGTGCGTGGCTCAATCAGTTCGATGACGCCAGTTGCTCCATCAGTGGAGCGGAAGACGACCCAGTCCCCGGCGGCGATGACGTTGCGGGCCTCGCGCTGCATCGTGCGCAGAACTCGGCGGACTGAACAATCGAAAGTCCGGCCATCTGCGATCTGTACGCAGCTGTGATTGGCCCCGACGGCCCACAGAACTCGGCCCCGCTGGCAATCGGCGAGGTCGATATCGCGGGTGGTTCCGTCAGCGGATTCGCCTGTTTTGACGACGAGCGTGCGATTACGAGATTGCGAACCCTTACCAGAAACGCGTTCATCGCTGGGGAGATCGGCCAGTTCGTCTTGCGACTGCCGGGTCAGGTCGGCCTGCCGGGTGCGGTTACCTCGATTCTTGTGGAATCGAACACGTATCTTGCGGTTCCGGTCTTCAGCCAACGTTACTCCTCTTCCAAGAGCCAGCGCGTGGCGTCGTCTTCGTCTTCGGAAAATGTCCTCGGTTTCGGCGGTTTGCTGGCGGGGGCCGACTTGCGATGGCTGCGGGCGTCGTCTCTTCGCTTTTCCAAGCCCGCCTTTTCCAGCAGGCTCATCGCGAACGGATCTTCTTCTTCTTCGGGCGGGGCAGCTGCTCCGGGGACAAAGTTGATTGTGAACTTGTGCCTGGCAATCGAAACGAGATCGCCGGGTTGGAGAAACTTCGTATCGAGCCGCTCACCGTTAACCTTGATTCCGTTGCTGCTGCCCAGGTCGCGAATCTGCCAAAACCCATTGGTGAACGCAAGTTCACAATGTTGCGACGAGATATTCGGGAAATCCAAGACGATATCGCAGCGACTGCGACGTCCGATGAGAAGCGGTGTCTTCAGGAGAGGGATCGAGTCCCCTCCTCCGACCGGGACCAGCTGGCCCAACATGGGTTGTCTTCCTTGAGAACTTGCCTGGCAGGAGAATTCACTGTCATGGAGAACCTGTCAAGATTCTCTCTCTGCAACATTATCGGTGCGGATATTCGAAGTCAATTTGCGGTTTTTAGTTCCGCGCGTATTCTTGAAACCTTTACAGATCACAGGGCAAATCCGACGTCTTCGGAATCTGACGCACAGATGGTGATGGAAGGTGGAATGCACGAGCGACCCGAGCCTGCCCGGCTTATCGAGCCTGAACGGCCTTCAACAGCTGAACCGCCCCCTCAACCAGCAATTCCCCGCCACCGGGTTTGTAGGACGATGTGGTGACCTCGTAGCTGCCTTCTCCGAAGGCTTTGAGCGTGGGGACGTAGACGTCAATATCGTTCGCCAGCGAAATCACCAGAGTGTGCTTGAACGGAAACTGCTGCTCGATCGCCATCCCGAGTTCGACGAAGATTTCGAGCGGTAGTGTCTCGATTGCCACATCATCCGACAGGCGGATGACTTGCACCTCGTCTTGCAGATTTGCTTCCCCTCGGGCACGCCACGTCTTGGTATTCAGCGTCCTCCATGCTGCGACAGCTGTGAGGAACTCTTGAGACTCGACACCCACAGCCGATTTCTGCATCAAGTCTTGGGCCGACGGGAGTTCGGCTTCGGTAATTTCGATCGAAGGAATTGGTACACGAGCCGAGGCCGCCGTGAGTTTCGGAGGGCCTGCGGATTGCAGGGTGTCTTCCACTCCAATGAATGCTTCAGCCAAGACGTTTCCGATTCGGGTCCGCTCAGTTCGGCCGTCCTGAGGCTCGGCAGAGTCGACGTTGACGTGGTTGGTGTCGCCAGCGGTCCCCTCACCGAAGACCGAGACGAAGCCGGTTCCATATCGCTTGGCGAGCCGTTCTTGAAGGACGCCGGGAAAGTCCGCTCCGAACGACGAATTCCCGGAGAAGGTCGCCACGTGCATGGGGAAGACGGATCGGGACGAAGCTGGCTTGTGGGTCGCTGAGTCGCGAAAGAGCAGCACGGGAAAATCTTCATCGACGGGCTCCGCAGGCCGGACGATATCGGGGTTCTTCTTCCCGGGATTGAAGACGACACTTCCGTTCCGCATGTGAAATCGGCGGTTCAAGGAGAGCCCGGGAACTCGCGGGACGACCACCTCGACCTCGACAGGCATCGCCCGCTCGCGGGCACTGGCCACCGCCTCTCGGATGCTCTTCACGAGGAACGCGGAGTAGTCGACGGTTTCGTGAGAATCGCGGCCCGCCTGCTCGATCGACACTTGGTGACCGTTGTCACGCAGAGGCCCGTAGTATTCCGGACCTCCATGGGTGTGCGTTGCCGAAATCACGACATGCGAGACCGGGATTCCGGTCCGTTCGCTGACGCGTATGCGGGTCGGGTCACTCGGCTCGCGCCCGATACCGCAGAGGTCGCACACCACGAGCACGGCCTCGATCTCTCCCTGCCGCCAAGCAATGGCCTTCGCATGCAACGGGTCATGGACTCCTCGACTCATGACCTCATGATCTCGGCCTGCCAGGCGGTAACTGACGGGAGGAGTAATCTCCACCATCGCCGCACCGACACGCAAG
>Ga0105047_10010762_pt1 | contig 14920 bp, 13 predicted proteins | sample MAT04_FD_78384 | JGI IMG/M metagenome (GOLD analysis project Ga0105047, IMG submission 78384) | Freshwater microbial communities from Lake Fryxell liftoff mats and glacier meltwater in Antarctica - MAT-04 (megahit assembly) | ecosystem: Environmental > Aquatic > Freshwater > Ice > Liftoff... | reverse complement strand
GCCAAGCCCTCGTTATGCCCCAAGGCCGAGAGGAGAACAACCAATCTGCCGACTTGAATGGTCGGCCGACGCATCAGCCCGACGAGTGCCAAGGCCCGTCGTGCGGCTTCGGGCAGGTCGCGGATGCGGCGATCGAGGACCGGCGGATTCAACAGCACCGCCAGGCACTTTTCGATGAGTTCGTCTTCGGGGATCGTGTTGCGCGGTTTTGTCAGCCGCAGCGTCACTTCGCGGAGAAGCGGCTCGGCATAGCGAGAGAATGCAGCCACAACGCGGGCCGGGGAAAGTTCAATCTGGACCGATGTTGTCATTGGGTAAGTATATGAAGTTGAGTCAAGCCGGCTTGATGCCGCGGGTGAACTCCTTGAGATCCAACCGCGTTTGATGGCCCGTAAAGGTCCCTTGTTCCGTCTTACCTTGGAAGTAATCCTTCTGCCAGCCTCGTTTCACAGTCTCCGGATCGAGGGTGCGCAGTCCCTCCAGAAAGCCGCGTCGCCCGTCTTCCCAGACCTTGTATTTCGCGTGCAATTCGACATCGGCCGCGAGCGGGATTCGCTGCGGTTCGAACGATTCCAGAAAGCCGCGCGGATAGGGAAGAATGCAGCAGATCGGCTCGCCGGCGCGGAACCCGATCCATTCATTGGGCCTCGTTACCTTCCAGTTCATGGTGAAGGTGCTGACCGCCCAGTCGGTCTCGACAATCCCTTCGAGCGCCTGAATGCCGTCCTTCGGAAAGTTCGCCGGCCCCTTGACCCACAGGTTGATGCCCTTGGGTGTGCGGAACAGAAACGGAATCGAGAAGGTCACAACCGCTTGGCCGAAGTGGCTGCTGATCGACGGCTCCGGCACCCCGTCGAAACGGACTTCCAAATCCTTCGGGCTGAGGCCGCCGTACCAGTAGACGCGGAAGTCGACGGGGCAGGTCAGCCACCAACCGCTCTGATTGGCGATGTTGAGCGGCAGGCACCGATACGGATGCCGCTGATCGGCAGCGTCCATCCAGTCCCGCTCGACGGGCGCGGCCTGAAGCTGAAACGGCGTCCATTCGTAGATTTCGTAAGCCGTGAGTTGTCGATCGCGTTCGGGCAACATAAAGCCGTATCCCTCGGGAAAGTCATGATGCCGAAGCGACCCGGTTCGTCAACCGCAGAGGACGAAACCATTGCCGGCAAAGCCAGGCGCTGCGAAAATGCAGACATCCGAATTGGAGACCGACGATGACGATGAAGGAACTGGGCATCGACACCTGGCCGCACGACAAGCTGCGGGCTTTGGTGGAAGAGATCGAGGACGCGCTGCTGCCGCAGGGCGACTCGGGCGTACTTCCATCCGGCTCAAGTCGATCGACATAGTCGCCGTCCATCACACGCACCGCGATCCGGACGGCTGGAAGTCGCGCTTCTGACCAGAACCTACCCCACCTTCGGGCGGAAGTAGTCCAGCGTCATTTTCAGGCCTTCTTCGCGGCCGATCTTTGGGTTCCAGCCGAGGAGTCTTTGGGCCAGGGTGATGTCCGGCTTGCGTTGCTTGGGGTCGTCCGGCGGCAGGGGTTTGTAGCAGATCGTCGAGCCGCTGCCGGTGTGGCGGAGGATTTCGTCGGCGAACTGTTTGATGGTGATTTCGGACGGGTTGCCGACGTTCACCGGGTAGTGGTAGTCGCTCATCAGCAGGCGATAGATGCCGTCCACCAGGTCGGTCACGTAGCAGAAGCTGCGGGTCTGTTGACCTTCGCCATAGACGGTCAGCGGTTCGCCGCGGAGGGCCTGACCGACGAAGTTCGGCAGCACGCGGCCGTCGTCCAGCCGCATCCGCGGGCCGTAGGTGTTGAAGATGCGGACGATGTGCGTGTCCACGCCGTGCTCGCGGTGATAGGCCATCGTCATGGCTTCCGCGAAGCGTTTGGCTTCGTCGTACATGCTCCGCTCGCCGACGGGGTTGACGTTGCCCCAGTACGACTCCGTCTGCGGATGGACGATCGGGTCGCCGTAGACCTCGGAGGTACTCGCCAACAGGAACCGCGCCCCATGGGCCTTGGCGATGCCGAGGGCGACATGGGTGCCGAGCGAGCCGATCTTGAGGGTCTGGATGCTGGACTTCACGTAGTCGATCGGGCTGGCCGGGCTGGCGAAGTGCAGCACGTTGTCCAGCAGCCCGCTGATGAAGAGCGGCTGCGAAGCGTCGTGGACGATGACGCTGAACTTCGGGTTGTCCCGCAGATGTTGAATGTTGATCGGCCGGCCGGTGATGAAGTTGTCGACGCAGACGACCTCATGTCCCTCGGCCAGAAACCGTTCGCACAAGTGCGATCCCACGAAGCCGGCCCCGCCCGTAATCAGCGTTCGCATCGGTTTGCTCTACATTGGAATCAGTGAAATCAAAAGATGTGATCAGTGTAGGGAAACAGGACGCTCGGCCAATCGGTAGCTACTTCCCTGCCGCCTCCAAGACAGCCTCGGGTTTGATGTCCGTCGTGAGTGGAGGGCTGAGTTGCAGGAGGGCTTTCTCCAAGCTCGGGCCGCGAAGTTCCTGCACGCCGGCCAGTGCTTGGCCCGCCTTCCACAGAAAGAATATCTCGAGCGGCGGACCGACGACCCAAGCCGCGCCGCCTGCAACCGCGGCCAGCGGCGGCGTCTTGGAGGAAGCGGGCGGACTGCCGGGCCGACGCGTAGCTCCGGAGGCAACCGAACGCGAGGTCGGCGCAGCGTTGATGACTTCCTTCTCGGCGACCAACAGCCCGTCTTCGTGGAAGCCGACGATGCGGAACCTGCGGGCCGTGCCGGAACTCGATTCGGAGATGTCCAAGTCGGCTTCCGCCTCGAAGGACTTGCGAAGGCCCTTGGGCGTGTAGTAGTACTTCGTCACTTCGGGCGTCAGCTTGCCGCCCGTCCAACGGACGTCGATCGCGTATTCCTGCTTCGATGCCAAGTCTTCGATCACCGCCGAGCCGGAGCCGTCCGAGTTGCGTCCGAGTGCTGTGATGCGGATGAATTCGGACGTATCCTCCTTGGGCGCGACGATGACTTTCTCCGGCGGCGGCAGGGGTAGCGGGGGCGGGCCGTGAAACAAGTCCTTCACCAGCAGAGCGGCATATTCGCGGTCACCCGAAGAGAGCACTTGAGCCAGTTGCAGCGGCGTCATGCCGCGGGCCGGTTCCGGGGAGTAGGCCATCATCTGCTCGCCGGCACCGCCGCCGAGGGCCCCGAAGGCGATCGGCACGGGCAGCAGCGAACGCCGCGTTTCGGCGCCGTCCAGGGTGATCGCCTCGGTGACGATCGTCATTTCCAGGTCGGCTTTGTCGGCTGTCAGGCTGCCGCGAAGCGCCGGGCCGTCCTTGTCCTCGGTCCGCTTCAAGGTGAAGCTGGTGATCTGCTGGAGCAGGTTCAGCTTGTAGTAAGCCTTCAGCACGTCCAGCACCATGGCGAAGTTCACCTTCTTGAGTTGAATCTCCAGGCCGACGCGGGTGAAGGCAGGCTTCTTCGGGGCGACCTCGGGGGTTGCCTTGCCGTCGACGGCCTTCGGTTTGACCGTGTACGCACCGGCGGGTACCTTGGCGTCCCGGAACATGCGGCTGATGACGGCGTCGTACTCTTGGGCAGCTCCCGGATCGTTGGGAAGGCTGCGCTTGATGGCCGTCTGAAGCCGCGGCAGTTCCTTGCGGATCTTGGCCAGCTTCGCTTCGGACTCCAGGTTTTTTGACGAGAGCGTATCCGCCTCGCGGTTCTTATCGGTCAGCGGGGTCCAGATCAGGAACCAAAAAACGATGCCGACGACGGCGACCATCAGGAAGCCGCCAACCAGCCAAGACAGGCGTTGTTCGCGCGACGACATATGCTAAAAGCCTCCCAAAGAGTCGTCGGTTCCGGCCTCGGCCGCGACCGGTTTGACCGGCGGTCGAACGCTGAGTCGTCGCAGGTATTCCGCAGGCGTGCGGTGCAGGATCAAGGCGTTCAGGACGTACTGCTGACCCTTGCCCGTCGTTTCGCCCAGGTATTGTTTGTTGGCGCCGACGTAGAACTTGTCGTTCTTGAAGGCATCGGCAACGAACTGGGCCGCATTGGCGTCGACCGTCCTCATCACGACCTTGATCGAGGCGACCGGAGAAATCGCCGGTTTGGGTGGGACGACGTTGGTCGCAACCGGCACGGTGCCCGGTACCCCGGTCGTGGTGATCGGCGGCTTGGGCGGAGACTTCACGACCGCGAGTGCCTTGCCTTCGATTTCGGAAATGCTCAATCGTCCAACGTCCGGAATGCGGTCGGCCAAGTCGTAAAGTTCGTCGAACCAGACCACTTCCCGCGATGCGAATTCGTCGACAGCCGCGAGCCGCTTCATGCTGAGACCGTACCCGGTAATCTCCCCGTCGAGTCGTTCGGCTTTCGACTTCTGTGCCTGCAACCGTTGATCGGCATCGACCACGTCCAGCCAGCCGTACACGCCAAGTCCCCCGAATACGACGGTTGCAGCCAACGCAAGCAACAGAAGCTTGATGCGTTGCTTACCCGGTGCCGAGCGCGGCTGGCGCGGCACCGTGAAGTTGATCGGTAGTGCGTCGACGTTGGCCTTCAGGTGCAGCAGACCGATGGTTTGCGTGAAGCGGCCGTGCAGAGCGGGCGGCACCCGTTCGCCTAGCGGCGTGCCCTTGAGCAGATCGAACGGTTCGACCAGGATCGGCAGCGCGTCCTGCAGTCGCTCGGCGAGCGTCGAACCGATGCGGCCACCTTCGGGGATGTAAATCGTTTCCACGGCCGTCGCGCCGGCTTGTCCGGCGAAGACGGCAAGGTTCCGCTTCAATTCGCCTGCCAGATTGCCGTCGTTGGTGTAGGGCGACAGCGTCCGCGTCAGCACGATTTCGGAGCCGCGGGCGATCGTGAACTCACCGCCGCGTTCGCCGGGGGCGGCCACGGCGTACAAGTCACCCGGGCTGCCGGCAGGCAGCAAGGCCTTAAGGGCAGACGTCGATGCGAAGGGCCGAGGCGTGATCCCTGCAAGTTTCAACCCCGCGGCATCGCAGAGAGCCTGGACGCCGAGAATGATGTCCTTGCGGACGAACACGACTTGGGCACGTCGTTGGCCATCGGGCGCGGGGGGCAGAGGGACGTAGTCCATGACCACGTCGTCCGACGTGTCCGTCAGTTCGCGGATCACCTGATTGCGGACGAGCATCGGCTCGTCTTCCGGAGCGCAGGGCGGGTACTTCACTTCCTTCAGGATCACGCGGTCGCGGCTGAGCGACACCAGTGCCGGGGCGGGCTTGATGCCGACGGACTTCAGCAACTCCTTCAGGGCCGTGCCGATCGCACCGCCCGTGGCGGGGCTGAAGACCGGGAGATCGTCCGGCCCGACGGCAGCCTGTTCGACCGCCACCGCACCTTTGACGATGCTGCCGGCGACGACGAACAATCCCGGGCCGTCCGGGTCGATCGCTAAGTATCTGGACAAGGAATCACTCCGATGCAAAGTCGTGGTGCGTCATCTCGGGAGTTCGAATCCGCGACCGAGGTCGGACACGTCCCGGAAGTAAAGAATCCGCGGCGTGCCCATGTTCGTGTCGATGACGGCTTCAATCCGCGTCGACGGTCCGTTGGTCCCGAAGTAGCCGACGGAATGCACGCGGTAGGTCATGGTCTTGCCCGTCACAAAAGTCACCAGGGCCGTGAACTTCGTGGATGAGAGGTTCGCGGCCGTCACGAGAAAGGCACCGGTCGTGGTCGCCGGGTCCGTGGGGTCGAGACCGCTGCGGGCGGAGACGATCTGATCGACTTCAGTTTGGATCAGGCCCGGCAGGCCGAGCAGCACTTCCGGCGGGGCCGTGACGACGTTGATCCGCGGCGTCATTTCGTAGTCCGTGCTCGGGTCGCGCGTCGTCACGTATTCGAGCAACAGCGGCAGCATCGCCTTCAGTTTGGTCGAATCGTTGAGTGGGCTGGGGACGACGACCGTCGGCGCATTCGGCGGCGAGCCGGCGGGTTTCGGCAGGGTCACCTGCGTGTTGACCATCGCCATCAGGGTCTTGACGTTTTTGCTGAGCCGAGCACTTGAATTCACCGAGGCCTGAACGGCGGAATTCAATTCCGCGGCTCCGCCGGCGACGGTCGTCGGACCGGAAGACGGCGTAGCGGTCGCGGTCGTCGTCTTGGTTACGTTGGTCACTGTCGCCGTTTGAGTATTGCCCGAAGTTCGAACCGTTGTCGTCGTCGTTTGCGTAGCGGTTGTCGAAGTGCCGCCGGATCCGGACGATCCCGTGGAGGGCGGCGTCACGGCGGCGGTGCCGTAGAGCCGTGCGGCCATGACGTAATCGGAGAGTTCCTGTTGGCTGCCGAAGACGGCATTGAGTTCGGCATACATGGCGGCCGCGTCGAGTTCCGGGTCGGCGAGCCAAATGCGTGGCTTGCCGGAGAAATCGACGTCGACCTCCCGACCGTACACGGTCAGGAACTCGGACAAGCCGCGGCTGAAGTCCGAACCGGAGTCTTCGCCGGCGTCGAGCTTGCCGTTGCGGTTGCGGTCGTTGCCGAAGAGGAGTTGCGGGGTCACACCGCGAACGAGCAGAAGTTCGTCGATGCTGTTCAAGGGGCCGTTCTTCGCTCGATAGGGGGTGGGCATGCCCGCGTAGTATGAGGATTCCGCCCCGCTGCTGCGCGAGGCATCGTCCGAATCGACCCAGTCGACGATCGCGTCGGCCACATCTTCCGTCATATTCGGCAACTTGATCAGCGCGTTGTAAAGCACCGTGCCGGTCGGATCGAGCTTCATCAGGGCGTTCAGGTTCAACTTGGCCGATTCGTCGGTCATCCCGTACCGCACGGCGTACCGCGATTCCCCGGCGCCGGTGTAGGTGTCCCCAACGGCAATGAGGCTGAATCGGCCGCCGCCGCGTTTGCCGTTCGGGTCCCCCAAACTGATGCCCGCGAAGGCGGACTGGTTGTCGTAGGGGTTGTAATTCAGCGTCCCGGACATGGCGTTCGGGTCGGCGAGCAGGCCCATCGCATAATGTACGCCCGAAGCGGCGAAGGCCTTCGTCTGGGCAGCCTCGCTCGACCGTGCGGCAACCACGTATTCACTCGTCATGCCGTCGGTGAAGCGGTAAGCCGCCAACGACAGGACGACAACGACGATCAATACGGCCAGGATCACGAAGGCTTTGCGGTTCGGCAACCGGAGGGCAGCAAGGCGGCGCATCAGTTGCCTCCGGTGGTGGCGGGCGTCGTTGTGGTGGTCGAGTCGGTCGTCGTTTCCGGAATGTAGTTGCCGACGGCGGCGCGGATCGGAATGATCTGGACAACCCGCTTCTGGACCGGGCCGGCACGACCTCGGAATTCGAGCACCAGAATCACCTTGATGGCCCGCGGCGGGCCGATCAGAGACACGCCGTCGAGGTCGGTCGCGGTGCCGTCCCAACTCGACTGCCAGGTGCCGCCGTCGTAGTACTCGAAGGTGAGATCCTTGACCTCCGGGGCGATGATGTCCGTGGTTTCATCCGTGCGGTCCGGTTCGGTGCTGTTCCACACACCGTCGGCCGTGACCCAGGGGCGTTCCTGCCGGCACAGGCCGAATCCATCGGCGGCGAGATAGTAGAAGACGCTGCGAAGATCGGCCGGCTGACCGGCGTCCGTATTACCGGCTTCGATGTCGACCAGCACGGCAGGCGTCCGGCTTAGGATGATCTTCAACTGTTTGTCGGTGCCGACGATCCCGGCACCGAAGGGAACATCCACTCCGGCCGCAGCGGCTGAGGTCGTTTCGCCTTCAGTCGTGGTCGTTGAAGCGGCGGGTGTCGCCGTGGTCGTATCGGCGGTCGTCGTCGTTGCCGCGGCGGTCGTCGTGGTGTCGGAGGAAGCCGAACTGCCGCCGGTTTCGCCATCGCCGCCGGATTTGGGGGGCAACGGTCCGAGCGTATTCGCCATGTCCGCGCCGACGCGGTTGAAGATGGCTCGGCTGAGGTCGTTGCCAGCGATCTGATCGCGGTTGGCATCCATGCGGACCAGTGTGATGTTCAGCGCGGCATATAAACCGCCAAGCAGAACCAGCGCGATCAGGGACGCGATCAGCACTTCCAACAGCGTGTAGCCGGCGCGGCAGTTCGGTCGAGCAATCATGAGCCGCTCCCGGATGCAGTCGTGGTCTCGGCGGTCGGCTTCACCGCGGCCGTGCCTTTGCCCTGAAACGCGGCATCGAAGATAACTTGTGTCAGGACGACTTCGTACTTGCGGCCGCCGAAGTCCCGACTGACGGTCACGGTCACCGGGTAGGTGTTCGCGGCCAAGGCCGTGCCCGGCTCGACGCTGTAAGTCCAGTCCGGTTCGTCTTCGAAGGTGCCGCTCTCGGCACTGCCTGGTGCGGTCAGTCCGGCTTCAATCTCGGCGAGCTTCGATTGAGCGAGACGCGTGCCGAGGTTGGTCATTGATGCCGCCATGGCCCGCTCGGAGCCGACGTCGACGAGCGAGGCGATCGCGGCGAGTGAGATCAGGAAGATGGCCATGGACACGAGGACTTCCAGAATCGACAGCCCGGAGCGCAACGGCGGCCGGGTCCCTGAGGTTCGCGATCGGCTGCGGGCGATCATGGCGTCGTTCCCATCGTCGGTTTCGTTTTTTCGATGGTCGCGGCCCCGGTCAGGCCGCGTATTTGGATCAGGATCGGCAGGGTGCCGGGTTCGGTCAGTCGGATCGTCACCGAGTCCTCGCGGCAGGTGCCGTCCGGTCGAAAGGTGGCGACCCGCGTCCAACCGTTGTCGTCCACGGCTCCCGTGCTGCCGTCGGCGGTGACGATCTCGGCGGTCACATCCTTGGGCAGATTCGTTTCTCCCACGAGGATCGAATCCGCTTCCTCGTCTTCGTCGTTGGCGGCGACGTTCTGGAAGGCGAGTTCATCGGGTGCGATCCGGAAGCGGTTGCCTTCCGGATTCAACGCCAACCGGTAAGGCCGACCACTCTCCAGCGAGGCAGCCCGGGCATTGGCGATGCGGCCTTTGACGGTATCCGCCGCGGCCTTGATGCGACTGTCGCCGTTGAAGTCGCGAAGCTGCGGCAACGCGATTGCCCCGAACGCCACTATGATCGCCATCACGATCAGCACTTCCAGAAGCGAAGCCCCGGAGCGAACCGGGCGCGCGGAGTGGATCACGGTCGACCGTCCTTTCCGGGTAGTGATCTGATGATGCGAAAGAAGAGGGTAGGTGTGGGGATGACTGCAAACTACTTTTCCGGCCACTGCATCTGCGTTCCGTTACCTTGGCAGGTCACGAGCACCCGGGTCGAACCCTGGTTGTCATCCATGATTTGGAAGGCGAACGGAGCGTTCCAAGGATCGGTGACCGCTGCGGGACCGCCGGCCAACGTCGGCGCGGTGCCGTCCGGGCTTTGATTCACGAGTGCCATGATGTCATCCGGAAACTGTCCATAGGTGACTTGGTAAATCTGCACGGCACTGGCGACCTTCTCCATCTTGATCTGAGCTTCGCGCCGTTTGGCGGAATCCATCGCCTTGAACGCACCGAAGGCTCCGGCTCCGGCGATGATGACGAGGATCGCCATCACCACGAGGACTTCCAACAGCGTGAATGCAGACCGGCGAGAGCCGGCGGCCGACGAACGGCGAACGGTTTGAATCATCATGGCAGCAAACTCCGTCGTGAGACTCGGATGGTGGTCGTAGGCGACACAGGTGGGATCAACTTAACCTAACTATAGTCAAACGGCAGCTTAAGAGGTTATGAGAGAGCGTTTGTTGGAACGATTTTTCGCCGCAAGTCGTCACCGCATCTTGCGATGCGACGATCGTTAAGGTTTGGTTTTGATCACTCGCCTGCCGAACTGCTGAGGTTGAAGATCGGCAGCAGAAGCGCCAACACCACCATCAGCACTGCGACTCCCATGATCAGCAGCATCAGCGGCTCGAGCAGCTTCACCATCAGGTCCAGGTTGCGGGTGGTCCGTTTCTCCAAGGAGTCCGAAACGTCGAGCAGCACTTTTTCGAGTGTGTTCGATTCTTCGGCGATGGCAATGATTTCGACGACGTCCGTCGGGAAGTATTTCGACTTTCGCAGCGGTTCGGCCAATTTCTGCCCGGTCGTGATGCTCTGGGCTGCCTCCTCGATCGAAGCGGCCAGGACCCGGTTGCCGGTGGAATCCTTGGCGATGTTGAGCGCCCGCAGAATCGGGATGCCGTTCTGCAACATGGTTCCCAAGATCCGCGTGAAGCGGGAGAGGGCCAGACTGCGGAAGACCGGGCCGAACAGCGGCAGCCTCAGCTTCATGCCGTCCGCCCAAGTGCGACCGCCGCCGCGCAGCCAGCGGACGGCTTGCCAGCTTGTGGTCGCAACCACGATCAGCACGACGATGCCGACCCAAGACTGCAGTGTTGCCGAGAGTCGCAGCAAAGCTTCGGTGATGAGTGGAAGATCACCCTTTTCACGCATCTTGGCGAAGATCGTCTCGAACTGCGGGACAAAGAAGATGATCAGGATGTTTAGGATCACGAACCCCGCCACCGCAAGGAACCCGGGGTAAGCGAGGCTGCCGATGACCTTGGCCTTGAGGTCCTGTTCGCGTTCGACGAACACGGAGATGCGCTTCAACACATCCTCGAGGAATCCGCCTTCCTGCCCGGCCCGGACCATGCTGACCGCGAGATCGTTGAAGACGGTCGGAAACTGCGCCATCGCCTGCGCCAACCCGGTACCGTCTGCCACCTTCATCCGCACTTCGCGCAAGACCCCTTGCAGCCGGACGCTGGGCGATTGCCGTTCCAATAATTCCAGTGAACGCAACAGCGGCACGCCGGCAACGAGCAGATCCGCGAGTTGGCCGTAGAACGTGGCCAGATTGCGGCCGCCGACCTTGCCGGAGCCGAAGCGGGACTTACCCGCTTCGCGCGCCGCCGAGATCGCGATCGGGAACAGCCCCTTGGCATCGAGCATGGCGGAGACTTCGCGGTCCGTCCCCGCGGTCATCGTCCCCGTCGTCTTGACGCCGGTCTTCATCAGGGCGGTGTAGGTGAAATCCGGCACTCATCTGTCCTTGGTTCGTAGTACTTTGTTCTTAGGGCTTCGCCTACTCAACTTTTCGGAGGCAATTTTTGCGTCAGGCTTCTTAATTAGGCTCCAAACTTAGGGCTTAACTCGTCCATCATCGTCTTCTTTAGCTTGACACGACCCCCACCGAGAAGCTTGCGTCGATAGGCCCGTCGCAACCAGTGCTGCGTTTCGTAGAGCGAGCCGCGGGCAATGAGAATAAACCGCCTCGTGTCGGCCAAGCCGTATCGTCCGACGCCCTCGGCGATGTTGGCTCCGATGCTGTCCGCAGCCCTCACAAGCTGTTTGCCGATCGTGTCTTTTGCAAACCGATCCCAAGGCATCACGATCTTCCACACCAAATCCGCGATCGACTCCGCAAGTTCATAAATCCGCAGGTCCTAAACCCCTTCTGAGACATCGCCATCTCCCGAGACGACATCCATCGTCCAAAGAACAGTGAACAAAGCACGAAGAACAGAAGCGTAGCGATTAACTGAGATCCCCGGCAGTGACGCGACCCACCTCGTCGAATGTCGTGCGGCCCAAGAGGGTTTTCTGCCAGCCGTCCTGGCGGAGGGTTCTCATGCCGTTTTTCAGGGCTTCGAGGCGGATGACGCTGCTGTTGACGCGCTGGACGACCAGATCGCGGATCAGGTCGGTGTTCATCAGGAGTTCATGGATACCGGTTCGGCCGCGATAGCCGGACTGGCGGCAGGAACGGCAGCCGACGCCTTTGTAAAGTTTCTGGATGTTGCCGGCGGCGTCCTTCTTGGGGAAGTCGATCGGCAACTCTTCGGGGTCGGGTTCGTATTCGGTTTTGCAGTCCGGACAGCAGGTCCGCACCAGCCGCTGGGCCATGATCCCTTCGACGGTGCTCGACACCAGAAACGGCTCGACGCCGATGTCGATGAGGCGGGTGAAGGCACTCGGGGCGTCGTTGGTGTGTAGGGTCGAGAAGACCAAGTGCCCGGTCAGCGACGCTTGAATTGCGGCTTCGGAGGTTTCCTTGTCGCGCATTTCGCCGATCAGAATCACGTCCGGGTCGTGTCGCAGAATGCTCCGAAGACTGGCGGCGAAAGTCAGGCCGATCTTGGCTTGAATCTGAATCTGGCTGATGCCGGCTTGTTGATACTCGACCGGGTCTTCGACCGTAATGATCTTGATCGTCTCGCTCTTGACCTCGTTGAGTGCGGAGTACAGCGTCGTCGATTTCCCGGAGCCGGTGGGGCCGGTGACGATGACGATCCCGTGGGGCCGGTCGATCATCTGGCGGAAGACGCGGTCCGTGTCCGGCAGCATGCCGATGTTCTTCAAATTGAACACCATGCGGCCCTTGTCCAGCAACCGCATGACGATGCCTTCGCCGTGGACCATCGGAATGATCGAGACGCGGACGTCGACTTCGCGACCCTGCACCCGCATCTTGATCCGTCCGTCCTGAGGCAGCCGCTTCTCGGCGATGTTCAACCGGGCCATGATCTTGAGCCGCGAAACAATGGCATTTTGAAACCGGTTGATTTCCGGCGGCAGCCGTTGTTCCTGTAGCAGACCGTCGATGCGGTAGCGGATCTTGATGCCGGTTTCCTCGAACTCGACGTGGATGTCCGACGCCCGTTCGTTCGCGGCTTCCACGAGTATCTGATTCACCAGCTTCACGACCGATGCCTCGGACGCCTGCTTGGCGAGTTCCGAGTCGTCCGCCTCGATGTCTTCCAGCAGTTCCAACTCGTCCTTGGATTGTTCTTCCGCCAGGGCGGCTACCGTGTCGCCCCCCACCCCGAAGTGCTGCTTCAGGAGTCGGGTGATTTCCCGCGGTGAGGCCAGCACCGGATGGATCGGCATGCCCATGACGGTCGACAGTTCGTCGATGGCGTAGGCATCGTAAGGGTCGGCCGTGGCGACCGTGAGTTGCCCGTGGCTCTTGGCGATCGGCAGCAGGTTCTTGCGGTAGGCCAGCTTCTGCGGCACGCCTTCGAGTGCCGTGATGTCGATGGTGCCTTTGGTGAGATCAACGAAGGAAAGTCCGAATTCCTCGGCGAGCACGTCGAAAAGGGGTTCTTCCTTGATGAAGCCTTTTTCGAGCAATGTGAAGTGCGGCGGCTTGTCCGGTGCGGCGGCCACGGCTTCGGCGGCGCGGCGGCGGTCCTCTTCCGAGATCAATCCGCGGCGATTCAGGCTGTCGAGCAACATCATGGCGGAACGCCTCTGGTGGGCGGGGGCAGACTGAGAGAGGCGGCAGCAAGGCGGGACCGCCTCTCATATTTTGTCGATTGTAACCGGTAAGGCATGAGAATTGTCTGAAGCCGCCGGTAAAAGGCGGAGAATGGGAAACATCTCGGGCCGACGAAGCGGCCCGATCCCTGTAAACGGAGCGCCGACTTCGGGACTTTTCTCAGCCGAACTCCGACACGGTCGGCTCGAGAATTGTTGATTAACGCGGACCCCGTCGCAGAACCCGCGGATCCGGCGTGCCTGCGAAGCCGCCGATCAGATAAGGGAACTTACCCGGGGTCACATGGTAGTGACGTCCGCGTTCGGCGTCGGTCTTACTGTTCAGTCCATCGAGTGGATGCTCCTTGTCGTCCTTCGCCATCAGTCCCTTGGCGACGTACGGCCCATAAAGCGGAAAACCGTCGAACGCGAAGCCGATCAGCGGCGAGTGACCTTCACCATCGTCCAGAAAGGGTGATTTCACACAGACCGGATACTTGTGGTAGTGGTACTGGTTGTTAGGTGCCGGATGTCCGCAGCATCGATCGAGAATGTTGACGGCTTCGGTTCCTTCCATGTCGAATGGATTGAAGAAGGAGACACCGTTGATCGCAAATCCGATCGGCCCCATCGGCAAGGCACGGTTCGAATTGGTCTTGTCCATCGCCTTCGCGTTGGGGTTCAGGACCGGCTCCAGCGGCAAGTGGTAAGCTCGATCGGTTTCCTGAATGGATCCCGGCCCGAGGCCACGACCGGGAAACTGGGCCGTCGCATGGTTCGGGATGTTGCGGGTGCGGACGATCCATTCCTTGCCGTCTCTGAATTCCAGCACCACGTTGTCCGGCAGGAACCGTTCCTTTTCGACTCGCTTGCCCGCAATGTCCAAATGCCCCTCTCGAAGCCAAGCCGTCATGTTCTCCGCGAAGGGGTTGGACAACTTCGCATCGAGGTAAAAGAGCCGATGGGCATTCTTGGCGGTTACGACGAGCGTTGCCGCACGTGCGGTCATGCCCGGCTCGGGGTCGTAGTACCATCGGCCACCGAGGTGCAACAGCGATTTGATGCTCGGTACCGGGCCCGAAGGGGATTTCGCAACCGTGGGTGCGTCGGCGGGTGCGGGGATCGGCGTCAGTGCGAACTCGGTGACGGCGAATGTGGCCTCGATCGAATTCTTCGAGGAACCGTCCGTGAAGCCGACGCCGACCGCAATCGTGTCGATCTCCGCGAACGGCAGGCGAAACTCGATTGCATAGGTTTTCCAGACTGCTCCGCCGTTGACGAAGTCCTTGCCGTTGGACGCCAACGCATGCCGATCGTGCACGACAAACGGGTAAATCTTGTGCGTGAGACCATCGAGCGGGTTGGTGCCCTGCTTGGAAAAGTAGTCGATGCGCAGGAACAGATTGTCTTTGTCCACCGCGAAGTTCTTCTCGGCCAGCCCGCGAACGGTGAAGCGGAACCATTTGCCGATGCCGCCGCCGAAGCCGGTCACGCGTTGGCTGACGCCGCCGGATCGCAGGCCGTCCTCGTTACGGTCAACGCCGGCATTCAGGACGATCCCGGCATCGGCATCCTCGCCGGCGGCCCCGCACCACTTCCACTCGGCGTCGCCGGTCAGCGTGTAGTGCATGGGTACGCTTGCATTCGCACTCTTGTCGAAACACCGCGGATTTTTGATGAGTCCCGCCGGCGGTT
>Ga0105047_10010761_pt1 | contig 14920 bp, 13 predicted proteins | sample MAT04_FD_78384 | JGI IMG/M metagenome (GOLD analysis project Ga0105047, IMG submission 78384) | Freshwater microbial communities from Lake Fryxell liftoff mats and glacier meltwater in Antarctica - MAT-04 (megahit assembly) | ecosystem: Environmental > Aquatic > Freshwater > Ice > Liftoff... | reverse complement strand
GGCAGGACGCGGCTTTCGGTGCGACCGCCGAGGCTGAGGCGGTAGCCTCCCCGCCGGGCGAGGAGCCGCGCCAGCCGCGAGCCGAAGACGCCGCCGGCGCCGACGATGAGGACGTGGACGCTCAACGAACTTCACCTAGCGGTGCCGGTTTCAGGCCTATCGCCCTGAGTGGATTTAGTAATTGGCCAGACACCATGCCCGCCAGCATTCGCGGCACCGGGGGGATGCGGGCGAAGCTGCTGACCAGGATGTCGCGCAGCACCGGCATGGCCCTGCTGTCGGACTGATAGAACGGGGTGAGGGTCATCGACAGGAACTGGTAAAGACGGACGTGCCAGCGGCGCATGGCGACATATCGCTCGAGTGCGTCATCGAGGCTGTCGCCCGCCTCGATGGCGGCGGTGAGCGCCGCGGCGTCGAGCAGCGCCATATTAGCACCCTGCCCCAGTTGCGGGCTGGTCGAATGGGCGCTGTCACCGATGAAGGCAATACCGTCGCCGGCCGGAACAGGCAGGGTGTGGTGCTGGTAGCGCGCCAGCGTCATGCGATCGAACGAACCGATGGCGTCGAGATGCGACGCTGTGGCGGGCCAGTGAGCTTCAACGATCTGCCGCCACTCGGCGAAGCCGCGTTGCAGCAGCATCGCGTGGTCGGCGGGCTTGAGACTCCAGAAGAAGGCGGCGAGTTCGGGGCCGTCCGGTTGCCGGCGGCCGACCGGCATCACTCCGATCATCACGCTCGAGCCCCGGTAGCGCTGGCTCAGCGCCTGCCGGTCGAAGCGATCGTCGGTCCACGGTGTGGTGCCCCAGATGGCGCCGTAAGCGAGCGGCCGCGCCGTGCTCCGGGCACGGGCATAGCGCTTCAGCGGCGATTGCGAGCCGAGGGCATCGACGACGAGGTCGAATGGGCCTTCAAGGCCCTGCGGCGAGAGCAGCCAGCTCTTTGAGTGATCGCGCTGCAACTGGGTGACGGTGTAGCCGCTACGGATGGACAGCCCCGCCGCCACGACCGCGTGGTGCAGCACGCCGAATAGCGCCGCGCGGTGGACACCGAGCGCATGCTGCCCGACCCCGAGCGGCTGGTAGCGGACTTCGAGCACGTTGCGGCCGGTGCGGGCGTCGGTGCCGACCAGGCGGTCGATCGGTGCGCCGAGCGCTGCGATCTCGCGGTAGAGGCCTAGCGCATGGAGTGCCGCAAGCCCCGTGGGCTGCAGCATCAGGCCGGAGCCGAGGGGTTTGGGCTGCTCGAACCGTTCGATGAGCCGAACCCTGTGGCCGGCGCGGCTGAGGAACAGGGCGGCCGCAAGCCCACCCGGCCCGGCGCCCGCAATCGCGATGTCCAGAGATTTCACAGGCCGCCACGTCCCCGGTCTGCCCCGCGCGGACTAGATCATTACCTGCGTGCCGATTTCAACCACGCGACCGGTCGGGATGTGGAAGTATTCTGTCGCATCGGTGGCATTGCGGGCCAGCGCGATGAAGATGCGGTCGACAAATAGCGGCATCCCACCCTTCGGCGACGGCTTCAGCGCCCGGCGCGACAGGAAGAACGACGTGCTCATGATATCGAACTTCCACCCCAGCTTCCGGGCCAGCGCCAGCGCCTTCGGGATATTCGGCGTCTCGATGTAACCGAAGGTGACGACCACGCGGTAGAACAGGTCGTTGTAGGCGTCGATCTTGATCTTCTCCTCGTCCGGTACGCGTGGCCGGTCGGAGGTGATGATGGTCAGGATGACGTTGTGCTCGTGCAGCACCTTGTAGTGCTTGAGGCTGTGGAGCAGCGCGGTGGGCGCGCCCTCGATGTCCGAGGTGAGGAACACCGCGGTGCCGGGCACAATCATGGGCTTTTTCTTGGACAGATTCTCGACGAGGAATTCGAGCGGGACCTCGTCGCGACGGGTCTTTTCCGCGAGGCGACGGCGTCCGGCGATCCAGATGACCATGGTCGAGGCGATCACTATCGCCACCACGGCCGGGACCCAGCCGCCCTGTGTGAACTTTGCCGCATTGGCGATGAAGAAGGCGGAGTCGATGATCAGCAGTGGCACGATGATCAGCAGCGCCGCCCAGATGTGCCATTTCCACAGCCGCCACATGACGATGAACAGCAGGATCGCTGTCACCAGCATCTCGCCGGTGACCGCGATACCGTAGGCGGCAGAGAGCGCCGTGGACGAGCGGAAGCCGATGACCAGCAGCAGCACGGCGACGAGCAGCAGGCCGTTGACCTGCGGCATAAAGATCTGGCCAGCCACCTCCTCGGAGGTGTGGCGGACTTCGAGGCGCGGCAGCAGGTTGAGATGCATGGCCTGGCGAACCAGCGAATAGGCGCCCGTGATCACCGCCTGGCTGGCGATGACGGTGGCGACCGTCGCGAGCCCGACCATCGGCAGCAGCGCCCAATCGGGCTGCATCTGGAAGAACGGGTTGGTGACTTCGCCCGGACGGCTCATCACAAAGGCGCCCTGGCCGAAATAGTTCAGCAACAGCGCCGGAAACACCAGTGACAGCCAGGCGGCGATGATCGGCCGGCGGCCAAAATGGCCCAGGTCGACATAGAGCGCCTCGGCTCCGGTGACGGCGAGGAACACCGCACCGAGCACCACGATGGCGATCTGCGGGTGAGTAAAGAGAAACTCGGCGCCATGCATCGGGTTGACGGCCCACAGCACCTGCGGCGCGTCGGCGATGTGCACCAGCCCGAGCAGCCCCAGGATGATGAACCACGCCGCCATGATCGGCCCGAATACCGTCGACACCCGCGCGGTGCCGAAGCGCTGGACCATGAACAGGCCGAGCAGGATCACTACGGTGAGCGGCACCACCCACGGGGTCAGCCGCGGTTCGACCACTTCGATGCCTTCGACGGCGGAGAGCACTGAAATTGCTGGAGTAATGATGGCGTCGCCGAGGAACAGCGCGCCACCGACGATGCCGAGGCCGATGATCCAGGCCGGACGCTTCTCGAAGGCGTTCATGGCCAGCGTCATCAGGGAGAGGGTGCCGCCCTCGCCCTTGTTGTCGGCGCGCAGCACGAACATCACATACTTGACGGTGACGACCATCGTGAGCGCCCAGACGATTAGCGAGAGCAGCCCGAGCACCTCGTTCTCGCTCGGCGCACCGCCTGAAGCGTGCAGCGCTTCGCGGAAGGCGTAGAGGGGGCTGGTGCCGATATCGCCGTAAACGACGCCAAGTGCCCCCAGGATCATGATGGGCAGTTTGGCTTTGGTGGCGTGGCCCGTGGGGTCGGCCGCGGCAGCGCCGGCTGCTGGGGTGCCGGTCGTCGTGGTCTGCGTCATATGCGCTGTGCTCACCCGGTTATCGGGTGGGCGGCTCAATACACCCGCTCACCCTCGGCACTCAACGGGCAAAATGCCTCGTTGGATGCATTAGCACAATGCCACGTGTTCGGGGTGATGAGCAGAAAATGAAAGGAGCGGCGCGAGGGGCACGCCGCTCCCAGTTACCGGGGTCGCGAAGGGAGAAGGCCCCGGTGTGTCTTAGGCAGCCTGAGCGGCCTTGGCAGCATCGGCAGCGCGAGCGGTCTTGGTGGCGTTGGTCCACCAGACGAGGTTGTCGAGCATCTCGGGCACGAACTGGTCGAAGCGCGGAGCGGTCTCTTCCCAGGTCTTCTGGCCGAACATGATCGGCACGAAATCCGAGCCGCCGATGTGGACGGCATGACGGACCGGAACGGCCTGCAGCTCGACCATGATGTTGCGCAGATGCTCGATGGCGCGGGCGCCGCCGACCGAACCGTAGCCGACGAAGGCCACGGCCTTCTTGACGAAGGGCTTGTAGGCCCAGTCGATGGCGTTCTTGAGGGCGCCGGTGATCGAGCGGTTATACTCGGCGGTGACGATGATGAAGCCGTCGAACTCGTCGAGCTTTGCCTGCCACTTGGCGGCAACCTCGTTCGGGGTCGGCATCCAGACGTCAGAGGCGGGGGCATCGAAGAGCGGGAGCGGATAGTCACGCAGGTCGACGATCTCGGCGTCGAGGTCGCCGCGGGCCTTGGCGTGCTCAAGAATCCACTTGGCCGGCTTCTCGCCGAAACGGGTGGGACGGGTCGAGCTGATGATGACGCCGATTTTGGGTTTGGACATTTGCTGCACTCCAGTATCAAAATGTTACTGGGGCGAAATAAGTGCCTTAAGGTGCTTTCCGCAAGCAGGCACGTCGATGACGCAGAGGCACACACCTGAGACCAGGTCACACCCGTGTGCTCTGGGTTACAAGATTGTAGGATATGGATTTTGCGGGCGCTTTTGATGCCTGGACGGGGCAATTGTTGCAAAGGCTGACGGCTTGCCGATTGTTTTGAAACGCAGCGTTCGACAATATTGAACAATGCGCCGCAGGTTTTTTCAGCGCAGTCCGAAGGAATAGGTCCAGGCGAGGGCCTTGAGCCCCGACTCGTCGAGCTCGGGATGTCTCGGCGTCAGCTGTTCGATGGCCCGCTCGGTCATCGACTTCTTGGAGCGCTTTTCCAGCCCCTCTACCGGCTGCTGCAGTTCCTCGAGCAGGCCGACGATGCGCTGCTTGAGTTCGGCGCCAGCGGTGTCGCCGAAGCGGGCCGACAGAGCGGGCGTCTTGGCGCGCGGGAACGCCGAGTTGCCGAACCCGGTGTAGAGAATCAGCGCTTCGTTGATGGGATCGGTCATGATCATTCGCAATGCTGCCGCGCTCGAAGCCATAGGAAACTCTTACCCCTTGGAGAAGGCCCGAAACTCGTTCATCCACGCTTTGAGCAAGGTGTGGGCGGGAATGGGCAATTGATGTGGATTTGAACGGCGCTGGCGTGAGCCCGGTAACTGTCGGACGCAAGCCGCTGTTAGCATTCGGCATCGATACCCCTCCCCGGTGCTTCGTTCGACGAGTGTGCGCCGGTGCCGGGCAAGGGGGATAAGTGCGGTGCTGCGCGCGGCAAAGGCCTGGGAACGCTGGGTTTTCGGCGCGTTGGCTGGCGAGGGCGATGCGCGCCCAACGGCGATAGATCACGCGCGCGGCACCAGCTTCATGAACAGTGGTGAGCGTAATCTGAACGGCTGATGTACGCTTTGACCCCGGTCTATTCCGGCGCGGGCGGATTTCGCGTACTGGCTTGGGGGAGATTGCCAGAGTCCACCGATGTCCGACGTCGCCGTTCCCGCCGTCCCCCTCAAGGGCTCCAGCCCGTTCATCTCCGGCCTCGGCATCGCCCAGATCTGTTCGTGGGGGTCGCTCTATTACAGCTTTCCGCAGATCGCGGCGGCGATGGAGAAGGACCTCGGCTGGTCGAGCACGCAGGTTTATGGCGCGGCGACCGCCGGGATGCTGCTGTCAGCGCTGGTGGCGGTGCCGGTGGGGACAGCCATCGATCGGGGCCATGGCCGCTGGGTAATGAGCGGCGGGGCGCTGCTGGCAGGCCTGCTGCTGCTGTGCTGGAGCGCGGTGACAGACCTGGTGTGGTTCTACGTGTTCGTCACCGGAATCGGCGCGATGCAGGCGGCAACCCTTTACGAGCCGGCCTTTGCGGTGATCGCCCGACGGGCCGGGCCGCTGCACGCACGGGCCGGGATCACGGCGGTGACGCTGTGGGCCGGCTTTGCCGCCTCGGTGTTCTTCCCGCTGGTCGAGGTCCTGATGGCGAGTATCGGGTGGCGCGGAGCGTTGCAGGTGCTGGGCGGCATCAATATCGTGGTGTGCGCGAGCCTGTATTTCCTCGTGATCAAGCCGTCCAAGGACCAGTACCGACCGGCACATGAGGTCGGCAAAGGCGGTAGCGGCGCGCTGCGGGCGGCGTTGAAGCTGCCGGTGTTCTGGGCGCTGGCGGCGGCATTTGCCTGCTTCGCCATGTTCTTTTCGGCGCTGACCTATCACCTCTATCCGCTGTTCCAGCAGCGCGGGCTCGATGCGACGAGCATCGTGCTGGCTATTGCGCTGATCGGGCCGGCGCAGGTGGGCGGGCGGCTGCTGATCAGCCTGTTCGCGCCGAAGATCACGGCGCGGCAGTTGGGCTCGCTGATCGTGCTTTGCTTCCCGGTCAGCATCCTCGTGCTGCTGTTGCTGCCAACCTGGTTCTGGGTCGCCTGCGTCGCGACGGTGATCTACGGCACAGGCACCGGGATCATGACCATCGTGCGGGGCATCGCTGTTCCCGAGATGGTCTCGCCCCAGAGCTATGGGGCGATTTCGGGCGCCATCAGCACCTGCATGCTGCTGGCGCGCGCAATCGGGCCGCTGGCGGCAGCGTGGATCATGCTCGCGACCGGCGGCTATACCGGGACGCTGATCGCCATGCTGGTGGTGGCAATCGCCATCGTGCTGTTCTTCTGGACGGCGGCGCGGGTGGCACGGCCAATCAGCCAATAGGAAAGGGCCCGGGATTGCTCCCGGGCCCTTGCTCCATTTTCTTGATCGCGGCGCTCAGCGCAGCATGGCGCGGGCTTCGTCCGGGCCGAGGGCCGCCGGACGCTCGCAGGTGGTTTGCAGCGTGATCACCGAGTGGGTTTCGCCCGCCCGGAGGATCGAGGTCATGACGTCGACGGCGTGGAGCGCTACGTCGAGGTCGCAGCGGGCGTGGCGACCGGTCTCGGCGGCATCCAGCATGTCGGAGAGCCCGGCATTGCGGTAGTTGGCGCGCGGCGTCGGGGTGTCGAGGTTCTGATTGGCGACGCCGAACGGGTGATCCCACGGGGTCACCTTCTCCTTGGTGCCGGCTTTGTCGGTGGTGGTGACATCGCCGTTGAAGAAGTTCGGATCGGGCACGTAGACCGAGCCTTCGGTGCCGTAGAGCTCGATGTTGTGATGGCCGTGGCTCGACACGTCCCAGCTGGCGCCCAGCGTTATGATCGCGCCGGAGTGGAACTCGAGGATGGCGTGGATGGTGGTGGGGGTGCCCACCTTGACGAAGGTGCCCTTGAACGGGCCTTCGGCGGTGACTTCACGCTCGGTGCGCGCCATGCCGGTGAAGGCGGAGACGCGCTTGATCGGGCCGACGAGGCTGATCAGGTCGGTGATGTAGTACGGGCCAAGATCGAGGATCGGCCCGCCGCCCGGCTGGAAGAAGAAATCCGGATTGGGGTGCCAGTGCTCCATGCCGCGGCTCATCACGTGCATGGTGCCCGAGGCGATGCGGCCGAGTTTGCCCGAATCGATGATCGAGCGGGCCTGCTGATGAGCGCCGCCGAGGAACGTGTCCGGGGCCGAGCCGACCTCCAGGTGGCGCTCACCGGCCAGCTTCTTCAGCTCGAGGCCTTCCTCGACCGACAGCACGAAGGGCTTTTCGGAATAGGCGTGCTTGCCGGAGGTGAGGATGTCCCTGGAGACGCCGAAATGCGCGGCCGGGATCGTGAGGTTGACGATGACGTCGAGCTCGGAGTTCTTCAGCAGCTCGTCCGGGGTCTGGGCCGCGACCTTGTATTCCTCGGCGCGCTTTTGGGCGGCGGCGGGGACGACGTCGGCGATGGCGCGGACTTCGAGGTTCTTGAACAGCGGGGCGAGGCGGAGATAGGCGGCCGAGATATTGCCGGCACCCATGATGCCAACGCCATAGACTTTTGCCATTTGCTTCAGGCTCCGAGGGACTTGATGAAGGCGATCGAGCGACTGGCGAAGCGATCGATATCGTTGGGATTGTCGTGCTCGGCGATGAAGTAGCCGGCGCGGGTCTTGGTGCGGATGATCGGCCACAACGACTTCCAGTCGATGGTGCCGTGGCCGGCATCGGCCCAACCGCCCTCGTCCTGCGCTTCGCCGGCAGGAGCGAGGTCCTTCACATGCACGGCGATGATGCGCTGGCCATTGGCCTCGAGCCACTTCGCCGGGTCCGCGCCGCCGCGGACGATCCACGCCACGTCGGCCTCGCAATCGACGGCCGGGGCGGCCTCGAGCAGGTAGTCCATGCCGAAGCGGCCGTCATAGGTGACGAACTCGAAGTCGTGGTTGTGGTAGCCGAAGGTGTAGCCGGCATCCTGGAACGGCTTCCCGATCTTTTGCAGCTTGTCGCCGAACGCCTTCCAGCCATCGGCAGAGGTCGGGCGCTGCTCGGGGGCGAGCCAGGGGCAGACGACGACCTTGATGCCCAGCGTTTCGGCGAGCTTCAGGGTTTTGGCCGTGTCCTCGAGGTCGCCCAGCGAGATGTGGGCGGTGGGCATGCTCAGCCCGTTCTGGTCGAGCAGCGCCTTGAGCGCCGCCGGATCGGGGTTGGCGTAGAGCGCGCCATAACCTTCGACCTGGGTGTAGCCGAGCGCGGCCACCTTCTTGAGCACATCCGCCAACGGGTAATTGCGGGCGCTGTAGAGCTGGAAACCGATATCCATGAGATGTCTCCTCCGAGTAGGTTCGAGGCTGATTACTGCCACGCCTTGACGGCAGCCAGCGAGCGGCTGGCGAAGCGGTCGACGTCGGCGGGGTTATCGTGCTCCATCACCCAGTATCGGGCGTTGGTCTGGGCCCTGATAGCGGTGGCGAGGGCCTGCCAGTCCATGGTGCCGTGACCGACATCGGCCCAGCCATCCTCGTTTTCGGCCTGACCGGCCGGGGCAATGTCCTTGACGTGGATGGCGTTGATGCGGGGCCCGTATTTCTTGATCCAGGTCAGCGGGTCCTGGCCGCCCTTGACCACCCAGGCGACGTCCATTTCCCACTCGTTGTGGGCGGCAGTCTCGAGAAGGATATCCATCGGCAGCTTGCCGTTTTCGAGCGGAGTGAACTCGAAGGCGTGGTTGTGCCAGCCGAAGCCGAAGCCGCGTTTGCGGAAGGTCTCGCCGAGCTTGGCCAGTGTTTCGCCGAGCTGCACCCACTTGGACTCGGGCTGGTTCTCGCGCTCTTCCTTGGGGATGGCGGGGCAGTAGAGATATTTGATGCCGAGGGTTTCGGCGGTCTTGAGCGCCGTGTCGGTATCGAGCAGTTGGGTCAGGCCGAAATGGCCGGTCGGCATGGTGAGGCCGTGCTTCTGCAGCGACGCGGCGAGGCCGGCGGCGTCGGCATAGAGCCCGCCAAAGCCTTCGACCTGCTTGTAACCGAGCTGGGCGATGCGCCCGATGACGCCGTCGAGCGGCGGGAAATTCCGGGCGCTGTAGAGCTGAAACGAGAAGTCCATTGGCGAGGCCTCTTTGCGATAAAGCACCCGCGCCGGGGGCGTCCCGGGCGGGTGAGTGCCGATTGGGTTGGGCTTTTACACCGTGAACGGACACGCCTCCACGCGTCAGGTCACGGAGTTTGTCTAGATCGTTTCGCCGTTTGCTGGAAAGGGTGAAACGATCCAAGCGTTTGATTTGTGGCGCTTCCGAGCTGCAAGACCGTTACCACTTCTGCCCGAAGCCCTCTAGATGCGGTTGCCGCTCTGGGCGTCGAACACCGAGCCGCGGGCGGGATCGAAGCCGACAAGGATCTTCTGGCCGGGCTGCAGGTCGATTTCGGCATCGGCGCGCAGGGTCAGCGCCTGGCCGGCGAGCTTGGTCCAGGCGACGGTTTCCGCCCCCATGGGCTCGACGATCTCGATCTCGCTCTCGAACTGGAACGGCATCTTGCGCGCCTCCTCGCCGACGGCGACGTGCTCGGGACGGATGCCGAGCACCGCCTTGCCGCTGGCCGCGCCGGTGAAGGCGTAGGTGCCCATCGGGATGGCAGTGCCGTCGGTGGTGAAAGTGCCACCCGCGAGGTCGCCATTCATGAAATTCATCGAGGGCGAGCCAATGAAGCCGGCGACGAACAGGTTGGTCGGCTTGTTGTAGATGGTGTGCGGATCGGCCAACTGCTGGATGACGCCGCTCTTCATGATGGCGATGCGGTTGGCGAGCGTCATGGCCTCGATCTGGTCGTGCGTGACATAGATCATGGTGTTCTTGAGCCGCTGGTGCAGCCGCTTGATCTCGACACGCAGGTCGTTGCGCAGCTTGGCGTCGAGGTTGGAGAGCGGCTCATCGAACAGGAACACGTCAACATCGCGGACGAGCGCGCGGCCGATGGCGACGCGCTGGCGCTGGCCGCCCGACAGCTCGACCGGCTTGCGCTTCAGCAGCGGCTCGATCTGCAGGATTTCGGAAGCGCGCTTGACCCGGGACTCGATCTCGGGCTTGGGCATGCCGGCGACGCGGAGCCCGAAGCTGAGGTTCCGCTCGACGGTCATCTGGGGGTAAAGCGCGTAGGACTGGAACACCATGCCGATGCCGCGGTCCTTGGGCTCTTCCCAGGTAACGTTCTTGCCCGAAATGTGGATCTGGCCTTCGGAGACGTCGAGCAGGCCGGCGATGCAGTTCAGCAGCGTGGACTTGCCGCAGCCCGACGGCCCCAGCAGCACGATGAACTCACCATCGGCGATGTCGAGATTCAACCGGTCGAGCACCTTCACGGCGCCGTAGTTGAGGGAGAGATCCTTGATCTGAACGCTGGTAGCCATTTGTCAGCCTTTCACGGCGCCGGCAGCGATACCGCGGACGAACCACTTGCCGGAAACAAAGTAGACGATCAGCGGCACGGCACCCGTGAGGATGGTGGCCGCCATGTTGGTGCTGTATTCGACGGTGCCCGTCGAGGTGCGTACGATGTTGTTGAGCTGCACGGTCATGGGCAGGTTTTCACGGCCGGCGAACACCAGGCCGAAGATGAAATCGTTCCAGATGCCGGTGACCTGCAGGATGACCGCCACAATGGCGATCGGCACGGACATGGGCAGCATCACCGAAAAGAAGATGCGCCAGAACCCTGCCCCATCGACGCGCGCCGCCTTGAACAGTTCTGACGGTAACGATGTGAAGAAGTTGCGGAACAGCAGCGTCAGGATCGGCATGCCGAAAATCGAGTGCACGATGATGATGCCCGGCAAGGTGCCGAACAGCCCGAGGCGGCTCAGCCCGAAAATGATCGGGTAGACCAGCACCTGGAACGGCACGAAGGCGCCGAACACCAGGAGGCCAAACATCAGTTCCGAACCGCGGAAGCGCCAGAAGCTCAGGGCGTAGCCGTTGATCATCGACAAGATGATCGAGACCGGCACGGCGATGACGGTGATCTTGACCGAGTTGAAAAAGCCCGGGGCGAGGCCGTTGCAGGTGACGCCGGTACAGGCAGAGCTCCACGCCTTGATCCAGTAGTCGAAGGTCGGCTGGGTCGGCAGGGCGAAGATGTTGCCGCCGCGGATCTCGTTCATCGACTTCATCGAGGTGAGGATCATCACCGCGAGGGGCAACAGGAAGAAGATCGCTGCCATGATCAGGAATGCGTAGATGCCGATGCGGGCAGCGGTGACGCGCCGGGGTTTGGGGCCCGACGGCTCGATGGTGTTCGAGTTAGCGAGGCTCACGTCGTCCTCCCCTTGAGCGAGGCGCGCCAGCGGAAGTAGAACTGGACGAGGATCAGCGCGGCGATCGGCAGCAGCATGACCGTTGCTGCGGCCATGCCCTGCCCGACGTTTCGCGAGTTGATGTTGTCGATGACGTAGGTGGCGGGCATCTGCGTCGAGATGCCGGGGCCGCCGCCGGTCATGGCGATGACGATGTCGAAGGTGCGCACTACGTTGACCACCAGCAGCACGAGCGCGGTGGCGACGGCACCACGCATCATCGGGATGACGATGGAGATGTAGGTGCGCCAGGTCGGGATGCCGTCGATCTTGGCGGCCTTCCAGATCTCCTCATCGACCCCGCGCAGGCCGGCGAGCAGGATGGCCATGGTGACGCCGGCGCCGTTCCAGGTGCTGGCGACGATCATGCCGATGAGCGCGGTGTCGCCGTCGGCGAGCGGCGCAAAGCTGAAATCGGCAAAGCCGAGGCTGCGCACGAAGGCCTGAAAGCCCCAGATCGGATCGAGCATCAGTTGCCAGACGAGGCCGGTGATCACTGCCGAAAGGGCGAACGGGTAAAGGAAGATGGTGCGGAAGGTGTCTTCGGCCTTGATCCGCTGGTCCATGAAGACCGCCAGCAGGAAGCCACCGACCAGGCACAGGGCGATATGGCCGAAGCCGTAGAACCAGATGTGCTTGACCGACTCCACCCAGCGGGCCGTCGACCAGAGAATGTCGTACTGCCTGAGGCCGACAAAGCTGATGTTGATGAGGAAGAACTTCACGTTGGTGAAGGACAGGACGATCGTGAAACCGATACCGATCACGAACACGCCGATCGCCACGATCATCATCGGGAGAGTGCCGATGATTGCAGGCAATTTTCCCATAAGGCGCCGGCGGTTAGCCCTTGCCTTGAGCTGGGCCTGGGACAGTCCCGCCTCAGCAGCAGATATAGTGGTCACTCGAGCTCAATCCCCGCAAGCAGCCGATGGCCAAAAACAAGACGGCGGCCCGAGCATAGCCGGGCCGCCGCCAGTTCAAAACACCTTACTCGGCGTTCTTCAGCAGTTCGACGAACTGCGTCTGGGCAGACTCAGCAGTGGTCGCGTCGTTGTAGATCAGGTCCGAGAAGATAGCGTTCTGGGCCGTCGCGAAGGCTTCGTTGCGCCAGATGTTCTGGTCGGGAACCAGCGCGCCGGGCTTGCCGAGAACGGCCAAGGCCTTCTTCATGCAGTCGTTCGCCAGCGACATGTCGACATCGTCACGGACGGGGGCCGAACCCTTTGCCGTGTTGAACTTCGCCTGGACCGCCGGGCTGAGCATCAAGGAGGCCAGCGAGAGCTGAGCGCGCTCGACTTCCGGATCGCCCTGCTTGAAGAACACGAAGATGTCGCCGCCGCCGCGCACGTTCTGCGGATCGGCCGACAGTGGCCCGAGCAGACAGGCGTAGTCGACGCCCGGCTTCTGACCGGCAACCTGGAACTCGCCCTGAGCCCAGTCGCCCATGACCTGGAGAGCCGCATCCCCCTTGATCACAAGCGAGGCAGTGTCGGCCCACGAGCGGTTCGGCGAACCGTCATCGGTGTATTCACCGAGCGTCTTGAGGGTGGTGAAGGCCTTCAGCACCTCGGGGCCACCGGCCAGATCGAGATCCTTGTCTTTCCAGATCTTCTCAACGCTTGCAGCACCCAGCTGCGAGAGGATCAGCTGGTTGGCGAGCAGCGAAACCTGCCAGCCACCACCGTCACCGCCGAGGCCGAACGGGATCACGCCCGCTTCCTTCAGCTTGGGCAGGTCGGCCAGGTAGGTATCCCAGTCGGCGGGGACTTCGAGGCCGGCCTTCTTGAACGCCGGGATAGAGGCCCAGGCCCAGTTCTGCAGATGCAGGTTGACCGGAACGCACCACCACTTGCCATCGATCTGGCACGGGGCCTTGAGCGAGTCGGGACGGATGATCTTGTCCCAGCCTTCTTTTTCGGCCAGCGGCGTCAGATCGAGCAGCAGCCCGGCAGCGATCAGTTCTTCGTACTGACGGCCCGGGTTGAACTGCGCGGCATCCGGCGGATCGCCGCCGAGGGCGCGCTGCATGATCGTCGCACGGGCGGTTTCGCCCAGGGCGATCGCGCCGTCGATCCACTTGTCGCCAGTGGCGTCGAACTCGTTCGCGAACACCGACACGGCAGCCTGCTCGCCGCCCGACGTCCACCAGTGGACTACTTCCACATCAGCGGCATGTACGGACGTGCTGCCAAGCAGGGCAGCGGCCATCAGGGCCACTGCCGACATTGTAAACTTCATGATGTATCCTCCCAACGTTCACCCAGGAGCGACAACGCCCCTCGCGAAATTGCCTCAGGCGGCCCAGGGTCCTCTCTTTGGAGACCATACCGGTGCCGTCAGCGTGTAATCGATTACACGAACGTAAACGAAAGTTCAATGCAATCGATTGCAGGAGTTTCAGACATTCCTTGCGCACGTGTCAAGGTCGATCTAGACACTCATTTACGAGCAGCCAAGAGGGAGTGCTGCTGGCCATGGTTCCCACTCGGAAAACACCGACAATTCAGGATGTTGCACGGCAGGCCAAGGTTTCGGCCGCCACGGTGAGCCGGGTACTGTCGAGCCCCGAGCGCGTATCGGCAGCGACCCGCGATCGCGTGACGGCCGCGGTGCAGGACACCGGGTACACCATCAACCAGGCGGCGCGGTCGCTTCGACTGCGCAACGCGCGAACGATTCTGATGGCGGCGCCGAACATCGGCAACCCGTACTATTCCGTCGTGCTAGACGCGGTGATCCACACGGCGTCGGAGCGTGGCTACTCCGTGCTGGTTGCGACACGGATTGGCGGCGACCCCAATCGCTGGCTCGCCGATTACCTGCACTCGAACCGGGCCGACGGGCTGCTGCTGTTCGACGGCTCGCTCGGAACGTTCGGGCTTTCCGGGCTTGCGGGAAACGGCATCGACGTGCCGCTGGTGGCTGCGTATGACGAACTTCCGGATCCGCAATTCAACTCGGTGCTGGTCGACAACCGCGCCGCCGCCGCTCGCGCCACGCAGCACCTGATCGAGCTTGGGCATTCGACGATCGGGCACGTGATGAGCCCGTCACGCAACCAGGCGGCCAGCGAGCGGCTGATCGGCTTTTCGGACGCGATGCAGCAGGCCGGTTTGCCGATCAATCCGGAGTGGATGTTCCAGGGCACCTACAACCTCGAAAGCGGCATTGCGGCGGCCGAGCAGATGCTGGGCCTCGCCGAAAAGCCGACGGCGATGTTCTGCGGCAATGACGAGATGGCGATCGGGCTGATCCATCGGCTGCGGCTGGGTGGCATCGAGTGCCCGCGCGACATCTCGGTGATCGGGTTCGACGATATAGCGGTAGCGCGCTACGCCGCTCCTTCCCTGTCGACGATGCACCAGCCGCGCGAGGAGATCGGCCGCCTGGCAACCGGCATGCTGATCGACATCATCGAGGGCGCCCTCCCCCACACCGAACCCGCCCACGTGATGCTGCGCGCCGAACTTGTGGTCCGCGACAGCACTCGGCGGCTGGGGTAGCTGGCCCGGCCGTGGCTCGGTAGCATTGATTTTGGTGACCTCGGGTGGATTCGAACCACCGACCAACAGCTTAGAAGGCTGCT
>Ga0105047_10010760_pt1 | contig 14920 bp, 18 predicted proteins | sample MAT04_FD_78384 | JGI IMG/M metagenome (GOLD analysis project Ga0105047, IMG submission 78384) | Freshwater microbial communities from Lake Fryxell liftoff mats and glacier meltwater in Antarctica - MAT-04 (megahit assembly) | ecosystem: Environmental > Aquatic > Freshwater > Ice > Liftoff... | reverse complement strand
TCGCTCATGGTTCGGCGCGCCGCCAACCGCTGAGCAACCCCAAGGGACAGCTGCGCGCCACCACCTTTGCAGTCGTCCTAGTATGGAGCGAGATTCACTTCATTCAAGCAACTGTTTTAGGAGTCATGCATGTCCGAAAAGATCCACGACGTCATCATCGTCGGATCAGGACCCGCCGGTTACACGGCAGCCATCTACGCGGCCCGCGCCGCGCTGGAGCCCGTGATGTTCGAGGGCTCCCTTGCCTCCGGCGGCGCCCTCATGAACACCACCGAAGTGGAGAACTACCCCGGCTTCGCCGATGGAATCATGGGTCCAGACCTCATGCTGCAGATGCGCGCTCAGGCGGAGCGTTTCGGCACCAAGATCATCACCGACGACGCCACCGAGCTGAAGCTTGACGAAGCCGTCAAGGAGGTCACTGATTCAGATGGCACGGTCTGGAAGGCCAGGGCCGTCATCCTGGCCATGGGCTCCGGCTACCGCAAGCTGGGGCTGCCCGACGAGGAGCGACTCTCCGGCCGGGGCGTCTCCTGGTGCGCCACCTGTGACGGCGCCTTCTTCCGCAACAAGGAGATCGCCGTCGTGGGCGGCGGCGACTCCGCCATGGAGGAGGCAACCTTCCTCAGCCGTTTCGCCAGCAAGGTGACAGTCATCCACCGTCGCGACGCGCTCCGCGCCTCCGCCATCATGGCCGGTCGCGCCGAGCGTGACCCCAAGATCGAGTTCGCCTGGAACTCATCGGTCTCCGGCATCGGCGGGGAGAACTCCGTTGAAAGCATCACCCTCACGGACACCGTGACCGGGGAAACACGCGAGGTTCCGATGCAGGGACTGTTCATCGCCGTCGGACACGATCCGCGCAACGAGCTCATCAAGGGTTCCGTGGAGCTCGACGACGGGGGCTACGTCCTCACCCAAACGGACAGCACCGGCACCAACCTCATAGGCGTCTACGCCTGCGGCGATCTGGTGGACCACACCTACAGGCAGGCCGTCACCGCAGCCGGCTCCGGCTGCTCGGCAGCACTGGATGCGGAGAAGTACCTCGCGGCGCTCGACGACGTTGCCATGACGGCAGCACCCGCATCCTGAATGCAGGAACTAGACTGGCGAGGTTCAACAGCAATCGTGAAGGAGTGACTCAATGGCAGTGATAGATGTGAAGGAAGCCTCGTTCGCCGACGAGGTGCTCATGGCGCCCGAACTCGTGGTGGTGGACTACTGGGCGGATTGGTGTGCCCCCTGCAAGCAACTCTCCCCCATCATCGATGAGCTGGCCCGCACCTACGAGGGCCAGGTGAAGTTCGTGAAGGTGGACACCAGCGCTGAACCGGGGCTCGCAGCTCAGCAGGGCATTCTCAGCCTCCCCACCTTGCAGTTCTTCAAGTCGGGTCGGGTGGCCAAGTCGCTCTCGGGCGGAAAGTCCAAGAACGCCTTGAAAAAGGTCATCGACGAACTGCTCTGACATGAGCGAGCCGCGAGAGGACCAGGAAGCACCGATGGATGCCGATGCATCCATGCCGGAAGCTGAGGGGCCGTGGCGCAATGTGCCCCGGCCCACCACCGAGGAGCTGTTGACGCCCTCAACACAGGTGGTGGATCCGCCCAGCATTCCGCGGGGCGTGAAGATCGTCGGTCTGCTGATCGTGCTCGTACTCCTGCTCCTATCGGTTTGGCTGGGACTCAGTCTGGGCGGGTCCGGGTCTGGTGTGCCAGCACCCACCCCCAGCGTCGATGAGACTCTCTGGGACCTTGAACCACCCACCACGGTGGGCGATTTCGTCAAGGGTGATGTCACAGACACTCCAGGTGCAGCCGATGGTGAGCGTGACATCGTGAGGGCCAATTACACCGACGGCACGGACAAGCTGATTCTTCTGCTGTCCCGGCCCGAGGACGACCTGAGCATCTACCTCAAGGACGCGGGCGTCCCCGATGCCGAGCCCATGGAGGGCTCGGACGGCATCCGCTGCGGCATCTCCCGCGACAACGCAGTCCCCGTGTGCGCCCGCATCGTCGACAATACGGCCATCGCAGTCGCCGGGCTCAGCGATCAGGATTTTTCTGACCTGACGTCCCTGGTGGACTCGTTCTACGAAGAACTGCAATGAGCCGGCACTCTTTCGCTTTCTCCATGGCGCCCGCATGTGCCCCACATGCGCCAAGGTGGATGTTGTGACCGTTCCCACTCCCCGCCACGACACCCGTCTGGATCGCTTCGTCGACAGCTATGCGGAACGCACGCACGGTATGAAGGTCTCGGCGGTCAGAGCCCTGTTCGCCGTGGCCAATCGCCCAGAGATCGTCTCCCTCGCGGGTGGCATGCCCAACATCAGGGATCTGCCGCTGGCCGACATTGCGACGCACATGGCCGACATGATCCGCACCAATGGCATGCAGGTGATGCAGTACGGCTCCGGCCAGGGGGAGCCCCGTATCCGGGAGCAGATCTGTGACGTCATGGCTTTGGAAGGCATCTCTGCCCACGCGGATGACGTGATGATCAGTGCCGGATCCCAGCAGGGGCTGGATCTGGTGACGCGCATCTTCTGCGATCCGGGAGACGTGGTGCTCGTCGAATCACCCTCGTACGTGGGCGCCATCGGCACGTTCGCCAGCTACCAGGCGGAAGTGGTGCATGTCCCGAGCGACGATTCCGGCCTGGACCCGACGGCGCTGCGCGAGACCATCGCCCGCATCCGGACCGCCGGGAAGCGCATCAAGTTTCTCTACACCATTCCCAACTACAGCAACCCATCTGGCCTCACGCAGTCATGGGAGCGGCGGGTCGATGTACTGCAGGCCTGCACGGAACTCGGCATCCTGGTGGTTGAGGACAATCCGTACGGGCTGCTTTCCCTGGACGGGGAGCCGGTGCCGGCGATGCGCTCGGTGGATCCAGACGTCATCTACCTCGGCTCGTTCTCCAAGACCTTCGCACCCGGATTTCGCATCGGCTGGGTACTTGCCCCACACGCCGTCAGAGAAAAGCTGGTGCTGGCGCAGGAATCGGCCACTCTGTGCCCGCCGGTCTTCAGCCAGTTTGCCATCTCCAACTATCTCGACACATCGGACTGGCAGGGGCAGATCGTCAGTTTTCGCACGATGTATCGCGAACGTCGCGACGCCATGTTGAAGGCCCTGTCAGACCACATGCCGGCCGGCACCTCGTGGACCCATCCCATCGGCGGATTCTTCGTCTGGGTGACGCTGCCCGAAGGCATCGATGCACAGGCCATGCTCCCCCGTGGCGTGGATCACCGCGTCGCTTTTGTTCCTGGCGCTGCCTTCTACGCCGACGGTCAGGGCAGCCGCAACGCGCGCCTGTCGTACTGCTTCCCGCCGGCGGAGCGAATCGTCACCGGTGTCGCACGATTCGCCGACGTCGTCCGCAACGAGATCGACATGGTCGACATCTTTGGCGTCAAGACTCCCTCGCGGCACCCCCAGGTTCCAGGTCCAGGCGCGGACGTCTCATGATCCTCACCGACTCTGACAAGGACTGATACTGCAATGACCGTCATCGTGATCTCCGGTGGACTGAGCCATGAGCGCGACGTTTCGCTTCGTTCCGGGCGGCGTGTGACCCAGGCGCTGCGTGCGGCCGGCCACACGGTCGTGGAATCCGACGTGGGCACAGAACTCGTAGGGATGTTGCAGTCCACCCATGATCCGGTCGTCGTGCCCATGCTTCATGGCGGCATGGGTGAGGACGGCGCGCTGCGTGAGGTTCTCGAACTTCTGGGCATCCCCTTCGTCGGTGCAGGAGGCTCTGCCTCCAGACTCGCTTTCGACAAGGCGATTGCCACCAAAGTGGTGGCCAACGCAGGGCTGAAGGTGACAGACCAAGTGGCACTCCCCCACGACATTTTCAGGGAACTGGGTGCGCCAGCACTCATGCAGGCACTCGGTGACCGTCTGGGCTACCCCCTGATGGTGAAACCGTCGAGATCCGGGTCCGCGCTTGGCGCATTGATGGTCCCCGACCAGGGATCGCTCGCCACGGCTCTGGTTGGTGCCTACGCCTACGGACCAGTGGCCATCGTGGAGCAGTTCGTCCTGGGCACCGAGCTCGCTGTCACCGTCCTTGAGGGAACGGATGGCGTGCAGGCCCTGCCACCCGTCGAGATCCGTCCCACCTCTGGCGTGTATGACTATGAGGCGCGCTACACCGCGGGATCCACCCGATTCGTGACGCCGGCCGAACTCCCCGATGAGGCGTTGCATGCGGCGCAGGCTCTCGCACTCGCCTCCCATGAGGCGTTGGGCCTGAGGCATCTCTCACGCACAGAGATGGTGGTCACAGCCGAGGGTGCGCCGATCTTTCTGGAGGCGAACGTCGCTCCCGGCATGACCGAGACATCCTTGTCCCCCCTGGCATTCGAGGCTGCTGGTATGAATCTTGGTGGCGTCTTCTCCTCGCTGATCGAAATCGCATACGGACAACGATGAGCCTGCGTCTCCGGCGCGTGATCGCCGTCCTCATCGGTGTGATCGTGGCCGTGGTGATGCTCATCCTGGGAGTGTGGCAGATGTCCAGCTTCCAGCGATCCGTCGTGGACATCGCCGAGGAACGCGCTTCCCAGGCGCCCGTCGCCCTTGCCGGGAACATCCGCGCCGACGGTGTCATCGAGGATATCTACGGACGGAGGGTGGAGTTCTCAGGGAAAGTCGTTCCTGGGAAGGAACTGCTCGTGGGCACGCAATGGCCCCTGCGAGTGGCGGTACCCTTCGAGATGGCCGACGGCCAGATCGTTCCCCTGGTACTCGGGCTCACTGATGAACCAGTGGACATCACAGCATCCACCCCTATGGATATCGAAGGTATTTTCACTGCTGGAGATCTCAACGAGGACCTCGCTCCCCCAGCGGATGCGCCGGCTGGCAGCATGCCCACTTTGCGGCTGCAGGAGCTCGTACAGCAGTGGCCACAGCCCATGATTGCGGGGTATGTCACCCTCGATGCCGAGGGCGCTGTCGGTTTCGGTCTCGACCCTGCCGTCGCTGAACTGCCGGAGGCCCAGGGAACGTCCATGCACCAGGGCTACGCACTTCAATGGTGGGTGTTCGCGGCAGCATCCATCGCATTCAGCATCGTGGTGGCCAAGGGCCTGAAACCCAGCGTCAAGAAGGCCCGCTGACCCTTCGAGAGCCCTAGGCGCGCGGCCCAGCTGACGCGGCGGCTTCTGCGTCGGCAGCAGCCAACCTGGCCCTCACATCCTTCGTGGCGTAGTGCTCTGCGACGAAGGACAGCATGGGCACGGTCCCAGCGGCCATGATCATCAGAATCCACTTGATGGACCAACCCACCCGGCGGCTGAGGTCGTAAGCAGTGATCAGGAGAACCATGTAGAGCCAACCGTGTGGAACGCCTGTCCACACGACAACGCGGCCATCCCCTCCGAGGTACTTCAGGGGCAGGCCGACAAGTACCAGAACGGCCAGTAGGACGCCAACCACGTAGGCCATCACTCGATACCTCGTCAATGCAGCCTTGGTGGAGGCGATGTCTTCAGGATCGATGTGCTGGGTACTGGCTGTTTCGGACACGCCACCAGCGTACCCCGCTCCCACGGGGCAATCATGTTTAACCTGCTAACCAATACACATGTACATGGTTTTATCGACATAGCTTTTTACTAGTTAATTGTTATAGCTCTCTCTGGTCAATGATCGCCAGAATACGCTCCAGATCATCAGTTGACGCGAACTCAATGGTGATCTTTCCCTTGTCGCGCCCAATATCCACCTTCACACGGGTATCGAAGTGGTCACTCAGAGAACGGCCCAGTCCAGCCTCCTGATCGCTGGGCGGTCGAGGTCCCCGTGGAGTCCTTGATGTGGAGCCCCTCCCCTCCCCCATCGCCACGATTTCCTCCGTGCTCCTCACTGACAGACCCTCGGCAATGATGCGCTCCGCCAGCAGCTCCTGCGACCGCGGGTCCCCCAACCCGAGCAGGGCACGTGCATGCCCAGCCGAAAGAACTCCTGCTGCCACCTTCTGCTGGACACTGGTTGGCAGATTCAGCAGTCTTAGCGTGTTGGAGATCTGGGGACGGCTGCGGTGAATCCGGCGGCCCAGCTCTTCCTTCGTGCAACTGAAGTCATCCAGCAGCTGCTGATAGGCGCTCGCCTCCTCAAGAGGGTTCAGGTTGGCTCGGTGTAGGTTCTCCAACAGCGCATCGCGAAGGAGCGACTCGTCGTCGGTGGCCCGCACAATGGCAGGAATCGTCTCTCTGCCCGCTCGCTGACTGGCCCGGTAGCGTCGCTCCCCCATGACCAATTCGAACCTCTTGCGTCCCACTTCACGCACGACGACTGGCTGGAGCACGCCGAACTCCGCAACGGAAGCGGTCAGCTCCTCCAATTCGTCCTCATCGAAGTTGGTTCGTGGCTGTCGAGAGTTCGGTTTCACATGGTCAAGCGGAATCTCCGCAAAATAAGAACCGTCCTTGAGTGGAACGGACTTCCCGTCTGGGCTCAGTTCCTCGTCCGTGCGCGCGAAGAGATCACCAAGACCCCTGCCCAATCCGCTGTGTTGCTTCGGTGCCGCCATCACTTCTCCTCCTCAACGACAGCAGCCAGGGCAATTTGCTCCGCCGCTTTCACGTAGGCCACTGCACCAGCCGATTTCGGCTGGTACGTCAGGACCGTTTGACCATAACTTGGAGCTTCCGCGATCCTCACGGAACGTGGTATCTCAACGTCCAGGGTCTGCTGAGCGAAGTGTTTCCGTACTTCACCAGCCACTTCACGGGACAAATTGTTGCGGGAGTCGAACATCGTCAGGACCACGGTGGTCAGTTCAAGGTTGTTATTGAGATTGCCCTTCACCTTGTCGATCGTCCGCACCAGTTGTGACACTCCCTCGAGCGCGTAGTACTCGCACTGTATTGGGACCATGATCTCTGTGGCAGCAACCAATGCATTGAGTGTGAGGAGGCCGAGCGATGGGGGACAGTCGAGAAAGACGTAGTCCACTGCCGAGGCCTCGATGTACGCCGCGAGCGCTCGCTTCATGCGCGTTTCCCGACCGGATTCATTGACGAGCTCAAGCTCGGCGGTCGCCAGGTCTATGGCCGCGGGAAGAACATGAAGGTTGGGCGTGTGCGGAGATTGCTGCACCAGGTCAGAAATGCGTGCGTCATCCAGCAGGACCTCGTACGTGCCCTCAGTGCCGGGCCCATGTTCCACCCCCAAGGCGGTTGAAGCGTTGCCCTGCGGATCGGTGTCCACAACCAGAACATTGAGGCCACCGAACGCCAGTGCCGCTGCGATGTTAACGGTTGTTGTCGTTTTACCCACGCCGCCCTTCTGGTTGGCAACCACAATCACACGCGGACTGGCGGGGCGGGGGAGTGCGAGAGCCGGGCAATCTAACTCGCTGCCGTACTCGTCCTCAGACCCCAGACCCCAGTCGTCTTCAGGTCGGTCGAAAGCCGCTCTCTTTGGCCCTCTCGGCAGAGTCACCCCCGTTTCACGTGAAACGCTCTGACTCCGTGAACCAGGGAAGGTGTCACCTGGGCTGCTCTCGATGCCCTTCGGGCGGGACTTTCGGAAAAACAGTGCCATCGTGGTATTTCCTCTCGCAGAACTCCCCAACTGTATCGCCAACCCATCCGCTCAACGAACACACGACGGCCACCACTGACGCCACCGAACATTCAGCCCAACATGGGTAGTGGCTTGACAACATGATTTTTTATCTTTAAGTCTATATATTGGCTTATCGGACACTCGTTATATTTGCTGATGGCCGAAGGCGGTTTCCAGATCGTCCCGGCGTCGATCCGTCGGCTTGGAACGCCATGACTGATTCCATGGGTGAGGAACCACCATGGGAACCTCAACACGGGCACGTGCTGGGGGGCCTCTGCCTCTTTCTCGTGCCGGGCCCGAGTAATCCCTGCGGAGCACTGGAGGATTCCATCTCGTCGATGCCCCCGAAGCGGGGGAGTGGCCACGACAACCGCTACCACCTGTGGTGGATCTGGCAGGTGTGGCACCCCGGAGCAGGCGACCCTGTCCTCGAGGGTGTCCTACAGGTTGAACCGTCGTCGTTGGTGGACGACCTGGTGAGACTTCTCCACCTGATCGTTCTCGCCAATGTGGTTCGGGGTCTTCTGGCTGTAGCTGTCACAGCGGTGGGGGAGGGAGGTCACGCTGTCAACGACGGTGCATGCTTCAGGAGAGACGCGAGTGCAGGATTCAATCTCGGCAGTGTAAGAGGAGAGCTCTCGTAGCCCAGAAACTCCACATCACGCCCACACCGACGTTTCACGTGAAACACGGCAAACAAATCGATTAAGCTACTTATCGACTAAGTACGGACCCTAATGACGCGTGTTCCGTCGACATCGGGCGCCGCGCGCACCTCAAGGATGTCGGCACGAAGGCCCGATCGAGACAGCAGGGTTCTTGCCTCCGCAATCTCCTTCTCGGCACTGGAGCCCTTGAGTGCCAGGAGCTCGCCGTCCGGGTAGAACAGGGGAGTGGTCCAACGGAGCAGCTTCTCCAGACCCGCAACGGCGCGACAGGTGACCACATCGAACTGTTCGTCGCAATCTTCAGCGCGCAACCGCTCGATACGCACGTTGACCAGACCAAGTTCCTCGGCGGTCTCGGTCAGGAACGTGGTCCTCCTCAGGAGGGGATCCAGAAGAGTCACGCGCAGATCCGGCCGAACAATGGCCAAGGGAATACCTGGAAGTCCCGCTCCGGAGCCCACGTCAGCCAGATCGATGCCCTCGGCCAGTGCATCCACGAGGGCGAGAGAGTTCGAGATGTGCCGGCTCCACAGTTTGTCGCCTTCACGTGGCCCGAGCAGACCCCACTCAATACCCTTGCTGCGAAGGATCGCCGCATAGCGATCCAACTGTTCCGCACCGTCGGGAAAGCGGTGGTGAATAGCTGAGCGCGCGGCGGATTCGACGCGTTGCTGCTCAGCCTCTGCTGGGTCCTGCTCCGCGCCGACCAACTCGGGGCTCACTTGGTGACAATCACCCGACGGTGCGGCGGCTCGCCCTCGGACTCACTCACGAGTCCTGCAGCGGCCACCTCGTCGTGCACGATCTTGCGTTCGTAGGCATTCAGCGGAGCCAACCGGACGCTTTCACCAGTCTCGGACACCTCGGCAATCGCATCTTTCGCCACGGCTACCAGCTCAACCCGACGGCGCTCGCGGTATCCCGCAACATCGAGGGTGAGCCGTGAGCGATTTCCCGTCTCGGTCATCACCACGAGCCGACAGAGTTCCTGCAGAGCCTCCAACACCTCACCGTTCTTGCCGACGAAGCGCTCATCGTCGGTATCGATGACGATGTGCGCACGGCCTTTGATCACGGAGTTCTCGATGTCACCGTCGAGGTCGGCGATGTCCAGAAGCTCTTCGAGGTAATCCGCCACGAGGTCCCCGTCGGAGAGCAGCGTCTCTTCGGCAGAGCTCGGCTTCGTGGGTGCGGGTGTGTTTGTCTCAGTCATGGAGTTGGTCATTTCCTTCGCTGGTCACTTCTTCTTGCGTGTGGAGCGGGTGGTGGAGCGTGGCTGCTGCCTGGAGACCACGGTCTTGCCGTTGGCGTTACGCACAGTACTGCGCGTCACCTCCTGGCGGGCCACCGAGGGCGTCGAGGGCGTCGAGGGCGTCTCCTCGTCTCCGTCAGCCACGGCCACCGCTGTTGCTCCGCCCACAGTCCGCGACGTGCTCTTCGTGCTCTTCTTGCGCTTCCGCTTGGCCAGTTTGGCAGCCACGACTTCCTTGGGGTCCTTGCCCTTGGCGCGCAGTCTGTCCTCCCAATCGATGTAGGCGGGAGTGTTGGGCGCTGGGTTGTTTCGGATCAGGAGGGCCTGCTGCACCATCGTCCACAGGTTGGTCGTGAACCAGTAGATGAGCACACCAATGGGGATCACGAAACCGGAGAAGAGGTACATGACGGGGAAGATGTAGAGCATCATCTTCTGCTGCTGCGCCAGCGGGCCGGTCAGGGCCTCCGGCGGCATGTTCTTGCGCATCAGCTGCAGCTGCGTGATGAACAGGGTGGTCACCATGGCGATGACCAGGAATCCACCCAGAATCTGGGTGGCGCCGATGGGCGGGAAGCCAGCACCGAGACGATCGGACAACCCCGCGCCAAAGAGGTTGGCCTGCGCCAACGATGTGACAAGGTCCGGATTGTCCTTGAAGAACGTGCCGCGGATCTGGCCGTCGGCAACACCCTGCAGCACCCGGAACAACGACAGCAGGATGGGCATCTGGATCAAGAGAGGCACACAGGAGGCGGCCGGGTTCACGCCCTCCTCCTTGTACAGCTTCATCTGCTCTTCGCCCAGCTTCTGCTTGTCAGTGCCGTGCTTCTTCTGCAGCGCCTGAATCTTGGGCTGGAGCAGCTGCATGTTTCGAGCAGAGTTGATCTGCTTCACAAACAGCGGGATCAGCAGAGTGCGGATGAGGACCGTCATGGAAATGATGGCCAGCGTCCACGCAGCACCGGAATTCTCATCGAACACGTTCGACCACAGGGAGTGAAACAGCACCAGGATCCCGGACACTGCCCAGTAGATGGGCTGCATCATGGTCGAGAGCGCACCGTAGATGCTGTCCCAGATGGCGAGTAGAGGAATCATCAGATCAATCACGGGGCAACCTCAGACGCAAAGTTCTCGGGACAGGAGTGACCCGATGGGGAAGTGGGAATCTTTTGCTCGGCCCACACGCGGGCCTCAGTTGTGCCGGGAACGTAGTCCACGCCACCCATGGACCACGGGTGGCAGCGGGAAATACGACGCACCAAGAGCCAGGAACCACGCAGGCCTCCATGCACTTCCAGTGCACGCAAACCGTAGGTGGAACAGCTGGGATGGAACTTGCACACCTCGCCGTAGCCGGGTGAAAGGAATCGACGCCACAGCTTCACGAAAACAATCATCGGGTTTTTCAGCATGGCCCGGCCTTGGCAAAGGCACGGCGCCAGGCACTGGAGAAGTCATCCGCGAGCCGTTCGGGCTCCGACGATGCCTGCGGCAATGCCCGCACCACCACATCAGCCATGAAGGGCGTCGGCTGGGCCAGCACGAGATGGCGGAGGCGACGTTTCACACGATTGCGATGTACTGCGTTGCCCACTTGCTTGGACACAACAAAACCCACCCGGGTTGAATCGGGTGGTGTTTGCGCTGCTGACCGGGCCACGTGCACAACGACGCTCGGACTGGCTGCCCGGACCCTCGATGAGAAAACGGCAGAGAACTCTGCGGAATTTCTCAGTCGACGGGCACGTGGCAGCACGGCTTGTGGCTCAGCCGGCCAGTTCGACGCGGCCCTTGCGGCGGCGGGTGGCGAGAATGCCACGGCCAGCGCGGGTGCTCATGCGGGCGCGGAAACCGTGGGTACGGCTACGGCGACGGTTGCTCGGCTGGAACGTACGCTTGGTCATCGGAATGACTCCCTCGAGGAATCTTGTCGGAACTTGCTCAGGATTTGAGCAGGGGAAGGTTCGCAGTCCAATGGACAGCGACTGGTCAACGATACTTGCTCATGCAACGTTGGGACAAACCGCGGCCCCCGGCCCCGACAACTGAGCAAATTACATTGACGTAGTCCAAGCGACACTCCGTTCAATCCTCCACGGATGTTGCGCGGCCCTCCAATGGGCACTACTTTCATAGGCCTGCACAGTGCTTATCCACAGATACGTCGCTGTACGGGGGCCCCGGCGGCAGAGTTGTACCCGGTTGTGGAAAACTATGTGGAAGAATCCATCAAGGGGCTGGCCCCGAAGCGACATGAGCTGGAAGGGGTCAGGTGAGCGAAGTACCCACCCCCGATCTCGTTGGTCTGTGGGAAGAAGTCGTCAACGCTGCTGACATCCCCACCCGCGCATGGCTGCGACGGACAAAACCGTTGGCGATGCACGGCACCACCCTCATGCTGGCTGTTCCGGACGAGACCACCCGTGAGCGCGTCGAGTCCAAGCTGCGCAGTGAGATCGAGCGTCGGCTCAGCGAACATGCCGGTCGCCCAACGCACCTGGCTGTCATGATCGATTCGACGCTCGTACCTGACACACCCGAGGCTGCCGCGGAAGTCATCGAAACGGACAACGTTCCGGCGCCCTCGTTTCCAAGATCCCGAGCCAGCGCAACTTCAGTCAAACTGAACCCCCGCTACACCTTCGAATCCTTCGTCGCCGGTTCGTCCAACCGTTTTGCACACGCGGCCGCTGCCGCCGTCGCCGAACAGCCCGGGAAGTCCTACAACCCGCTCATGATCTACGGGCCCTCCGGCCTGGGCAAGACGCACCTGCTCCACGCCATCGGTCACTACGTCAACGCCTACTACGACAACCTGCGGGTGAAGTACGTCTCCACCGAAGAACTGACCAACGACTTCATCAACGCCATCTCGGACAACCGAACGGCAGAATTCCGTCGCTCCTACCGCGACGTCGACATCCTGCTCGTGGATGACATTCAGTTCCTGGAATCCAAGATTCAGACGCAGGAGGAGTTCTTCCACACATTCAACACTTTGCACAATGCGCAGAAGCAGATCGTCATGACCTCCGATCGCCCCCCAAAACTGTTGGAAGCACTCGAACCAAGACTCAGATCACGATTCGAGTGGGGCCTGATGACGGACATTCAGCCACCCGACCTCGAGACACGTATCGCGATCCTCCGCAAGAAGGCCGCATGGCAGCGTCTCACGGCCGGTACGCAGGTGCTCGAATTCATTGCGTCACGCATCACCACCAACATTCGTGAACTGGAAGGTGCCTTGACGCGGGTCGCAGCGCTTGCCAGCCTCAACCAGCAGGAAATTGACATCGCGCTCACCGAAGATGTCCTGAAGGACCTCGTTCGTGACGGCGGCGAGGTGCGCGTGGACGCTGACTCGATCATGAACGCGACGTCGTCGTACTTCAACATGTCCTTGGAAGAACTGACGGGGGCCAGCCGCGTTGCCACCATTGCGTCGGCCCGTCAGATCGCCATGTACCTGTGCAGGGAGCTGACGGAGATGTCACTCCCGAAGATCGGCGCCAAGTTTGGGGGCCGTGACCACACGACGGTGCTGCACTCGGTGAGAAAGATCAACGAGAAGATGGGCGTCGACCGCGACCTCTTCAATCAGGTGACCGAGCTCACCAATCGCATCAAGCAGTCCTGAGGCAGCGCTCCCGGACCCCGCATACCAAGCAGGCGTGACAACACTCATGCCGCCCCTGGTTGCCAATGCGTCGAAACTGTCCACATCTTGTAACCAACCGGCTGTGGACTCGCTGTTGACGATATCGCCAACGCTGCGCTCCAACGAGTTCCCCACAGATCCTCCCCGTGTAGTTCAGGGTTGTTCCACCATCTGTACACAAGGGCAACCACACTCTGACAAGGGTAATCATGAGTTACCCACAGGATTCACAGAAGCTATGACTACTACTGAGTTACAACTCTCATCAGGTCCTTCAAAGTAAGATCTGGGCAAACGTGTGGAGAATCACAAGAATTCGCGCCGCCTTGCACCGCTGGTAGCGTTGCGAGGTGACTATTGCAGCGCGTGCCACGGGACTGTCGAAACACTACGGCAGCGGATCAGCCGAAGTGGTGGCCCTCGATGGCGTCGATTTCGAAGTGGTCAGTGGCGAGTTCACAGCCATCATGGGTCCCTCCGGCTCTGGCAAGTCCACACTGATGCACCTCCTCGCCGCCTTGGACTCGCCCACATCCGGCAAGGTCTTCATCGGTGACACGGACGTCGCGAAACTCAAGGACACCCCGCTCACCGAGCTGCGCCGGGACCGGATTGGGTTCATTTTTCAGGCTTTCAACCTTGTGCCCACGCTCAGCGCAAGGGAGAACATCGTCCTGCCGCTCGCCATTGCGAACAAGAAAGTGGACCAGGAGTGGTTCGATCGCATTGTCAACGTTCTGGGGATCGGCAACCGATTGAGCCACAAGCCCTCAGAGCTCTCCGGTGGACAGCAGCAACGCGTCGCCTGCGCCCGGGCCCTCATGAACAGACCGGACATCATTTTCGGTGACGAGCCCACGGGCAACCTTGACTCGGCTTCGGCAGCAGAGGTGTTGTCCTTCCTTCGCCGCAGCGTTGATGAGTTCGGGCAGACGATCGTGATGGTGACCCATGACGCACTATCCGCCAGTTACGCAGACCGTCAGGTCTTCCTCTCCGACGGCCGCATCATCAAGGAACTTCGGGGCGCCAGCCAGGATGAACTTCTGAGCACCATGGCCCACATCTATCCGCGCCACGACCAGAAGGTCGAAGACGCAGCCAACAAGGTTGTGAGTGTCAGTGACGCCACCGTCGAACCCCTTCACCACGGCGCCAGCGTGAATGCGATTTACCATGACGGTGGTACTGCCCCAGAGTCGGAGGACTCGGAGGAGGACTCCGAAATCGTGATGGAGCAGACCATTCCCCGCCGCGCGATCGCTGGCTGACACCGATGTTGCACGCCACCTGGAAGTCCCTTCTTGCGAGGAAGCTCCGCCTGCTGTTGAGCGCATTCTCGATTGTGCTCGGGATCGCGTTCGTCTCCGGGTCGCTGATGTTCACGAACCTGCTCGGATCCAGTTTCAACGAGATCCTGAAATCGGGAATTGCGGACGTCAACGTCTCCTCCGGTGGTGGAGCTTTCGCCAGCCCCGGTGACGCGATGACTGGAGCGGTGACGCCGGATCTCATCGACGAGATTTCGGCCATCGATGGGGTTTCCGAGGCCACCGGCGTCGTCACGGACACAAGCCTCTATCCGCTCGACAAATCGGGCAAGGTCCTCGCATTCGGCGGCGCACCCGGCATCGGCACCAACTGGTACACCACGCCGGCGGCCGGGGGCGCAGAAGGTGCAAGGGTCATCGAGGGCGACGCCCCGGACAGCGACGATGAACTCGCCATCGA
>Ga0105047_10010759_pt1 | contig 14920 bp, 11 predicted proteins | sample MAT04_FD_78384 | JGI IMG/M metagenome (GOLD analysis project Ga0105047, IMG submission 78384) | Freshwater microbial communities from Lake Fryxell liftoff mats and glacier meltwater in Antarctica - MAT-04 (megahit assembly) | ecosystem: Environmental > Aquatic > Freshwater > Ice > Liftoff... | reverse complement strand
CTCTGTGTCTCCGTGGTTCGTTCCTCTTCCAAACCTACACGATCACCGGATGCACTATTCCGGCTCGGACACTGGCCGCGTGCTCCCCCATCGGCACCAGAGTGAAGTTCTTCGCCAACACATCGAAGATGCGACTCACAATCGCGAGTTTTTCGACGCTCGGTCGCTTCATGGCGGGAAAGAATGACAATCGATCCGTATCGTCGCAGCCGAGGAAATCGAGCGGGTGCAAGAGAATCGACGGTTCGGTCCGGGTCAGTTTGCAAAGAGCGATCGCCATCTGCAAATAGGCTCGGGCCGCGATACGGCTAAAGCCTGCGAGGTAGATCAAATAGCTCAGGTGAATGGGAACCTTGAAAATCGGCATGGTCGTGACCGGAATCTCCAAAATCGGCCCACTCGGAGTTTGCCAGGTGTACGGCTTTAATGGCCGGAACCCCTCGGAGAACTTGCCAAAGAGTTGCGCCCGTTGGGCTCGTTCTTCTTCGGAAAGCCCCTTGGCCGTGGCGAAGTAATAGCGTTTCGCAAGCGGGCCGAGGAACGTCGGGAACGTCGAACAATCGTAGCGATAACCTCGGCGGACGAGCACTTCCAGCAGCGTGGGCGAGAAGCTAAAGCCGGGGCCGCGGAAACCATCGGTGTGGACGCCAGTCGCGGTTCGGATCGCCTCCTCCGCGTGAGCGAGTTCGGTTTCGATCTCAGCTTCGGAATAGAGGTGCAGCCACGGTTCGTGATGGAACGAGTGGTTGCCGATTTCGTGCCCGGCCGTGGCGATGGAGCGGAGTACCTCGGCGTGTTGGGGATCGGCCGCGTCTTTGCCGACGATGAACCAGGTAATCCGAATGCCGCGGGCATCGAGAAACTTCAGCACTCGGGGAACGACGATGTTCAGGTACGACGGGTAAGAATCCCACCCGGGGTCGCCGTGGGTTTTCAAGTACGACCACAGATTGTCGAGATCGAGCGATAAACTGCAAATCATAACCGTACTCGTTGAGCGGCGTTTCGTAGAAACGCCTCATACACTGCGTTTCTACGAAACGCCGCTTAACGCGGGTTGGTTCAACAATGTTGGCAACGCTTGTTCCGCCAGCATCAACGTTTCATTCACGTTCAATGTGCCATTCAAAATCTGCGACGAATTCACCAGATAGACTCCGGGCAAACTCGTCGTGAATGGCGGCACCATTTCCGAGTAGTTCAATGTGGAAACCGCAAACACATTCCGCACCCGTGAGACGCGAAACGCCAGCACATCATCGAGATTGAAGTGCGGATACATCTTGGTCAGCGCACTCAGGAACCGCTCGCGGATCGACTGATCGGTTTCATCGAACAGTGGGTCATCCGAGGCCACATACTTCGGCAAATAAACGAGACAGTGACCGCCGAACTCGGTCCGGTCGACGAGGGCGGACATCTCGATCACCGCGGTGAACGGCACCCAGTCGTCGGTGATGTTCGTCACATAAAAGCGGTCGAGGGGCTTCTTGAGCAACACCGAAGCGCAGACAATGCCCTGATACGTGATGCCATTCAGGCGGGCGTGTTCTTCGGGAGTCAAACCGGGGATCAATTTGGAGGCCAGTGGCGTCGCCGCGGTGACGATCACTTTGTCAAATTCCAGCGTTCCGCCATTGCGAAGTTCGACTTGGACCAGCCCACCACCATTCGAGTCGACCCGATCGACCGCGGTGGCCGTTCGAAACTCGACACCCTTATCGTTGAGTTGGTTGGCGAAGCGTCCGATGATTCGTGCGTACCCGCCGCGGACGTAGCCGAACATTTCTTTCTTGAGGCCCGACCGACGGGCGGCATACATGCGGGCGATGATTGCCCAGATGAACGCCGCGGAGGCGATCTTGTAGCTGTCGCCGAGTTTCGCTCGCAATAGTGGTAGCCAGATCTTTTGAAACGTGCTGCGGCCCGACCAGCGGGTGAGCCAGTCGACGACCGAGAGTTTTTCGAGTGCCTTCCAGTTTTTGATCTTGGAGGCACGAAAGATCGTCATCCCAAGGCGAAGTTTCGCGATCAACCCGAGTGGTGGGAAGCGCAGGAACTCCAGGGAGTTCGACATCGAATAGAGTTTGCCTTCGGTGTAGAAACCGGTTTTGGTTTCGACGCCGACGAACTCACTTTCGAGGCCGATGTCTTTGAGCAGTTTGTGAACGTGGAAGTCGGAAAGCAGAATGACGTGATAGTGCTTGTCCCAGGTGACGCCGCCGAGTTCCCACGCTGCGGCGAGGCCACCGAGTTGCGGGGCGGCCTCGATCACGGTGACGATTTGCCCGGCGGCCTGGAGCTTCTGCGCGAGAGCGAGGCCGAGCATGCCGCCGCCGATGATGCCCCAATGTTCCGTGATGATGGCCATAGGAAATCAATTACGCATTTCGGTAGGTCCGGCGAGCCGAGCCGGACCGGCTTCGAGCGTCGGGGACATCCGCGAAAGTCGTTCGCGTCGTGCAGCGGTGCCGCTCGGCTCGCGGCACCTACCCGATGAACGGAATCAGATCCGCGACGACCGGGCTCAGCGGCATCGGCGTTTGCTTCTCGGGCGGGTCGAGTTCCGTAACTCGTCCTTCGTCGAACTCATAACGTAGGCCACACGATTGACATGTAAGCCTCTGAAACAGCGGGATCTCGTCTTGCGAATAGCGAATCAGCAATTGTCCGCAGCGACAGACCGATCCGACGGGAACCGCGGGGTGGCCAATCGCCAGCGCAAAATCGGGGATCGACTTTGTCACCAAAGCGCCCATGCCGATCATCGCCCAACGGCCGATTTCGAGATCGTTGCCGATCGTACAGCCCGCGCCGATGGTGGCCCCTTCGCGGACGAGCGTGGGCAGCGTGTGATCGTCCGGGTCGGAGTTGCGGAGGTATTTCAAATCGGGCGTCGTGGCGCGCGGGAAGCGGTCGTTGGTGAAGATCGTGCCCGCCGAGATCATCACGCCGTCCTCAATCGTCACGGCATTGCAGATGTAGACAAAGCTGTTGATTTTGACGCGGTTGCCAATGCGGACGTCGTAAGCGATGTAGGTCTTCTCGCCGACGATGCACTGCTCGCCGAGCCGCGTATTGCGGCGAATGTGAACGTTATCCCAGACCGCGGTTTCCCGGCCGAGAACGACGCCCGGTTCGATCAAGGCCGTCGGGTGAATGCGGCAACCCGGACCGGCATCGTAAAGCCGGATGACGTACTCGAGCATCAGTTCGGTCTGGCCATCGAGCGCGATGTCGTGATCAGTATCCGGCATGGCTCGCCCCCTTTGCGAAAACCGTGCCCGGGGCCGGGGTACGGGTGAGATCGAGCGGGCCCCGGCCGGTGACCCCGGTCCACGGTGCCTCGCGTAAGGATTGATAAGCCGCTTCGATGACATCCACCGAAGCGATGGCATCTTCCCAGGTAATCAGCAGCGTTTCGGTGCCGCGAATGGCCCGGGCGAAGTTTGTCACTTGCGAACGGAAGGCCTGGTTTTTGTTGTAACCCTTGCCGAAGACGACCCAATCGCGACCGCTTTGTTGGCGGTACTTCGATTCTTTCCAGCCGACCGAAATCGTACCCTGGGAACCGTAAATGTTCAGGTACCAGTCGAGTTCCTTGTTGAGGCTCCAAGAGAGGTCAACGCTGCCCATGACGCCGCATTCGGACCGTACGAACACGCGGACGGTGTCTTCGACGTCGAGCCCCTGAATTCGCTTACCTTCGATGCAGTTGACTTCGGCAAGCGGGCCGAGGAAGTAGCGCATCAAGTCGACGGAGTGCGTTCCGTTGTCGATGAGCACACCACCACCCGAGACGATGGGGTTCGAGTTCCAGCGGTTCGCCATGTCCACGCGACCGGTGAAGGCGTTCTCGAAGAGGACAATCTCGCCGAGGATTCCCGAGGTGACGATGCTTTTGGCCTTGATGACGTCGTCCACGTAGCGGAACTTCGAGGCCATCGTGAGTAGCACACCGGCCTCGCGGGCCGCGGCCGCCATGCGGCGGGCACTGCCGGTCGTGATCGCGAATGGCTTTTCGCAAAGGATGTTGACACCCTTCTTGGCAAACGCGGTCGTCACGACTTCGTGCGTATTCGGCGGCGTGCAGATGATGACGGCATCAGTCTTCGGCCCTTTATCGAGCAATTCCTCGTGATTCTCGAATGCGGAACACGAGAACCGCTCGGCCATCGCCTTGGCGGCTTCAATCCGCACATCGGCGACCGCCAAGAGCTTGGCCTCCGGGTGGTTTTCAAACGCCGCGGCATAGCTTTGCGCAATGCCGCCGGCCCCGATCAAGGCAAAAGTCACCGGACTGTTCACTTCGCACCCCCCTGGGCAAGGACGGCGGCCGAATACTTGATCGAGGCCGCCAGATAATTCAGGTGATCCGCGGTGTACATCTCGTTCCAGGGCAACACTAGAACACGATCCAGGTACTCGAAGGTTCCCGGGAAAAGCTCCGCAGAATAATTGACCGCTTCGGGCCGGGCGAGCGTAAACGGCCAGCGGCTGTTCCCGAACGTGCGCTGATCCCGGAAGATCTCGCAGCGGAACGCCGGCTTCTGGATGTATCGCGGGGCCGAAGCGATACTCGCATCTTTCAAGGACTTCGCCAAAGCGCCGGGACCCCCCGGAATGATCGCTGGGTCAACGCGAACGCAGTATTTCCAATACGTGTGTGTCGCATCGGCTGTTTTGAAGGGGATTTCGACACCCGGCGTTCCCTCGAGTAGTTCATCCATCCGGGCCGCCAGGTCGACGCGAGCCTTGACTACACCTGTGAGCTTCGGCAACTGCCCGACCGCACACGCGGTTTGCAGCTCGCTCATACGGTAGTTTAACGCGATGAAGTAGTGGTCCGGGTTCGGGTCGCCGTAACCCCAGGCCTTGTTCACGAACAGCGTCATGCGACGAGCAAGAGCGGGGTCATCGGTAACCGCAAGACCGCCTTCGCCAGCGGTGATGTGCTTGCCCTGTTGCAGGCTGAAGCAACCGATCGCCCCAAGGGTGCCGACAAATTTGCCCTTGTGAGCCGCGAGGAACGCTTGCGAACAATCTTCGATCACGGGGATGTTCTTGGCGACTGCCAGAATCGCGGTCATATCGCAAGGGTTGCCGAACAGGTGCGTGACGATGATCGCTTTGGTCTTTTCGCTAATCCGAGCGGCAATCGTTTCCGCGGTCACGTTGCCGGTTCGTGCGTCGACATCGGCGAAGACCGGAATCGCCCCGTGAAACAGAATCGGCGTGAGCGCCCCCATGTCGGTGATCGACGTGGTAATGATCTCGTCGCCGGGTTCGGGATCAATCGCGGCAATCGCACAGTGAACCGCGGCGGAGCCGGAGTTGCACGCGATGGCGAACTTTGAGCCGACGAGGGCAGCGAAGTCCGTTTGCAATTTCTTGCCGTAGGGGCCGCGGATGGTGAAGAGCGTTCCCGAGCGGATCGCCTGGGAGACGAGTTCGATTTCCTCGGCACCGAGCGTGCGGCCCGTGGAATCCTGATCCGACGGCAATACGAGAGCCGAAGCCGGTTTGGGCGGCAGTGTCATGAAGCGAATTCCTGGTGCGAATCAATGGTGTGGGTATCGAGCCGCTTGCGGCTTCGCGGATTGTGCACGCGAAGCCGTAAGCGGCTAAGCCTTAGTCGTCGGACGTCGCGGTTTTCGCTTGAAGGACCGCCCGCCGGACGTCCGATTCATCCGGCGGCGGAGTTACGGGAAGCTTGCGGATTGCAAGCGCCTGGTTCTTCTGGTGGGATTCGATCACCGAGCGCAAAATCTGATCCCGCGACGACGGCCCGCCAAGACGAAACATCCGGGCAAAGGCGAGCCGGGTTAATAAACCCAAGTGGCCAATGATCGTGCGGACCGTCTTCATTTTGGATCGGCCCAGCATCCGAACTTCGAGCGTCGCGGGGTGCTCCACAATCGTTCCCCGTGCCAGGTCGATTCGACCGACAAACTCGGCAACGCCCAGATACCGGCCATTGCGGAGGCGAATGCTCGCGACGGTGCTCTTTCGATAAACGCGAAAGCAACTGGTGTAGGTGTGCAATTTTTGGCGGAGAACCCGGCGATACAGCCAGGCCGCGCCGCGGGAGAGAAACAGCCGCCATCCGGGGACGTTCCGAACCGCCCCCTCCGGATGGTAGGGCGACGCGGTGACGAGATCGACGCCCGGTTGCAGCTTCGGGATCATGTTCGCGAGTTCGAGCGGGTCGTACGTACAGTCGCAATCCATCGAACAAACAATCTCGGTATCCGCTCGCTTGAGCCCCGTCATGATCGCGGCTTGAACGCCTGCGTTGCCATCATGGCGGAGCATGTCGTAGCCCGGTTTCCCACCGAACGTCGCGTTCAACCCATCCCAGGTCCGGTCGGTGCTGCCGTCGTCGACGAGGATGAAGCGGACCTCGTAGGCCGGGGAGAGGAATTCGCGAACGCGGTTCAACGTGTTCGCCAGATACGGGATCGACTCTTCCTCGTTGAAACAAGGCACGATGATCGAAACCCGCGTTCGATTTTCGAGTTCGACATTCGGCACGGTGATCGGCACGCGGCCGGTATCCGAGTGCCAGTTGTCCTGCGGTGTCGCTTGCGATTCGACGGCTGTCGAAGCGATGCCCAGGAACTCCGCGGCCGAGGTGAATCGGTAATCGCGGAGCAATCCGCCGAGGCGGTCTTCCATCTTGTGCAAGTTGCGGTAGTGGCGAACTCGTGTCATCCAACCGCCGATGGATAGACGCGGTTGCTCGGGGTCGAGTTCCCAAACGTGGAAATAGGCCACGATGGGGGACTCTTGCGTTTTCGCCCACCGAGCCACGGCCCGGCGCGTCAGCCAGAGGGGCATCTGCCGGAGATAGTTCCCCCCGGCCACGGGCATTTGAACCCCGAGAATCCGGTCCGTCGAAATCGGCACTTCCCAGAGCTTGTGGTTTTCCCACAGGTGCGGATGCACGAAACGCCGGTAGGGTTGATCGGCAAAGGCCCCCCGCATGGGGGCGAGGCTGGAATCGTAGCCGAACCCCAGTTTGGCCAGGGAATCGAGTGCCCAAAGGTCTTCCGGCCCGAGCCAGCCATCGGCGAGACGGTAACCGACGACGGCCTTGCCGGTCGCCGATTCCACCGCGTGCTTCGCCCGTAGGCAATCGGCTTCAAACTCCTCGGGCGTCATCTCGCGGATGCCGCGGTGGTAGAAGCCCTTGATCGCGACCTCGTGCCCCGCTTCGGCAACTTTGCGGACCAGTTCGGGGAACTTCTGGGCGACCCACCCGAGCACGAAGAACGTGGCCGTCGCGTTCGTTTGCTTTAACAAATCGAGGGTTCGGTCGGTGTTCTTCTCGAGCCGCGTTTCGAAGCGGTACCACTGATTCTTTTGCACGAACCGATTGAACGCGCCGACCTGAAAGTAATCTTCCAGGGCGACCGTAAGAATGTGCGAACGCGGCGCAGCAGGGGTCATCACGAGTCACCCCTGCCAGATCGGGTACGGAATGGCAGGGAAGCCGAGCAATCAACCATCCGATAAAGTCGCGGAAGCGGCATGGGGCGGCGAGACCGTTCCAAAGAGGGTACGAATGACGCTGTTTCGCCAGTCGTGGAATTCATCAACCATAGAACGAAGGGCGGAATCGTGCGAGAGGAATTGCGCCTCCTTCCGGGGTTTTCTTTTGTGACACGAGACTGGTTATTGCAGGAGATGAATTGCTGCGAATCGAGATTCTTGTGTCGCGATACGTTCAGAAGCAGGTCGAACTTCCATTTCTGTCCTAATTTGCTGCCCCTCGAAGCTCTAACCTTTAATGACCCCGAGTCTCTTTCAGAAGTAGGTGCCGCGAGCCGAGCGGCACCGGTCGCCCAAGCAAGGGACTTTCGCGGACGTACCAGGCGCGTGAAGCGGGTCCGGCTCGGCTCGCCGGACCGACATGTGTGACTGGCGCTCGATCTCAACCGTTTCGAAAAGGACGCTGCTTCAGAATCGCGGAGTCGGACTTCGAACTATAAACGAGAGTTTCACTTCGACCGTTGACAGCCGAGGGTGATTGGAACACAATTCTAAAACCATTTCGTGAAGAGGGTTCCCTAATGGCCGACATCGCCCCCGTTCGTCAACCCCGTCAGTTCGGGGTTCGCGAAGCGATCATGGCTGCACTCGGTTGCCTGACCGTGGTTGTAGCCTTCGGACTGGTAACAATCGCGTTCGTGCCTCGCAAAGCGCAGCCCGCCGCTCCAGTCTTGTACGTTTCGACGTCGAACCCAAAGGAACCGACACGCGAAGTGTTCGTTGCCCCGGCCCCGCGCCCCGTCACCGAGGTGACTCGGACCACGGGGGGCTCACTCCCGCAATCGGAGATTGTCCGAGAACCCATCCCGGCCCCCCAAGTCGAGGCACGAGAACCGGTACCCGTGAAACCTGTTGCCCGGGGGCCGGAGTTCAACGGTGAGTTGCCTCTTAAAAAAGACGCTCGCGGCTTTACTTCGCACTCCCTCGCCAAACGACTCGACCTCCGCGGCGACGACGACCTGCAAAAAGAGTTGGTCCGGGTTCCGGAAGTGAGCTTGGCGACACCCAAGGCACCGAAGGCTTCGCAAGAACTGGTCACCGCGGCCACTCAGGCGAAAAATCAGAACAAGACGTTTGCCGGAACGATGGTCGCCACGAAGGGTCGCCCCGACCTCGCCGCCCTGCCCTTCCGGGCCGGCTCGGACACGATCCTGTTTCGCGACAAATCCTCCAACATGAACGAGATGTCTTTGCAGCTGAGGGCGATCATCTCCGCCAACGTCCAGAATCGCCCGCCCGGAGCGAACCCCGATTCCGAGCAGCTATACACGCAACTCATCTCCACACGAGGCGGTTTTAACGGAAACGGTGCTCGGAAGTGGAACGCCCCCGAGGCGGTGCCGTGCATTCAACAAATGCTGCAAGCGGAATCGTCCGAAGTCCGCCGAATGAGTTGCGAGTTGCTCAAGAGCATCGACGGAAACGACGCCACCGAAGCCCTGGTTCGCTGGGCGATCTTCGATACCAACGCGAACAACCGGGCCGCGGCCGTGGCGGCACTCCGGGATCGCGATCCGGCCTTGGTGGGAAAACTCCTGCTCGAAGGAACTCGCTACCCGTGGCTCCGGGCCGTCGAACATGCCTGCGAAGCCCTCGTGGAACTCGGGTTGAAAGACACCATTCCCCAACTGGCGGTGAACCTGGAACTGACCAACCCGGACGCTCCCTTCCTGGTCGAACTGCCGGGGAGTAAGCCGTTGTACTATCGCCAGGAAATGGCCCGCGTGAACCACGCTCGAAACTGCGTCATGTGCCATCCGGTTTCGTTCAATTCGACGGATTTGATTCGGGGTGCGGTGCCAGACCCCAACCGTCCGCTGCCTCCGCCGAGCACTCCGGCCTATTACAACAGCGGCAACCCGAACACCCTTCAAGTCACGGCTACCACGACCTATTTGAAGCAAGATTTTTCCGTCGTGCAACCGGTACCAAACCCCGGGCTGTGGCCCATGCATCAGCGGTATGACTACTTCATTTCGACCGTGCCAGTGCAAGAGGATGTGAACATCAAGGCCGATCCCAGTGCGCTGGACCCGTACAAAACAGCGATCCGCTTTGCCATTCGCGGACTGGCCGGTGACGAGAACGCTCAGAATCCCGACTGGCTGATGGTGCAGCGGGAACGAGCTCCCAAAGTTCGCGACCGACGGCTCACGGCTGCGGCCCAAACGATTGCCCTGAACAACACCCCGGAAGCCTTTCTCGCGCTGAAGATGGCGGAGTTCACCAAACCGCTCCTGAGCCTGTCGCGCCGAGGCATGGCCACCATGATCCAGTCACTCCAAGTCCAGAACCCCGTGGCGTTGAAAGTGACCCTCTTGGCCTACCTGGAACCGCTTCTCGACGACCTCGGCCCCGCCGAACGGGAGAAAGCCGCTCGCATCGTGCAGCTGGCTTTGAATCCGGATCTGGAGTATGTGACCTTCCTGGCGGCGATTGCCAGTGAGAATTAGAGATGGTGCGATGATGCCTTCTGCACGCCTTATTCCTCGGAGATTTTCGAACATGCGGTCCACGCTCTCCCTGTTAAGTTTCTTGCTCATCGGGATGTCGCAATTGAGGGCGGCCGACCCGATTCCGCTTTGGCCGGACAAGGCGCCACTCGCGGTCGGGGACTCGCCGGTGGACAAACCGAGCTTGCAGGCGTTCCTACCCGCGAAGCCGAATGGCGTGGCTGTGGTGATTTGCCCCGGGGGCGGTTACGGGTTCCTGGCGGACGATCACGAAGGCAAGCAAGTGGCCGAGTACTTCAACAAACTCGGTATCACGGCGTTCGTCTTGAAGTACCGCATTGTGGCCAAGGACCGCCCGGCGCCGCTCGGCAAAGCCCCGATGCTGGACGTGCAACGGGCGATTCGTTACGTGCGATCGAAAGCGATCAACTACCACCTGAACCTCGAACTCACGGTTGGCGTTTGCGGGTTCTCGGCTGGCGGGCACCTCGCCAGCACCGCAGCCACGCACTTCGATGAGGGCGATAAGAAAGCGGAAGACCCGATCGACCGTCTCAGTTGTCGGCCCGATTTTGCCGTTCTCTGTTACCCGGTCATCTCGATGGAAGACGGGGTCACGCACGGCGGGTCGAAGAAAAACCTGCTGGGTGACAAACCCGAGGCCGAGATGGTCACGCTGTTCACGAATGAGAAGCAGGTCACCGCGAAGACACCACCGACGTTTCTGTTCCATACCGATCAAGACACGGCCGTGCTGCCCGAGAACGCGATCCGGTTTTACCTGGCTCTGAAGAAAGCGAAAGTCCCCGCCGAGTTGCATATCTACGAACAAGGCAAACACGGCATCGGCCTCGGCAACGATCCGAAGTGGACTGGCGGAAACACCTACGCCGAAGGCTGGCCGGAGCGACTGGCCGCGTGGTTGAAAGTTCGCGGATTCGCAACGAAGTAACGTGGGAAAGTTCAGTCGATTGCTAAGGCGAGTTGATCCTCGAAATCACAGGCTGCCACGGCTCGGATGCCACCGGTACGAGCCTTCAACACTAGCGATTGAATAGCCTGGATATAGTCCATTTCGTTAACATCCGGACGCGGCTCGATATCCAGGTAAAAGCGATAATACAAAAACCCATCCTCGATCCGGTTGCGTCTGTCCTCGTCGAAATCCTCATTGGCCACGACATCGATCTCGCATGTCGGGGCTGAGATCGTTCGCAATTGGACCTGACCGCCGGTCCAGGTGGCCAGCAAGGCCAGGAGTGCTGGCTTCGAGAGTGAAGTATCGAGAAAGACCTTGCAATAGAGTTTCATGAGTCGCATCACTCCCGGAAGTCGATTAGGGAACTGCTACGACAGCCGTGCTATCGAACGGCCCACCTTTTCGGATGATGGAGATATCGACCTCCATTTTCAGCTTGTCTTCCAGTTCCTTTCGCAAGGGTCGTAGCCCCGCTTCACCGGTCTGGATTTTCCCGGTCTCCATTGCATGTTTCATCGTTCGCTCCTTGGCCGAGCCCGGGTTCGGCGTGCCAAACTTCTCCTGAATTAGCTGGTCGAACTTGGCAGCCGGAACCCGGATCGCAAAGTCGATATCCGAATCAGGTTTTGCGGTGCCCGTGGCTCGACTTCCTTGCACCACGATATCCGAACTGACATTGCCCACTCGGGAACGGATCGTGCGGCCCGCGTCGTCGAATTGTTCCTGGGTTAAACCTTGCGGCACGCCGCCGAATAAGGCCGTCGTGCCGGTGGGCGGTTCTTTCTCCGGTCGTGGCACCGGCGTGGCGTAGGGACCTTGACCGAGGTGATAGGGATCAAGGCGTTGACCCTCGTACTCTTCGTGGCGGGGATTGAGTTTGATCCATTGGGCATCGATCACCGGTGCTCGGCCATTTCGGATCGCGTGCTTATTATCGTCGCTGAAAAGGTTCGGGTAACGGTCGAGGGTTTCCCGCCAGAACCACACGTTATCGCGGGCGTACCCGAATGCGGTGTGACCGGAGGGTCGGTCGCAATCGCGCATATCGACGCTGTAGCGCAGGTTGAATTGGGGCTCGCTGGGCTTCCCGAGCAACCCCGGTGTCGAGGAGGCCTGCTCGATGGCTTTCGACAAACGCACCGCGGCAGGCAGGTCCTTTTCGCTGGTCCGCAGGCCGCGGTAAGCGTTGAGTACAAAGTCCTGGAGTAACTGCTTGCGGGCCAAATGATACTTGTACTCGAAGATTCGTTCCCAGTGGGTAGTCAGCCCGACGGTCCAGGTACGTTCGCTGATGAGTGTGATCGTCGGCCCTCGAACGTCCTCGGTGGCCCACATCAACATGGCAACGATGCCTTCGAAGTCGTCCGGCTTCTTTTCGAAGACGAGCGTGGGCATCACGAGGCCGAACCCCGGTTGCGCAAGGGCGGCTCGTGGCGCGGCTTGGCGGCGGGCCTCGTCGTAACTACTCGCCATCGGGAACGTGAACTCTTTTTGAACCGCCGCGATCTGTTCCGGCGTCAATAATCGACCGTGCAGCACCGTAATCCAGTAAAGCGTCTCCGAGGGGTGCCCCCAGTCCAAGGATGCCCGGTGGGCCTCAATCGCCTTGGCCGCGTCGGCTTCGGAACTCTTCGACTTCAGTCCCGCGGCTTCGATCTTGGCTTGCTCGGTGCGGAACTCGCGGACCACTCCCGAGTCGCCCCCGAAGAACGAACGCAGTTTCGACTGATAGGTATCCATCGACTTCGAGGCGTTCGCCATCGCGGGCTGGTCGGCGAGTTTCGACTCGGCATTGATGAGAGCATAGCTGTCCGAGGAAGCCAGGAATCGCGGATTCGTGACGTGCAGCGTGTATTTGACAACGATCGATTCGCTACTCCGTTCCTTCCCCTTGACCCAGACGAGATTGTCGGCGCCGATGGAGAGCTCGACCCAGTCGCCAAGAACGTCGGCCAATTCGCGAGTCTGGGTCGGTTCCCCCGTTTTCTCGCGAGTGACCGTCGCGCCTCGAGAAACGCTGGGGAGTACGTAAAAGAGATCGTTATCCGGGGCGGTGCCGCGGATCGTGTAGCCGGGCACGAACGTCGAGCCGAGGGGGTGGTCGCCCCAGGTTTCCGTCTTGGTAGAATCGTCGAGCGGATAATCCCCCGGCGGAATTCGGACGACTGCCACGCCGGAGTGCTTTTCGTTGAAGTCATCGATCTTTTGAAAGATGTAGACGCCCAGGCCGATCGCGAAGATCAAAATGACGGCCGCCATCGAGAGGATGACGAACAGCCCGCGACGGGATCGGGGTTTCGGAACGGGTCGGGACGAACGCTTCGGCATGGCGACGGGGCGATCCGCCGGCCGGACCGTGGGAGGCTCGACGACGGGTGCGACGGGGCGGAGAACCCGTGGCCGGGCCAACGCTGGCGGTTCCTTGCTCAACAGGATCTCCGCAGCGACCTCGTCGTCGGTCTTCAAGGAGATGGGCTCGGGTTGTGTTGGATCCGGCAGCATGACAAAGCACCTCAGGGCCGATGAGAATCGTTCCGGTTGCGTGTATGGTAAAATTTGACCGTCCGTCGGGCAACCGAGTTCCTCGGGCGTCGATGCGAATCGTCAAATCCTGCCCTCCATCGCAGACCACTTCCGGTATCATGGGATTCCGTTCACGACACCCATCAAACGATCGCGGGAATTTTCATGAAAAACGGATCGATGTACGCTCTGGGCTGTGGGGCTTTTGCCATTTTTGCCCTCTGCTGCGGGTGTTGCGGATTGATTTACATGGGAGCGGAAACCCTCAAGGAACTCGACGTCGCGACCGAGGCGTTCCTGGCGCAAGTCGGGTCCGGAGACACGGCCGGGGCCTATCAATCGGGCTCGACAACATTGCGAAGTTCGCAGACGGAGGAAGAGTTCGCCGCCTCGATGAAGACAATGGAAATTACCGAATATCAAGCGGTGACGTGGACTAACCGAGGAATTACCAACAACGATGGGTTCGTCGAAGGAACGATCCAGACCAAAACGGGGAAGTCCATTCCGATCAAAATGACACTGGTAAAAGAAGGCGAGGTTTGGAAAGTGTCGAGCATTGCCCTCGCCCCGGCGGCACCCGGGGGACCGGTCGTGCCGCCACCGCCGACCGAACCCGGATCGCGGCCCACGTTGACGGACCCGGAGATGAAGAAACTGGCCAAGGAAACGCTGGCGGCGTTCGCCAAGGCCGTGAAGTCGGGCAACTTCACGGAACTTCGGGAATCGACGGCTTCTCCGATGAAACAGAAGTTTACGGCCGAGCAATTGAAGGAGTTGTTTCAAGCCTTCGTGGACAACAAGCTCGACCTCACCGCGGTGGCCAGCGAGACCCCGGTCTTCGATACCAAACCGGGCGTCAAAGAGAACGGCGACTTGATCCTGACAGGCTACGTTCTGCTCTCGAACAGCAGGGTGCTATTCAAATTGACGTACATCTACGAACACCCATCGTGGAAGTTGAATGGTATCAATGTTGAAACGACTTCCAAACTGGAAAAGTGAAAAGTAGTAGACTCTCTCGACTGTGATACTTTCGTCCAGCACAACCTGAAGATATCTTCAGGTTCTATCACTATATTTAATATTTGACTCTCACATGTGATATGAGATATCTTACAGGTGTCGACCATATCACACTTGAGGGAGTTAGCTCATGTCACGTCGTGCGATAATTTCGACTGTTGCGGTTGCAGTGGCCATCTTCTGCTTCAGCGATTACGCCTCGGCTCAGGGTCGTGGCGGACCGCGGGGTGGCGGCGGGCCCGGAGGTTGCGGTCCGCGAGGAGGGCAGGGCCAGCGCGTATCAAATCGCCTTGTTTTTCAGGCATAATCTCAAACAATCTGAATTAACTCATGTCAAAAACAAGACCTAAAACATGAGAAACCCTGTAAAAACAGGCGTTTTAAT
>Ga0105047_10010758_pt1 | contig 14922 bp, 12 predicted proteins | sample MAT04_FD_78384 | JGI IMG/M metagenome (GOLD analysis project Ga0105047, IMG submission 78384) | Freshwater microbial communities from Lake Fryxell liftoff mats and glacier meltwater in Antarctica - MAT-04 (megahit assembly) | ecosystem: Environmental > Aquatic > Freshwater > Ice > Liftoff... | reverse complement strand
GTCCATGAACTGGCTGAGCTGCGACGTGCCGAAGAACTCCTTGATCGCGGCGACGACGGGGCGCACGTTGATCAGGGTCTGCGGGGTGATCGCTTCGATGTCCTGCGTGGTCATGCGCTCGCGGACGACGCGCTCCATGCGGGACAGGCCAGTGCGCACCTGGTTCTGGATGAGCTCTCCGACGGCGCGGATGCGACGGTTACCGAAGTGATCGATGTCGTCGATGTCGAGACGGATGTCGACCTGCTGGCCCTCGCGAACGCCCTCGATGGTCTTGCGCTCGTCGTGCAGCGACACGAGGTACTTGATTGTCGCGATGATGTCGGAGACGGTCAGCACCGAGTCGGACAACGCGGCTTCGATACCGAGCTTGCGGTTGATCTTGTAACGACCAACCTTCGCGAGGTCGTAGCGCTTGGAGTTGAAGTAGAAGTTGTCAAGGAGCGCACGCGCCGCCTCGGCTGCAACCTGCTCTCCCGGACGAAGCTTGCGGTAGATGTCCTTGAGCGCCTCATCCTTGGTCAGGATGTTGTCCTTCTCGAGAGTGAGCTCGATCGAGGCGAAGCCCTTGAACTCCTCCATGATCTCTTCGCTGGTCAGGCCGAGAGCCTTGAGGAACACGGTGACCGACTGCTTGCGCTTGCGGTCGATGCGAACGCCGACCTGGTCGCGCTTGTCGATTTCGAACTCGAGCCACGCACCGCGGCTCGGGATGATGCGGGCGGAGTAGATGTCCTTGTCGGAGGTCTTCTCCTGCGCGCGGTCGAAGTACACGCCGGGCGAGCGAACCAGCTGCGACACGACAACACGCTCGGTGCCGTTGATGATGAACGTGCCCTTTTCGGTCATGAGGGGGAAGTCGCCCATGAACACGGTCTGAGTCTTGATCTCACCAGTGAGGTGGTTCATGAACTCGGCCTCGACGTAGAGAGGAGCGGAATAGGTCTTGCCACGCTCCTTGCACTCGTCGATCGTGTACTTCTCCGGCTCGAGCTCCGGCTTCGCGAACGACAGCTGCATCGTCTCACCGAGGTCCTCGATCGGGGAGATCTCCTCGAAGATCTCCTCGAGGCCACTGCGGGTCGGAAGGTCCTGGCGTCCGGCGGCCTGCGCGTCGGTGACGCGCTGCTTCCAGAGGTCGTTACCGACGAGCCAGTCGAAGCTCTCGGTCTGCAGCGCGAGCAGATCCGGAACCGTCAGGTTGTCTGTGATCTTTGCGAACGAGAGACGCGATGCGGAGCGCCCGTTCTTGAGTGATGCAGTGCTGGTGGTTGCGTTTTTCGCAGCAGCCAAGGAAATAACCTCCGGTGGGCCTTATGGCCAGTTACAGTCGGTGTGATGTTCGCTCCGTACAGGTAATGCCGACCGCAATATGAAGGCGTGGGTACCGAGAGCGCAAAGATCAAGCATAGGCCCCTGGACGCGCCGTGTCCACTCGATTCTTGACCTGATTATCGGAATCGGTTATAAGCACCGGGAACTCACAGGGCACCACGCAGCTGTGGCTGCCTTTCGGGTTCGAAAGACAGCCACAGTCGCGTTCTTGACGCTCTTCGCGTGCCGCGCCCCGTGCGGCGCCCCGTGCGGCCGCCGATGCGCTCGCTGGGCGCTCGCTGGGGTCTTGCTGGGCGCTCGCTGGGCGCTCGCTGGGCGCTCGCTACAGCTTCGAGCCGAAGACCTGCGCCGCAAGGAGCGGCTTCACGGTCTTCTCGAACGACTTGTCGACGAAATAGTCCTTCATCCTGTCGTCGAGCTGGTCGTTCGCGATCGCGGCCATGATCATCGACTGGTCGAGCGAGAGGTAACGGTCGGCAATCGTGCCGCTCTCCGTCGCGACGGCGTCGTAGAACCCGCCCGGGCCGTAGGCGTTCAGGTCGTGCTTGATCCCCGCGAGGTTCTCGAGAACGGCCTTCTTGTCGTACGGCAGCGCGAGGAATGCGGCGTGCGGCGTCACGACCCCGTCTCCGAACTCGGGGTCGGGGTTGACTGCCTCACGGCACCCCTCGTACCCCTTGTCGACGTCGGTCTTCTCCGCATCAGATCCGTAGCCGTCCGAGCTGATCCCGATCTCTTCGACCCCGTACTCGCGGTATTCGGCAAAGGGGTCGCTCGAAGGTGAGAAGCCCCAGTAGCCGTATCCGGCCTCGTCCATTCCGTGCTCCTTGTGGGCGCGCACGGTGGCCGGGTGGTTGACCGCCCAGGACTTCTCGCCCCAGTTCGACTCCGGAACGAACAGGTCGGGCATGAGTGCCTCGAACATGCTGCCGCCCCAGGCCGGAACGAGCGACATGCCGCGGTACTCGTAGACGCCCTCGTACACCGAAACGCCGAGGTACTCGCGCGTCTCGCCGGTCGGCTTCTGCTCCTGCCAGGAGTAGTCGCAGTCCTGTTCCGGCATCGTGCGCAGGGTTCCGTAGTGCGCCTCGGCCGGGATCTCGCCCTTGGCGATGCCGAGGTAGGTCGCGATTCGCGCCTCGCTCACGGTGGTGTCGTACCAGTGGCAGGTGTAGTAGAGCTCGGAGCCGTCGTCGCCGTAGTTGCCGGGGACGCTGCAGCCGGCCGGCGGTTCGACCCAGAATCCGCCGCGATTGAGCCCGACGTTCTCCCGCGCGTCGAGGTCGTGGAAGTAGCCGAAGTCCATGCTGTCGTAGAGGGCGTCGGCCTTCTTCGCCAGGCGCGGCTCGGCCTCCGCGATGACGCGCAGGCTCGCGGCCAGCCATCCGTTGTCGACCGTGCTGAGGAACGGGTCGACCTTGTCGCCGCTCGACGGCCAGCTCGTGAGCTTGCTGCCGTCCGTCGGCGAGTACCAGTTGTAGTACATGCCGCTCGGCTCGTGCCGCTCGAGCTCCCCGAGGGTCTCGAGCGTCGTGGCGAGGCGGGCCGAGGCATCCTTCTTGCCGATGATGCCGAGGTCGCGCGCCGAGACGACCGACCAGAGGTACCCCCCGATGTTGGTCGGGCTCGTGTAGCCGCTCGCGGAGGTGAGGTCGCCCTCGATGTTGTCGGCGGGCAGGCCGGTGGTCTCGTCCGTCATCGCATCGAGCGATGTCCAGGTGTCGGCGGCGTATCCTCTCAGAACGGCGTTGGCCGATCCCTTCTTCCCCCCGAACGCGTCCTTCCCTGCTGATGCATCCTTCCCCGCGGATGCGACGGCTGCGGGCGCGATGACGAGCGCCCCCGCGATGAGTGCTGTGACGGTGATGACCGCCCGGCGTTTGAACATGCGAACTCCTTTGTTTGCTCATGTCAGGGTCACACAAAAACTAAACACCTGCAAGGTTTCTTCGCCATTACCCCCTCTCAGGACGCAACTGCGCCCGCCGGTGCGACGGCGCCCCCACGGCGCACGCGCGCCTCGCCTCCCGGCGCGACTGCGCCCCCACGGTGCAACCGCGCCCGGCCGACCGGGCGCAGTCGTTACAAACGGGCGCGCGCGCCTCGCAAGGCGCGCTGGGACGGGCGACCGCCGACGCGAGTGCGCCCCGCCGGGCGACATCGCACCGCATGCACGTGCGCCTCACCTCCCGGCGCGACTGCGCCCCCACGGTGCAACCGCGCCCGGCCGACCGGGTGCAGTCGTTACAAACGGGCGCGCACGCGCCTCGATGCGCTCCAGCGCTCGCCCGCGGGGCCCCGGGCCACTTCGCCGACGCGCCCGCTAGCTCCCCGCCGTGCCGTGCCCGCCGTGCCGTGCCCGCCGTGCCCGCGCCCGCCGCGTCCGCGCGCGCCGCGTCCGCCACCTCATCACCGTGCCCGCGCCCGCCGCGTCCGCCACCTCACCAACGCGCCCGCATTTCCCGGCCGCGTCGGCTACGTCGCCGCGCCGGCTACCGTGTCGCGGCGCGCTTCTTCCATGCGAGGGCTGCGAGCGCCTCCCAGATGAGGCCGTGGGCGTTGTTGACGGTGACATCCGCGTGGTCGTACGGCGGGCTGACCTCGGTTACGTCCATCGCCACGACGTTCGTCTCGAGCACGATCTGGCGCACCATGCGCAGCAGGTCGATCGGCGCGAATCCGCCGGGTGCCGGGGTTCCGGTCGCGGGAGCGAACGCCGGGTCGAGCACGTCGATGTCGATCGAGAGATAGACGGCATCCGCCCGCGCGAGCGCCTCCGCGATCACGTCGGCCATCACGGGGCGCACGCCGCGCTCCCAGAACTCCTGCATCATGAAGTGCTTGAGGCCGTTGTCGCGCATCCACTTCTGGTCCTCCTCGCCCGGCCAGTAGCCGCGCAACCCGCACTGGATGAAGTTCGGCCCCGGGATGGCGCCCGACTCGATCAGGCGGCGCATCGGGGTGCCGTGGCTCGCGAGGTTGCCCTCGAGGATGTTCGCGGTGTCGGCGTGCGCGTCGAAGTGGATCATGGCGACGTTGCCGTATCCATGTTGCTCGGCCACCGCGGTGGCCGCCGGCCAGGTGATCGAGTGATCGCCGCCGATGATGACGGGCACGATTCCGCGGCTCGCGACCTCCGCGACCCGGTCGTACACGGCCTTCTTCGACAGCTCCCACATGCCGTGGCTCGTTACCGCGTCGCCGTAGTCGACCACCTCGAGGTGGTCGAACATCTCGATGCCGAGATCGAGGTGGTAGGTGCCAGGGTCGTAGGCGTTCGCCCTCAGCGCGCGCGGGCCGAACCGGGCGCCAGGCCGGTTCGTCGTGTTGTCGTCCCAGGGGGCGCCGACGATGGCGACGTCGGGCTGCCACGCGTCGAGCTGCTCCGGTTCGGTGAGCAGCGGCCGCATGCCGAAGGTGGCCGGGCCGACATACGACTGGGCGTCGAGCTGGCGACGGAGTCCGGGGGGCACATCACGCTGGGGAGAACTCATGATGCGAATCGTAGTCGTGGCCGCCATTCAGGTGTGGCAGGGTCGAGGCGTGACCGAACATCCCTCCGCAACGCTGAAGCTCAGCGGCTACCACGCCGTGATCGAACCGGACCGGTGGGTGCCCGGCGCTTTCACCCTCATCGTCGACGGCACACCCCAGTCGCACGTCAACGTCGACGACCCGACGGAGCTGTTCTTCGAATACGTGCAGCGCATCGGCCACGTCATCGACCAGCTCGGCGAGCCGGGAGCGCCCATCACCGCGGTGCACCTGGGAGCCGGTGCCTTCACGCTGCCCCGCTACATCCACGCGAAGAGGCCCGGATCCCGCCAGCAGGTGATCGAGCTCGAGATGGAGGTCGTCGACCTCGTGCGCGCCGAGCTGCCGCTCCCCCGGCAGGCCTCGATTCGGGTGCGTCACGGCGACGCGCGGACGGTGCTCGAGAAGCTCCCCGCCGGACTGCGCGGCAGCGCCGACCTCGTCGTCGTCGACGTCTTCTCGGGCGCCCGCACCCCCGCCCACGTGACGAGCATCGAGTTCTACCGCGAGGTCGCGACCCTTCTCGCCCCGGGCGGCGTCGTCGCGGTCAACGTCGCGGATGGCCCGGGTCTCGCCTTCGCGCGCGGCCAGGCGGCGACCCTGCACAGCGTGCTGGGAGACGTCGCTGCCCTCGCCGAGCCGCAGATCCTCAAGGGCCGGCGCTTCGGCAACGTCGTGCTCGTCGGGTCGGCGGAGAACCTCCCCCTCGAGTGGATGCCCCGCCTCCTCGCCGGCGGACCGCACCCCTCGAAGGTGATTGCCGGCCGGGAGCTCACCGACTGGATCGCCGGGGCCCCGATCGTCACGGACGCCACCGCTATTCCGTCGCCGCCGCCGGCGAAGAACGTCTTCCAGACCCGCGCAGGTCATTGACCTCGGCCCGCTTCACGGCGATGGATGGGGCGGATCCGAAGACGGCATTGCCCTGCTCCCACCGACGGGCCACGAGACCCCAGCCGGCATCGCCATCCGGAATCGGCAGCCGGCATCGGCACCGGCATCCGGAATCGGCACCGGCACCGGCATCCGGCATCCCGCATCCCGCATCGACAATCGGCAGCCGGCAGCCGGCAGCCGGCAGCGGGGATCGCCAGCCGACTTCGGGAAACGGCATCGGGCGTCGGCATGCGATCGTCCTCGAACCCGCGCCTCCGCGTCCGGTTTCGCCTCGGAATTGCCTCAATCCTCCCCACCGCGGCCCAACCTCCTGAATGATGAAGGCATGGCCGATCGTCGGGGTGTGTGGAGTGCGGGGCTCCTCGCGGCCGTGATCGTGCTGTCCGGATGCTCCGGGCCACCCCAGGAAGACCCGACGCCGCTGCCGCCGGCCCCGAGCGAGACGGGCGATCCGGATGCCGGGCCCGTGCAGCCGGTCGGCGACACCACCACGATCACGACCGGCCTCAGCGCGCCGTGGTCGATCGTGCCGCTTGAGAGCGGGTCGACCCTCATCAGCGAACGCGATACCGCCCTGGTAAAGGAGCGCACCGCCGACGGGCAGGTGCGCGAGGTCGGCACGGTCGCCGGCGTCGTGCCGGGCGGCGAGGGCGGGCTGCTCGGCCTCGCGATCGCGCCCGCCGCAGCACCCGGCACGGCATCCGACGCGGAACCCGGCACGGACACCGACGCCAACTCGGACACCGACGCCAACTCCGGCACAGACGCCAACACGGACAGCGCCACCGCCACAACCTGGCTGTACGCCTACTTCACCGCGGAGGGCGACAACCGCATCGTGCGCGCGAGCCTCGACGGCGAGGCGGGCGCCTACCGGCTCGGCGCGGTCGAGGAGGTGCTCACCGGGCTCGCGAAGGCGCGAACGCACAATGGCGGACGCATCGCCTTCGGTCCCGACGGGATGCTCTACGCGACCGTCGGCGACGCGAACGAACCCGACCTCGCGCAGGATCCCGAGTCGCTGAACGGCAAAATCCTGCGGATGACCCCCGACGGCGCCGTTCCCGACGACAACCCCTTCGACGACTCGCTCGTCTACTCCCTCGGCCACCGCAATCCGCAGGGCCTCGCCTGGGACCGGGACGGGCTGCTCTGGGCCGCCGAGTTCGGGCAGAACCAGTGGGACGAGCTCAACGTGATCCTCCCGGGCGAGAATTACGGCTGGCCGGCCGTCGAGGGCGTCGCGAGCGTCGACAACTACGTCGATCCGGTGCAGCAGTGGGAGACATCCGAGGCGAGCCCGAGCGGGCTCGCATTCGTGCGCGACACGTTCTTCCTGGCGGCCCTTCGCGGGGAGCGGCTGTGGGCGATCACGCCGGGCGAGGAGACGATCGAGTCGGTCGCGTACTTCCAGGGCGAGTTCGGCCGCCTGCGCGATGTGGCGGCCGGTCCGGACGGCACCCTGTGGATGCTCACCAATAACACGGACGGGCGCGGCGAGCCCCGAGAGGGCGACGATCAGATCATCGAGGTGAGACTCGCACCGCCGATCGAGGGTTGATACCCCCAAGTCGGGGCTATCCTATTGTCAATGAGCAGCAATAGCCTCCACGAACCCGCGGACCTTCGCGCCGCCCAGTCTCGACTCAACGAGCTCGGCACCGCAAGGAGCACCGCAGCAGTCGCCGAGCGCGCCGATTTGCTGCGCGTCCTCGGCCGCCTCGACGAGGCCCTCGCGACGGCGGAGGAGAGCTACCGGCTGGCCTTCTTCACCGGCGACCGCGAAGACGTGACGGCCGCGCGGCTTCGCCGGGCCCGCGTTCTGCAGGACATGGGCACGCTCGACCGCGCTCTCACCGAGGTGAAGGCGTGCCGCCAGGCCGCCCGTACCGAGAACTGGGGCGAGCTCGAGGCATCCGCCCTCTATCAGCAGGCGAGCGTGCTCGTCGATCTGCGTCGCCTCGAGGAGGCTCGCTCGACGATCTCCGAGCTCGTCGGACTCCGTGCGAGCCAGGGCGCTCCCCCGGAGCAGCTCGCGGCGCTCGATGACGCGCTCGAGATCATCATGCGCCGGATGCTGACCGAATCTGCGTGATTTTGCACGACACCGCGAATGTCGGCGGTGCGGGGTTGAGTCCGCGGCATGGCTGAACTAGAGCGGGTACGTCACTGGGCCAACGCCCTCATCGAACTGCACCTCGACGCGAGCTGGAGCTTCGGCTTCGACGCCGCGAAGCGACGCGCAGGACTCTGCAACTACACCTCGAAACGCATCACCGTGTCGCGCTATCTCGCGGCCAGGTACGACGATGACGAGATCCACCAGGTGCTGCTGCACGAGATCGCCCACGCGATCGCAGGCTCCGGGGCCGGTCACGGCCCGCGCTGGAAGCGGGTGGCCGACAAGATCGGCTATGTGGGCAAGCGGCTGCACGACGGGGAGATCGCGAACGAACTGGCGCCATGGGTGGGCACCTGTCCCGGCGGGCACACGCACTACCGCTACCGAAGGCCCGCGAGGGCGCTCGCGTGCGGGCACTGCGCCAAGAGATACGATCCGGCGAACGCGATCTCGTGGACCGAACGCCCGGTCACCGCGGCGACCAGGAGGCACGCGGCGGGGTAGCGGCGTGCCGTCCGGGTTCGCGCGTACTGCTGGCGGCATTTCCCCGTCCTGCCCGACGGAATCGCGCATCCGGCCGGCGGGCGGCGGGATCGGTAGATCGCGCCGCCCAGGCATTACTCGGTGACCCTGACCTCTTTCCAGAAGGTCACGTAGCCGCTGAAGTCCTTGCCGACGCGGTCGAACGCGCTCGGGTACGGGGTGGGGTAGCTGAAGGCCCTGTCCTGAAGCTCCGCGTCGCCGTCCTTCACATTGAAGTACTGGCAGTCGCCCTTCCACGGGCAGTTGTAGGGGGTGGGGCTCTTCGAGAGGTACTCGTGGTTCACGCTCGAGGGCGGGAAGTACCAGTTTCCCTCGATCGAGATCAGATCCTCCTTGGCCGCCTCGGCGATGACCGTGCCGTTGAGAGTTGCCTTCATGGTGTGCCTTTCGAAAATAATGCGAACGAATACTCTTTGACGAAACATTACGGAGGTCGACTGAATTCCCGCCGCACAGGCGATTCCCGGCCGGAGGAGGGCCGGTATCCGTGCCCCGGATCGGCGAAACTCTCTGCCTGAGGTGCGCGGGGTTTTTCTCCGGATGCGCAGGGCGTTCTGCCTCGGATGCGCAGGACGTTTGTGCTTCGGTGCCGCGAAGACGAGACTGGCCAGATGCGCGTTCTTCTCAAGACTGTTCTCGACTGCGAGCCGGATGCCGCGTGGCGCGCGATCACGTCGCCAGCCGGACTCCAGCGGGTGTCCGCCCCGCTGATGACCTTCGAGTCGCTCGAGCCGGGCGGATTTCGGGAGGAGTGGTCGGAGGGCGAGCATCCTGTGCGCGTGGCGGGGCTCGGATTCGTGCCGCTCGGCGAACAGGTCATCGCGATCTCGTTCCCGAAGCCGCACGGCCACACCAGGCTCGTGCGCGATTCCGGATACGGCGTGAGCGGCATCTTCCCGATGGTCGACTTCTGGGAGCACACCATGGCGGTGTCCCCCGCACGGGGCGGCGGCACCCTCTACCGCGACCAGCTCACGTTCGAGGCTGGCCTGCTCAGCGTGCCGCTCTGGCCGATGTACTGGGCATTCTGGCAGTGGCGGGCGTTCCGCCTGAGGCGTCTCGCGCGCTCCTGGTAGGCGCCCCGCTGCGAGGTGACCCCCGCTCGATTCCGCGCACCGGCGGGCTGTCAATGCCTTGCCCTCCGGCCCGGCCAGAGCTTGACTAGCATTGTCGGCTTTCAACCCGAGATGCGCTTACAACCCGAGATGCTGATGGGCGGCCGATCCGACAGGGGGAGTCACTCATGACCAAGTCATTCTTCGGCGAGACCGGACCCACCGCGACACCGCCGGTGACCGCGTCGATCCCGGTGCAGTCGGACGCCGCGCAGTCTCAGAACGCGCAGTCCCAGGCCGCGCAGTCCCAGAACGCTCAGTCCCAAAACGCGCAGTCCCAGAACGCTCAGTCCCAAAACGCGCAGTCCGAGAACTCAGAAGCCAACAGCAGGCAGGCCCAGAACGCACAGTCCGGCGACTCGCGGTCGCAGGAACCCGTCGCTGCCGACTCGTCCCGGGTGAGGTTCGACGACGCGAGCGTGCGCCGGATCTTCTTCCGGCGCACACGCGCGAGCGCCTGAGTCGGCCGGTCGGCGGCAGCGACGGCGCCAACAGCGCCCGCCGCGCCGCGTCGCCAACAGCGCCCGCCGCGCCGCCCGCAGCTACCGCCGCGCCGCCCACAGCTACCGCCCGCCGCGCCGCCGCCAGCTACCTCCGCCGGCTCCCTCGCCGTTCTCAGCCCCGCCCAGTCCCATCCCCGACGATCCCAGCCGCGTCCGCGTCCCTGCCCCGCGCGGCCCGCGCGGCCCGCGCGCCCGCGGCGGCCCCGCTAGCCTCGAAACATGATCGCTCTCGAGATTGCCGATTGGCGCCGCCGCGTCTTCGCCCTCTACGCCGAGGTTCGTGAGGCCACCGACTTGCGTGCCGCGCACGACCTCTGGCGTCGCGAACGCGATCGCCTGTTCGCGAAGCATCCGTCGTCCCCCCTGCTGCCCGCCGATCTTGTGCGGTTCACGGGGCTCCCGGTCACGCCCTATGATCCCGAGTGGCGATTCGAGGTCGCCGTCGCACCGGCCGAGCCGCGACGCTTCACGGTCGAGACCGGCACCGACGGCATCGTGCCGTTCGAGCTGGTCGGTGTCGCGGATGTGCCCGGGATCGGCACGCTCGACGTGTGGCGGCTCGCCAGCTACGGCGGCGGGCTGTTCGTCCCCGTGAAAGACGCCCTCGCCGGGCAGCGCGGCGGCACCTACGGCGGTGGGCGCTACCTGATCGACACCGTCAAGGGCGCGGACCTCGGGGGCGGCGGCGCCCCCGACTCCCTCGTGCTCGACTTCAACTTCGCGTACAACCCATCGTGCGCCTACGACCCGGCCTGGGCGTGCCCGCTGGCCCAGCCGGGCAACTCCGCCGCGGTGGAGATCCCGGTCGGCGAGCGCTACTGACCCGCTGGTCGTGAGCGCATCAGACCAGCCCCCCCGAAGTGGGCGCCTCGGGGTCGAGGCGCGAACCTGCTAAGCTGAACTCACTCGCGAATCCCCCCACGGGTTCCTTGCGTCGTAGAACGCTTATTCTTCTCGTCGGTTGCACCCGCCCAGTGCGGTGACCGGCTCGTAGACACTTTCTTGCGGCGAACGGATGTGGCCATCGCCACCTTCGCCATCTCGGTCCTCCATTTGCTGTGCGCCAGACGCGCGGCCGGACCGGCATTGCCCGAAAGGCTCCCCTTCTTGTCTGACACCCCCTCCACCTCGTTCGCCGCGCTCGGCGTTCCCGCGCCGATCGTCGCCGCCCTCACCAAGGCCGGCATCGACTCGCCGTTCCCGATCCAGCAGGACACCCTGCCCGACACCCTTAACGGCCGCGACGTGCTCGGGCGCGGCAAGACCGGTTCGGGCAAGACCCTCGCCTTCGCGATCCCGATGATCTCGCGCCTCGGCGGCAAGCTCTCCGGCGGCCACCGCCGCCCGGGCCGCCCCCTCGGCCTGATCCTCGCCCCGACCCGCGAGCTCGCCACGCAGATCACCACGGCCATGGAGCCACTCGCGAACGCGTACGGCCTCAAGCTCACGACCATTTTCGGTGGCGTCTCGCAGCAGCGCCAGGTCGCGGCCCTCAAGTCGGGCATCGACATCGTCGTTGCCTGCCCCGGCCGCCTCGAGGACCTCATGAAACAGGGCCTCGTATCGCTCGACGCCGTAGAGATCACCGTGCTCGACGAGGCCGACCACATGGCCGACCTCGGGTTCCTGCCCGTCGTCACGCGCATCATGGACAAGACCCCCGGCAGCGGACAGCGGATGCTGTTCTCGGCGACGCTCGACAACGGTGTGGACAAGCTCGTGAAGAAGTACCTCCACAACGAGGTGCTGCACTCCGTCGACGAGGCCACCTCGCACGTCTCGGCGATGACCCACCACGTGTTCGAGGTCGAGTCGGTCGAGGCCAAGCGCCTGCTGATCGAGAAGCTCGCCTCGGGAACCGGCCGCCGCATCCTCTTCATGCGCACCAAGCACCACGCGAAGAAGCTCGCCAAGCAGCTCAGCGACGCCGGCATCCCGGCCGTCGACCTGCACGGCAACCTCTCACAGCCCCAGCGCGACCGCAACCTCGCCGCGTTCGGCGACGGCAGCATCCGCGTGCTCGTCGCAACGGATGTCGCGGCTCGCGGCGTGCACGTCGACGACATCGAACTCGTCATCCACGTCGACCCGCCGGCCGAGCACAAGGCGTACCTGCACCGCTCCGGCCGCACCGCCCGCGCCGGCAAGGAGGGCGAGGTCGTCACGCTCGTGCTCCCCGCGCAGCGTCGCGACACGGCGGCACTGCTCCGCAAGGCGGCCATCACGGTCACCCCGCAGCAGGTCACCGCGTCGTCTCCCGCGGTCGACGCGCTGGTCGGAGACGTCGCGGCCTGGGTCAAGCCCGTGCCGCGCACCGAACAGCCCGCCCGCGGAGTGTCGCAGGGTGGACGCTCGCAGGGCGCCAATGCCCAGCGCAAGCGCGAGAACCGTGATGGCGCTCCGGCCCGCTCCGGCGGCGGCCGCTCCGGCGGCGGCCGCTCCGGTGGGGCACGCTCCGGTGGCGCAGGTGGCGGCCGCCCGGCCGCCGGCGGATCGCGCAGCTTCTACAGCACCGCGAGCGGCGAGGGCGCAGCGCCCACGTCGTCCGCGCGTCCGTCCGGAGCTGACGGCGGAAGCCGCAGTGGCAGCCGCAACGGTGGCGGCGCTGGTCGCGCCGGAGCCGGTGGCGGGCTCGTCGGCATGTCCCAGGGCGGCGCCGGACGGCGTCGCGGCGGCGGCAACGGCGGCCGCTGACCTCAGCTCCACCCGGCCGGGCGCTCGCGCGCCCGGCCCCCCAAACTCAGGTCCGGCGCTCGCGCGCCGGCCCCACAACTTCGGCCGGGCACTGTCGCCTGACCGCCAACAGCCTGCTGGGCCGATTCGGTCGGTCCAGCATCCGCGAGTTGCCTGCTTGTGCTGGATGCCACGCGCATCGCACGACACATTTGGGCAACTCGGCGGTCGTGCCACTCGGTGGCGCGGCCGATGACGGTGCCGCTGGTTTGCGACCCGCCGCTGCCCTAACAGGAGCGCATGTCGCGAACCGGCGGACTACCCGTCAAGCGCGCCGCCGGTTGAGCAGGTCGCGCAGCGATCGGGTCGAAATGCGCGCCACCGGTTTCGATACGCGTGCCAGAGCGCACGACAAAAACAGCTGACACGCGCGCCAGAGCGCGCCACCCGCCCAGCTCTCACACGCGCGCCACTCGACCAGCTCACCCGCGCACCAGAGTGCGCCACTCGACCAGCTCTCACCCACGCGCCAGAACGCGCCACTCGACGAGCTCTCACATGCCCGCCAAAGCGCGCCATTCGACCAGCTCGGATACGCGGCCCACTGCTGCCGTCCCGGCGCTGCCGAGCTACGCCCGCGTGCCCCAGCCCGCCGACTCCCCTGCCGGGCTGCGCCGCTGCGGCACGTCCCACGGGTTGTCGTCGCGCAGCGGCTCCGGCAGCAGCTCGGCCGGAGCGCCTTGGTAGCTGACAGCGCGCAGGAATCGCGAGATCGCCGCGGTGCCCACCGAGGTGCCGGAGTCGCTCGTCGTGGCCGGCCACGGTCCACCGTGCTGCATCGCCGGGGTCACCGCGACGCCGGTCGGCCAGCCGCCGAACAACACCCTTCCGGTGTGCCGCGTAAGCCAGTCGACGAGTTCGCGCAGCGGCAGGTTGTTCTCGTTTGCTGCTGCGTGCACGGTTCCGGTGAGGTTGCCCGCGAATAGTTCCTCGGCGAGGTCCGCGAGCTCGTGGTCGTTCTCGTACTCCACGACGATCGCGAGTGGGCCGAACGCCTCGTCGAGCAGCGCCTCCTCGGCATCCACGAGCCCCGCCGCGGTGACGCTCACGAGCGTGGGCGTCGCGAAGCCCTGGCCCGCGTCGTCGAAGCGCAGCGATCCCTCGGCGATCACGGTCACCCCGGGGGTGGCCAGGATCGTGTCGCGCCGCTCGGCGTAGCCTCTCGCGATGCCCGGGTACAGCAGGCGGTGCTCCGGCACCTCGGCCGCGAGTGCCGCAAGCACGTCGCCGAGACCGTGCCCCGCCGGAAGGAACAGGAACCCCGGCTTGGTGCACAGCTGACCGGCCGACCCGCTTACGCTCGAAACGAACCCCTCGGCGATCTGCTCGGCCCGTTCCGCGAGGGCGCCTGCGGTGACGAAGACGGGGTTCACGCTGCCGAGTTCGCCGTAGAACGGCACGGGCGTCGGCCGGTTCGCGGCGATCCCGGCGAGCAGCTGCCCCGCGCGGATCGAGCCGGTGAAGCTACCGGCCTGGATGCGGGGATCCTTCAGCAGCGCGACCCCGGCATCCTGCCCCCGCACGAGCTGCAGGATGCCGTCGGGCAGGCCGACCCCGGCGAGGGCGTGGTTCACGACCCTGGCGGTGGCCTCCGACAGCCGTGGATGTCCGGAGTGCCCCTTCACGATCACCGGGCACCCGGCGGCCAGCGCCGAGGCGGTGTCGCCCCCGACCACCGAGAAAGCGAACGGGAAGTTGCTCGCAGCGAAGTTGAGCACGGGGCCGAGTGGGATCAGGTAGCGGCGCAGGTCCGGCCGCGGCCCAAGCACGAAGTCGGGGTCGGCGTCGTCGATGCGCACGTCGAGATAGCCGCCGTCGAGCACGACCTCGGCGAAGAGCCGCAGCTGCACGGCGGTTCGCCCCAGCTCACCCGTCAGTCGCGCCTCGGAGAGGCCGGTCTCCTCCGCCGCGATCGCAATGAGCTCGGGAGCGGATGCCGTGAGGGCGTCAGCCGCCGCGACGAGGGCGGCGGCGCGGTCGCTCGGCGAGGTCTCGGCCCACTCGGCCGCGACGTGCTCCGCCCGGGCGGCGATGATCTCGAGCTCGTCCTGGGATGTGCCGGTCATGATGCTCCTTCGAACGTCGGTGGTCGGTGGTCGGTGCCGGTGGTCGGTGTCGGTGGTCTGGTGCAGGTGGTCGG
>Ga0105047_10010756_pt1 | contig 14923 bp, 13 predicted proteins | sample MAT04_FD_78384 | JGI IMG/M metagenome (GOLD analysis project Ga0105047, IMG submission 78384) | Freshwater microbial communities from Lake Fryxell liftoff mats and glacier meltwater in Antarctica - MAT-04 (megahit assembly) | ecosystem: Environmental > Aquatic > Freshwater > Ice > Liftoff... | reverse complement strand
CGCCCACATCGTTGATGCCCACGGCATCCAAACTTCTGGCGGTGGGTTGACCCCCGATGGGGGAGGTTTCCCGTGCAATTTCCACGATACCCCCAGGACCCTCAATCGAGATCACGTAGTGGGCCCCAAACCCATCGAAGATATTCCCAAACTCGCGGTATTCGAAAACCAGGCCTTCGTCGGCCTTGTTCACGGCCACGTAGCGGGCAAAGGATGAGCTGTTGGACTTGGCCACCTGGCGGGTGGTCCAGGTGCGATTGGTGCGAGAGTAACGGCCCAAGGTGGAGGTGGGGGCCCCCGCGCTGGGGGAGGAACCGAACACGGTGCTTTCGGTGATTCCGCCCAACACCAAACCTGAAACGGGGCCTCCGGGCGCGCTTGGACTGAATGTGCTGATGCTTTCTCCGGTGCTGCGTTCGAACAGTAGGATGTCGGTCGCGCCCGTTCGCGAGTAGTTGGCCGCCACCGCTTTGCCCATGGCGTCGATCTTGGGATTTGCTCTCGAGGGAGAGGGACCGGAAGCGTTGGGCGGCAAGGGAATACCGCCGACCACCCCGGCATCGCTGCGTAACTTGACGGCACCGGAAGTATTGTCTTGGAAGGCGATGAGGCTATCCAGGTCGCTAATGCTGGCCCCGGAGATGGGGCCACCGATGAGAACGGGTCCGCGGAACAGCTTCTTCTCAAACACCTGCCCCTGGTTATCCTGATAGAGCGCGATTCCAGATGCGTTGACATCGATGACGGTGGCAAACTGTTCGGACACCAGGTCGCGGAAGACGCCCACCGGCAGCGGAACCTGGATGGCCACATAGCGGGGCTTTTTGACGATGTCCCGGGCCAGGATCACGAAGTTGCCCACCGACATGCACAACTCGACCGTTTCGATAGCCGCCGTTACAAAGGTCGCCAACACGCCGCCGCCCAGCAGGCCGGCGATGGCCGCCGCCACCTCGGCGATGGGCAACAACGAACTGAAGCTTGACAACAGCGAGGATGCGAGGTTGTCCGCGCCACCCGTGCTGGCCGAAGAGACCATGTCTACGGCATTGGATTGGACCGCCAAGAGGGGAAAAAGGGCGATCAATTCGTCTGGCGATTTCGTGAGCAAGGCGCCCGCGCCCAGCACAGGCTCGAGAATCGGCAGGATGATCCCAAGAACCAGAGTGGCCACGTCCGCATGAGCGGAGAACATCTCCGGCGTGACCTCAGGGGGGAGCACGGCATTGTCGGCCAGTTGGGAGTTGCCCACGCCGGCGATATAGTAGTCCACATGCTCGAGGGTGGGATTGTGCTGCAGCAGGGAAAAGTTGTCCTGGGCGTGAGAGGCGGTGAGAGTTTGGCCGGTGAGAAAGTTGCCCACGCTAAAACCATTGACCGCGCCAATAATGCTGCGGGCTCCGGGAAACACGGTGCCGGGAAAAGGAGTGCCGACCAAAACGGTGGCCTCGGTGCCAAATTCCTGTCCCCGGGTGTTAAATACGGAGCGGACCACACTCACGAAGCGACCGCTCTCATTGTTGATCACGAAGGAGCCGTTGGCCGGGCTGAGGTCGGTGCCAGGCGTCACATACAGTCCACCTGGTCTGATCAGGATGGCAGCCTGGGCGGGGAAAGGGTCCTGGCGGGCCAGCACTCCGCCAGCCTCCCCAGTGACGGCGAACGCGCGCGCGGTGGCGGACACCCCGCGCAGGGCCAGCACTCCGCCAGCCTCCTCAGTGACGGCGATGATCAAGGCCTGCAGCTGAGGGAGGGCCTGGGTGATGGTCATGGTGGGTAGCAGCGAGGCTAGCAAAGTGACCAGCGCTGCGAAGGAAGGCGCATTGCGTAGCAGCAGTATGCGGGCGGTGGCTTTGGTGGCATCGGCGGTCACGATGCCGGGTACCAGAAAGCACAGCGCCAGAGCCGTTGAGGTCGCGTCCACAGTAAGCGTTTGGCCGGGAAGTTTTAGCGCCAGCCCACGGACCCCGCCGGCGCCATCCTTCACAAACAGGACCTGGGCCATTTGATCGCTGGTCGTGATCGTCACCGTGCCATCCGCTGCCACGCCAACCGGGGCTTGCAGTCCGGCCAGAATCGACAAATTGGTGCCGCCGATCTGGCTGAGGTCGATGCGGTTGCCGGTGGGAGAACCCGTATTGTTGTTGCCCCCCGCCGAGCCTCCCGAGTTGTCAAAGCAACTCATCAGCGGCGCAATAGCGGCGAGGGACGCAATTACTCTGGTTCGATTCAGCGCGAGGCTGAGTGCAGCGCTTAATAGTGTTCTGCGATGAATGTGCTCAGGCATGATCTAAGTCCTTTCAGAGTAGCTGATGAAATTGAACACTGCTGTCAGGTCAAAAGCCGAACAAAATCAATTGGTTAGACGGGGGTAGTGGGTTGACTTCGTAGTCGTCGCCCCGCAAGGCGCATGAAATCTGGGTTTTCTCGAAAACGGACACCGACAAAATCTGTAGGCAAGTGTAAAGCGAGGCATCGAGGTGAAGTTCCTTTTTGATGACGGCGATGAGCATATAGGTGGACACTGCGCACCAGATTTGCGTCTTCGCCCGACCGCGTTCTCGCTGGTGGCCAAAAATCTCTTGATGCGCAGGTGCTGCTTGACCCACTTGAACAATTGGGCGACATACTGCCCATCGGCAATAAGATTCAGAAGTACCGACTTGCAACAGCAAAGCGCCATCGACGCCAAGCCGCGTGCTGTCGGTCAAATCTGCAAGTGCGAACGGCAGGTTACGAGCGAATCCGTGCGATGCCAATCGAAGTTTGCGCCCGTCATGTTCTATGGTGTCCTCCTCCAGCCTTCCCACTATAGGAAAGAGCAGTGGGGCGCTGTAACCCCACCAATTTGGGTCCCCATGCCAGATCAGTTCAGTACTTCCATCGGTCTGGAGTGATCGCAGTTCGGCGCCAACGGTCGCCACCTTGGCGTTCAGTGCGCCGCTCCGCAACGTATGCATCAATCCATGGCAAATTGAATTGGATCCTGCGTAGGCAATGGTCACGCTTGGACTGACTCGAATGCAAGGTCGTGGCAAGGCAGCAGAGGAGGCTGGCCCTATTCGTCTCGGTAGACATCCACTTCATTCGGCGCCAAACGTACCTGCGCGACATCCGGCATTACCGCATGGGTCAGGCTGGTTTCCTGTGAATCACTCTGCATTACAGTGCCGGGGCTCTTGTCAGTTGATTTCTGGTTCGAAGGGATCATCGTGGCCGCCCAGAAGATCCAGATCGCAGCCTTCGTGCGCCTGCATCACGTGATCCGTGAAAATCTTGCGCCACCCCCGCGTACTCGTGTTTATCTGTTCCGGCATTGCTGCCGCTCGTGCCGACAGTTCATGCTCGTTCACAAGCAAATCCAGTTTTCCTGCCTCAACATCAAGTGCAATGAGGTCGCCAGTTTGAACCAACCGGAGCGTCCCACCGGCGGCGGCCTCCGGGGAAACATGCAGCACCACGGTTCCATAGTGCGTGCCGCTCATGCGCGCATCGGAGATCCGAACAACATCGCGCACGCCTTTCTCCAACAGCTTTTTCGGAATAGGAAGCATGCCCCACTCCGGCATACCCGGCGCCCCAATCGGACCCGCATTGCGGAGCACCAGGACCGAGTTTTCATCCACCTCCAAATCTGGGCTGTCGATCCGATCCTGCATGTCCTTAAGACCTTCAAAAACCACAGCCTTTCCAGTGTGACGAAGCAGCGCATCGCTGGCGGCTGCGCACTTGATCACCGCACCGTCGGGCGCGAGGTTGCCGCGAACAATCGCGAGACCGGCGGCTGCATAGACCGGATTGTCACGCGCACGTATCACATCGTCTCCCACGCGCTTGGCAGTTGCAATGTTCTCCCCGAGCGTCTTGCCGTTGACGCCCCGTGCCTGAAGATGAAGACGATCGGCAACTTCGGTCAGCAATGCGGCGAGCCCGCCTGCGTAAAAGAAATCCTCCATCAGGTACTTGCCCGATGGCCGAATGTCGGCCAATACCGGGACAGGTGAATTTCTAAAGTCGAAATCATCCAGAACAAGCGGAACCTTTGCACGGCGAGCCATGGCGAGCAGGTGGATGATGGCGTTGGTCGATCCGCCCAGCGCCATCAGTGCCACCAGCGCATTTTCAAAGGCGGCACGAGTCAGCATGTCACGCGGACACCGGTCAGCCCATATCATTTCAACGATCTGCCGTCCGGTCTCCGATGCCATGTGTGCGTGCCTGGAGTCTGGCGCCGGGATCGAAGACGCATTGGGCAAGGTCAACCCAAGAACCTCTGCAATTGCAGTCATGGTTGACGCGGTTCCCATCGTCATGCAGTGGCCTGCCGAACGAGCCCCCGCTTCCTCCATGTCATCGAAGTCTGTCCGGGTGATGGTTCCCGCCTTCAGTTCGGCAAACCACCGGGTCGTATCAGTTCCAGACCCAAGCGTGTGACCACGCCACCGGCCAGTCAGCATAGGCCCTGCCGGCAGGAATATGAACGGAAGATTAACGGTGGTTGCGCCCATGATCATCGCGGGGGTCGTTTTGTCGCAGCCGCCCATGAGCACCGCCCCATCGATTGGATGGCAGCGCAACATTTCCTCGACTTCGATCGCCAGGAAATTGCGGTACAGACCCGTCGTTGGCTTCATGAAGGGCTCGCCAAGCGAGGCGACGGGTATCTCGACCGGGAAGCCGCCCGACTGCCATACCCCTCGCTTTACGTCCTGCACACGCTCACGAAAATGCATGTGGCAGGGATTCAGGTCACTCCAGGTGCTGAGAATCCCGATGACCGGCTTGCCGCGGTAGTCGGCCTTGGAGAATCCTGCTTGCGAGGTTCGCTGGCGGTGGGTATGGCCCATCCGCGTATCCGTGTCGTACCACCGGGCACTGCGCAAATCGGTCGCGTTCTTTTTGGGCTTTGATGCGGCACTCATGCCGTATGGTCCGTCTTGGCAGTTTCCAAAGTCGCTGTCATACGACGCTGGATCGAAGTAAGAATCCAGTCCATCTCTGCGCAAACCTGATTGTCGAGCAGAGAGTTGGTATCGCGGAAAGAGGGTGATTGCATAAATTTCCTTTTGCAAGAATCCTGTTTAAGGCTGGCTAGAAAAAGACGTTCAACCAGGTTTCGCACCGCGCCCGATCTCGTCGAGCATGATGGCGAGATGGTCACGCAATAAGCCTGTTGCGAGGAGGGCGTCGCGATGTCGTAACGCTTCGACGACGCTCCGATTGCGCGCGATTTGCGCCGCACGCTGTTCGGGCTTCGCGTTCAGTGCCGCGAGTCGGCCCCAACCGGCACGCACCCGTGCCTCGATGATCATCTCGAAAACGTCGACAAGCAGCGGATTGCGGGTGGCCTTGGTAATCTCGAGATGGAACGTATAGCCCGCTTCCCTGAACTCTTGCTGGCTTCCGGCCCGAGCCATGCGGTCGAGTTGGCGCTCCATGGCGGAAAAGTCGCCTTCAGTGGCGCGCGCGATGACTAGGGCGACAAGGCCTGGCTCGAAGGCCCAGCGCGCCTCGAGGACATCCTGCGGGCTGGCTTCTCTTGCCTCGCCATTGCCATTTCCCGGTGCCGAATTCCTGACGCGACTTCCCGCGCGGCCAATTCCGCGCTCGACCATGCCTTCTGTCGTCAGGCGGTGAAGGGCACGTCGGACTGACGCTCGCGGAGCGTCGAGGTCGGTCGCGAGCTTACGTTCGGAGGCCAGCCTCTGCCCCGGGCCGACCTCGCCGCTGCGAATCGCGATACGCAATGCTTCGTAGACGCGGTCAGCCTCGTCGACCGGCGCCGAGACATCGACTAATTGCCGGGTTGTCACACTTGAGGTCATTTCAGCTGATCCCGGGTTCGGGCGCATCGCTACCGTATCGGAAAAAATCTCTTGTCGCAACCGCCCATCCCTGCATGATCCGTTGCCGATGGGTATGCCCCATCCAGGTCTCGACCTTGAACCAGCGGGCGGATCTCAATTCTTTCATTTTGCCAACTCGAGCTCGCGCGAGGTCTGTCGGGAGAGTTCAGACCATACCGCTTCCAGTTCTGCGATGTCAAAGGCGTCGAGTACCGGATTCGTGTCGCGATGGCGGGCGTCGGAGATGATCCCACGCTGAAAAAGAATGTGCTTGGTGATCGGCGTCCGGTAGGCACTGCCAAGATTGAGAAGGGGGAGCAGCGCACTGAACAGGCGGCGAGCCTCATCGGTCCGACCGCTTTTGTAAGCCCGATAAAGGGCAGCATGAATTTCTGGAACCTCGCAAGCCGGCATCGATCCGGCCGCTCCGCGCGCCAACTCGTCGAGTATGAAGCGTCCACCAGCGCCCCCGAACACGCCCGCCAGACCGGACACGCCTTCGAGGAGGGCGGTGATGCGCTGACCACAAGGAACGACTTCCTCTTTGACGTAGCGGATAGCCGGAACCCGTTTGCAAACTTCCCGGACAGTATCGATAGAAAGAGCAGAGCCAAGAGGTGGCGGCGCATTTTGCATGATCACCGGAAGCGACACGCCGCCGAGCGCCATCTCAAAGAATGCCACGACAGAATCGGGCGCGGTGCCGGCAGATCGCGGCGCCATCAGCATCACCGCGTCTGCACCTACCCGAGCGGCGTGCCTCGCGTGCACGGCAGACAGTTCTGCCGTTTCATCGGAAATTCCAACGACGAAAGCGATCCGCCTGCTGATCGTACGGGCGACGATTTCGACCCCGGCGTGGCGCTCCTCCTGCGTCAGGGTCGCAAACTCGCTCGCAATCGCCGGATAGACGGCGCCGTCAACGCCACTCGAAACAATGAAGGCGACCAAACGCTCCAGAGATGCGCAATCTAGCGCTCCGTCGCCCTTGAAAGGCGAGGTGATGATGGGGAAAATGCCTTTCAGACCCCCCCTCAGCGCGCTTTTTGATGGATTCTTCCGCGTCTTAATGGTCTTTAAATGGTTCATCATTGACATGAATTTTACATCAATGGTACATTATGGTCAATTAATGAATTGGCTCGAATCCAAACGATCCGAGTAAAAGAGGAAGAGGAGCACACGCGAATGGCAGCTGTTGGTTTGAAGGGTGTCCGCAAAAGCTTCGGAAAGGTAGAGGTCGTTCGCGGCATCGATCTCGAGATTGCAAGCGGTGAGTTCTGCGTGTTGTTGGGGCCGTCGGGCTGCGGGAAATCTACACTTCTGCGCATGATCGCCGGCCTTGAGGATGTCGATAACGGACGAATCGACATCGGTGACCGCGAAGTGACAGACCTTGAGCCAAATGAGCGTAATGTTGCGATGGTCTTCCAGAGCTACGCGCTCTATCCCCACATGACGGTGCGCGAAAATATGGCGTTTGCGTTGAAGCTTGCCCGCCGTCCACAAGCGGATCTCGATGAGTCGGTCAAGCAAGCCGCGCAGATCCTTGGCCTCGACGAACTCCTACATCGCTTTCCGCGGGAACTCTCCGGTGGACAGCGACAGCGCGTTGCGATGGGCCGGGCAATTGTTCGCAATCCGGCGGTCTTTCTGTTCGACGAGCCGCTTTCGAATCTCGACGCGAAGTTGCGTGTGCAGATGCGCGTCGAGATTAGTCGCTTGCACCAGCGTCTTGGCAACACCGCCATTTACGTGACGCACGACCAGACAGAAGCGATGACGATGGCCGACCGAGTCGTGATCATGAATGCCGGGCGAATCGAGCAGGTTGGCGCGCCGCTCGACGTTTATGACCACCCGGCAAACATCTTCGTGGCTCAGTTCATCGGATCGCCGGCAATGAACTTTCTTGACGGCAAGTTCGCAGTCTCGGATGGAAAGCCATTAGTCGAAGGGGCCGGGTTCAGACTGCGGCTCCCTGCCGAAACGCCTCGGATCGAGCCGGGACAACCCTTGCGCATTGGTATCCGGCCTGAGGATTTTCTCCGTGACACCGATGCTGGAGGCATAGGCGCGCGTGTAACGCTCACCGAGCAACTCGGTCGCGAAGTGTTGATCTACGCCGATGTTGGTGGAACCGAGATATGCATCCTGATCAACGGCCGCGACGAACCTGTGCCCGGTTCGGCCCTGCCTCTTGACGTCGCCTTCGGCAAGACACATCTTTTCAATCCCGCGTCTGGAGAGCGCGTCGCATGACTATCGACTCCTTCACGAGTGAGCTGTATTCGCTGCGAGGCCGGCGAGTGTTGGTCACAGGCGCCAGTCGCGGGATCGGTCGCGCCATTGCATCGTTGTTCGCCTCTGCAGGTGCGGATGTCGCAATCCAGTTCCATCGCCGCGACGACCTCGCCCAGAGCCTCGTATCAGAAATTGAGAAGGCCGGCACGAAAAGCTTTGCGCTCCAGGCGGATCTGTCGGTCCCAGGAGCTGGAACCCTCCTCGCGAAGCGGTGCCTTGATCTTTGGCAGCAGGTCGACATAGTTGTCCTCAACGCGGCTGAACAGCGGCGGCAGAAGTTAGCCGACGTTACGCCTGAAAATTACTCCCTTCAGGTTATTACCGGTTTTGGATCATCGTTCGAGATCGTACGGGAGCTTCTCCCCGGCATGCAAGCAAGGGGATTTGGCCGCATCGTCGCAATCGGGAGCGTCCAACAGATTCGCCCGAACGCGGAACTGACCGTCTATGCGGCGATGAAGGCGGCTCTTTCAAATCTGATGCGGAATCTCGCAAAAACGTCAGGTCCGCACGGCGTCACCTGCAACACAATTCTGCCGGGCCTGATCGAAACTGACCGTAGCGCCGAAGTCCGCATGGATCCGAACGCTTACGCTGCGCTTCTCGAGAGAATCCCCTGTCGCCGCGAAGGAAGTGTGGGGGAAGTTGCTGCCCTCGCCCTGTTTCTTGCGGGCCCAAGCGGCGGCTACATCACTGGGGCGGACTATTTGATCGACGGTGGGCTCGGGCTTCCATGAGCGCAATATCCAAGCGCCCGGTACGCCCGATGGACCTGCTACGGCCCTATTTCTGGCTTGCACCATCCCTCGTATTGGTGGTCGCCGTCTCGTTCTGGCCACTCGCCTATGCGCTCATTCAGAGCCTTTATCGGTCCAACTATCTGGACCTTGGGACATTTACCGGCTTCTCAAACTTCCAGAGGTTCCTCTTCTCCGAGGCGGGGCTATTGCGAGCCTGGAATTCCTTTGTTCTGACTGCCGGGACGATTGCGATCGCGATGCCGCTGGGATTTGCTCTTGCGCTTCTGCTCAATCTCCCGCTGCGCGGCAGAAATTTGATCCGCACATTGCTGATTGTTCCATGGCTGGTGTCGAATACGGTTGCCGCCCTTCTATGGGCTTGGCTGCTCAACGCGCAATTCGGACCGGTGGCCGAAACGCTCTCGCGCATAGGCGTCGTCATGCCCAACGTACTGACAAGCCCGACGTGGGCGATGGCGGCTTTGGTCGTCTGCAATGCCTGGGGCGCGTTCCCGCTCGTGATGGTGTTCACGTTGTCGGCGCTGCAGACGATTCCCAAAGAGGTACGCGAGGCGGCCAGGATGGATGGCGCGACTCGTTGGCAAGTATTTTCGAACGTTACGTTTCCGCTTATTCGAAATACGACACTGGTGACCGCCGTACTGACCACACTTCACTGTTTTAACGGTGTCACGATCGTCCTGATCATGACGGGTGGCGGGCCGATTGACGCAACGGACGTCATGGCCCTGCGCGTGTTTGAAGAAGGTTTAAAGTTCAATCGCATGGGGCTGGCTTCAGCCGGGGCCGTCATCATATTCGCAATCAACATTCTGTTCACGGTTGCTTATATGCGCGTCCTGAAAAACGAGCACAGCGCATGACTACGCCACGTCGACGTCCCGGTCAGCTTACGCGCGCAGAGAGGGCGGGTGCCTATATCGCACTTGCAATCGTTCTTGTATTTGCGCTTCTTCCGGTGTTCTGGGGGTTATCGACGTCGCTCAAGGTACCCCTCGATATCCATCGGGTTCCGCCCTCGTGGTTGCCCAAAGAGGTGACGTTTGCGAACTACGCGACCGCTGTGTTCGATATGCGTTTTGCGCGCTACCTGACGAACACCATGCTCGTCGTGTGCGCATCGCTTGTCATGTCGACGACTCTCGCGCTACACGCAGCATGGGCCACTGTACGGTTCAATTTCACCGGCAGGGAGGGGCTGCTGCTGCTGATGTGGGCGACGATCATGATCCCTGGAATTGCGGTGATTGTGCCGCTTTACACGGCTAGCGTCGACATCGGCCTCTACGATACGCTTTGGATTTTGATCATCGTCTACAGCGCATGGCTGGTTCCCACACTCGTGTGGCTCCTGCGCGGATTTATCGCCGCCATACCGGCCGAGCTTGAGGAATCCGCGCGTATCGATGGGTGCAGTCGTGTCGGCGCATTCTGGCGGGTGACGGTCCCTCTCCTGAAGCCTGGTCTTCTGGCCGCCGGTGTACTCGTTTTTGTGATGGTCTGGAACGAGTTCCTGATCGGCTACAGCCTGACGCTGTCCGACGGAAACCGGATGATCCAGGTTGGGCTTTACTACTTCATGACGGAAACGGGCATTGAATATGGCCCGCTTACGGCGGCAATGATCGCTTCGATCATGCCGATCGCAGTGCTCTACGCGCTTCTTCAACGAGCCTTTATCCAGGGGCTCACCGGGGGCGCGGTAAAGGGCTAACGGCAAACAAACTGGAAAGCAGAAATCTCATGTCCAGAAACGAAATCAACCACGAAAGGAGACAGCTCATGTCGATTACCAGAAGACAGATACTTACGACGACAGCAGCGACGGTCGGAATGTTCGCTGCACCGCGGATTGCAAATGCCCAATCGGGTACCTCGATCGAAGTGTGGACATTTCTGGACCCGAACGCGCGTGGCGTCCGATCTGAACTGCTCAAGGAAATCTTTACGACGTTCGAACAGGCCAATCCCGGCGTTACCGTCCGTCCCAACATCATTCAGTGGACCGAAATCAGTCCCCAACTCCTGCGCGCCGCCCGCGCAGGCAATGTCCCAGACGTTGTAATGCTCTATTCGCCCTTCATGGCTACCCATGTCCAGGCGGGAACATTGGCGCCGCTTGACGATTTCGTCAACGGCTGGCCGCAGCAACGCCGGGACGACACGATCATCCTGCCGATTGCCAGAGATCGGCAGGGAAAGACTTTCGCGGTGCCATGGGAACTTCGCATCTACGGCCTCCTATATCGGTGGGATCTCCTGAAGGCTGCCAACCTCAAGCCGCCAAGTACGCTCGATGATATGGTCCGCACGGCGATGGCGCTGCAAAAGCCCGGTCTCCAGGGGCTTGGTATGAGCCTCCATCCAGCCACTTCGACCGCGCCGATCGAGTTCGTGCTGCCCCAAATGATTGCCCAGGGATCACGCATTCTGACCGACGACGGCGCAGACGCATTTTCGGGAGCCGGAACCGAACGTGTCCTGCAATTCATGCACGATCTCGTCCACAAGCATCGTGTGTTGTCCCTCGATACTGCGCTGAGCCCGTCCGATACCGTCCAGGACCTTGGTATCGGTGGACAGGTCGCGATGATGATGAATGGTTCGCATCGTCTCACGACCGTGCAGGAGAGGTCGCCAGCCGGTGCGCAATGGTCGTTTATGCCTTTCCCTTCGATGGACGCGGGCAAGCCCGTTCCTGCATCTCTGCAAGGGTGGACGCTTGCGATTCCGCGTCGTGCCAAGAACCCTCAAGTCGCATGGAAACTTATTGACCTCTGGACTTCGGCAAAGGTGCAGAAGGCGCAAGCGATCCGTGCGGGCTACCTCCCGGTCGCACGCTCCGTGGTGAAAGAGCCGGAGTTTGCCACCGGACTCAACGCGCAGTTCCAGTTGCCGGATGCCGTTGAGTATGTTGCGCGCAATCCCTTGAAGTTCACATGGCCGGAAAACTCGGACGCGCTCAACGACGCCTTGGGACGGATGAGCCAGCAGGTGATTGCCAACCGCATGTCGATCCGGGACGCGATCGCGTTTGGCGAAAAAACCTACAACGAACTCAGGCGCTGATGATGTTGCCAGGCTGGCGAGGGTGGCCCATCCTCTTTCATTGCTGGAGAGGAATAGCTCAATGACTTTGTCAATCAAGGCAGTGCGTGCAATCGCCCTGGAGGCACCCCTCGACCCGACCGCCCAAGTAACTGCTTTTGGTCCGCGCGCAAAAGCAGCCCTCGTGTTGGTCGAGATCGAGACCTCCGACGGTATCGTTGGTTATGGAGAGGCGCTTGCACGCTATAGCCTTCGATCCTATGTAAGCCTCATCGAAGATCTTCTGGCACCACGCCTTATCGGCAAGAACCCATTCCATGTCGAAGGCCTATGGCAAACAATGGTGCGAGCGATTACTGGTAAGGCCGGCGGAATACTCCTTGAAGCGATCTCTGCTTGCGACATAGCCCTCTGGGACATCATGGGCAAGTCGACTGGGCAGCCAATCCATCACCTTCTTGGAAGTACGGGGCGAACCCATGTCCCGGCCTATGCGTCATCCATCACATGGGGGGAGGACTCTGTTGCCATAAAACAAGTCGAAGACGCGCTTCGTGCCGGGTTCCGATCAATCAAGATCAAGATTGGGGGGCCAGTGGACCGGGCGATTGCGCGCGCGACGCTGGTGCGTCGATTGACCGGCGACGGAATCGAGCTGACCGCCGACGGCAACTGGGCATTTGATTTCGACGATTCGATTCGTGTCGGACGGCGGCTCGCCGATCTCGGATACGCTTGGTTTGAAGAGCCTATGATTTCCGAGGACGTCGAGGGTTACCGGCGTCTGCGTGCCGCGCTCCCGATTCGCCTTGCCGCGGGCGAGAGCGAACACACGGTCTGGGGGTGTCGGGATCTCATCGCCAACGGTTCTGTCGGTGTGATCCAGCCAGATGTTGCGCGCGCTGGCGGGATTACGGAATGTCGGCGGATTGGTCACTTCGCATACGCTCACGGCGTACCTTTTGCCCCGCATGTTGGCTTCTGTGGAGCGATTTGCAACGCAGCGAGCCTTCATCTTGCTGCGGCACTGCCAAATTTTCTGACGTTTGAGGCGATGATCTTCGAAAATCCATTGCGTCAGTGTCTTGCAACCACAGATGTTGGTTCAATCGATCTGTTGAAGAATGGCCAGTTGCCAATCCCGGATGGTCCTGGGTTAGGTATCGAGGTGGATCAATCCGCGATCAAGCGATACAGAGTTTGAAGTTCCTCCACCTGCAATCGCCTCGACTGGTCACCAAAGTTCAGTGCAAACCCCCAACCCGCAAACCCGCATGGATGCTGGACCCGGTGCGAAGGACGACCCCCGCATATTCAGAGAATAGCGACAGAATTGGAGGGTAGGGGAGCCGAAACCGGGTCGATTTCAGGCGGCTGTGAATTCGCATTTCCCCGCAAGCCCCGCCAGCCGTGGCCTCCAGCCGGGTGTGCAAAACGTCAGAGCACGTTTTGCCCTTGATCGGTGGTGGTGCATGGTTTACGGTCGCAAACTCGTCTCGTATGGCGAATGCTGGTTATTGCGGGCATCCGCGCTTCGGCCGCCCAGACGAATGTGCTATTGCCAATCCACAGAGCTGGCTGCCCGCAGTGCCGCCCAATCGTCAGGCGGGCGGCCGCGCTCCAGCATCTTCTGAAACACCGCGTAGGGATCAGTCTTGCTCCCGGAGGATCGCAGTGTGTTCGCGTCGTTCACCCACGCAAAGATGATCAGTTTGGAATTTGAATCGAAGCGAAAGAAGAGTCGGAAACGCCGACCAATCTTGGCTCGACGCCAGTGGCGAAAAGCGGATCCCATCGTGTTGCCCTGGCGATACTCTTCACGGTTGGGGTCGCTCGGTACGACCTCCAGCATCAAATGCGCCAGCGCGTGGAACAATTTGACGTTGCCATTCGACTCGAATCCCATTGGGTCTTGTTTCTTGGCCCGATCGACGGCGACCTGTAGTCTTTGCAGTTGCTCGATCAAGCATGCATGGAACAGCAGGTTCCATCCGAGTCGCTGCGTCACAGCGCGACGTCGCCTTCGATCTCATCCTTGAGATCCGCCGGTCGCTTGAGCGCTGCGACCATCGAACGCGCCAGGCCCCTTGGGAGTGCCGTAACGTGCCTTCCAGACTGGATGTCCTTTTCAAGGAAGTCGAGAAATCCTGCGATAGCAGGGTCGTCGTGCGTTGCATCTTCGGCCCGACTTACGATGACCTGGGACCCACGCAAATCAAATGCGACCCTGCCCCCGACATCGACGCCAAGGGCTTGGCGAATTGGCTTGGGCAAAGTGATCTGTCCTTTGGTCGTGATGGTTGCAACTTCGTGAATCGATGGCATGAGAACGCTCCTGGATGAATCGATCGATTGTAAGGAATATTCCTTACAATATCGCGCTCCCTTATGAATGTTGCTCGCCACCTCGCCAAGGTGTGTGCGCCGACGCCAAATTGACGCAGGGTATCTGATGATGGTACTCACCAATTTGTGGGGCTCGTTCTTCAGCAGGGTCAAACAGGGCACAGCCATGGTGCTGCCGCGTCGTAGGGGTGGACGAGTGCCACCACGTCGGAGCCGTCTCTTTCGACGCCATTCTGAAGCGAACGAAAGCGAAGTACGTCCTTGGATTGACTGCGACACCGTTTCGCCGCGATGGTCAGCAGCCGATCATCTTCATGCAGTGTGGGCCGATCCGCTACACGGCGGCCAAACCTGCCGGGGCCCCCCGCAATCTGGAGGTGGTGCCACGCTCGCGGTCCTCTCCGATCGATCTGTCGACCGACGCCGGGATTCAGGACGTGTTCCGGCATCTTGCCAATGACCAAGGACGAACCGAGGCCATCGCCGCCGAAGTCCGCAATGCATTCGAGCAGGGTCGAAAGGTTCTGGTGCTGACCGAGCGTACCGAGCACCTGGACGCCATTCGAGTTGCGCTGGCGGAGACCAGGCTCGAACCCTTTGTGCTGCACGGCCGAATGT
>Ga0105047_10010755_pt1 | contig 14924 bp, 12 predicted proteins | sample MAT04_FD_78384 | JGI IMG/M metagenome (GOLD analysis project Ga0105047, IMG submission 78384) | Freshwater microbial communities from Lake Fryxell liftoff mats and glacier meltwater in Antarctica - MAT-04 (megahit assembly) | ecosystem: Environmental > Aquatic > Freshwater > Ice > Liftoff... | reverse complement strand
TCAAGCCATCTTTCACATCATCCGTAAAGACGGCTCGATTGAAGAACCGCTCTATTTTCCGGAGCATGGTGACGAATTGCCGTCAGAGTTTTATCTAGAGGTTTAGGAACGGCCCCGCCAACACCCCTCAGGCCACCGAGCAGCCGATACCAACTCTCATCGTCCTCCTCATCCAACCTTAACACATGGCTTTTGTCAGCGTCATCCTCCCGTGCTTTCGCATGGGCAAGTTCGTTGGACAAGCGCTGGCTTCGGTTGCCAGCCAGACTCACCCAGAGTGGGAGGTTATAGTGGTCGATGATTGCAGCCCCGAAGACGGGACGCGCGAGGCGGTTGTCGAGTTCGCGAACAGTCACCCTGGCCGACGTGTGGAATACATCCGAAATGCTGAAAACGTTGGATGCGGGCAAAGCCGGAACATCGGCATCGGTGAGGCCAGGGGCGACTTCCTTGCCTTTCTAGACCCGGATGATTATTGGGGACCGCTGCATCTCGCGTCTGCCTTGTCCGTGCTTGCCGTCGCCGATCTTTGCTTTTGCAGGTGCCGCAGTATCGACGCGCAAGGCAACGATGTGGGTCCCCACCTGGGCGGTCGCATTGCCGAACTCGTCGCATCCTTTCCGGGCTCCCTGTTCCGCGAGAACTTCCTGCTTCCCTCCGCCAATGTCGTCAGGCACCAAATCATCGACCAGATCGGCGGCTTTATTTCGCGCGAGGTTGCTTCAAACGCAGCCGACTGGGATTTTTATTTGCGCTGTATTGCGAGTGATTTGCGTTTCACTTTCCTAGCTGACGAAAACTGCTACTACCGGAGCCATGAGGGGTCGGCGACCGCCAACTACCTGATCATGACGCGCGCGTGTGTGCGCATCCTGAGGAAGAATCGGCGGGGAGCGAGCGGTCGCATGCGGAAGGAATTGTCGGATTCGCTGCACGGGCAATTGTGTAAACTTGCGTATCTGGAGGCTTCTTTCCGGGATTGGGCGGGGCTAACGCACGCGGGGGAGGCCCTGCGGCTCAAGCCGCTGGACGCAGCGCCTTTCATCCAAGTGTACAAGGGACTGCGCAACAATTGGAAGAACCTCCGTTGACGCGTGCTATGCAAAGGCTTCCTCTTCCCGGCTCTGAGCAACAAATAACATGTGCGGAGTAGCAGGCATAGTTAACAGCGGAACACTAGATAGGTCCGCCCGGTCGCGTGTCTCCCGGATGGTCGATGCTCTGCGTCATCGCGGGCCTGACGGATCGGGGCTTTCAGAAATTGGTTCTAATGCAGTCCTCGGGCACGCGAGGTTGTCAATCGTAGATCTTGCTGGCGGCGCGCAACCAATGCGCAGTCGCGATGCCAGACTCGCAGTGACATTCAATGGCGAAATCTACGGCTACCGCAAGTTGCGCGCAGCCACGGAGTACCCCTACGCCACCGAGTCCGACACCGAACTTCTGTTGGCGATGTATGCAAATACGGGCCCAAAAATGGTGGGGAGTCTTCCGGGCATGTTCGCCTTTGCCATTTGGGACGATCAGGAAAAGTCTCTTTTTTGTGCGCGAGACCGATTCGGGGAAAAACCTTTCTATTACACTCTGACCCCGGCCGGGGATTTTGTGTTCGCTTCCGAGATCAAAGCCATCCTCGCCAGCGGATTATTGTGTCCGGTGCTGGATGCGGAGTCTGTCGCTCATTTCCTGCAGAAGTCTTATGTCCATCCTCACCGATCAATCTATTCGAATGTTTCGGTGCTCCCGCCTGGGCATTGCCTGATTTACCGCGATGGCAAAGTGTCAGTCGAAAAATATTGGCAAATTCCGAGGCTCAGAGGACGGATCAGCCTGGAAGAGGCCGGGGAGGAACTTGGGCGCCTGCTACGTGCGGCTGTCGCCAAGCAGTTAGTAGCCGATGTCCCGATCTCGGGGTTTCTCAGCTCGGGGCTGGATTCGACCACCATCATGGCAATCGCGGCGGAGAATAACCCTGACCTCACCGCGTTTTCCTTCGATTTTGAGGATGTCGACTCCGAGGCAGATATCGCCGAAAGGTCGGCGAGGCGCTACGGACTTAACTTCCAACGATTGCGCATCGGCAACTTCGATCCCGTGGAGGTCTTGCAAAAGACCATATCGATCTACGACGAGCCGTTCGCCGATTCGTCGAGCATCCCGACTTACCTGATTTCCAAGGCAGCCGCCGAATACACCAAGGTCGCACTGACCGGCGACGGCGCCGACGAGCTACTGGGAGGTTATGACTTCCAATACCGAACACTATTGCGCTTCGATGAGGCCAAGGCGTGGGGACGCAACCGTGATCTGGTTTATCTAGCGGCAAAATTATTGGGGAAATTGCGTTTCAGAGCTGCGTCGCGGGGGCTTGTCGATCTCGGCGACAAAATGAACTTCTTCTGGGGGTGCCAAGAGCCTTGGCAAGCCCTTGCGGGAATGCGTTCGGCTTGCCCTTTCACCGAGGTTCAACGGTTGCTGGGGCCAAGAGAGCTGTGTCCCGGAGGGGGCCACCCAGTTCCCCGCTTTGAGCGGCAGGAGCCAATGGAAGACGCGCTTTTTTACGACACCGAAACCTACATGGCCGGGCAGATCCTCGTAAAAATAGACCGGGCATCAATGGCCAATGGCTTGGAACTACGTGCACCTTTTTTGGACGTGGAATTCGCAGAGTTCGCCCTGAGTTTGTCAGCGGATTTGAAAATAAGCCGCACAAGCTCCAAAATTGTCCTTAGGCAAGCATTTGAAGCCGCCTGGAACGAGGAGGTTGCGACAAACTACAAGCGAGGATTTGGTTCGCCCATTGAGAAATGGCTACGAACACCCGCTTTTCAAAGTCTTGTCGATGATTATCTCGTGCGCCCGGATAGGAAAATCCACGAAGTCGTCCGATACGCGCCGCCCTCTGATCCCGGATATTATCCGGCCCCGTTGGCCTACAATCTCTTGGTACTTTCCATTTGGATGGAACAAAATTCCTTTTCCTTTCCCGCATCTTAGGACACACACGGAAAACAACCCTTACATCACGGGGTGAAGAAAGGCTGTCTTACACACCGCTCCCAAGAACGACAAGAATGACGAACCATTGTATGTCCCGAAGTGCGACGATGAGAAATCCGCACGAACCCTTCCGTCCGCTTAGCCTTACCGTGGCGCACTGCGCTTGGATTCCATGCAACCGATAACCACACTTATTGTGATAAGCTCGGCTCACGAGGTTCTCTATAGCCGTTTTTTCCAGCCGACGCTTCCTGAAGGACTGCGTGTCCTCCCTATGCAACTGGGAGTGAACCAATCGGATGGTTCTTACATGAGCGCGGAATGGCAGGATGCCATGTGTGCCAAAGTGCGTCATGCCCTCGCATTTTGCCACCAAGCTCCTGAGAGGGAACCCTTCATCGTTTCCGATGTGGATGTGCAATTTTTCCCGGCTTTCGATGCGGAGGAATTTCTACGTTATGTGGACAGCCTGCGCTGCGACCTGGTTTTCCAACGCGAGCGTTTCCGGGAAAGCGATACAGAAGCCAACTGTGGGTTCTATGCTGGAAGGAATACCTCCGCAGTGCGGCGTCTTCTCGAGGCCTCTCTGGAAAATCTCGAACAGGACAGCGTGAAAAACGAGCAAAACGCGGTCAATCGCATGCTCGGACAGCTTGGAATTCCATTCGCCACGCTAGACCATCGGTTTTATGCACGAACACATGGCTTTCCCCCGCCAAAGGAGATTTGGATGCATCATGCGAGCTGGACCACCAAGATTTCGGATAAAATCCGGCAACTGGATCGCGTAGGGCGTATTGTTCGGGGCGGCACGATCCGTCTGCACGCGGAATCATATGCGGAGCATCTCTTGCGTCCTCCGGGCCGGCAACGCAGCCTGGGCTGGTTTTTGCAAGCAACCCGCGATTATGTCGCAAGGATTCCGCTCAAACCCGGCCGCCTGCCCTGATGTTTTAACGATTTGGAGGGAAAATGTATCGGACTTCACGGTGGCGGACGCATTCCTCAACTTGCTCACAAGTTTCCTGGCATGAACATCTTTTGCAACTGCAACGAGGCGGCCATTCCATCCGGAACCTTGGCTGCAAACCGCCAGAGGCATCAGAAACAACTGGAAGGCCGCCCAACAATGAATAATGTGCCCTTGCCGCAGCATCACCTGCTGAAACGATGGATGTCTTCGGCGCGACGTGCCATGGAACACCGGGTGGTTCAGGCAAAGCATGCTCAAGGTGCGGGTCCGCTTCCCGTGCGAATGCTTCTCCTCAGCGATGGGCTTTCCTCTCAAAGCGAAGCGCAATTTGACCCCATCTTAAGATATCGCAGCGAGCTGGGTCAAAAATTGGGATTAATCATCGAGACCGCACATCTGGATGTGGATCACCCCCCGTCCGCGAGGCAACTTGCACCCCACGGCCTAGTCTTATTCAAGCTGTACTACAAAACGAACCCGGAGGCGGTCTTACGTTTGGCATCTCATTTGCGGAACACCATGTCATCCCGTTCCGCATTAATCTACTGCGATGGAAACGACGAAATGACCATCCAATGGGCGGATCTGTGTCGTTACTGCGACATCTATTGGAAGAAGCATGCGTTTCGTGACAGGTCCTGCTATTTGGATCGTTATCGAGGGGGAACGAATCTCACCGATTATGCTCTGGGAGAGGAGGCCGGGGAGCCGCAAAGTCAAACGCCAATCGCGGGCATCCAACTTCGGAAAATCGTGTGCGGATACTCCATTGGGTTGGATCGTAAAATTGCCACGCTTGCACCCCTGCTTCGCAATTCGGCAAATCTTCCGGCCTGGCAAGATCGAAAATACGACGTTATGCTGAGGGCGGATCTACCGGATAACTGGATGGGGAAACTGCGCCGACCGGCAGCGGAGACCCTTCATTCTCTCCAGAGCCAGTTGAAAATTCTGTTGCCGCAGGGCCGGGTGCCTCAAAAACAGTATGCGCAGGAGATGATGAGCAGCAAGATATGTGTGTCTCCCTTTGGCTACGGGGAAATTTGCTGGCGGGATTTCGAAGCGGTCACTTACGGGTGCCTGCTTATCAAGCCATCCATGGATCATGTGGAGTCACGGCCCGATATTTTCCAGCCTTTCAAAACCTATGTGCCGGTCACTTGGGATTTCAGCGATCTGCGCGAAAAGCTTCTCCACTACGCAGGTCAACCCGAGGAGTGTGCCAAGATGGTATTGCGGGCCAGGTGCGTCCTGGCCGAGGCACTAGAAACGCAATGGTTTGTCGGCGTCTTCGGGGAGCTGCTCCAGGCCGTCGGTAACCAGCGAAGCGAGTCAATGATTTCTACACAATCCCATCCCGCATGAGGATCACGGTCAACTCACCGGATGGGGTCGGAGATTTGATCATGCGAATGCCGCTTCTCCAGGCACTCCTCGCCGATGGTCACGATCTGCAGCTGCTTGTGCGGAGTTCTACGGGAGAATTTGCGCAAGGCGTATTCCCGGAATCCGAAGTCCACGTCTTCACCGAGGATCCGTACAACCAAGAGCTGAAGAAGAGGAATCACCCCTTCCGCGCGGACTTTAGCGCCGTGCGCCGTTTCAAGCCGGATCTTTATGTTGCTGGAACATTTTTTCTGAATTTCTTTGATGAGGAGTTGATCATACGCGGGGGGAATTTTGTGCCGATGGCCGGCTTCGAAGCTCAGGATGATCGCTGGGGATCCAACACTATCCTGGACCCTTTCGAACTGGCACGGCGATTCGCCATTCGCATCCCCGTGCCCGCTGCCATGCCGGAGGTGGACAAATACCAACGGATGGCCGATGCGCTTGCGGGGCGAGCAGTATCATTGAAGCCGCCGCGGCAACCTCCCGCTGAGATGATGGACATTGCCGACGATCTGATGGCCCGGAAGGGGCTGCAACGGGACGGTTTCCATGTTGCTTGCGTGGGAGGCCGGCATGGGCTGAGAATGAAGGATTGGGGGGAGTGGAATTGGGCCGAGTTCTTCTCTGAGGTCGCGACGACCTCGAAGAAGCCCATTGTTTTTCTCGGGAACCGCGAGGAATCCGCGTCGGTCGAACGGATCAGGGCGGCGCTGCCGCCTGGCGCGAGACACATCAGCCTGGCGGCCGAGCCTCCTCCGATTCTTGTGTCCTACGCATTGGTGGCCCGGAGTGCGGGCTATCTTGGTCGCGACGGCGGGGTGATGCACATGGCTGCGGCAACAGGGAGGCCCTTGCTGGCTCTCTTCAGTGGAGTCCATTGGCCGCGCTTTGTGCCCAAATCGCCGGGGGGACTCATCGTGAGCGTGCAGTCTCCCTGTCATGGCTGCAACCGCCAGTGCCCTTTTCCTGAACCCTATTGCATTACTCGTATTCCGGTGGAGGGAGTCGTTCAAGAATGGCGCCAATGGGAAGGTGCGCAGAGAGCGAAGGTGGTTGAATTTACGCCGGACGGAACATTCACGGAGGCGCTGGCCGGGATCGATGCCGTCTCGACGTCCTGGGAGAGGCAGCTGGAGCAGCGCCGCCGCTGGCAGGCGGAGAAAGCAAGCAGCTGGTGGCGGACGATTAGCAGCCTTTTTCGCCAATAGATCACCCGGCTTTTGGCTTAGCATGCCTTCCGTTACTAGCGAACTTGCCAAACTTACTAAACGCCAGATGAGTGAAATCAAGTATTCCCATCCGGCCGGGAACTGTCATAAAAAACGAGATGTCGAGACCCCGGTCATTTTCATTAACTATGCATCCATATTTTCGAACACTCCCTGCGAATAACCTCAAGGTCTGGGGTTCTGCGACGCGACCAGGAGAATTTGGCCTCTTCGTCAATCCGTGAAAGCATCAATTTCGAAAGGAGTATGCCTCGACCCCATGATCTGGCGTGAGACGCCTTGAAGAATTCGGGTCTGGTTTCAATGATGCTGCCGGCCGTTCGCTTCGTGCGGTCGGTTCGATTAGCTCTTGTGCAACTGCTGTTAATGCCGGTTCTCGTTCCGGTCATTCATTTCGCGGGATTCGCCCGCCACCTATTCCAGACAAGTGTTGGGTATTGTCGTCTGCGCTCGGGTCGTTTCTGCGTTTCCGGGGTCTACTCTTTCCATCTGTTGGACAAACGGGAGACCTTTTCAGATTTCACTATTGAGCCTCTTACCGTTCATCGAACACTCCCAGTGGGAGTGGAGGATCTACCACCGCGCATTCGAAAACTATTTACGCGGGAAACAAGTTACTTGTTTTCCAAAGGCGGTCTTGTCACGCCTAAGGGCCCCTGCTTGCTCGCAAAACCGTATGCGATAATTCTAGACAACGGAAAAATCTTCAAGGAACCCAGTCAACAGTTCAGCAAATCAATCTTTGAGCATCCGACAATTGCGAGAAAAAAGTTGGAAATAGATGTGGAGGTTTCGAACGGCTGGGCAGCTTTTGCTCACGGGGACCTCAACTACTATCATTGGCTGGTTGATCTTCTTCCATTGTTGCTATTGCCCAACTACAGAGAACAGATTCACCGCGAACGCCCCACTTTGATTCTTCCCCGTTTTGATTACGCCTTTCAGAAAGAGTCATTTGCTCTCTTGGAGCTTCCAGAATGCGAAATCGTCAATACTCCTAATAAATCAAATGTCGTGAGGATAGATAGGCTCAATGTGCCGGTTTTGCCGCGAGCGACCAATCAGGCTCACCCAAACGTCGTACAGGCACTGCGCGATCAGTTTCTCCCAAATGTAGCAAATTCGCTTTCGAAGCGCCGAATTTACCTCACTCGTATGGGGAGCAAGCGGTGCATTACCAACGAAGAGGAGATCAGACATCTTCTGGAAAGGTATGATATTTCGACTGTTCGATTGGAGGACATGTCCTTTCATATGCAAGTTCAACTATTTTCGAATACCGAACTGGTGATTGCTCCACATGGAGCGGGGGCCGCCAATATCATATTTCTTCCGGAAGGTGCCTCTGTCATTGAGTTGTTTTCCCCAAACTACGTTGTGCCTTGTTACTGGAGGATCGCGAATGTGCGAAAATGTAACTACGCGATCTTGCTCGGGAAGCCTTATCGTTCCTTCGAACCGGAATCGGAAAGCTACATGGTTAACCCAAGGGAGCTCGAATGCTTGATCAAACGCGTAATTGCCATTTCGAAACGCTAATGGAAAGTGTTATGTCTGGATATGGTTAAGGATCATCAGATTACGGAATAATTGAAGTTGGTGCATTTTTTTGGGTCAAGCCATCCACTTCCAAGAGGGTAATATTATTGTCGATCAAGCGAGATGCGATTAACCGGTTTTTAGTCTGCGGCTCGATGCGTGGGCGTCTTTCCGAGGTCGAGACTCCACCTCTGAACGCGTTGTCCGAGCTCCGATTCGGTAAGTCTCACATCCGAGCAATCAACTTCCTGTGATTAGAATATTCCTCGAGAGTGCACCCGCAGTTTGCCGGAGGGTCGCAGTTCCCGTCTCATGATGTTTTCCTTTACGGCAGACCGGGTCCGCAGCGAATTTCTCAGCGGCGAGCAATTTCAGCGCTGCTGTGACGTGATCTGGAGCGTGGACCGCCGGGCCGGAATGCGATGCCCGATCGGACAGATCACTCCGGGAGCAGTGGTCTTCGCCAAATCGGACCACTATCTTCCGCTTTTTTGGAGTCTGAAAAAGCGCCGTGCCCGGACAATACTTGTCACAACAGAGAGCGACTTTGCGATAACGCCGGAGATTTCCAGCATGAGGCCACCTCAAGTGGCGGGATGGTTTTCGACCAATGCCATCGCTCCGGATGTGGCGTCCTTGCCTCTGGGATTGGGAAACTCCTATTGCACCGTCACGACCAAGGCCCGCGAGCTTGCTTCCCTCCAGCTTGAGCACACTGGACGCAATAAATGGCTCTATGCCAATTTCCGTTGCGAAACCCATCCGGACCGCATCTCCGTCATGGCGCATTGTCGAGCGCAGAAAGGCGGATGGATGACCCTTCGGGAGGGAGGGGTTTCCCAGGATCAGTTTTTGTGTGAAATGACAGAACATCGTTTCGTTCTCTGTCCCAGAGGGAATGGGATTGACACCCATCGGATGTGGGAGGCTCTTTACAGCAAGACAATCCCGGTCACCCTGAGGCACCCGGCGCTGGCAGCCTTCGAGGATCTTCCAATCCTTTTTGTCGATGACTTCAGGGAGGTCACTCAGGGTTTTTTAGAGGAGAAGCATCGGAGAATGAGCGCCACCGATTGGAATGAGGAAATGCTGTTCCTGCCGTGGTGGAGGCGGAAGTTTTCCGAAGCGGTTGCGAGCATCCCCAACGACCGCGTCTCCTTTCTTTCCTATATCGCCGCGCGATGGTGACGGTCGCGCGGGTTAAATCAACACACCCGGAGGCGGGGCAATATGATCACCTTTTTTTGCATTCCTAAACCCTTCACGGGTGAAACCCGCAGCCGGCAGATCAATGCATTAAGAAGCTGGCAGGCTCTTGATGTAAAATGCGAGGTGCTTGTGTTCGGGGATGAGGAGGGCGTGGCGGGCGCCTGCCGTGAGGTAGAAGGCCGGCATGTTCCCCATATCGCTCGCAACGAACAAGGCACTCCCTTGCTGGACTTTGCCTTCCGCGAGGCGCAACAACTCGCCCACAACAAACTCCTCTGCTACGCCAACTCGGATATTGTGTTTTTTCCCGATCTCCTGCTTGCCTCAAAAAACCTGTGCCGGGACGTGAGCGGCCCATATCTTGCCGTCGGCCAACGCCGGGGTTTTGATGCCGCTGACGCAAAATATCGGGAGGGCGAGTGCTGGAGTCCGGAAATTATCCAACGAGAGGGCCGCATGGATGGTGTTTTGTTCATTGACTATTTCCTCTTTACCAAGTCTCTCTTCGCGAATATTCCTCCCTTCGCCGTGGGACGTCCCGGATGGGACAACTGGATGATCTATGAGGCCCGGATAAAACAGATTCCTGTGATTGATCTCACCGCAAAAGTGCTGGCGGGTCACCAGGATCACGATCACAAGCACACGGCGGAAGGCCTCTCTGGTGGCAGGGATGCGCTGTGGTGCGGCCTCGAAGCGCAGAAGAATCGACGGCTTGCCGGCGGGCATATGTTCGGCGTCGACGATGCGACCCATCATCTGGACGAGTCAGGTTCGCTCGTTCTGCGGGTCCGCCCCTTTTATTTTTGGCACCGACTCCGTGAGGCGCATGAGATTTTTCCTCGCTGGCGGTGGGTGCTGCTGCTCCTCTGGAAACTGGTCTTGGCACAGTCAAAGATGGATCGCCAGATCCGCCTTTTCCTTCTGCGCCGGGGAGTCGATCTTTTCCCCAACAAAGAAAAACGCCATTCCATCCCGAAATAATTTTTCCGACATTGGCCCGGCTCATCGCACTACGGACGCCCAACCACGCAGGAAGCACCTATGACCCGGTGGCTTGAGACTGCGGTGATCTTGTGGAAAAACTCCAATGGTGTCTTAACCATCCCTCGGAAGGAGTGCACTTTGTGCAGGCAGCGCACGACGTTCTTCCACCTTGCTGCAACAAGGAAAAGCTTGCGGGAAACGTGAGGAATACGCTGCACCAGCTTAAGAGACCATGAAAATCACGGTTAGCAGTCCTGACGGCCTCGGGGACTTCATTCTCCGCCTGCCGATGCTCACGGCGTTGCGCGACGCTGGCCACATCTTGCAACTTTTGATGCGTCGGCCCGCGGCAGACCTTGCGGCTTTTGTTTTTCCCGACGCGGAGATTCATCTCATCGGACCAGATCCCTATCACCCGGCAACCCGGAAAAAGACAAATCCCTTCAAGGCCGAACACCGTGCAATCCACCGTTTTGGCCCCGATGTGTATGTTGCGGCGCTCTTTCATCTCAACTTTTTCGATCAGATCTGGATCGAGCGTGGAAACCGCGGCGGGCGCCTTGCCGGTTTCACCTGCAACGAGGATGGCTGGTCCTCCAACACAACATGTCACCCGCTGGAATTATCCCGGCAATTTTCAATCGCTGTTCCGGTTACTCGGGACCTGCCCGAAGTGGAAAAAAACCACCTGCTTACCAATGCGATGCTGGAGCGCATCGTCGATCCGGTTGCACCCCACCTTGAGCCGTCACCGGCAGCGTTCGGGGATGCCCGCGCGTTGTTGCACCGGCACGGTCTGCGGGAAGGCGGTTACTGGATCGCCTGCGTCGGCACACGGAAAGGCATTGATGCCAAGGATTGGGGCGAAAAAAATTGGATGAAGTTTTTTGATGAAGCGCTTTCCGGTAGAGCCCTGCTTTTCCTCGGCAACCCGAAGGAGTCTCCCTCCGTGGATCGTATTCGTAACGGAATGTCTTCCGGCTCCCAAACGGTCAGCCTCGCTGCGGATCCACCCGCCATTCCTCTTTCCCTCGCGCTAATCGCTCTTTCGGCGGGATACGTGGGGCGGGATTCCGGCGTCATGCATATGGCTGCAGCAATGGGACGTCCCCTGCTCGCGATTTTTGCTGGCGGACATTGGGGGCGCTTCCTTCCGGTGACAAAATCCGGTGTCGTCGTGACGCAAGACTGGCCGTGCCGGGGTTGTGAATTCTGTTGCGCCCACGACGACGCGCAATGCATCCGTAGTGTGCCGATGTCCACCATGATCGCAGGCTGGCACATCTTGCAAAACCAATCGTCCGATGGATTGCGTGTGCTCGAAATTCCTCTGCCAGCAGAACAATACGAGAAAATCGCCCGCGTTGCGTCTCGAAAATATGCCAAGGTTTTCCAGGAATTCGAGCGCTGGAAGAGTGATCAGCAAAGGCCCATTAACGGCCTGGATGCCCTTGGCATTCGGCTGCGATTGTGGGCGCGGAAAAAATCGTTATGAAATTCAAGAACTCTCGCACCGCGTTGAGCCGCGTGAGCGTCGCGGTCGGAAATCTTCTGTGCACTCTCCGGTCCGATCTCTCCAGCTTTCGGCCCAAGGCCCAAGGATCCCCCGAAAGGCTGGCTTCGTCCGACATCCCGGCGAGCGGAGAACGCCCCGTCATTTTCGCATCTTATGCCACCGGCCCAGACCTTAACGGCAGCCACCGTTATTGCGGGGGTGAGAAATTGTTGAACAACCTTGTCCTGCTGCTGCGTCGCCAGGGATACGAAGCTTTCATGGTCAGCATCGACGGAAAGAATGCCGGCTGGCTGACCGAGCATGCCCCATTTCTTTCTCTTGGGGAATTCCGCAACCGGCTCGCCGGGAACGGACCCGTGCGATGTGTCACCTCGTGGCCCACGGCAGATGCCTTCCTCACTCATTGCCCGAAATTCTACTTTTGGGATCAGGAACTCGCGGCCTCCGCCCGCGGGCAGTTTCCCGTTTTGGCTCATCTCATGAGGAACGGCCGGATCGTTCGTACTGCGGGCGTGAACCGTGCGGTACAGGCCTTTCACCACGCTGTATTCGAGCGACAGACTGTTCTGCTCCGCCAGCTGGTCGACGAAAAATACTGGCAACCCAACGAACCTCGACGCATCAAGAACCGCGTCGGGTATTTTGATGAGGGCGGGCACACCTCGGAGTTTATTCGGGTCGTCCGGGATCAAACTGCGGCGCAAGGCCACCGCCTCGAATTTGTGGAGTTGCGGGGAGACGAGCCTCAAATTATCGAGCAAATGCAGCAGTGCGCAGTTTTCCTCGCCCTCAATACTGGCAAGAGCCCGCTCTGGGGCGAGGGAGGTCCCATGAGCCCGCAGGAAGCAATGGCCTGCGGAACTGTGCCGGTCTGTTTCGATATCAACGGACCTTGGGAATTGATCCAGCAGAATTACAATGGTGTGATTCTCAATGAATTTACACCCGCCGCGCTCTCCGAAGCGGTGCAGGAAATTTTCCGTGTTCCAGAACGCCTTGAGGAGATGAGCCAACGGTGTCTGAAAATGACCCGCGCTTCCCACACAATGGAGGCCCGCTGGCCGGCCGTGCGGCGGTTCCTCGATCTGCCTGAATGAACGCAGGAGGCAGCTTCCGGCGCTTGTGGCTGGTCGATCATTTGTTGCGGGACGGCGTTGGACACCATTCCGGCTACAATGCCGCCCTTGCGGCAGCGGCTGATCGGACGGGGGTTGCTCCGGTGGTGGTCGGTCACCGCGACGCAGCGAGGAGGAGTTTCCCACGATTCCCGACGATCCCTCATTTCCGTACCGATTGGAGGTCCGAGCCGCCGGGATGGATTGCAAGTGATCAGCGATTGCTTGCTGCGCTGGAAGCGCTAAGCACCCGCCGGTTCATGAAAGATTTGCGGTGCTTACCCCCGCACTTAGGGGAAGCGGACCTGGTCTTTGCGCAAATGATTGCCCCGCGTCACTTGCTGGCGTGGGTGCGATGGCTGGATGAACGGACGGTCCGTCCGGTGCTCGCCCTGCACCTCGGCTACCAACCTTGGCGGTTCGAGCGACCCGAGGTACGGGCCGCTTTGCAAGCCTTGGGCACGGACGCGGCGCATCTCCTCCTCGTGACCGACAGTGAAAAGCTCGTAGGCCCGTTCGAGAAGGCCCTCGGAGCCCCGGTTCATCACCTCCCACATGTCGTCGAAACCGAGTTTCCGCCGGCGGCCCCAAGCTCGGGTAGACGTCCGACGGTGTTTTTTGCCGCAGGGAATGCTCGCCGCGAAAAAGGATTCGCCGACCTGTTGGAGGCGTTGATCCTCCTCGCGCCCGGGCTCTCCGTCGGCGAGTTGGTTGTGCGCCTGCAATGCCACCGGCCTGATTCGGTCAGCGCCGGGCTTTTGGCGCGAACAAATGTCTGCGCGGGCGTGACACTGCTGGAGGATGGATTGCGAGAGGAAAATTACAACGAAGACATCGCCGGAGCCGACGTGCTTCTTTTACCATATCATCTTGACCACTATGCCATGCGCACGAGCGGCGTCTTTTGCGAGGCGCGCTGTGCAGGGCGCCCGGTGATCGCCACCCGGGGTTCCTGGGCGGGTGATCGCGTGGAGAGGCAAGGCGGTGGTTGGATCATCCCGGAGAAAAACCCACAGGCCCTCGCTGCGGCGATGGCAGCCGCCTGCGGCCCGGAGTTAACCGCCAAGTCCGCAGAGGCCCGCGCTTTACAGGAGCACTCCCGACAGGAATTCAGCCCCGATGGGTTTGTGGCCTCCCTCCTGCAGATTGCAAACCGGAACCCGTGATCCCGCAAGAACCACCCTTGTTCCGCCGCTTACGTCGCCGGTGGCTTGCAGCCCTCCGGCTGCGCTGCTGCACTCCAGAGCGCCGCAGCATGAGCAGCCACGGACCGGCAGCCATTGCCGTAGTCCGCAACGAATTGCTCCGTCTTCCCAGGTTTCTCCATCACTACCGAAAGCTCGGGGTCGAAAAGTTCTTTATCATTGAGAACAACTCGACAGATGAAACTGCAAATTGGCTGGCCGCGCAGGAGGACGTGTGTCTTTACCGAACGGCAGAGACCTTCGAGCGCAAAGAGGCGTGGATTGACCTGCTGGTCCGGCGGCATGCGGCTGGCCGCTGGTGCCTCGTGGCCGACGCCGATGAACTTCTGGATTTCCCCGAAAGCGAGCGCCTCGGTTTGCCCGGGCTCTGCTCCTACCTTGATTCGCACGCCTTCAACACTCTTCACGCCGTTCTTATGGATTTCTATCCGGGCGGTCCCCTGGCCGAGACGGGCTATGCGGCGGGGACGGACTATTTCGAGCGGGAATGGTATTTTGATCCGCCGGACCAGTTGGTAAAAGTGCCGCGGTTGTTCGGACCAGAGGCCGGTCTCGACCACCGGCTGGCGGGCGGAGTGCGGGAACGAGTTTTCGGCGTCCGCAATTGCTGCTCCAAATTCCCGCTGATGCGATACACGCCCGGGATGTTCCTGCGTGACGGGCAGCATCACATCGAAGGCGCTCGCATTGCGGACTTGCGGGCTGTGCTCTACCACTTTAAATACCTTCAGGATTTTCAGCCGCGAGTCTTCGAGGAAT
>Ga0105047_10010753_pt1 | contig 14925 bp, 19 predicted proteins | sample MAT04_FD_78384 | JGI IMG/M metagenome (GOLD analysis project Ga0105047, IMG submission 78384) | Freshwater microbial communities from Lake Fryxell liftoff mats and glacier meltwater in Antarctica - MAT-04 (megahit assembly) | ecosystem: Environmental > Aquatic > Freshwater > Ice > Liftoff... | reverse complement strand
GTCACACAGAGGTCGCGCAGAAGGTGTCGCCCATGGGCAACGACTGCATGGTGGCCACATCGGCAACGCCGTAGAGGGCCGTCAGCATGCCCTTCACCATCCCGCGGTCGACTGCGCAGATGACCGGATTCTCGATGGCAACCGAGCCGAACGGGCAGTGGTTGTTGACGATGCGCAACTGGTTGTCGCGCTGGTCGGCGTGCGCCGCGAACCCGTGAGCGGTGAGGGCATCGGCCACGGCCTGCATCGCCGACCGCAGGCTTCGTTGCCCGACCGCAAGGTCTGCTCCTGTCAGGCCCTGCGCCATCGCCAACCCGTACTCCTGGCCGACCTCCTCGGCCATCGCCTCTGCCTTGTCGTGCGGCAGCAATGCGAGTGCACGACCCAGCAATGACAGCACGAGATCGTCGCTGTGCACCGGCACGTCACCGGTCAGGTCGACCTTCGCGTCCGCAGACACTCGGTAATGCTTGCTCGGACGACCTGCGCCCGCGCCTTGCGCACGCTCGACCGCGACCTCGAGGTAGCCGCCGGCGGCCAGCTTGTCCAGGTGGTGACGGGCCACGTTGGGGTGCACCCCGAACCGCTCGGCGACCTGCGTGGCCGTGACACCAGCGGACTCTTCGCGGGCGAAGAGGTAGATGCCGCGGCGTGTGGGGTCGCCGAACGCATCGGTGATTGCCGACACGGTGCTGGTGAAGGACGGCGAGTTCGCGGACACGCCGATATTCTACCTATGCGCGTAGTGGTAATTCGACGCGCTGGAGCCCAGCCTCGGAGTCGCCGCAATGTCCATGCCCACGCACGATCAAGTCATCGACGCTCTCCGGCCGGTGGAGGACCCCGAACTGCGGCGCAGCATCGTCGACCTCGGCATGGTGCGCGACGTCACGATCAGCGAAACCGGCGTCGTTGGCGTTTTGATCGCGCTCACCGTTGCCGGCTGCCCGCTGCGCAACGAGATCCAGAACCGGGTCGGTGGCGCAGTCACCCTGATCCCCGGCGTCACCGGCTTCAATCTCGACTTCACCGTCATGACCGACCAGGAGCGTGAGGCCGTGCGCGAGATGTTGGGCGGCGGCCACAGCCACGGCGCGCCCGCCGCTCAGGGCGGCCACGGCCACGCCGAGGGCAAGGCTGTTCCGTTCAACCAGCCCGGCAACAAGACGCGTCCGCTGCTCATCTCCAGCGGCAAGGGCGGCGTCGGCAAGAGCAGCGTCACGGTCAACCTGGCCGTCGCCCTCGCCAGCCAGGGCTACAGCGTGGGAATCGTCGACGCCGATATCTACGGCTACTCCGTGCCGCGCATGCTGGGCACCGATCGCGACCCGGTCGTCATCGACGACATGCTGATCCCGCCGGAGAACCACGGCGTGCGCTGCATCTCGATCGGCTACTTCGTGCCGGAAGGCCAGGCCATCATCTGGCGCGGCCCGATGCTGCACAAGGCGCTCGAGCAGTTCCTGGCCGACGTGTTCTGGGACGAGCCCGACTTCCTACTCATCGACATGCCGCCCGGCACCGGCGACATCGCGCTCAGCCTCAGCCAGTACCTGCCGCGCGCGGAGGTGTACGTGGTCACCACCCCGCAGCCGGCAGCGCAGAAGGTCGCCGCGCTGTCAGCAGCAATGGCTGCCAAGGTCAACCTGGCCGTGAAGGGCATCATCGAGAACATGAGCTGGTTCACCGGCGACGACGGCAAGCGCTACGAGATCTTCGGCAGCGGCGGCGGCCAGGCGTTGGCCGACGATCTGGGCGTGCCGTTGCTCGGTCAGCTGCCGCTGGTTCCCCAGCTGCGCGAGGGTGGCGACAACGGCAACCCCATCACCGTCGCACACCCCGAGAGCGAAGTGGCCAAGTCCTTCCAGGCCATCGCCACCCGCATCGCCACGGAGCTGAAGTCGAAGAAGATCTTCAGCGCCGCCCTCAAGGTCAACTGACCCCAGCCGGCCACACCGGATACGGTCTGGCCATGGGGCAACTTGCCATTCGCGACGCGGTTCTCGGCGACCTGAATGCGCTGCGGGAGATCTTTCGTCGAGCGTCGCTGTCGAACGAAGGTGATCGACGCCTACTGGCGGAGCATCCTGAGTTTCTCGAATTGTCGGACGCTGGGGTACGCGAAGGTCGAACTCGAATCGCCGTGATGGCAAATGCACCCGCAGGATTTGCCACCTTGGCCATCAGGGCCTCAGCCGCAGAACTCGAGGACCTCTTCGTCGACCCGGATTGGATGCGGCATGGTGTGGCAACGGCGCTGGTGGCCGACGCGATGGTCCAGGCTCGGGCCGGTGGCGCCAACCGCATCGAGGTGGACGCCAACGATCACGCGCTGCGGTTCTACGAGTCGGCAGGGTTCGTCGACCTTGGCCGCATCGCGCTTCGACACGGCGTCGCCACCCGTATGGCCTCCCAGGTTGAATGACGCAGTGCCGATTCGCCTGACCTGCCCCAGTGCCGACGACCTTCGGCCGCTCGCCGACGCAGGGCGATTGGACTCGTTGACGTATGAGCCGGTCGGCATGTCGCACGCACTGACGGCCCCGACGGGATACCGACTCGATCGGTGGTCACGCGTCCTTGGCACCTCGCACGGCGTCTTCGAAAGAGCAAGTGAAGCCATTCGAACCTGGCAGGTCCACCGCGGCGCCGGGCTGGTCGTCTGCGCGGACGAAGCACCGGTCGTTGATGCGGTCGTGGCTCTGTGCGCCCCGCTGCCGGTCGGGTACATCGAAATCGTGTGTCGCGTCGTGACGGCGGTTGACCTGCCCGACCGGTTCGGATTCGCGTATGGAACGCTCTCGGTCCATCCTGAGCAAGGCGAAGAATCCTTCACAGTGATCCGTGAAGCCGATGGCACCGTCGTCTTCGAAATCGTTGCGGTGTCTCGACCGCGCCACTTCCTCGCACGGGCACTGCCACCCGTCGCCCGAAACCTCCAACGCAGAGCCACCGCTCGTTACCTGGACGCCATGACGTCGGCGGTCAGGAACTGACGCCGAGCCGGGGCGGTGAGCTAGGCCGAGGTCACCGTTGTTCGTTCCTACTTCCTTGCCGCGATGCAGCGCGCCAGACCAGGAACCCGGACCTTGCCGTCCCGTGCGTACGCACTCACGCTGGCGACGACAGTCGCCCGGATCCGCTCCCGCGCCGAGGCATCGACCTGCTGCAGTGCCGCGACTGCGAGCGAGACGTGCTCGCTCATCATCTCCCAATACTCAGTGGGTGACGACGTCACCAGCTCGACGTCGACATCCCACTCCGCAACGTCGTGCATCCCTGCGGCCTGGTACACGGCACTGAGATGGTCCGGGGCAGCAAACCGGTACATGTTCGGCCCATCCGGGTCGGGCGGCGCCAGCATCACCTCAGTCCCAATTGCGTCCATGAGGATCTTCGTCCATGGGTTCTCCTCGGGCTTGACCCACACCGATGAGCAGAGGCGCCCGCCAGGCTCGAGCACACGAGCGAACTCCGCCGTCGCTCTGGCCGCGTCAGGGAAGAACATGTACCCGAAACGCACCGAGATGCTGTCGAAGGTGGCATCGTCGAACGGTAGATCGTCGGCGCTGCACACCTTCGTGTCGATGCTGGTGACCCCCTGCGCGTCGGCACGTCGCGCGGCGACGTCCAACATCTCCGGTGCGATGTCGGTCAGTACGACGCGTCCCTTCGGCACGAGCCGGGCAATGGTCAGGCCAGGCTCACCCGTACCCGCTGCGATGTCCAGGTGCTGCTGATCCTCAGCGAGATCGAGGCGCCCGATGATCGCTGCGCCGACCGGGCCCAACTGATCCATGATGACCAGGTCCCACTTTTCCCAACCGCCAGACAGGCCCGCCCACATCGCCCGCTGTGCGTCGCGAATCTCCTCGGCGTTCGGCATCGCTCCTCCGGTCCTGATACAGCGAGCACACACCACGACACCGCTCGACGGGAATGCATGGTGCCCGAACCCAGGCCGGTCGTCCAGTGAGCGCAGCAGCAGTGATGGCGCGCTCTCCATCGGAACCGATGAGACAGCCGGTCAGGCCAGCTCGGAGACGACATACTTGACGAGATGGAGATCCGAGTGCTCGTGGCAGGCGGAGCCGACCAGCTGGTGGCACTTTTCGTTGCGGTGCTCCCCGGCTCTGCGACGGCGCACGCTGACCCATTCGACGAGCCTGCAGCATTCCTGCGGAATCCGAGCTCCTTCGTGCTCGGCGCCTACGCCGAAGGTGCGCCAGTCGGGCTGGCATGGGGTTTGCAGATGCGCTCGCCGAGCGGGCGACTCACCAACTACGTCCACGAGCTGGCGGTGCATGAGGACTGGCGGCGACAGGGAATCGGCTCTGCCCTCGTCGGCGAGGCAATTGCCCTCGCTCGCCGGAGTGGCTCGACGAAGTTCTGGCTGTCGACGGGCGGCCACAACGTGACGGCACAAGCGCTGTACGAGTCGCTCGGAGGAGAACGCAAGCCGCTGGGCGACGTCAACTATTGGTGGGACCTCGACTGAGCACGACCGATGTGGCCGGTCAGAGGCGAGCGTCAGTCGCCGCGGTGGCGCTGCTCCTTGAAGGGGTCGCCGTACATGTGGTAACCGTTGCGCTCCCAGAAGCCGGCTTTGTCATCGGCGCGCAGCTCGAGCGTGCGCACCCATTTGGCGCTCTTCCAGAAGTAGAGGTGCGGCACCACGATGCGCACGGGGCCGCCGTGAATGGGCTCGATGTCCTCGCCCTCGAACGCGTACGCAACGATCGCCTCGTCGGTGATGATGTCGGCCAGCGGCAGGTTGGTGGAGTATCCGTGCTCGGCATGCTCGATCACGAACGACGCACCCCGCTGCACACCGGCGCGCTCGAGCAGGTCGCGCACGCGCACACCCGTCCACGTCGTGTCGAACTTGCTCCACTTGGTGACGCAGTGGATGTCAAAGGTGAGCGTCGCCGCCGGCATGGCTCTGAGTTCGTCGAGGGTGATGGTGAACGGTCGATCGACGAGACCGGTGATCGTCAGGTCCCATTCACCCGCACCGTAGGTGGGCACATCGCCGACGTGCAGCACCGGGAAACGATCCGTCAGGTACTGGCCCTCGGGGAGCCGGGCTGGGTCGTATCCCTTGGCAGCCAACGCGTCACGATTGCGATCGAAGAATCCCATGGGCACAGTCTGCCTCCGCAGGGGGTACACGGCCACACGGCCGAGCATGCGCCTACAGTATTCACATGAGCGATATGCCGCCGCCCCCTCCCCCGCCCAACATGGGCCCGCCCCCCGGTTACGTTGCCTACGGCAGCCCAGGTGCCGTCCAAGGAACGTTCAAGCGAATCGCTGGCCTGACCAAGTGGCTGGTCGCCTTGCTCATCTTCAGTTTCGTGATGCAATTGATCTCGTTGCTGGTGCAGTTCACCCTGCGCTCCTCGGCCAACGATTTCATCAACGACACCATCTCGTCGTCGACCTTCGATGACAAGCTGGGCCTGTACCTGGGCGTTGCGGCGCTCGCAGGCGTTGCCTCGGTCGCGCAGATCGTCATCTTGATCATCTGGACGTTCCGAATGGCGAAAAACCACCTGGTGTTGGGCCGTCAGCCGCAGTCGTTCAGCGCTGGTGCGACCATTGCGGTGAACATTCTCGGTGGCTGCACACTCGGTATCCTCAACTTCTTCATGTGGCGCGAGATGTGGAAGGCAGCCGACCCCGACACTGCGGTCGCCGACCCGAGCTGGAAGCAGCAGGCCGTGTCACCGCTCATCACGATCTACCTCGCGCTGACCCTGGCCACTGTCGCCGCTGCACTCTCGCTCGGTATTTCCGGAGCGATCGGACCCGTTCGGCCCACCGGCTCATCATCGGACCTGGCAAGGAACATCAGCGACAGGCTGCCGTTCATTGCACTCAGCGGCCTGCTCACGCTCGCTGCCGCAGCGGTCTTCATCGTGTTCGTGCGGCAGTTGGCTGCTCGTCACATGCAGGCAACACGCGAATCCGTACCTTCCTGATGCTGTATCTGGTCCGTCACGCCAAGGCCGGCGATCGGTCGGCGTGGAAGGGAGACGACCGGTTGCGTCCGCTCTCCAAGGAGGGGCGCCGACAGGCCGACTCACTGGCCCGCCGCCTGGCTCGTCTGACCACCGGCGAACTGGTCAGCAGCCCCTACGAACGCTGTCTACAAACCGTGCAGCCGCTGTCGGCAGTGTTGCGTCAGCCTGTCCGCGAAGACGAACGGCTCGGTGAGGAGGCCGGCTTCGAAGGAGCGCTCGCTCTCATCGATGAACTGCCCGACGGCAGTGTGTTGTGCAGTCACGGTGACGTGATCCCCGAGACGATCGACGCCCTCCAGCGCCGCGGATGCGTCATCGTCGGCGAGCCCAACTGGCGCAAGGCGAGTATCTGGGTACTGACGCGCGACGATGCCGGCCAGATCGTGGAAGCGACCGCATGGGAACCGCCGGAGCCTTGAGCGCGCGCGGTCAGGACCCTCAGGCGCAGTTGTTGCTCGTGCCGAATTCGATGCAATGGTCCGGGTCGACCGCGATTGCCACCCACGACGCACCCCACAGCAGCACTACGGCAATGCCGACCACCAGGCCTGCAATTGCCATCCCGCGACCGCTGCGATCACCGCCCTTGGTCTGCGACAACCCGACGAAACCGAAGATCACACCCAGCACTGCGGGTATTCCGCAAAAGACGATTCCCGCAAGGCTGCACACCAGCGAGGCGATGGCCATGCCCGACGTCGGTGGCTGTTGGCCGACCGGCTGAAAGCCGTACGGCTGATAGCCCTGCGGCGAGCCGTAGCCGGGCGGCCGCTGGAAGCCACCTGGGCCTGACGGCGGACCGGGCGGCATCGGCGGGGGCGGCGGTGAGCTCATGTCGGCACCATAGTTCGAAGGCGCAACGACCCCGTAGAATCGCCGAATGCCCACGCCTGCCGCTGCCGTGACCCCAGCCGACATCGAAGGCGCTGCCGCTCGGCTGGCCGGCCACGTCCGAGTCACTCCGCTGCTGGACATTGCCGCCGGTGAGCTGGATCTTCCCGTCGACGTCGTCCTCAAGTTGGAACTGTTACAGCACGTCGGCAGCTTCAAACCGCGCGGCGCGTTCAACCGAGTGTTGGCCGCGGGCCCGATTCCGGGTGCAGGGTTGGTGGCTGCATCAGGCGGTAACCATGGTGCCGCTGTCGCGTTCGTTGCCCGTTCGCTCGGCCATCTCGCCGAGGTGTTCGTGCCCTCCAGCAGCCCAGCGATGAAACGCGACCGCATCGCCTCTCTGGGTGCCACGGTCCACGTTGTCGAGGGTCTCTACGACGATGCACAGGCAGCTGCCACCGCCCACCAACTGAGCACCGGCGCGCTGGCCGTTCACCCCTACGACCACCCCGATGTCGTGGCCGGCCAGGGCACGATGTCTCGTGAGCTGGAGCTGCAGATGGCGGCACGCAGCAGTGAGTTCGACACCGTATTGCTCGCCAACGGCGGTGGCGGCTTCACCGCCGGCCAGGCCGCTTGGTTCGCAGGCCGCAAGCGCATCGTCGCCGTCGAGCCCGAGACCAGCCAGTGCCTGCGCGCAGCCCGGTTGGCCGGCGAGCCGGTCGAGGTCAGCGTGTCGGGCGTCGCCGCAGATTCGCTCGGCGCCAAGAAGCTGGGCGCCGTGGCCTGGAGCATCGTCGAGCATTTCGTTGCCGACGCCATCATCGTCAGCGACGACGACATCCGAGCTGCGCAGCGGCTGCTCTGGGACCGCCTACGGCTGGTCGCCGAGCCAGGCGGAGCCACGGCCCTCGCCGCCCTCGCCAGCGGCGCCTACATCCCTTCGCCGGGCGAACGCATCGTCGTCGTGATCTGCGGTTCGAACTGCGACCCGGCCACCGTCGTCGGCTGAACTTCTGGTCGCGATCTGGTGCAGCCGGGTGGAACGAATCGCGACCAGAAACCCTGATGGCGACCGGCTCAGCCGAGCTCGTCGAGCAGCTTTTGGATGAGCGGGATCATGTCCGCTGGCGGGTCCAGCGTGAGGCATGTCTCACCGGCGGCGCGTGCCGTCTCGGCATCAGGTTCGGCGAGCAGGTACCCGGCGGCGAAGGCCAGCAGGCAGTGCGCGTTCGCATAGTCAGGGTTGCTGTCGATGGTGGACTGCAACAGCTCGATGCCCTGGTCCACCTGAGCTGGGTTGTTGGTGTCGCGCCCGTTGAGCGCGATGAGGTAGCCGGAATAGGCCAACGCCGTCTTGTTCGTGGGTTCCAGCTCCAACACCCTTTGATAGGTGAGCAACGCCTCGGAGTACTTGCCGGCGGTCAGCTGCGCATCGGCCGTCGCCAACAACGTCTCGCCGTTGTCGCCCGTCATGGTCGTGGTGGTCACGCCCGACACGCTCGCGATCAGACCTTCGATCATCGACACCATGTCCTGCGGCGGGTTCAACGCAAGGCACAGCGCACCCTGGGTGGTGACGATTGCGTCATCGACCGGGTCGAGGAAACGGCCCGCTGAAACAGCCAGCAGGCAATGCGGGTCGCCGTAGGTGTCGTCGAGCACTGCGGCGGCCTCCAGCCCGGCGATACCGGCGCGAACGCCTGCCTGGTCACCTGCCTTCTGCCCGTCGATCACCAGGAGATATGACGAGTAGGTCGCTGCCTCTGCGTTGCCCGGCTCGATCTCCAGCACGCGCTCGAACGCAGCGCGGGCGCCGGCCGAGTCCGTGCCCAGCAGGCGTCGGCCCTCGGCCAACTGAATGGCGACCTCGTCGGCAGGCTGCCCCCCCGTCAGGCCCTGGCCGGGCAACCGCTGCCCGGCCGAGTTGGCAACGAACAGGCCGAGCCCGACGGCGACCGCGGCCGTGCCGCCGATGATCCCAATTCTTCGACCCCAACGAGTGGGCCGTTTGGGGATCAGCGAGCTGCGACCGTCGTCGATCTCGCGCATGACTGCCGCTGCGCGAGCGACGTAACCGTCGTGCAACGCCCGATAGTCGTCGTCGCCGACGTCACCGACCTCGCGTTCGCGCTCGATGTCTCGGATGCTGTTGAGCAGGAAACGGCGTTGCTCCTCGAGCTCCGCCAACCGTTCAGGGTTCACGACTCGACACCGTCGCCGGACTCTGCAGCGAGCGCCGCTGCGACCATTGCCTTGTCGGCGTCGTCGGGCACGGTGTCGACGTTGTGTTGCCATCGTCGGAAGGCGAAGAACAACCCGACCCCGGCGAACACCAGCGCGACAGCGGGAAGCACCCACACCAAGGACTCGAAGCCGGTGGCCTTGGGCACCAACTGCGTCTTGGCGCCGAATTGTTGTACGACGAAGGCGATGATCTCGTCGTCGGTTGCATCGGTCGTGCTGACCTGTGCATTGATCTCCGCGCGGATGGACGTCGAGGACGTGTTGCGCGATTCGTACACGGTCTCGCCACCGCAGATGGGGCAGGCGAGCTGCTTGGAGATCTCCTCCACCCGCTCCTCTGGCGTACGCGCACCAGCGTCACGAGTGGTGCCGACCGCGAGAAAGCCGGCGACCACCAGGACCAGCAGCACCCAGCCGGGCCAGTGCTTCAGCGACGTCGAACGGCTCATGGCTTCCCGTACAGATCGCGCTGCTGTTGCACCAGTTGCGACAGTGTCACCGCATCGATCTGGCCGGCCCAACGCACTCGAACGACGCCACTGGGGTCGACGATGAACGTCTCGGGCACCTGCGCGACACCGAAGGCGACGTTGATCTCGCCGTCATCGCGGATGACCGGCCAGTCGCCGCCACGTTCGGCGAAGAAACCACGAACGTCGGCGTCGTCGTTCGGTGGCTGCACGATGCTGTAGAACTCCGCGCCGTCAGCGAAGGTGGCCTGCTGAGCAACGAAGACCATCAGGTCACCGTGTTCCGCAATGCACGGCACGCACTTCGAGTTGAAGAAATTGATGACCACCCAGCTGCCCTTGCGGCGGGCAAGGTCGAACGATGTGTCGTCGTAGGTGGTGCTGCGCACCGATGGTGCCGGTTTGCCGATCAGCGGGCTTTCGATCGAGCCGACCTTGTCCTCGGTGCCTGACTTGCTGGCTGCAAGTATCCAGAACAACCCACCGATGACGGCAGCGACCGCCAGCACGATGAATGGCGCCACACGCTTTCGCGACGGGTCAGACATCGACACGCTCGGGTTCTTGCGCCACATTGATCGGCGCGGACACGGCATCGGTCGGCCGTCGCCGATGACGCCCAGGGAACGCGGCCAGCAACGTACCCAGCGCGCACATCAACCCGCCCACCCACAGCCAGACCACCATCGGCTTGATGAACACCTTGATCTTGGCCTGGCCGGTGCTTGGCTTCGAGCCGCTCTCGAGGGTGAGGTAGATGTCCTTGTCGAGTCCGGTACGAACACTGGGCGTCGCGATGTCTTGCCCGTTGGCGGTGAACTTGCTGATCGCCGGTGCGTAGGACTGACCGCCGTCGATGGAGATGGAGGCCTTGATGCCCACCGCCCGTTCGGTTTCGAAGTCGGTGATGTCGACGAGCGTGAACGTATGGCCGGCGAACTCGACGGTTTCGCCCTTCTCGATCGTGAACTCGGCCGAGCGTGTGTAGCTGTTGGATGCGGTGAGCGCGACCGCGATCAGGATGATGCCGAGGTGCACGATCATGCCGCCGTTGGTGCGTCCCACCAGGCCACGCCAGCCCTGACGACGGGTGGCCAGCACCAGCTGACGCAGCGCCGACCCGGCTGCGAAGCCGGCCAACCCGAACGCGAGCAGCGAGGCGAACCCGGTTGCGCCCATCAGCACCGAGAAGCCGAGCGCCCCCGCGCCGCACCAGGCCGGCCAGAACAGCCGAGTACGCAACAGTTCACCTGATGCCTTCCGCCACGGCAACGCAGGAGCAACCGCCATCAGGAACAGCAGCACCAGGCCGATCGGCTGCGCCATCGTGTCGAAGAACGGCGAGCCAACGGCAATCTGGCGATCCTCACGTGCTTCCACGATCAGAGGGAACACCGTGCCCAGCAAGACCACGAAAGCGAACAACGTGAAAATCGCGTTGTTGGCAAGGAACGCGCCCTCACGCGACACCGGCGAGTCGATTGCTCCTGGCGAACGCAGCTTGTCGCCACGCCACCCGATCAACGCCAGCGACACGGCCACCACCACGCCGAACCCGCCCAGCAGGTAGGGCCCGATGGTGCCGTCGCTGAACGCGTGCACGCTGTTGATGACGCCGCTGCGTGTCAGGAACGTACCAAGAATGGTGAGCGAGAACGTCGCCAGCAGCAGACTCAGGTTCCAGACGCGCAGCATGCCGCGCCGTTCCTGCACCATCACCGAGTGGATGTACGCAGTGCCCGTCAGCCATGGCAGGAAGCTGGCGTTCTCCACCGGGTCCCACGCCCAGACGCCACCCCAGCCGAGCACCTCGTAGCTCCACCAGCCACCAAGGATGATGCCAAGGGTGAGGAAACCCCATGCGAACAACGCCCAGCGGCGGGTCTCCACCAACCAACCTTCTCCGACGCGGCCGGTGATCAGCGCTGCGATCGCAAACGCGAACGGAACCGTGAAGCCGACGTAACCGAGATACAGGATCGGCGGGTGGAACAGCACCAGCACGTGGTTCTGCAGCAGCGGGTTGGGCCCCCTGCAACAGCGCGTGAAGTCGGCGGGCGTCACGCCGGCGCGGAACGCATCGGTGGGGCCGAGAGCCAGAAAGAAGAAGAAGGCGCTGACGATGAACATCACGACCAGCGCCCACGCCACGATCGGGTCGGCGATGCGAGTGCGATAGCGGTGGGCGATGATCGCGAGATACATCACCAGCAGCAGCAGCCACAGCAGGATGCTGCCCTCGAGAGCGCTCCAGACCGCGGTGAAGTTGAACAGTGGGGGCGTGTCGTAGCTACCCACTTTCTGCACATAGGCGAGCGACCAGTCACGGGTGATCAACGCCTTGATCATCACCGCGATTGCGGTGATGCCGCCGGCGAGCGCGACCCACACGTACGCATTCACCGCACGAGCCAGACGTGGGTTCTTGAGTGTCGTCGCAGTGATCAGGCCAAGGGCGCCGAACACGCACGCCGCAAAACCGATGATGAGCGCAGAGTGGCCGAGGAAACCATTCACGCCTTCAGCAAGTACGACCGCATTCACAGCAGCGTCACGCCTTTGCCGCGCAGGCATCCGCTTCGGCATTGGACTTACCGATGCGGTCTGCGTTCTCCTTGTCGTAGTTCTCGTCGTGCTTCACGAGCACCTCATTGCCCTCGAACAGCCGGGCGCCGTCGACTGCCGCCGTGGCGCGGCCGGTGACCACGACTGGAATGCACTCCTGAAAGAGACCCGTCGGCTTGCTACTGAGCGCAACCGGCATCGAGACGCCATTGAAGGTGACGACGAAGTTGGTGACGGAACCTGCGGTGTCGACCGAGCCCTGGTCCACCACACCCTGGATACGGATGTTGCGATCGAGATCGCAACCGTCCTTGACCCCGACTTCATCGACGTTGCAGTAGTAGTCGAGCGAGTTGGTGAGGAACTTGGCAACCACGACACCGCCGGCGACGATCACCAGTGCGAGCACCCCATACGCGAACCACGGCTTCTTCTTGCCGCGAGCGGCGGTGGGGACGACCTCGCGAGGGCTCAGGTCCGCGTCGTTCAGGTTCGCGTCGTTCAGGTCCGCGTCGTTCAGGTCCATGGTCGCTCCTGGGGGGGCACCTGGCGTGCAGCCTTGCGCGCCTGGGCAAGCATTCGCCATGTGTACAACCCGATACCGGCGAAGGTGATCACGTAGCTACCAATGACGTACGGGGCGTGGAGCATGCCGATCATGACGAAACCTCCTGGACCGTCACATCGGCGGCAACGGCCTCATTGCGGCGCTCGGCGATGGCTACGTCGAGGCCCTGATCGTCGACCTGATCGAGCAGCGTCAGCACCCGTTGACGATGCAGCACCAGCCACACGTACAGCAGGGTGAAGGCGATGAGGCCGACGAACAGCGAGAACAGCATCAGCCCGCTCAGCTTGCCGTTCTCCACCGTTTCGTTCTGATGCAGCGGGCGCCACCACGTGACACTGAAGTGCACCAGCGGCACCTCCAGCATGGCCAGGATCGCCAGCACGGCGCTGCGCTTGGCACGCTGCTGATGGGTTCCGCCCAGCCCGCGCACTGCGAGATACCCGATGTAGGTGACGAAGAGAAAGGCGGTGGTGGTGAGCCGGGCGTCCCACGTCCAGAACGTGCCCCACGAGATGCGGCCCCACAGGCTGCCGCTGACGAGCGTGATGCCCATGAACAACACACCGACCTCGGCGCTGGCACCGGCGATGCGGTCCCACGTCAGGCTGCGGGTGCGCTTCCACAGATAGGCCGCACTGCTGAGCCCGGTGACGAAGAACGCCAGGTAGGCCAGCCAGGCAGACGGCACGTGGATGTAGAGGATGCGAACGCCTGTCTTCTGCACCCGGTCATTGGGCGAGAGGAACAGGCCGAACACGATCAGCCAGCCAATGCCGACGAGCGCGGCGATGCCGAGCGCGCGGCTGAAGGTGGTCGATGTCGGTGCACGATCGCGAGGGGAGGGGGAAGTTGTTGAGGTCATGAATCCGGTCATTCGTCGATGAGCGAGCCGAAGGCCAGCATGCCGCCGACACCGAAAACTACGGCGAACAGTGCCAGAAGGCCAATCCAAGGCCATCCGTCACTCGGCGTCGCATTCTCGGTACCGAGTGCCGCTTCGGTCGCCCGAGTTGCACCGATGAGAACGGGTGCCACCACCGGGAGCATCAGGAGCGGAAGCAGTGTTTCGCGCCCTTTGGCCCCGGCAGCGAGACCGCCATAGAGCGTACCCACGAATGCCAGCCCAGTGGTCGCGGCTACGAAGGTGGTGACCAACAACACGACGCCATCCGCGACGACCTCGGCCTTGTAGAGAACGACAGCTGCGGCCAGCAGCATCAGCTCCAGCAGGGCCAGCTGGGCGGCGAGCGCGATGGCCTTGCCGAGAAAGATCCCGGCGGGCCGCACACCCGCCACCTGCAACGCATCGAGCGCACCGTCTGCGGTCTCGACCGCGAAGGCACGCTGGACGATCACGAGCAGGCTGAACATCGTCGCCAACCACACCAGCCCGGGGGCGACGCGGGTGAGCACGGTGTCGTTGTCGAGCGCGAACGCGAACATCACCATCACCAGCGCGGCGAACGGCAGCACCTGATTTGTGACGACACGGCTGCGCCACTCGACCCGTAGGTCCTTGGCAGCGACCAAGCGAGCGATGCGCCACGTGTTCATTCGGCCACCTGCCGCACCTGGCCGCCAACGACTTCCACCACACGGGTCGCCAGCGCCCCCGCCCGCTCCAGCTCGTGGCTGGCCACGATCACCGTCGCGCCAGCAGCGGCCGCTGCGCGCAACGTCACGTCCAGGTCGTCGCGACCTGCCGCATCCAGGCCCGCATGTGGCTCATCGAGCAGCCACAGCTCCGCGCGGCGCGCGACCAGGCAGGCCAACGCGGTGCGGCGTCGCTGCCCGGCGCTGAGCTTCGCGACCTCTACGTCTGCCAGTCGGTTGGCGAGACCCATCCGGGTCAACGATGCGTCGATCTCGTGCTGCGAGGCGCCGACGGTTGCCCCCCAGAAGCGAACGTTGTCGGCAACCGTCAAGTCGGCGTACAGCCCGTTGGAGTGACCAAGAAGGCCGACACGATTGCGCACCGACGTTCGGTCGGCGACCAGATCACATCCCAACACGTTCGCGGTGCCGCGCTCGACAGGCAGCAGGCCCGCACAGAGCCGCAGCAACGACGTCTTGCCGGCACCGTTCGGCCCACGCAGCAACACGATCTCCCCACGGTCGACCGTGAGCGATGCCCCCGCCAGTGCCGGAAAACTGCCGAGCACCGCCACCACCTCGACCAGGGTGACGACAGGCTGAACGACAGGCTGAACGACAG
>Ga0105047_10010752_pt1 | contig 14926 bp, 13 predicted proteins | sample MAT04_FD_78384 | JGI IMG/M metagenome (GOLD analysis project Ga0105047, IMG submission 78384) | Freshwater microbial communities from Lake Fryxell liftoff mats and glacier meltwater in Antarctica - MAT-04 (megahit assembly) | ecosystem: Environmental > Aquatic > Freshwater > Ice > Liftoff... | reverse complement strand
CTCGGCGACGTCCGCCGTTCGCAGGAGTTCATCATCAAAGGCCGGTGTGGCGATCTCTGGGGTGACGGGCATCTTGGTTCATCGAGGAGATCATCCCGCGATCGAGCGGTCGATCGGGCAACGGGCGCGCGAATTGGCGCCAATCGCCGTCATAACGCCGTAACGGATCGGAATGATCGGACTTTCTCCAGAATCGACCGCGAGACAAAATCGACGCACAGTAGAACTATGCGCTGTGGCCCGGCGGTGGGTACTGCGGCACGACCGTGTTCTATCGACGGCTCGATGGGCTATAGTCGCCCGATGCACAGGGGTGGTTGGGCGGTGGCGTTGATCTTCGTGGCCGGGTGCGCGCGCGCGGCCGTGGTGAACCTCGGCGAAGACGACGCCGGATCGACCGCGGCGAACACGTGCAGCGCTGGCGAGACGCGGCAGTGTGACCTGAACGATCCCACGCGTTGCTGCGGCCAGGCCTTGGCGGACGGGCGGTGCTTCGGCGACGGCTTCGTCGGCGTCCACTGCGGACCCGACGGCATCTTTGTCTGCGGCCCGGGGCGCAAGCAGGTCAGCGAGTGCACCGCGTGGTGGCTCCCCGAGCCACTGACCGACGAGGACGCCGGCGCGAGCATGGCGTGCACCCCGGGAAGCCACTTCTGCGCGCCTCTGCGCCCCGACGGCCTGTGCTTCGGCGACGTGTTCACGTTCGCGACGTGCGATCCCGCGGGCACGCTGGTGTGCCCGCCGAACACGCGCCTCACGAGTGAGTGCACGTTCCTCTCGAGCGACGTGTCGCTGTGAGCCTGACGTCGATGCGCAGCCTGATCCTTCTCCTCACCACCACGCTCGCTTGCGCCTGCGGGAGCGGTGGTCGCGCGGGCGGACTGCTCGCGTTGATCAGCACTCGCACGGCGACGGCGGCCTGGGCCGAGGCGTCCGGCCCGCGCGTGACCTTACGCGGTGACCTCGACGCTACCGATCTCGCGGAGATCGCCGCGGAGATCGAGCAGATGATCGACGCGCTCGAGGCCACCGCATTCGAGTTCGAGGAACGACCCAGCGATCGGATCGGCGTCCTCCTCTTCACCCGAGACGCCGAGTACGAGATGGGCGCGCCGGACGACAGTGATGCATACTTCCTCGAGCGGACCGAGCCCGGCTTCGAAATGCCGGCGTCGATCTTCATCCAAGGTGATTGGGAGAATCAGCGGCGCACCGACATGCGTCACGAGCTCGTGCACCGCTATGTGCGGTTCTATTATCCCGCCGCTCCGGTCTGGCTCAACGAAGGGCTGGCGACCTTCTTTTCGACGCTGAAGATCCGCGACGGAACGATCACGCTCGGAGAGCCCCTGTGGACCGGCGTCGGACGCTCGCGCATGCCGACCTTCGACGTGCTTGCGAAGATGTCGGGCGTCGACTTCGGCGGACTGGAGCGCAATCTCAACGAGACCGACCGCCTCCGGTCGGTCCGAGCGAACTATCGCGCCGCCTGGATGAACGTGCATTTCTTGATGACGAGCGGAGGAGACTGGCGGCGACGATTCGATGTCTATCTCGCCGCGCTGGCGCAAGGCCAGGAGAACGACGCAGCTTGGGCCCGCGGCTTCGAAGGTGTCTCCACCGACGACGTCGAAAAGGCGATGCTCGCGCATCACGACAAGATGCTCATCCCGACCTTGCGGGCGACGGTATCTCTCCCCGCAGCGCCGCGCATCGAGGTGCGCATGCTGCGCGACGCCGAGGTCGACGTGATCCGCGCGTGGTATCGCGACTGGGACGAGACGGGACTGCCTCTGTCACAGCGCGACCTCGAGCGCGCCATTGCGGCCGAACCCAACTATGCCGACGCGTACCTTTGGCGCGGCCACCTCGCGCGAGACGCGAAGAATTTCGCCGCGGCCAGGGCGGACTATCGCCGCGCGCGGGAGCTCGATCCACGATCGACCGCCGCGATGGTGGCCGAGCTGGACTTGGCGCTCACGGATGAGGACCTCGACGTCGCACGCGTCGACGCCATCCTTGCGGACCTTGCCAAGCTCGCGCGCACCCCCATCGCGCTCGAGACGGTCGCCCGGGCGCTCGTTCGCCGCGGGAAGAATGGAGCCGCTCTCGGTTTCGCACGGCGAGCCACCGAAGGCGCGCTCGGCTGTGTTCGCTGCTGGCGAACGCGCGCGGAGGTGAGCTGGTCGACGGGTCAGACCGAAGCCGCGGTGGCCGCAATGGACGTGGCTATCCGCCAGACGCGCAGAGAGTCTTCACGGCATCAGCTCGAGGCCAGGCGAGCGGCCATGATGCTGAATCCGGCGAAGTGAGCCCACGCCGATGCGCGTCCTTCTCGTCCTCCTCCTCGATCCTCCGCCGCTACTCACTGTCGATCCTTACCGGCTCGAGACCTTCGCCGACGCCGCAGGAGCCCGCGAAGCGGGCGCGACGATCACCCACTTCGGCGCCTGCGGGTTGTGCTCGTCGGTCCGCGATCTCGCGATCTACATGCGTTATCCCGATCTCACCGAGCCGGTGCGCGCCTGCGGCCTCCGCGGGGTGTTCGGCAGCCCGGATGAAGTGCGCACCTGCATCGAGGCGCTCGGCTTCTCCGCTCCTTGCGCGCAGATCTGGTGGTTCAACACGCTCGCCACGCGCGCGAGCTGCGCCGAGCCCCGCCGCAACACCGGCCTCGCTAACGCGATGTGCCGGCCGTGCTCCGAGGTGCGGCCGCTCGATCACGACCATCGCTGAGCGCTCGCTCCGTGATGTAAGAACGGGCCGTGACCGACGATCATCTCCGACGCTGCGCCTGGGCCCAGAGCGATCCGATCCTCCGCGCCTACCACGACGCCGAGTGGGGCGTGCCCGAGCGTGACGCCCGCGCGCTGTGGGAGAAGCTGATGCTCGACGGGTTCCAGGCGGGACTGTCGTGGCTCATCATCCTCCGCAAGCGCGACGCGTTCCGCGCGGCCTTCGCGGGGTTCGAGCCCGAACGCGTGGCGAAGTTCGGTGAAAAGGACATCAATCGCTTGATGAACGACGCCGGCATCGTGCGAGCGCGCGCGAAGATCGAATCGACCATCACCGGTGCCCGCGCGTATTGCGAGATGCAGGCGCGCGGCGAAGACTTCAGCACTTACTGCTGGTCATTCACCGACGGCAAAGTCCTCCGCGGTGATGGACGAGTCGTGCCGACCCAGACCGAGCTCTCCGCGCGGATCTCGAAGGATCTCAAGAAGCGTGGGTTCAAGTTCGTGGGACCGACGATCGTGTACGCGTGGATGCAGGCGGTGGGCATCGTGGACGATCACACCGCGACGTGTTTTCGAAGGGGCTCGTGCTAGGCTTCGCCCGTGAGCTTGCCGCGGCGAGAAGTTCTACGGCTCCCGAAGCCGGTCGACGTCCAGCAAGCGCTCGTCGAGGCGATGGCCCGCTTGCGGCCACTCGGTGATGACTTCGCCTTGATCGGCGGTGTCGCTCTCGCCGTTCACGGGATCGAGCGCTACACCAAAGACGTCGATCTCGCGACGACCGTGGCGCAGACCGCGGCCGCCGAGCGGTCTCTGACCGATCTCGACCTGCGACCGCTGAAGCTCGGAGGCGTTTCGCTTCTGACCGGCTCGGGCGTTCGTGTCGATCTCATCGATCGGCGATTCGAGTACCGCGGGCTGTTCGAGGAGGCGATCCGGGAGGCCAAGGAGAGCGGGCTGGTTGCCCAGAGCGGAGCGGTCGAGCTCCCCGTGGTCGCGCTCCCGCACCTGGTCGCGATGAAGCTGATCGCCGATCGCCCGCAAGACGAAGCCGATCTGCACGCGTTGCTGGGCAAGCCGCAGCTGGACTACCGACGAGCGCGCGCCATCGTGCTCGCGCACGTCGGCCCTTACGCCGCCCGGAGGCTCGACAAGCGGGCGCGAGCTGCGAACCGCAGCGATGCCCCCGACGACTACGACGGCGCCGGCTCGAAATAGTGCCGCTCGGCGAGGTCCGCCAATAGTCCGGGCCGCGACGGTGCCCAGCCCACGAGCGCTCGCGTGCGCGCGCTCGAGGTGGGGGGATCTCGCGCATCACGTGCGCGCGGCGCTCGCAGAGCTGCGAGTGGTCACGGGCGGAGCAAAGCCGCGCCGCGCCCGCTGACTGTGGACCGCCCCCTCGCCGCCCTCTAGTCAGCTGGAACAGAAGTTCGGTGCGGATGTCGCGAAGTGATCGCGGCCGAGCGAGATCCGTGGCGAACTTCTGTTCGAGGGGACTAGATTGCGCGCGTGGCGTTGAAGGCGACCGTCCATCACATCGAGGTCGCGCTGTCCGACGTCGACCGCGGCGTCTACGAGTCGCTGGATCTCCGCATCGCGCAGCACCCCTCGGAGACGATGCGCTACCTGCTCATGCGCACGCTCGCGTACTGCCTCTCGTACGCGGAGGGCATCGCGTTCAGCAAAGGCGGGCTGTCCTCCACCGACGAGCCGCCGATCTCGATCCGCGATGGTGATGGGACGCTGCGCGACTGGATCGACGTCGGCACGCCCTCTGCCGATCGGCTCCACAAGGCGTCGAAGGCTGCGGATCGGGTCGCGCTCTTCACCTACGCCCCGATGGCGAACGTGCGCCGGGAGGCCTCGGCGCGCGCGATCCACAAGGTCGAGGCGATCGAGGTTTGGTGGATCGATCCGGCGTTTCTCGACGCGATCATCGCCAAGGTCGATCGCCGCGCGAAGCTCGACGTGACGCGAAACGACGGGCAGCTCTACGTCGCCATCGACGGAACGACCCTCGAAACGAAGCTCGAACGCACCTCTTTGGTCTAACGGAGGGAGCGCGCGACCGCCATCGAGAGGTTGTCGGGCCTCGCCATGCGCACCGACATCCGCCGGAGGACGCTCGACGCGAGCGAGTTGGTGGCCTTCTCGGCGCTGCGCCGGAGGTGGCGACCCACGTCGTGCGGACTGAGGCCGCTGTTCAGCAGGCCGCCCGAGGCCACGACCGCCCAGTCCCCCGTGCTCATCGGCCACACGTAGCGCTCCGGCTCGTGGCCCGCCTCGACGAGGCCCAGGGCGTGCTCGAGGTAACTATCCTGGCGGCGCGTGCTCCTCTGCAGCCGGGTCGCGGATCGAGGCTCGCCGGCGGCATCGAAGAGGGCCACGCCGCAGTCCCCGCTCGACGCGACGAGCAGCTCGCCCGGCCGGACGATCGCGGCGATCGCCGTGGTGACCTCGTTCTCGCCGCGGTCGATCAGCCGCCGGTGGGCGCGCTCGAAGGCCGCCACAATCTCGTCGAGGGCGACCTCGGCATCGAGCTGCGCCGGCGAGGAAGCGATGCGCTGGAAGGCGTCGGCGATCTCGAGGCCGGCGAGCTGGCTGGCCCCGCCGCGGACCTTTCCACCGAGCTTGCCGGCCTGATCCAGGACGCAGATGTACACCGCGCCGCGCTGATCGAAGAACATGCCGGCCGCGTCCTCGTTGTACTTGAGGTACTGGCGGCCGCGAGAGCTGAACACCGCGCCGTCGACCTTGGCCGTCTTCACCGGCAGCGCGCCCACCGTCTCACGGCCGCCAGCGACGAAGGCCGCCGCGTGCTCCGGAAAGCGCAGCGTCTCGAGCGGCTGTGAAGACAGCGCTGCCCGTCGCTCGCCCCCGGGGGCGCGCGTGATCCGCAAAATTCGATGGACGGTAGACCAGCTCATCGCGCCGACGCGCCTCTTCTACGGCCGATCGTATGCAAGACCGAGGGCAGAACAAGTATCTGGGCACGATGCAGCAATTTGCGACAGAGCCGCATTGATCGAATCCCCGGCCTGGCGGCACTGTCCACTACGTGGCTTTGGGATGTACCCGGCTCTTCCCCTCTTCCTCGTGGGCCGGGGCGCCCACCGAGCCCGGGGCAACGCTCTTTGCGCGCGTCGCGGAGGTCGAGCTCGACGCGGCCCGGGGGACGCCCGACCTTCGCACCGCGCGGACCATCGCCGCGGCGGCGCCCGCCAGGATCGTCGCGCCGATCGCGCTGGCCGCGGTTCCGAACGGGGATCGCCGCGTGGTGCTCGTCGAGGTGCGCGAGACGTCCGAGCCCAGCCGACCATGGCGCGCGGATCGACCGACTTTCGCAGCGCGCGGGTGTCGCCGCGTCGACCACCGTGAAGCCCTTCGCGAGCAGCGGCGAACGCGAGCTGGGCGGGGCGAGGGCCAGCAGGAAAATGAGCTGTTTCATGGTTTCATTCGTGGGGCCGCACCCCCGACGGCGTGAAGTTCATGGTGACCGAGCTCGAGCTCCCGCGGCGGCGAGGAGCGAACGGTGGTGCTCGACTCGGCATCGCCAAGGTCGCGGGCGATCCGGCCGCGAGCCCCGACACCACCCCCGGCGTCGTGCTCGGGACCGTCTCGTACGAGTGCCTGATCGGCGCGCCCCCGTTCGCGCACGTCACCGAGCCGGTGCCCACGTTCGAGAAGAAGGGCCGTTCGGTCGATCCGGAGCTCGAGGCGATCGTGCGCTGGATGCTGGAAAAGGAGATCGGATCACGACCCGCGAGCGCGACCGCAGTCCTCTCGCGCGCCGAGCGGTTGCTCGCGAAGCTCTCGCCACCGCCGCGGACGTCCGCCCCCAAAAGCCCACCCCCCGGAGCGCCACCCTCAGCGTCACGAGCCGCGTCGGCCTCGTCGACTCCGCCGGCAACACGCAGAGCCTGAATCGCGCGTCCGACGCGATCCGCCCCTGCCTGCGCGGCGCCCCGCTCCCCCTCGAGATCGCGCTCGTCATCCTCCAGGACGGCACCGTCAAGGTGGGCCTGACCAAGGACGTCGCCAACGTCCAGACCTGCGCGCAGACCGCCGTGGCGAACATCCGATTCGAGCTGGAGGGCTCGACGGGTCTGATCAGGCTGCGCGCCGGGCCGTGAGCCTGAAACGACGAAAGGGCGAGCGCCGTTCGGCGCCCGCCCCCTCGTGCCGCCCCCGAGGGGCGCGCTCGGTCAGTAGACCCAGGTCCAGCTCACGCGAGCGGCCTGCTCGTTGTTGTAGAGCTCACCGTCGATCAGCACGCGGTAGGTGTCGGTGGTGAAGGGGTGCCCGGCCGCGGTCACCTTGAACGGGTGGCTGAGCTGGCAGAAGGGCGAGACGCCCATGTCGATGAACGGCACCCAGGTCCCGCTGGTCACGTTCTGGTTATTCACGCTGCTCAGCGACGTCGTGCTGCCGGTCAGGATGCTGTGGCTCTTCTTGTAGATGCGCACCCGCTCGCTCGCGTTGTCGCAGTTGATCTGCGTCAGGCTCGCGCCGTCCTGGCGAGCGCTGATGTTGATGCTCCGGCGCATCGTCCCGTAGATCTCGACGCCGTACGTGCCGGGGACCACCACATCGACGACGTAGCTCGCGCAGCCGCCCGAGGTGAACGCGGTGTCGCCGCTGGCGCGGTGACCGAAGTAGTGGCCATTGGCGTCGGGACCGGCCGTCATCGTGGCGTCGGGGGCCTGCGTGAGGCAGGTGTTGATCTGACCGATCGGACCGGTGCCCGTCTGCGAGACCGTGATCTCGTCGCTGGACGCCTCCGACTCGGGGCCGAAGCCGTCCTCGCCTTCCATGCCGCCACAAGCGGTGAACAGCGGGGCGGTGAAGACGGTGGCGAGGAAGAGGTTGCGGAAGGACTTGGTGTTGAACATGGAGAGGACCATTACAACCAGCGTGCCAGCGCCAACCGCGGCGGATGCGGTCGTCGCGCGCGGCGCTGATGTTCGGCCGACTGTCAGCCGACGTCAGCGCCTTGCGCTCTCGCCGGACCAGGGCGACAACGCACCGCGTGACGTCGTCCGATCCGTTCGCCCCGCCGCAATCGAGCATCGCCGTCCTGCCCAAGGCCGCGGTGGGCGAGCTGCCTTGGTTCCCGGTCGGGACCAAGAAGCTCGTCTTGCTGACCTTCGCCAGCTTCGGGCTGTACGCGGTCTACTGGTTCGAGCGGCAGTATCGCTTTCAAGCGCAGCACAACGGCGAGAAGATCTACCCGCTGGCCCGCGGCCTCTTCTCCCTCTTTTTCGCGCGCGATCTCTTCCGGCGTGTGTCGATGGCGTCCGCGATCCCGACCTCATGGTCGGCCGACGGGCAGTCGAGTCTCTACATCGCCAGCCTGATCCTGGGCCGAATCATCGATCGAGGGACCGCGAACCTCGAGGCGGGCACGCTCAACGGGATGACGACCATCCTCTCGATCGTGTTGCTGTACGGAATGGCGCACCCGATCGCCCACGTGCAGGGCACCATCAACACGCTGCTCGCCGAGGCGCACCCGGGCACCGATCCCAACGAGCGGCTGACCGGGTGGAACTATCTCCTCCTGGCCTGTGGAGTCCCGGCGCTCCTGCTGGCCGTCTTCGGCTCGTTCGCCGCTGTGGAGTGAGCTGGCTCGGGATGAGTCGGCCCGTGCCGGTGCAGCGTCGCGCGGCTGCCGTCCGACGATCCAGCCGAGCAAAGACGCTCGCGTGCGTGCACGTGGGCCGCACAGCGCAACGCGATCTACTCTATTTACATGGGTAAAATCGGGTCTTTACCGCGCGACCGGAGAAGCTGATTGTTCGTCGGATGTCGATCCGCCGAGCCTCCGCCACCGCGTCGTTCACCTTCTTCATGGCCGCGTGCGCGCCCACTCAGGTGTCCAAGGCCACGACCCCGTCGGCCGTGAAGGCGGAGACGATCGCCAGTACCGAGGCCGTCGCGTTCGAGGGTGAGCGCGAGATCAACTACGCCGAGCGCGACCTCGAGGAGCTCCACCCGGATCAAGCGATCATCCACCTCGACGCGGCCGCGAAAGCGCTCGACGACGCGAAGATCAACCAGTACCCCGACGCGCCGGCGCTCAAGGCGCGGCACCGCGCGTTGCTCGCGCGCATCCCGCAGGTGCGCGAGGAGATCCGCAAGAAGGAGCTCGCAGCCGCGGTCGCGCAGGCCGAAGGGAAGATCGACGAGGCGCGGGCCCGGGCCAAGGACGCGATCAAGCAGCTCGCGCGCAAGGCCGCCGACGACAACGACGTCAAGGCGGCCGACGAGTCGCTGCAGATGCTCCTGGGCGCGGTCGAAGCGTCGAGCAACCTCGAGGATCGCGACACCGCCTTCTCGAAGTACTCGATCGGCGCGCGGAAGGAGCTGGCTGGCCACAAGACGGCTTTCGAGCAGCGCAAGGTCGAGCTCGCGGTCGCGCGGGATCGCGAAGAGATCGCGCGGGTCACCGGCGAGCTCGCGACCGCGCTGAAGATCATCGCCGCGCGCGACGTCGCCGACGAGGCGATCGAGCGGGCGCGGACCTCGGCGGATGAAGTGCAGAAGGTGCTGGTCAACGTCGCGGGCAACGCGGTGAAGAACCCCGGCCTCGCGCAGCACGTCGCCCAGATCAAGGACCGTCTCGCCACGCAGCGTACCTGGATCGACACCCGCCGCCACGAGGTGAACGTCATGCGGCAGCGCGGTCGCGTCGAGGAGGCGCGCAAGGTGCTCACGGTCGCGATCGACGGCCTGAAGGCGCGCGACGCGAAGTTCGACGAGGCCGAAGCGGCGCTGGCGTCGGTGGAGAAGGTGGTCGCCGAGGGCGCCGCGCTCGCCGCGAAGGACAGCAACTATTCGAACTACACCTCCGAGATGAAGAAGCGGCTGGCCGAGGCGCGCGGGCGCATCGATCGCCGCAAGCTCGAGGTCGAGGTGGCCCAGCAACGCACGACCGTCGAGGAGAGCCGGCGCTCGCTCAACGACGCGATCGCCCAGCTGAAGCGCAATGACATCGGCGAGACCGAGCTCGCGGCGGCCGAAGCTGCGGCGAAGTCGGTGTCCGAGGTCCTGGAGAAGGGCACGCCGCTGACCGCGAAGGATCGCGTCTACGGAAGCTACGCCACCGAGGTGGCCAAGCGGATCGAGGAGTCGAGCACGCGCATCGCGGCCCGCCGGGTCGAGGTCGCGGTCGCCCGCCACAAGGCGGAGATCGCGCTGGCACGCACCACGCTCGATGCGGCGATGGCGCGGATCGCGGATCAGAATCCGGGCGAAGCCGACTTCACTGCGGCGCGTGACGCGGTCGGTGCCGTCGAGAAGGCGCTGGATGCCGCCAACGTCGTGAAGGATCGCGACCTCTCGAAGTATCTCGTCGATTCGTGGAAGGCGATGTCGCCGCTTCGCAGCAAGATCGACCAGCGCAAGCTCGACGTCGAGGTCGCGCAGCACCGCGTGCGCGTCGAGCAGGCGCTGAGCGCGGTCGACGAGGCGGTCCTCGGGATGGCCGGCGAGGAGGAGATCGCGGCCGCCGACGGCGCGATCACTTCGCTCGAGAAGATCGTCAGCGAGGGCGACAAGTATCTGGCGCGCAACGCCGACTACGCGAAGCTGGCGATGACGTCGATCAAGACCGTCGCCGGCGCGCGCAAGCAGATCCGCGATCGCCGGGAAGAGATCCTGATGCAGGCCCAGAAGGACAAGGTCGAGAACGAGCTGAACACCGTGCGCGCCAGCCTCGAGGCGCTCGACGGTGATGGCGTCACGGCCGAGTCGTTCACCGCGGCGAGCGCCGCGATCGCCCGCGCCAAGAAGGTGCTCGACGACGCCACCAAGCTCGAGGAGAAGCTCCCGCGCTACGCGACCTACGCGCTCGCATCGCTGAAGTCGCTCGCCACCGCCGAGGCCCGCGTCGCGCAGCGCAAGCTCGAGGTCGCGGTCGTCGAGCGCAAGGGCCTGGTCGACGTTGCGATGACCGGCGCGACGTCGCGCGTCGCCGCGGCGAAGTCGAGCGAGGCGACCAGCGCGGAGGTGAAGGAGGCAACGGCCGCTCTGCGCACCGCGCGCGAGGAGCTGGTGAAGGGCGCCGGCCTCGAGAAGCGCAGCCCCGCCTACGAGACCTTCGCGAACGCGACCCGCAAGCAGCTCGACGGCGCGCAGGAAGATCTCGACGCGGCCAAGCATAACGTGGCGTTCCGGGAGGGCCCCGTCGCGGCGCTGACCGCCGGCACCGGCGCGCTCGAGTCATCGGACCTCAAGGCCGCGCTCGACCACTTCCGCACCTGCGAGCGCAGCGCGACCTCGATCCTCGCCAGCGAGCCGAAGCTGGCGTCGGCGCTGTTCGATCTGGGCCGCGTCAAGGCGAAGGGCTCGACGGTGCTGTTGAGCTGCACGCAGCAGATCAAGGCCACCGAGGCCAAGATCACCGCGAAGAGCCGCACCGCCGCGCGCTAGTGCCAGCGACCGGAAGTTCGTTCCGTGTTCCGCGAAGGGATCGCGGCCGATGGCAAGGCGGACCACCGAGGCATACTCCGCGTCTGTTGAGGTGGTCCAACGCCGCCAGCGGTCGCGAGGCCGAGCGAAACGCGGAGCGGACTTCCGGTCGTAGGCACTAGAAAAAGCCTGGGGAGGCTTGCCTGATCGCGCGGGCTCGCGTGTCCTGTCGGCGATGACCACCGAGACGTTCCTTCGAGTCGCCCGCCGGGAGCTCCTGCGCCGCGCCGCCCTGGGTTTTGCAGCGCTGCCGCTGCTCGAGGCGGCGTGTGAGTCCGCTTCCAGCGGGCTGGACGCGACCTCGAGCGGTCAGGCCGACGCGGCGGTGAGCGGGAATGCGGACGCCACGACGCACGCCGACGCCGCGAGCGCGCAGGTCGACGCGGAGATCGCGCAGGTGGATGCCGCCGAGCAGGTCGACGCGCAGCCCGCCGACGCCGCCGCTATACCGGCCGGCTGGGCCTCGGGCGGCACCGCGGCGATGACGGCGAAGGCCTCGTACCCCGACCCTTTCGGCGCCGCGCTCGCGACCTGCTTGATGGTCTCGTCCACCACCGCGGGCCCGTGCACCACGGCGACCGACCTCGTGCGCGAAGACATCTCCGAGGGCAGCGCAGGCCTCCCGGTGAGGCTCGCGATCAAGGTGGTCGACACCGCGTGCGCGCCGATCGTGGGCGTCGCGGTGAAGATCTGGCAAACCGGTATCGCGGGCAGCTATTCGGGCGAGACACCCAACAATGCCTTTTGTCTGAAAGACCTGGGTTTTCGCACGATGAATTTCGGGCGCGGGGTCCAGACCACCGACGCGAACGGGGCCGTCTTCTTCGACGCTTGTTTTCCAGGCTGGTATCCCGGCCGCGCCATCCACATCCACTTCCAGGTCACGGGCTCGCGCGTCTCCCAGCTCTTCTTCCCGGAGAACGTCACCCAGGAGATCTTCGCCGGTCACGCCGACTATTCCGGCTTCGGCCAGCCCGACACGGTGTTCTCGAACGACGGCGTCATGGCTGCGGTCCCGAGCACCCAGCGCGATCGCCTCGTCCTCACCGTTGCGCGGATGACCGACGGCGCCATGCTCGCGTCGAAGGTCGTGACCGTCCGCTAGTCACGCCGCCTCGCGCCCGAAGGCCGTCGTACCAGAGCTCGACGAGGCGGACGCGGAGATCAGCGACGCGACAACCCCCGACACGAGCGTGGATGAGCGGCGGGCCATCGTGCCCGGCATCCTATACCCCGCCCCCGAACTGTGCGAGCGATACGCTCGGTGGGCCGGTTCGTTCACGTCGCGCTGGCCGCGTTGCTCGCGGGCTGCTCGGGCTCGAGCACGCTCGTGATCCCGAGACACGGCGACGAGATCAAGTCGATCCTGATCGTCGTCGACGGCGAGGTCCACGCCTACCATCCGGACGAGGCGTGGCATTTCGACGCGAAGCCCGGCTCTCCGATCCTGGCGCTCTACTATCGTCAGCCGACACCCACAGGCTGCCCGCGCACCGCGCCCGCGGCGGCGTGGCTGAGCAATGATGGTCAGAGCTTCGTGGCCACGACGCTCGACGCGAGCGTGCGCGAGCTCCTCCTTCCCGACGCTGCGAATCGCTGCGGTTCCTGCCGAGAGTTCACCGAAACGCGCGTCACGCTCCCCGCGCTTCGCCAGAAGCTCGACGCCGCAGTGATGCTCGCCGACGGCACGGTCCTCGGCGTCGCCACGCACGTGCTCCGGGTGAGTCGCGCCGACGGGGAGACCGCGATCGAGGGCTGCGTCGCACCGAGCAGCCTGTTCGCGCTCGGCGGCGATCGTTTCCTTGCGGGCGGCAAGAGCGGACGTGTGTCGATCATCGCGATCGAGGGGCGTACGTGCCAGACGATCTCGACGCGCACCGCTTCGATCAGCGACGTGAGCTGGGTCGCCGGGTCACCCGATGGGCGGGAGATCTACACGTTAGACCGACGTGGCAACGTGTACGGCGCGCAGGGCGACCTCCCGCTCGAGCGCCTGGCCACCCTGCCCTTGCACCCGCGCTTCTCCTTCGAGGAGGGCACGGACCGCGCCGCGATCGCCTGGATGAGCCCCGGCGAGATCGTCGTGACGTCGGGCGCGCAGGAGATCGTGTTCTTCTCTCAGGGGGTGATCACCCGTCGCCAGCCGATCGATCCCAGCCGACCGGAGACCACGCTCACCGCGCTCAGGGTGATCGACGGCGACATCTATGTCGGCGACGGCGAAGGCGGGATCACGGTCGTGCCGGGGTCCGGCGATCAGCCGATCGTGCTACCCGACAACCCACTCCCCGAGTCCGTCGGCGCGATCATCCCCGACAGGGACGGATTCATCGCCACCTTCAGCTCGGGCGCGATCCTCCAGTACTATCCGAGCGTGGGCTTTTGCCCGGGCCGCCACGATATCGCCGGCGCGTCGGGCCGCGGCGCGAGCGCATTCCTCGACCTTGCCGGATATGTCGTGCTGCCGGACATGGTCGGCAGCTCGGACGTCGCGACGCAGGTGATCTGGCTCAGTGCCCCGCAGAACTAATAAAAGGTCTTCATTTTCCGGAGCGCGACGATCGCGTCGACCGGCGTCGGCTCGTAGCCCAGGGCATAGTCTGCGCCGGCGACCAGGTTGTGGTTCACGCCCGCGTGCCGGTGGTGGAGATAGTGTGACTGCGCGATGTGCGAGACGTAGCTGCTCTCGAGGAACACGCGCATCAGCGGGCCGGCTTTGCCCAGCGCCTCTTCGCGCCTCATGTGCAGGTAGGGGTGCAGGTTGTTCGACGCCGGAACGAACAGCAGCGACGTGGCGATCGACGAGGCCACGAAGAGCGGCCCGAGGTCGGCGCCAAGCTGGTTGCCGATCACCGCCGTGAAGAGCGCGACGACGGCGGCGGCAGGCGCGGCATACAGCGCGGTTTTCACCGCGTGCGCGAGCTTGCGGCCGTAGTCCGAGTCGAAGATCTGGCTCGCGGTGCCGTCACCGCGCGAGCGCGCGAGGTTGTCGATCGCGGTCTTCTTCTTGTCGCGCTGCTGCTCGCGCTCCTCGGAGGGGAGATCGGCGTCGCGCGGCGCGAACCGGTCGACGTAACTACCGCCGTAGCTGCCGTGGTGGATGGTCCCGTGGGAAAAGGCGCTGGTCTTGATCGACTCCTTGATCGCCTCTCCGATCGGGCCGAAGCGAGATAGGATCTTGTCGAGCTTCTCGATGGAGGCCGGCGTGGCGTGGCCGATCTTCTCGTGGATCACGTGCTCGATCAGCGTCGCGAAGAGATAGCCATGCACCGCGCCCGCGAGCATGTGCACGCCGGTGCCGGTGAAGAGCGAGGCCAGGATGCCGGCGGCGACGATCGGGTCGGTCGCGCTCGGCTGATAGTTCTTCGCCATGTTCACCAGCGCGTTCTTCGACGCGAAGATCGCGTTGTGGATCTTCTGCGCGTCGCTGCTCTCCTTGCGGAGTAACTTCCGCGGCAGCCGCTCGCTCATGATCGTCTCGATCGAATGGGACTTGCCGGTGAGGCGCAGATCCGAATCGACGAGGACCTTCTCCATGCGCGGCAGGTACGCCGAGAGCGCCTCGTTCTTCGCGAACACGCCCTCCTTCACGATGTGCAGCACGGTGAGGTGCTCCATCGCGGTCAGGCGCTCACCGCTCTTGCTGCGCCCCTCGATCTCACCGAACCATTGATTGAACGCGGCCTCGGCCTGGCCGATCTTCTTCGGCGTGAGGATCT
>Ga0105047_10010750_pt1 | contig 14927 bp, 12 predicted proteins | sample MAT04_FD_78384 | JGI IMG/M metagenome (GOLD analysis project Ga0105047, IMG submission 78384) | Freshwater microbial communities from Lake Fryxell liftoff mats and glacier meltwater in Antarctica - MAT-04 (megahit assembly) | ecosystem: Environmental > Aquatic > Freshwater > Ice > Liftoff... | reverse complement strand
ATCTCATATCTCTCATCTCATATCTCTCATCTCATATCTCTCATCTCATATCTCTCATCTCATATCTCTCATCTCATATCTCTCATCTCATATCTCTCATCTCATATCTCTCATCACATATCTCTCATCTCATATCTCTTATCTCTTATCTCATATCTCTTATCTCTTTCCTCCCCTTCAGATCAATAGCCACTATAACTGCTATCCCCATCAGAAACAAACTTCCGATCTTATCGGTTTCCAATAATTCACTGAAAAAATTATTCACGAATAAAGCGGCGATCATACATAAGGCAGACATCACCACAATCTTATTAAAACGAAGATTTTGCCTGTGATATACTTTTTGTCCGTAAAAGAAAATGGTAAGTATGAGCAAGGCATATAGAATGAGCGCAGGATAACCCTGTTCTACCAGCATGAATAGAAAATAGTTGTGGGTGGTAGATCGTTCCATATTCCGGCTTACCCAGGTTTTATAGGCTGCGATGGTATAGCTTTTATAATTCTCATAGAAATTATTCGGGCCCACACCGGTCAGCGGATGATCCACACTCATACGAACGGCTGCGATCCACCGATAATATCGTTCCGCAGAAGAGATATCTGTTCCCTGTATCGTTGCCATGATATGATCTGACAAGGATTCATGCATAATGGTCCTTTCAAACTTAGGACGAAAATTCAGGTATTGATTACTATTAGACAACCATAAAACGGCAGATAGCGCCACAACATAAAACATCAGCATCGCATAATGCATCACCCTGAACCGTATGCAGACCATGGCGATCACAGCAAAGAGCACCGCCGCCCAGGCTGCCCGGGAATAAGAAAAATAGACGCCTGTCAAAAATATACCAAGACCTATCAGAAGAAAAAGCCAGGAGAGACTAAAGCGCTTCTTCAGGAAAATGGCACCAGCAATCAGGGGAACAAAACAGGAGATCATGGATCCATACATCACATGATTCTGAAAGAATGGTTGGATAGGATCATGAACTTCTTCAAAACGAAAGCCTAAGGCACTAAACCTTGCCATGATAATAAGAATGATCAGGAATAATGGAATGAACATCAGGGTGAATGCTCTTGTGATATTGATTTTATCCTGGAAGAAAATGATCGGGAAGAAGAGGAATGGAATGAGAAACCAGATCCGCTTCAGGAGATATTTTGAGGATAAGACGGGATTCAGCGAAAAGACCACCGACACACACATCCATAGAAAAGCAAGAAGAATAAGAATGATAAGAGGATTCGTAAGCCAGGTCTTAAATTGAATTTGTTTATAATTCTGCAAGGCAAAAAAGACAAAGCTTCCAGTAAGAAATAACATCAGGGGCTCATCCGGAAAATCGATCCCGATATGTAGCATCTCCATCAGGTTCATTGAAAATGGAATCGAGAACATCAGGGCATAAAACGGGAGACGAATATCCCTGAAAAACAGGTAAGCAGCGATTAACGTAAAGGGAATAGCGCACAACAATAATTGCTGAAACCAGAAAGCCGCTCCGAATGCAACAAGAAAAAACAAGCCACCTGCGAGGAAGAAGGTCTTCTCATTTCGTGGAAGTGACATTTCCATCTTACTGCTGAAATTTGTGTTTGTTGCTTGCAAAAAGCTCAATAAGGATCGATAATAATAAACCAAAGACCAGTGCTATTATAAATGCTGTAGCCACACCGAGTATCCTGTACGGTCCTGCCTTGGGTCCGTTGGGCGTGGCCCATTGAACCACATGGATCATAGGAAAGCCTTTGTAGGTGGCGGTCTTGAATTCGTTTGAAATGGACATGTATTTCGCGCGACTCATTGCCAGTTTATCTTTAATCTCTTCAATATTCTGCACTTCTTCCAGTCCGGTGGCATAGCCTACCCCACTTCCTTTTGCATTCCCCAACATGAGGTTACTACGGCCCGGACTAACGATATCATAGATGCCGTAACGAACACGCATGTTGATAAGAGAGTCTGTATACATCGCAAGTTGGGTTGAAATTGAGTCCGTGCGGTTATCGATTGCGGCAGCTAATTGTCCGTTCACGCGTTCATAGAGTTTGCGAAGAAGAAAATCAGTTCGGTTCATAGCTTCATTCACCACGAGATACGCCAGTTTATCATCTTCATCCGTAAAACCCACTTCAAGATGTTTATACCCTGAACGTGAAAGAGAAAAATTCTTAGCAAAACGTTTGTATACTTTTTTAGATCCATTGGGATCATTTTTTACATCGATATCATAATGCTTCGCAAAATCGAAGGTATCGATCAGGTAGGAAATCACATCGGCAGAATTTCCTATCACATAGGCTCGATCCACTTCATTCTCTCCACCAAAGAAATCGATCCATTCCTGTTGATTCTCCCTGAATAGATTGATCCGTCCGCTCATCACAGCCGAAGACGGAAAGAAGGAACCATAGGCCTTGTATTCATTTTTCTGTATAAAAAAATAAATGGCCGCAATGAGGGCGGCGGCACAAGCAAGACCAATAATATAGAGTTTCCATTTCAGTGCCGTCCGGACAATATCGAAGAGATTAAAATTCAAGTGGTTGTTTTCCATCTAAAAAAATTAAGGGGCAAATATATTATATTCAGGTAAGCTATAACGCTATTCCCCTGATTTATATTGTTTAAGATAAGCGAGTATGGTTTCTTTATCCCACAACCTGATCGAGTAGACAAGCAAGAGAAATAACAACATGTTGATCAACACAGATGGAAGCAGAGAAACATGGATAAAACGTAATAGGAAATTGACTGCCAAGATGGTGATAAATAAGAAAGCAAATTTTCCCAACCACCCGAAATCAACAGGGAGATCAAACTTACGGATACTGAAATAGATACAACATCCTGCCACCACAGATTGTACGATCAGTGCAGAGATGGCGGTGCCTACAGCATTCAGATGCGGTATAAGTAACAGATTCAATCCGATACTAAGTATACATGCCAGCAGCGAAATCTTTATCAAAAGGCGGATATTTCCATTGGCGGTAAGTAAGGTAGAATAGATATACATCATACAAAAAGGCGGGAAGCAGGCGATTACAAACAAGTAGATATCCGGAAGATCAGGAGCTGCATTCCTATCAAGAAAGAACATCACCTCGCGACGATAAACGAGGCTATGGGCAAGGATACAAAGTGCGACAGAAATCACAATATTAGCACTCGTTTTGACGATCTCATGAATACTTACATTCCGCGCTATGAGCCGGGTAAACATAGGTAATAGGATACCGGCAAACAGGAAACCTATCATGTTAAGGGCATCAAGAATACGATACGCTTCGGCATAATGACTATTGATCACAGGTCCTTTCATCCTTTCAAGCAACAGTGAATCGCATCGCATATAAATTCCCATGAGGAGAATGAGGAATGCGAAAGGAAGACTTTTCAAACAAAATGATCTCATTTCGCTCCATGAGAAATGCTGAAAATCAATTCGTGCATACCTCCTGATAATGACCACAACTGAAACAAGAATAGCCAGAAGGTATGCAAACAGTTGCGTATACAAATACCACTCGATGAGGAAACTATTTTTTGTATCCGGATAAAGCAACAGGAAACCGCATACCACGATCATCACCAGTTTATCCAGCACAGAAAGGACACTGTCTATTTTGAAATCATGATTAGCCGAAACATTACTTCGTAAAAACTGTAAGAAGGAATTCAGGAACTGAATGCCACCAAGCAGGAGAAGTATATAGAGAGCCTTACCTGAATAATCAAAAAGAAATGCCACCAGGAAAATGATACAGAAATAGATCAGTGAGAAGAAGGCCTTGGCCGCGATCATATTCGGGAGCGAAAGATGGATCTGGCTGTTATCGTTTGAAAGATTCCTGTTATTAAAATTCGTAATGCCAAAATCGAGCAGGATATTAAAGATGACGGTAAGACTTAACAAGGCACTGTACAAACCGTATTCCTGATGACCTACTGTTAATTGAACATTGCGATCTATAAGAAAAATCCAGACAGGCTTGACCAACAGATTGAGCAATACCATCACGATCACGTTCGACAAAAAATAACGCTTCAGCATAGAGGCTGTAAATATAGAAAAAAGTTGCGGGTTAGGGGTTAGCGGGTTAAGGAGTTCGGAGTAAGTTGTAAGTTGTAAGTGGTAAGTGGTAAGTGGTAAGCCGTAAGTGGTAAGCCGTAAGTGGTAAGCCGTAAGTGGTAAGCCGTAAGTGGTAAGCTGTAAGTGGTAAGCCGTAAGGTGTAAGTGGTAAGCCGTAAGCCGTAAGGTGTAAGTGGTAAGGAGTAAGCCATAAGGGGTAAGCCGTAAGCCCTAAGGTGTAAGTTGTAGGTTGTAAGTGATCTCTCGTTTCCCCTGAAATTCCCCATTAGCATATTAGCACATTAGCCTATTATCACATTTCCCTCATTGTTCCATTATCCCTGCATTTCATTCTCACATCAGCACATTAGCCTATTCTCACATTATTCCAATTCCCCTGCATTTAATTGTCATGCTTCGACAGGCTCAGCAGGACAAACTAAATTGTTCCATTATCCCTGCATTTCATTCTCACATCAGCACATTAGCCTATTCTCACATTATTCCAATTCCCCTTCATTTCATTGTCTCATTGTCTCATTGCCTCATTGTCGAATTATCAAATTGTCCATTGCCTCATTGTCAATTTGAATTGTATATTTGTCGCCATTATCTAAACAGTCCCTCATGCCGAAAATTTCTCATCGTGGTGAACAAATGCCACCCTCCCCTATTCGAAAACTCGTGCCCTTTGCCGAAGAAGCAAAAAAACGAGGAACCAAAGTGTATCATTTAAATATCGGACAACCGGATATTATCACCCCGAAAGCAGTAATGGATGCCGTCCGACATACTGATATGAAGATATTGGAATACAGTCATAGTGCAGGTTTTGAAAGCTATCGTAAAAAACTGACAGAATATTATAAACGTTTTGATATTGATCTTACACCCAACGAGATTATCGTGACTACCGGTGGCAGTGAGGCAATACAATTTGCCATGATGGCTTGTCTTGATCCTGGCGACGAAATCATTATTCCAGAACCTTTTTATGCCAACTATAATGGCTTCGCGGTTGCTTCGCAAACCACTGTTGTTCCTATTTCCTCCGGCATTGAAGATGGATTTAAATTGCCTCCGATCGAAGATTTTGAAAAGAATATCACATCAAAAACAAAAGCGATCATGATCTGTAACCCCAATAACCCGACAGGTTATTTGTATTCGCAGGAGGAGATGAATGTGTTGAAGGATCTTTGCCTGAAACATGATCTCTTTCTTTTCTCGGATGAAGCTTACAGGGAATTTTGCTATGACGGTCATACACATATCTCCGCCATGAACCTTGAAGGTCTTGAGCAGAACGTAATTTTACTCGATACAATTTCTAAACGTTACAGTGCCTGCGGAGGACGGATCGGTGCCTTTATCACTAAGAACAAAACCGTATATGATGCGGCGATGAAGTTTGCGCAAGCCAGATTGAGTCCGCCAAGTTTTGCCCAGATCGCCGGAGAGGCTGCGGTAGATTTGCCAGCAGATTATTTCGAAGAGGTAAAAGCCGAATATAAAAAACGTCGCGATGTGTTGGTTAGCAGGTTAAATGCCATACCAGGTGTGATGTGCCCGAATCCGGGTGGCGCGTTTTATGCCATGGCAAAACTACCTGTAAAAAGTGCAGAGGAATTTTGCAAATGGTTATTACAGGAATTCTCCTACAATGGCCAAACTATCATGATGGCGCCCGCTTCCGGGTTTTATGCGACTAAAGGTTTGGGCGTTGATGAGGTTCGTTTTGCGTATGTGCTCAATACGGATGATATCAACAACGCCATGGATTGTCTTGAAAAAGCATTAGAACAATACACTAAAAAATAAACATGGGACAATCCTATATAACGTATATCATTATCGGTATAACGGTCTTGACCTCCTATGCGGCCTTTCAAAATGAGGTGCTGTTGAATCGCATGATGTTCTATCCTGCAGAGATGAAAGAGAAAAAGGAATGGTGGCGATTTATTACACATGGTTTTATACACGGCGATTTTCAGCATCTCATCTTTAACATGTTGACCTTATTCTTTTTCGGACCATATGTCGAATCTGCGTTCACTACCATTTTCGGGAATATCTTCATCTATCCTATCTATTATACCGCGGCACTTATCTTTTCTAGTCTACCTTCTTATTTCAAACATAAGGACAATTATTATTACCGGGCTTTGGGTGCGAGTGGAGCGATCGCTGCGGTTTTGTTCACGACCATTATATTTGATCCCTGGCAAACCATCAATCTTAATTTCTTTATTCCTATTCCTGGTATCTTGTTTGCCATTGCATATGTCGCCTATTCATCCTATATGGGTAAAAAAGGAAACGATAATATTGGTCATGAGGCACATCTCTGGGGAGCAGTATTTGGCCTTGTTTGCCCGATTGTATTAAAACCTCAGATTCTTCCATTCTTTATTGAACAATTATCGCATCCGAGATTTTTGTCGTAGCGATTGGAGATTGTATCGAAGCTAAAGCGTTTCCTACCTTTCATTACTCTACAAACACCGCATTGTCCTGATTTTGATGGCTAAACTAAAATCCCGGTAATGTTATTTTGGGCGGAAGATACGCTTTACGTTTCATTCCGATACTTCGGGACACTCCCGATCAGAGTCTCGTCCTTCAAGACGAGAGGATGCGGGCTTTTCACTGTCCCGTAGCTTCGGGATTACCGCATTGCCCGTAATAAATAAAATTATACATCCCTTTACAAATTTAGTATAGCCATTTTATTTTATATTTGAATCATGAAAAAAAATCTGTACGCTTCTATCTTTTTAGCAATCTCTATCTTTCTCTTCTCCTGTGAAGGCAATGACGTGAAGGAAACAAGTTCAAAAATTCGTTTTATCAATGCGTCTTCTGTGGCCGGAGATATCAATGTCTTCATCGATTATAAAAAGGTATTTGCGACCGATATTCAATATTTGAACTATAGTCTTTTCAGTAAGCATATCGCCACAACACATGTTATTCAAGTCAAAACGGCGGGAGGTAGCACATTGTTGGATACCTCTATGAATTTTATACTAGGAAAAACCTATACAGGCATACTGTATGATTCAATGAATACCATTAAATCCATGATTTACGAAGAAGACTTTACCACACCAAAAGGTTCATATTGCAAACTGCGTTTCCTTCATTTATCAAATAATTCACCTGCAACAGATATCAGTGTTGGCGCAGATACTTCGGTTCTATTTCGGGACTATGTCAATGGTCAATCAAGTGAATACCTGATCTACGGAATCGATCCGGTTTATTTCAATGCAAATTATGCCGGCACCTCAATCCCTTATTATTCGCAATTTTCCAATGTAAACTTAAAGGCCGGTAATTTCTATACCATATTCTTAAAAGGAAATACGGGCTCTGTCAATATTGACAGTATCGGTATTGCAGTGATCGAGAATAATGGGAATTATTGAGGGGGGAAACGAGACTCAACACAATAAAATCAGGACTAATCCGTTTGACAATAAACAAAAAAATGAAAGCATATTCGTTATTATTGACAATATTGATTCTTACGAAAAGCGGTTGGACACAAAACTCTAATCTTAACTTTAAGTATGCTCTAAAAGTTTACAATTTGACATCTTTTGAAGAACATAATAAATCAATAAGTCCAAATGACACCTCATCCTATCGTTCTCAATATGCATCGACATCATTGCAAATACTTCATCCTACAATAGCTTTTCAATTAAGAACGAGTAATAATAATTTTCAAGAAATTGAATTAACAACTTTAAGGTTGGAACGAAATGTATCTAAAACCGAAATTTTAAATGATACAACTAACTACGCTCGAACCTTAAATGGTAGCAAATTAACGACTACAACTATTTCTATTCGATATGAATATATCTTAAATTTCAATAAATCAAAAGATGCTAAACTTGTACCTTCCTTAGGTTTTGGAATTAACCCTTATTATAGACATAATAACTATTCCCCCCTTATATCAAGTTCATTTCCAGCATCGGAAAAACATTTTGGAATTAGAGGGTTTTTAAGCCCTCGACTAACATATTATCTTACTTCAAAACTTTTTATTGATATAAATATTCCCATTTGTTTTTTTGACGCTAATTTTCATATAGAAAATGAAAAGAATCCTACAATATCAATACCAGAACAAAAAAATAGTTCCTTCAATTATACTCAATTTCCAAAAATATTTAGTGGACGAATAGGTGTTGGTTTAAAATTATGACAAGAAAGCCAACAGCTAACAAACGTCATAACATCAATAGCGCCAATTGTTTTACCTCCTGTTTTTCTTCACATTTTACCTTATCTTAACCTGAAAATTTTCCTTTAACTCCGCTGCACCTGCCGCAAGGAACCATTCAAACAAAATCTAACCTACCTCATCCGTTTCATAATAATCCAAATCTTTCCCATACGTTTCCTTTAGTTTGCTTGCAGCTATAAACGCAGCTACACAACAAATCACCCCAACGATCAATGCGCTGTGCAGTTTATGAATACCGGTGTATTGGAATAAGCCGTACAATAAAGAAATAGGTACCAGCGACCCGCGGATAAAATTAGGAACGGATGTCGTGACTGTTGCCCTGAGGTTGGTACCGAATTGCTCAGAAGCCGATGTGATTAAAACAACCCAGTAACCACCGGCAATTCCCATGACGGTAAACAAGAGATAAAATTGCTGAACAGGTACCCCTTTCATAAAGAAGTAAGCAATCACCATCAACAAAGTTCCAAATACATAAAATTGTAAAACCCTGACTCTGCTTTTCATCAGTTGGCTCAATACACCCGAAGTCAGATCGCCAAAGGTGACACCCGCATAACAATACATGATTGAGTAGGCAGGTTTGATATCGCCAACAACCCCAAGTTCCTTACCCAGTTCCGGGCTCAATGTGATCAGGATACCGATACAATACCAGATCGGTAATCCCACTACTATACACTTGACATATTTACTCAATCGTTCGCGGTTCGTAAATAACATTCTCAGGCTGCCCATTTCATGCATCGATTCTTTCGCCTGCGTATACATACCGGATTCGAACACCCCGAAACGTAATAAGAGAAGGAACAAACCTAATATACCTCCAACAATATAACTGGTTGTCCAATCAAAATTTAGACCGACCCACCCAGCCAGCAAGGCACCGGAAACTCCAACGGTCGCTATGATAGTGGTTCCCCACCCTCTTTTTTCTTTATGTAAAATTTCTGACACCAATGTGATACCTGCTCCTAATTCTCCGGCCAATCCTACTCCTGCAATAAACCGTAGAATGCCATAAGTCGTCACATCGGTCACAAAAGCGTTTAAAATATTTGCTAACGAATACATAATGATGGAACCGAACAAGACAGATAAGCGTCCTTTTTTATCGCCGATAATTCCCCAGATCAATCCGCCGAACAACATACCGATCATCTGTATATTGAGCAACCATAAACCATTTCTCTCAATATTGGCCTCCTCCACACCGATGGCCAACAGACTTTTTTTACGAACAATACTAAAGAGGACAAGATCATATATATCGACAAAATAACCTAATGCAGCCACCAACACGGGCATACTCAGAACTCTTGAAGATTTATTCATGCGCTAAAAGTAGGGAACGCAAGGGATAAAAAGAAATGCCCGGTAAAAGATTCAAATTATGGGCAGTCAATTTCCACTAAATGTAGCTTATCCGAAAAGGTCAATGAACCCGTGCTCTTAAAAAACAGGGTGTCATGTTGCATATAGCTTTCTCCGTAACCTTCAATAAGTATTGAGCCATTCGTTTTAAAAGCAACCTGTCTCACAGATCGCATTCCTTCAGACTTAAAGGTATAATTAGCGATTAGCAATTTCTTGTTGATCTCTCCCGTAATGATTCCGGTGTTCTTGTCTTTCTATTTTAAAAAATAATCCAATGTTCCTGCAACAAGATTGTTTTCGACGGTTACTTTCATTGAGATTGTATCGTTTTCGGTTTGATACCTGTAGCAATGTCTGCCCGACAAATTCTTTATCCCGATCCCGGTATTTTTTGCTGATTGTTCCTCCGGCGAGGTGCATAATGCAAAAATGATAAAGCCCATTAAAAGAGAAAAAATGTTCTTTAAATTCCTCGGTGTTGTCATCAGTGTACAATTTAGTAGAAGGTCAGATCTGGAAATACGGAATTGCCTTGCGTCGTAACTCATTTTTATAAGATAGAAAATTCTTTATACACATAGTGATCTACTTTCAGTCACAAAAAAAATCGCCTGTATAATACAGGCGATCTTTACTATCTGATAGAAAATGGTTTATTTTCTTTTACCTGAAGCAGGCTTAACTGTAGCAGCAAATGGTGCTGGTTTTGCAGATTCAGGTTTAGGTGCTACTGGCGTGTGGTGAACAACATGTGGCGTTTCTTTCACTTGAGCAGCCGCTTGTGTTTGTTCGTTCAATTTAGTTTCCAACGTACGAACCAATTTCTTAAGATCGTACATGGCTTGATATACTTCATCCATTTCGCTGCGGGTAGCAACCGGTACATTTACCAATGCTTTTTCCATTTGAGTTTCAACAGATTTTTTGATGCTCATTTTCATAGAACTTACTTCTGCCATCAATTTGCTATACTCATCTGTTTCAAAAAGATCAACATACATTTTGTCAGATGTGTTCAGGTATTCCTGGTACAATTTCATCATACTGTTTACTTCTTCACCATTCTCGATTTTGTGCATTGTAGTAGCAGCAATTTTTTCCATTACTTTCATACCTGTTTCATATACCATTTGTTGCAATTCTGCATTCTTGATATTGTAAATGGTTGTGTTGTTCATGATGCTAACCCACTCTTGCATAGACTTCGTGTCGTTTGAAGGTGTCATTAACTTTGCGAATGGAGATACTGCATTCATCATTTGTCCGTATGCAGAATTATAATTGTTCAATAAATTCGTGTACGGGTTACCAGCCATTTGAGGCATGAATGAACTCATACTTTCTTTCCAAGAGTTCATCATTTCTTTCGACTGTGATGTTGAATTCTTCATTGCTTCACCATACATATCCTTCATTTTAGAGATGTAATCTTGGGAAGACTGAGGCATGAATGAAAAATATTTATCCATGAATTCTTTGTACTGACCCATGTTTAAATTTTTGCTGAACATATCCATGTTAAATGTTTTGTCCTGCATTGATTTCATCATAGGCATCCACATTTCGTAGAATTTAGAGAAGCCTTCGCTTGTATTAAACATTCCTTTATAGGTATCAGCTAATGTACCGTTTTGGAAATTCTTTGTTAAGTCTGTATAGTTGGTATTCATGATTGTCTGAAATTGATTCCAGAATGCTTTCACCTGCTCCATGCCATTATCCATTTGAGATTGCATAGATGAAGGATTCATCATATTCATCATGTTGCTCATATTACCCATATTCATCATTTTGCTCATATCGAATTGAGAACCGGCATTATTCATCATTGACTGCCAGTTGCTCATTGGATTTTGCATGTTGTTAGTGTTCCATGAGTTCTTAAGGAGATTCGTATTCATTTCCTGAAGTTGATTAGCCCATTGAACTTGTTGGTTCTTCCAGTTTGTAAAATACTCAGTTGCTTTTTCTGCACCTGTTTTAGCTTGCGCCTGTGCATTACTTGTCTGAGCATTCACTTGGTCCATAGACTCTTTGGTTGCATCAACGGTTTTCTTGAAGAATTCACTTCCTTTTTCGATAGAATCGTTTACGATTGCATTACCGTTGCTAAATTTCTTTGTGTTTTCGACCATGGTATCAAACGCTTGTTGTTGTGCGTCTACCAATGTTTCAAAAAAATTGCCTGTAGAATTTGTTTTGTTTGCCATTTTGATTTTATTTGCGGAGGATTTAAAAATTTCTTTTTTTATTTTCAAAAATCATAACTATTTGTACCTGATTTCCGGGTGCAAAGGTAAAATTAATTCCCGATTCTGCTAGAGTTGGGATGTTATTAAATTGTAATAATATATATGTTAAAAATAGGCGATCAATTCGAACACGAATATAGTTATACCCAGGATGAGGTCAATATGTATGCCCAGGTAAGCGGTGATACAAACCCATTACACACCAATGAAGAAGCCGGGAAGAACAGCATCTTCGGTCGTTGTATTATCCATGGTTTCTTAGGAGCCAGCGTATTTACTAAAATATTTGGCGCGTTGTGGTATGCAGAGGGTCATATCTATATGAAGCAAAGTATGATGTGGATGAAACCCATGTTCGTTGATACAACATACAAAGCAGTAGTAACTGTAAAGGAGATATTCCCCGAAAAAAACCGGGTGTTATACGATTGCGCTGTGTTTGAAGTATCAAGCGGCGACCAGACTATTAGCGGGGACGCCATGCTGATGAATAAGAAGCAATACATCTGGAGTTAGTATAGCTCCATTTCATTTTTTTGTTGAGTAATTAGCAGCTTGCCTTTCTGAGGGGACGTGTTTATAGTATTGAAAAAAAATTGACGCATTTAGATAAAGGTCAATAATATTTTATTAATTTGCCTTCAAATAAAATAAGCGACACTATGAAAACTTTAATTGCATTTATCATTTTTCTATTCAACGCAATAATCTGCGTCTCTCAAGGTATCAATTTCGAAAAAGGAAACTGGGAGGAAACAATCGCAAAAGCTAAACAGGAAAAAAAACTTATCTACCTTGATATCTTTACCTCATGGTGTGGCCCTTGCAAGATGATGGCTAAAAAGTATTTCCCCGATGAAAAAGTGGCTGAAGTGTATAACAGGGATTTTGTCAATATGTCTATCGATGCCGAAAAAGGCGAAGGCATTACCCTGGCGGCAAAATATCATGTGAGCGGTTATCCAACCAACCTGTTTATTGATCCTCAGAATGCAGAAATCATTTATAAAACAACAGGTATGCCTGCTGATAAGGAAGGATTTATTAATAATGGTGTCGTGGCCATCAGTGAGCGGAACGATCCTATGAAATTGCCGGAGTATCAGAAGATCTTTGTGAAGAATTCATACGATGAAAAGTTTCTCCGAAAGTATATCGACAAAGCAAAACGACTAGACTTGAGTACGGATCTTTTGCTGGATGCATTTATCACAAAATACAGCAAAGGTTATGTGGTCGATAGCAATGTCCTTTATTTAAAAGGGATAGTCAACTCAATTAATAATAAAGGCTTCGATTATATTATCCAACATGCAGATCTATCGGAAGATAAGAATGCCAATAAGGATTTTGCAGAAAGTATGATGTTCAGAGCGATTCATTATGCTTCACTCACTAAGAAAACACCCTACTTTCAGCAAGCGGTTAAAAAATATGAAAAACTGTTCCCGAATGAAGTAGAAAAATCTCTTTTTTATCAGAAGGATTACTATTCAAAGGTGGAAGACAATACGAACCTTTGGCCGGTTTATGAGAAATACGCCGATCTTCTTAATGGAAAATCATCCTCATTGTTTGAAACAGAAGATAAGGAATTATTAGAAGAGGCCAAAGAAGGTCTTGTATGGCAGATGGACGAAATGAAAATTCCAGTTGAGAAACGTCAGGAAGCCATAGACAAAACCATCAATGCAAACCCTATCTTAAAATATCAATCATCTAATCAAGCGGGTACTGATTTAAACCAGATTGCATGGGAAGTATTCGAGAAGAAACGTACAAATAAGGCTTTACTCTCCAAGGCACTTGTATGGTCAGAAAAAGCGATGGAACTTTCGAAAAAAAATTCGATTAACGAGCAACTGGTTATAAAGGATACCTATGCAACACTTTTATATGCCAATGGCAAAAAAGAAAAAGCGATCGAACTTGAAAAGGAGATTGTCCGTATGGCAAAGGAAGAAAAGTCTGAAGATATAGCGAGTTTTGAGGAAACATTACAAAAAATGCAAGACGGAACATACTAAACCTACCCCCTAAAACAAACGCAATTGCCCGGGTTTGATTCTGACAAAATCATTCAGGTTAAATTCAAATTGCTCTTCATTCAAATGATACTTAGTAGTGTATAATTTAAAGGATTTTTGAATAATTTCAGCAATATTTCCTTCTCCCTTCATTCGTGTGCCATATCTACTGTCATTTACAGTTCCACCATGACAATCACTGATCATATTGATGACTTTCTGAGCCCTGTCAGGAAAGGTCAATGATATCCAGTCTTTAAAAATACCACCGATCGCACCATTGAGCCTCACAATGGTATAGCCTGCACTTTTTGCTCCTGCCAACGATGCCCTTCTCAATACTTCATGCATATGAATATCATTTAGTCCGGGAATGATAGGTGCATTCATAACACCTGTATAAATCCCGGCTTTGGAAAGTGTTTCGAGTACTTTAAACCTGTCTGCATAGGTTGAAGTTCTTGGTTCGAGTTTTCGTCGCAGATCTTCATCTACTGAAGTGATGGATGTAAAAACGGAAACCAGTTTATGTTTATTCAATTCCTGAAGAATATCGAGATCGCGGAGTATCAATGCATTTTTGGTGATGATGCCAACCGGATTCTTATATTCAAGACAAACCTCTAATATTTTCCTCGTGATCTCCATCTTCCGTTCGATGGGTTGATAGCAATCAGTATTTCCTGAAAGTGAAATAGGAACTGGCTGCCATTTTTTGCTGCTGAAAAGTTCCCGTAATAATTCAGGTGCTTTCTTCTTGATCACGATCTTACTTTCAAAATCGGTGCCCGCACTAAAGCCCCAATACTCGTGTGAATTTCTTGCATAACAATAAATACAACCATGTTCACATCCCTGGTAAGGATTTAAAGACCATGACATGCCAAGGTCAGGGCTTGTTACTTTATTT
>Ga0105047_10010748_pt1 | contig 14930 bp, 9 predicted proteins | sample MAT04_FD_78384 | JGI IMG/M metagenome (GOLD analysis project Ga0105047, IMG submission 78384) | Freshwater microbial communities from Lake Fryxell liftoff mats and glacier meltwater in Antarctica - MAT-04 (megahit assembly) | ecosystem: Environmental > Aquatic > Freshwater > Ice > Liftoff... | reverse complement strand
CCAGTGAAAATGAGCATGAGATTTTTCAGCCAAAGATTTTGTCCTCTGAGTCTAACTTAACACAAAAATGTTAAGTTAGACTCAGAGGACAAAAAAAAGGCGGGTTTTTAGGTCTCGAATGACCCGAAAAACTCACTGGTTAATCCCCCTAGAGCTACGACTTTTAAGCCTCAAGAGGAAAGAGAAGGAGGTCTAATTTAAGCAAGTCTTAGAGATCCAAATGGAATTTTATTCGAAATCCTCTGCTATGACCGAATTTTGCATTTTGAAACTTTAAAATTTTTATTGATTATAAATTAAAAATGGACTTAGAATTTCTGGATTCTTTGATTTCAGATACTACAGAAAAAATTGATGATGAATGGTTACTTTGCCGGTTTTGTATAGATGCGTGGCAACCAAAATCTAAAGAGGGAAATTTTAAGTTTAATCGACTATATCTGCCCTAAATGCAATAGAAAGCTTTACAATCCATTATTTGATCCCTCATAAATCTTACCGAGTAGTTTAAACTTGCGATGCCAATAGCCATACCTTCCTCAGCGAGGTTGTTGAGTATAATGAGAACGCCCGGCTTTTGTAATAACTCCGCCACCTAAACATACACGATCTTGATAAAAGACGATCGATTGGCCAGGTGTTACCGCTCGCTGGGGATCGGGAAAAGAAACCTTGATTAAGCCGGTTTCGATGGATCGGATTTCGCAAGGACATTCAGTTTGACGGTAACGCACTTTAGATTGGCATTTAAAAGGAAAATGAAGAGGAGGTTCATTCACCCAAGTCAAGTCCGATGCCTCTAATTCGTTACAATAGAGGGCCGGATGGTCTGTCCCTTGAGCCACATACACAACTCTTCGCTCGATATCCTTACCGACGACAAACCAAGCTTCTCCTGCGCCTCCGATTCCCATGCCTTTTCGCTGACCCAATGTATAAAAGGCCGCTCCCATGTGATTCCCTACAACTTTACCTTCTAATGTTTCAAAAGTTCCAGGCTGTGCTCCGATATATTGGCTCAGAAAAGTCCGAAAATGTCTTTCTCCGATAAAACAAATCCCCGTGCTATCTTTTTTTTCGGAAGTGGCTAGATTGAATTGACGCGCCAGTTCCCTGACTTCTTTTTTTTCAAGATGTCCGATCGGGAATAAAACTTGCTCTAGAATTTCATGCTTTAACGTGTAAAGAAAATATGATTGATCTTTGAGCGGATCTTTTCCTTTAATTAAACAAGACTTTCCCGCTATTCGATCAATTTGAGCATAGTGACCTGTTGCTAAAAAATTAGCCCCTAGTTCTTTTGCTTTGTTTAAAAAAACTTTGAACTTGATCTCTCGATTGCACAAAATGTCCGGATTGGGAGTGAGTCCTCGTTCAAAATCGGCTATAAACTGTTTAAAGACATGCTCGTGATAATCTTTTGTGAAATTTGTCGTATAATAAGGAATATCGATCTGATCACAAACATGCTTAACATCGTTAAAATCTCTGGCACTTGTACAAACTCCTTCGTCATTCGTTTCTTCCCAATTTTTCATAAAAAGACCGATGACGTGATGGCCTTGCTGTTTAAGTAATAATGCTGTCAGGGAAGAGTCGACTCCTCCCGACATCCCAACCACGATTGTTTTGGGAGTGCTGATTAGTTTGTTCATTTATTTTCCTTTATCGACTCGTGCTGTCAAGCTTGAAAATGAGGGTAATTTTGTCTAGCCTTCTAAGAGGGTGTTTAAAAAATCGGAATTACCTAGATTTGAGTGCTTTTTGTAGCGGTTGCGATGCCGATCCTTGAGCCATATTAAACAAATATAGCTCAAGGATCGGCATCGCAACCGCTGCAAAAATCATCTCAAATATAGGCATTCGGATTTTTTAAACACCCTCTAAAGTTTTAAATTGATTTATTAATAACTCTTTTTTATATCGAACATCGTCTATGAGGCTTTTTAAATAAGTCTTAGCGACTTGAGCGGAATCAGGGCTTAAAGAGGCTGTTTTTTCGAACCACTTAGCAAATTCCGGAATAAACGCTGAAAGTTTTCGATACTTTTCTTCTTGAGTCATCTGCACGAAATTCAACATAATGAGTGCTAAATTTAATGGGGTTTGATCCAATTTTTTAATGGTAAACCAATTCTGAATAAAGGAAAAGTGGAGCATGCAAACCCTGTCAGATAATTCGAATAATTTGAAAGTAATAATAGAGTATAAAAAAGAAATGATATACACAACTTTTATCTCGGCTTCTTCAGTCCGGTAATCGTGAGAAAAATTTAAAAGTGAAGAGTGGAAATTTAAACAAGTTTCCCTGTAAAGATCATTTTGAGGATCATGTCCAAATACAGCTTTTACTCTAAAATTTAACACGAAATAGGTGCAATCCCAATAACTCTCGCTCATGGGGCTATGGAATAAAGTCTTAGAATAATATTGAAAACTCTCTATCTCTTGTTTTGAATGGGGTCTTTCGAAGTGATACTTTATTAAATTAACTTCATTTTTCTTAGGTTCAGTGAGGTCGGAGTTATTTAGAAATTCCAAAGCAGGTTGGATGGATTGACGAACCATTTCTTGATCCCAATGCGAAGTGGTCATGAGTATATCAAAAAAACAATCTGTAAGGAATAGATATTTTCCCGACTCTAAGTGCGGATTTGCCAAGGTTTCCACGCGTGTTAATTTGAGAATGAACTTTTCCAGCAATTCATTTTGTTTTAACTGAATCGCAGAGTCGGAATTGCAAGACAATAAAATCTTTTCTGTAAAAATTCTCCTGGCCATATGGGGAGGTATATCTATGGAGATGACCTCATTCGAGAGTTTGCTTGAGAGTTCAGATGAGAGATCGCTAAGGTTTGCAAGATACCAAGATTCGATCTCGGTAACAGGGTCTAATAACTTCTCCAATTTCAATAGATAACTCGCTTTCTTATTTTCGAAAAATTTTCTATCTAAAAGATGATCGATTATTTCAAAACAGAGTTTGAGATAGTGGGCAATCTTATGAAATTCAATCGATGTCAGTTTTAAACCCTCAATGTAATTCAAAGTTGTATCTAAGAGGCACTCAAGCATCAGATCAAAATGATTTTGAAGAAGTTTATTTTTTTTTGAAGAGAAAGGTGAATCCTGAACAGGAATCTCTCTAAAATAGGTGCGGTAAATGTAGGATAAAATCGAATGCCCTTGGGAAAAAACATTGTGTTTAGAGCAATCTTCTAAGATGGTTTTAAAAATATTGAGACATGAATTATATTTGTTAATAATAGTGAAGTTCGCATTAAAAAAATAAATTAACAATGCTCCTTTTAATCCAACAGGTGTTTTATAGTTCAATAATTTTTTAATTATTTCATTATAAATTTTCTCCTTTTTTAAAGGGGACAAACCGGCGGATTCAACATAGCTCGTTTTAACCAAATGCCACCATTGTTTCTCATTTGTAGCGATTAAATTCAATTGAGTAAAAAGCCATTCATCGGAGTGATAGGACTTAAGAGCTTTAATTGACCACAAAGTTTTGAAAAGAAGCTTAAATTTTTCTTGTACAAATTGAGTGGAATAAGCGCTGTTTATTTCCCATTCTATTCCCTTTTCGAACATTTTTTTTGCTTCCTTAAAGCTCTTCGTATTATTTTCACTGTTTAGTAAAATGTTGGAAATTTGGTGAAAAATTGCTTTTTTTAAAACAGATTCATTATCTAGGGAGGTTTTTAGATGGAAAATAGTTTTAAGAAGATTTTCAAAATATTCTTCCGAAAAATTATCGAAATGAATAGGTAGAGTTTGAGAAAATCCTTGTGCAATGAGTCGCAATAAAAAATCCTTTTGTTCGGAAGTTAAACATTCAAGACGGCTTAAATTTATGGTTTGATTCAATAGAAAAATAGGAGGGAGGGCAAGCGCTTGTCCCGTATCTTTTTTCAAATCGATCACAGACGAGTAGCTTTCGTAGAAATCAAAAAATCTTTTGTAGATCTCATCTAGCAAGTTCAAAAAGTTAGATCCGACTGAAGGGGAGGGCGAAAAGAAACTATTTGCAAAAGCCGATTGATCATTCGAAATTTCTTTAAATAAAAAAAAGTATTCATGGGAATTCTTCTTATGGATGATGCCAAGCTTGATACTCAACTTTAAACAGAATTCGAGCGCTGCGATGCAATCGATAGGGCCATGGATTCCTAATCCTTGTTGAATTAATTCAAAGTTATTTGGATTCAAATATTGTTTTAATAAATTCAATAAATTAGTTTTAAACTCTAAAAGAGTGAATGGACCTTCGAATCCGGAGAAATCCCCTGAAATCGATGCCTTTCCAATTAAAATGAGACATTCCTTTGGATTGAAAATCAAATAATCGCTACCTAATGAAGAAAATACGAGAAAATAAAGCCCCGAAGAAATTTCTGAAAGAGCGTAAAGTCTTGTCAATAACATCTCTTCATTGAATTTCCCATTCGACTTTCTTTTTGATAAGGTAGAGGAATTTTGATGGCGTAGGCTTGAAGCCGCTCCTCTGATTAAAATCGATTCGGCATGTTTCTTCATCTTGGATTGTTCTTCTAAACTAAAAACGGACGGGAGAGAGTTCAGGTAATCCCAAATTTTGGGATGAAGAGTCGTCTCTAAATACCTGAACATGCTTATCCAGCAATCAACTAAATCGTCTGAAGGCGCATTAATACCCTCAAGATCATGTATGACACACTCGATCGCAATGGTGTCTTTCGAATTGTGAATCGCTTTAAAAATAGATAAACGAAACTCAAGATCATCTTTAAAATACCGTTCCGATAATTCTAGGCAAAAAGACAAATCGGCTTTATCTAAATGAATCTCCGATTTGATTTCATCGCGGATTATTTTCTTTCCCTGATCTCCCAAAAGTTTTTTGTTTAAAAATAAATATTTCTTTAAGAAGGGGGAAAGAAGACCATTCGTCACGTACAGAAAATCATCATCGTGACAATCAACCATTAAATCTTTCGATTCACCCGATTGAATATAAATGTTGATCAAAAGAGAAATCCAATCGGGCAAGTTTGACACCGGATGTTGTTGTGCCTCTTTGAAAAATCGGTTAAGAACAATTGCAATTTCGCAGAGATGCTCTTTTTCACCAGTAAAAAAGCCTTGCCAAGATTTTTGATTTTGGGTTGCTAATAGATCTAATAGTGAGAGAATGGAAAATTCGGCGATTTTAGAGACTTCAAAGCAGATTTGCCAGGTATTTTTAACAAGTCGGTCGGAAGCTAAACGATAAAAGTTATATAAACGAATGTATGTTTGAGCAATTGTCCATTCTTGTGTGTTTTTAAAGATTTCGATAGGAGTTTCGTTTCTCGATGTTAGGTAATTCTGAATACGTAGAGGAAGAAGATCCGGAAATTTTTTATCCAGTGGGAGGGCTAAGGTTCGCAATAAGGAAATTTCACTCAAAGGCGTCGAGGGGTTTAATAAGAAGCTAAAAAGTAGATAAAAGTGCTCACGGTCGGAAATGAAAGGGGAGTGATTGAGATAAGAGTGTAATTTCTGATTCCAATCTTTGATTTGAACTAATAAATCTTGATGTTTAACAAACAATTCATCGATTGAGAGGACATCCGAATAAGAAATTGTTCTCTGATCGGATTTTAAAAGAAGTTCCAAGTACTCTTTTACAATAGCTGCTGTTTCCTTTGATTTTCCAGGAGGCGCGATTTGAATTAATTTTTTTAATCTACTTAATGGATGAATCTCTTGAGAGGGAAAAATATTCAAGATCACTTGCTTCAAGCAATCCATTAAAAATTGATGGAAAACATCAGGAAGAGAAGAAGAGATTTCTTTTTCACTGATGAGTAGATCAAGCAAAAAACAACAACGAGGATCTTTTTGAATGAGGAAAAATTGACCGATCTTCAGACAAGTTTTTTGGAAATCTTCACGATATTTTTTGTCCGAACTGCCCGCTTGGAGTCGTCGCGAAAAAATAAATTTCAGTTTCTCTTCATCCAAATCGCGAGGAGAAATCAGCTCATTTGAAATCGCTTTTAAAAGCAGCTCATCGACCGGATCGCTTTTTTCCATATTTTGAATAAAAAAGATCAAAATTTGAGAGAATTTTATTTTTACAGAATTTTGCCAAGATTTTCTTTGAACAACGACGTCGTATAAAATGGGAATTAATCTTTTAAAACCTATTTTAAGTGGTTTTTTTTGATAGGCGCTCTCAATAATACTCAAACATTTAACATATTCAGTCCTTGTAAGATTAGGCTTGCGTTGGGCATGCATATCGCAAAAATGATGAAGAGCCAGGTTGGGATCGGCAGCCGCAAGCGCTTGGAATAAGAGCAAATCCATATTTTCAGGCGTTTGCTCGCGGTTTTCCTTCCAGATGTGGAATGCTAAATCGATTAAATGGACATCTTTGGTTCTAGCCAGAAGCTTAATCCAATCTTCTAACAAAGCCGGATTTAATATCTGCACATCTAGCTGATAGCGGTCGGCGATTCTTTTGAAAAGACCTTCTAAAGCTTCTTGATGATGAGAAGGGCCATTGAGTATCTTCGGTAACTGAAGGATAAATACATTTATATTTTTTAAGTTGGAGAGATTCAATCCTGTTTGGAAGCCTACATAACTGACTAAAGGATCTTCGTGTTGTAGGAGAGTGTGAATTTCCTGGAATAGTTTTAATTCATCCGCTTCTAGATCCTTGCAAATATCCGTATGACTATCGGTATGCTCATCAATAAAAAGTGCGCATTGGAGGTCATGTAAAGCTTTTAAATTGCATTTATCCGATTTAAGATACTCGTTGACTTGTTGGAGGGCTTTTAGGGATTGTGTTTTTTCTTTTCCGATCAAATTCGGATAAAAGACCCAAGTGAGAATTTCCGCCCAAGCATCGATGACTTCTTCGGGAATGTCAGGCCGATTTTCTGGTTTAAAGAACGAAAGTATTCTTTCAGTCGTAGAAGCGGTAAAACCAAGGTTTTTTCGCTGCATTAAGAAAAGTGAAATCGGCTTTAGAGCAGTTTTTAAATTTTCGGGAAGCTCCTCGATATTAAAGTAGCCCCTTAAAATCAAACCTAGGACTAGGAATCTTTGCTTTTCCCGATTCGCGATTTTATTGATGAAATTTAAGACGGGATCTATCGATAATTTTCCTCTCTTGTTCGTAAAATCGCAAGTAGGATCAAGCAGCAGATTTTCAAAAAAAGGAAAGATCTCTTCATGTAACATATCCGAAATGATTTGAGACGAATAAATGATATTGAAAAGCATTTTTAGAGAGCAATCTGCAGGAGGCTTTAAACCAGAAGATAAAAGTTTTAACGCCAAAAGAGGATGATGAGTGGAGAGAGCTTCCGCTAATATAAAATTTAGATTTTCATCGCTATTTCGTTTGTTTTTTTTCTGAAGACGATAAGCCAAAAGAATCAATGGGGGATTGTTTGATCGGATAAAAAGTTCAATCCATCCGGACAAAGAGGTGAGATCGCTTTCTAAACACTCAAAGTTGCCGAAATTTTTAACGAAGTGTTCATGTAAAAGATTTATGGAATTTCTCAAAGGTAAAAATGGAGTGTTTATTTTCTCCATTTCAATTAAAGTCGAGTCGAGTTCCGATTGCAATAATAGAGGTAATTTTTCAAAAGGTGAAAAATCATTTTTGGGAAGGTCGAAAATCAATTTTAATTCGAGACCAAGCAAACAGATAAAAGGATCGGCATGATTGAATAGAAAATCGATTTGTTTCCCGATTGAATCCGGATTTAAATCGAGTTCCTCACATATTTTTTGTTGGTAATCTCTATTTTGTTTTTTTGTTGAAAGAAAAAAACTATGAATTTGCTTAATTTTTTCTACCTCGCCTCCTTTTTTCACATAATCAACAAGTTCGCCTAAAGCAGCGGAAAGATCTGTTGGAATACGAAGAATGAAAGGTTCATGAACGAAAAATATCGGGGGATTTTGACGTCGGGTGAAAGTTTCCGGTTGATAAAGCCATGCCATCAGTGTTGTTGTCGCTGAGCAGATGGAAAAAGAGAGCTGTTTTTGGCGAATTGCTTGAGTTAAGAAGCGCAAAAGCAGATGTGTAGATGGATACGTTAAAAGTCCATCCTCTTCCAGCCAGTTGAATAAATGAACGACAACTTCATCCCGGGATATTTTTCCATACATTTTTAGACTTTGACAGCAACGAAAGGTGAAAAGTGCGTGACTGTCATCGGAAGGAGGCTTTCCTTTATCATCGATTTTAGTTTGGATTCGACGTTGAATTAAAAAATAAAGGTATTGAGCCAACATTCTGTCTTGGGATAAAGTAAATGTTCCCGCTCGAGGATATTTTGAGATTAATGCAGCAGGATATCGCAATTCTCTTAGATAAGTAGTAAATTCTTCAGGACTTGTAATCAATTCTAACGGTTTTAAAAGTTGATCGATCATTTGCTTTTCTATATTCCCCATTGGAATCAGATCACTGTAATACATCAGCCGCATCCAAGACTGAAAATTGAAAATCGACCGCGGTACATAGCATCCGCTAAGTTCATGGACCAAAAAACCCGCTAGACTAAATCCTAAAAATTGAAATCGATACTCGTCATTTAAAATAGATATTGACCCACAAGTATCACTCGACAAATTTGTGGGTTTACTCGTCATGGTATACTCTTTTAGTTTGCCGTGACAATAAAACCCGATCAAAGTCGTTTCATCGTTAATCTTTGAAAATGATTTTAATGAACCAAGGGGTTGGAGAGGATTTTTTAGACATTGCCTCTCAAAAATTTTTCTCGCCAATGAGGTCAAGTGGGCAAGGTATTCTTTATTCGCGGTTGGACATATGATGCGTACATCAGTTTCATCACCTGCATGGCTTTGGTTTAATTGGTGTTTTTTTGCTAATTCTTCAATCAACTTTCGTAATCGATCTAAAGGAATAATTCCGCGGAAAATTTTTTCCGCGGCATCTATTAATAAATCCGGATATTTAAATAAGATTCTTCGGACTTCACTCCCGGTAATCTGAACATCCGAGATCTTATGCTGTTGAACGCCTCTATTTTCTTTCCGACTTTCATCGACTAATTCATTAGCCAAAGTTAAGATAGAAAGAGGATCTTTGATAGGGTCAATAAGATTTCGGATAAAAGGATAAATAGCGTGAGAATTTTGAATCTTATCAAAAATACAACCCGCTAGTGTTTCATTAGGATGGCCTTCTTCATCACACACACCTGTCTCTATAAAGAATTTCAAGAGGGCATCCTGTTTGGAAAAACCGATAAAACGACCCGTCTCTTTTTGATTCGCACAAGGGGGCAAAATTTCTTTTTCATCGGAAAATAGCGCAGGTGGATTAACTGAATTTCTGGAAATGTTATTCATTAATTATCGCTTGTAAATGATTATTTTTAATCACTTGGCTTAATCAAAATAACAAATTAAATTTTGATTAAGCCAAGATAATAAAATGAAATTTATTAAATTAGAATTTTTTTATCTTAAATAATAATTAATTAAAAGTCAAAATTAAATTTGTTAAAAAAATCAATGTAGTTTAACTCGACTTTGCAAAGTCGAGTATAAGACTCCTTCAATTCTATGTTGATAAGTGAATTCCATTTCGCGATGAATTTGAAGTGAAGAAAGGATTTTATTGATCGGTTCCCGGATCGAAATTAAGCGAAAAAGTTCTCATAGGCCTTGAATTCTATAAAATGATATTTTAGGATGGAGTTTGAAAAATAGGGTTCAAAAAATGCCGTTAAAAACCGATCAGATCTTTAAACAGTGGTTAAATTTAATAAGGGGTGCCTAGGCATGGAGAAAGAAACGATTCTGATTTTTGGCGCAAGTGGGGGTGTAGGATCGAAACTTGCAAAACAGCTTTTAAACGAACAAAAACGAGTCATCCTATGCTCTAGGAATTTGTCAAAGCTTAAACTGCTTGCGGCGGAACTCGATCAGCCTTATAGGGTTTGTGATGGTACTTCAGAAGATGAGGTGAATGAGATAATTGAGAAAACGATCAGAGAATATGGAAAAATCGACGGAGTCGCTAATTGTATAGGTTCGTTTTTTATCAAACCACTTGCACAGACAAGTTTGACAGAATTCAATGAAGTTCTGCGCATCAATCTCACTAGCTGTTTTGTGGTTTTGAAGGCCTCTGTCCAGCAGATGATTGTTCAAAAAAAAGGGGCGGTCGTTTTTATTTCCTCATGCGCAGCCGGGATCGGTTTGATACACCATGAAGCGATTTCCGCTGCTAAAGGTGCCATAGAAGCTCTTGTTAGAAGCGCTGCTGCCTCATATGCTCAGAAAGGGATAAGAATCAACGCTATTGCACCGGGATTAATCGACACACCTTTATCTGCCTCTATAACGTCGAACGAGGCTGCCCTAAAAGCATCTATTACTTTCCATCCTCTTGGAAGAATCGGCTCGCCAGATGACGTTGCCTCTGCTGTTGCATGGCTTCTTTCCGATCGCAGCAGCTGGATTACAGGGCAAACTATTTATGTAGATGGTGGCTTGTCTCATATCAAAATCAAGAATTCTTAGGGGATTGCAAGTGCTCTAAAAGAAAAACTTTTGCCTAATTATTTGATATGGTATTCGCTCGACTTTGCAAAATTTTGACATCCCCTTCGCGACATAGGCAAACTTCAGCTAAATGAATTGAGTAGGAAGAGGGTTTTTACCGCTTCCTACTCAATTCATTTAGCTGAAGGAAGCTTATCTCCCAAGGGGATCTCAAAATTTTGTAAAGTCGAGATTACAGCCTGTTTGTCAAAATTAGATTTTTTTATTTACGAAAATTATCGATTTTTATAAGGTCAGTCTTGTAGGCAATTATAAAGAAAATCGTTTATAAGGAGATCATTTATGAAAAAGATTTTCATTATCTTACCGGCCCTTTCCTGCTTTTTAGGATATTTAGGCCATGTTTCTAATCTACATGCAGATCAGTCTAGCATGTCAACCATTAGTGGAGGTTCTGTAATGGATTCGGATATGATGAAAAACCAAAAAAATATTGTGCAAATTGCTCAGTCAAATCCTGACTTTAGCACACTTGTCAAGGCTCTTGCAGCAGCTGATTTAGTTTCAGCCCTCGAAGGAAAAGGACCGTTTACTGTTTTTGCACCGACCAATGCGGCGTTTGCTAAGCTTCCTCCTGAAACGCTTGCTAACTTGCTAAAGCCTGAAAACAAAGATCAGCTAGCATCGATTTTAAAGTATCACGTAGTGCCGGGGAACGTAATGGCAAAAGACGTTAAAACAATGAAAGCAAAAACACTTAACGGTAAAGAACTTGACATTGAAGTTCACGGATCTGATGTAATGGTTAACAAAGCAAAAGTTGTTAAGACAGACATCGTTGCCTCGAACGGTGTGATCCATGTAATCGATGCAGTTGTACTGCCCTAATCTCTAAAAGTACTCTACTTGACACGACAGTGCCAAGTAGAGTCTTTTTTTATAACTTCACATTTTCTTTCAGTTTTGTTAGGAGCAAGAAGAACCGTCTTGCTTTTTCTGTCTAGCAATGGATTTAGGTATAGGAAAGCAGAAACAATAGAAACTGATTCTTACCATATTTTAAGCCTCAGAAGTTTTAAGTCATCATAAACATACGAGAAATAAGTATCAAAAACGATGAAAATCAGATTGAGAATGCAGCTTGAAATTATTTAGACAAACTCTTAATGATCATGTTGCAAGTAATAAACCGAAACCCCAAAGGACGATTCTATTTGATCATCGGTCGAGGATTCTTGATGACTTTTAGATTGATAACCGGACAAAACCGTCGAATGCCCAATTCGCAGATTCCAGGTTATTTTACAGGAGTGAGCCACAGCGGAGGTGATTATCGTAGGTTTAGCCTTATGTCGTTATACGCTACTTTATCTTTCTCTAGAAGGATTAGAGCTAGCCAGAAATAAATTTCAGGCTAGCAAAAAAGCTTCAATTAGTTTTTAGTTTTTCCAGCGCTCTTGAATGGCTTTCCACTGAAAGGCTTGGTATAATGCAGCTAAGCCGATGATATCATACACAATTCTACTGACAATAGACATCGGGCCAAATATTGTACTGACTACGTCAAACTCAAACAGGCCGACTAGACCCCAGTTTAGACCACCAATAACTAACAAAACAGCAGCAATTACATCTAAAGTTTTCATATAGTCTCACTCTTTTACGGTTAGGGTATTTTTAGAACCTACTTTTCATAATAGTTTTTTTTTGTTTTTTTTCAATAAAAAGATTTAATATCCGGCTTTTAAAAAAATATCCATCAAAAACCTAGGAAAATCGATTGCATTGCTATCGAAATTATACTAATGTCTAAAAAAAACACTAGCAAAGGATAGTTCATCTTATATGCTTACTCTGAAATATTTACAAAAGGTTCCTTTATCCTTGAAGGGTAGCTGGGATTTTTTTTCTTCGCCTGCAAATTTGAAAATCTTAACACCGGAGCATTTAGATTTTGAAATAACTAATGATCTTCAAAACAAAAAAATGTATCCAGGTCAGATCATAGCATACAGGATTCGACCGGTTTTAAATTTTCCTCTTGTGTGGGTCTCAGAGATCACTCAAGTCGAAGAACCTTATTATTTTATAGATCAACAACTCATCGGACCCTACAAATTTTGGCATCATGAACATCGCTTTAATCCTATTCCCAATGGAGTGGAGGTCGTCGATATTATTTATTACAAAATGCCTTTCGGTGTTTTAGGTAAAGTTCTCCACCTACTCAAAGTTAAACAAGATCTTCAAGCCATTTTCTCTTATCGGCAAGCTAAGTTAGAAAAGCTATTTGGTCCTTATATAGAGCCGGAAATATATACTGAACTTAGCTAAAAGTGAGGATCGGGGCAACCAGGAAGCTATCGGGAGTGAACAGATTTTAATTCCTCTTGATTTGTGTTTTATCCTAATTCAGGTTTATTTCCTTTGAATCCGATCAGTTTTCTATTAAAGATTATCAAAAATGTCAAAAATACACCCCATGATAAAAATAAGCCGGGATAGGCAAGCGGTGAAAAGAGTTGGACACCACCCAGTCTTTCGCCTAAAAGGTAGGAAGGCAAAGTTCCCAATCCTCCTAAAAAAAAAGTAACCGGAAGGTTTTTATTTAAGAATGCTAGTGAAGAATTCAGTGTAAGAGAGAAAAGAGGATAGAGTGCAAGAAGCCATAGAGGAGGGAAAATACCCCCGTTAGGATAGGTAAGAATTCCGAATTGAATAAAAATCATCTCTTGTATTAGGCCTAAACCAAGAGCAAAGATCGATATAGGAATGCACAAACGCAAACTCTTTCTATCAAATTTTGCAAAAAGAATGATTTGAGCAGCATAACATCCTACAGCAGCAAGGATAGGAATCAAACGAGAACCCTTGGCGCCATAAACAATCAAAATATAAGAAGCAATCCAGTACAAGAATCCATTGAAAAGTGAAGGAGGAATCAATGAAGGTGTGTTTTCTGCATAGACTTTGAACTCGGCATTCTTCTGCATTTTTTCCTCTAAAGGCTTGACTCCGGAGACATTCACGATGAGATAAGTCAGCAAAAGAGGGCTGATCATAAGAGCCCAACCGAATGGAAGAAACGCGGCCATCAACCAAATCGCCCACCATTGCATGAGTTCTCCCAGATAGTTTGGGTGCCTGACATAACCCCAAAGACCAACTGTAAGGAATTTCCCCTTTTTAGAAGGGTCGTTTTGAAAGAGAGTAAGCTCCCGATCGGCAACAGTCTCAAGAAGAAATCCGGTTAACCAAATAGGGAGTACAATCCCTAGAATTGGTACAGGCAGTCTTTCAGCATAAGTGTGAATCCACATAATCGGAAGAGCTACGATATAGAGAATACAACCTTGCAAAAGAAATACTTCGGAAAAAAGTTTGAAATTGAAATTTTCCCCCCACTGCCGTTTTAGCGCTTGATAACGGAAATCTTCGTCTCGCTTCTGATTACGAAAATAAATATGAAACATAAGGCGTATTCCCCAGGTTGTTACCAGGATGTTAACGATGAGACCATTAACAGTCATCCGACCTGAAATTAGGGAAACCCAAGCAACCAGGATAAAGCCGGGCCCCCAGGCCAGATCAGCAAGATCAGCTCGTTTTTTAACGATGGCCACTAAGGACCAGATCGAAATGTATAAGAAAAGCAATGCCCCAACACCAAGATAAATATGAGTCTGGGGTAAATTTAGGCCTAGGTGAAATAGCTTTTCCAATGATTACCTATCGAAAAAGTGATGAAGCTAGTTACTCCGGAAATAAAGGTACCCCATAAAAGGTCATAGATTACAATTTTCATCGGCCAACCTTTGAGAGTTGCAAGATTAGTTAGATCATAAGTCGCGTAACAAACAAGACCGAAAAACCCGCCAAATAATAGAGCCGAGAACCAATGCCCTTCATTAAAAACCGGCAATACGGCGAAAAAAACAAGGCCTGCGATATACAAGCAGTAGAACAAGATAGCCGGACCCCACCTAACTTCCTCAGACATGAGGAAGCCTATTTGCTCCCTGTAGAGATTTTTAGCAAGGATAGTTAGCCAAAATAGGTCGATCGCAAAAAATACAATAAGAGAAACAATGTAAAGCTTAAAAAACGTCATGGAATTAAATCCCTCCTTAATAAAAAAACGCCACATAAAGAGACAATAGCTTCGGTCCTAATGAAGGCAAATGCTTGTAAAATTGGTAACCGTAAATGGAAATATTTACAAGCATATTTTGACATTCTGCTGCTTGAAACAGCAATTCGGAGCGCTAGGGAAAATAAGGAAATTCTTCTTTTTCCTCTCGAGAGAAAATCAGAAAGCTCTAATTTTTTATTGATCTTTGGAACCGAGAAATTTAGAAATGCTTATGCCTTTGGCTGGAAAAAAT
>Ga0105047_10010747_pt1 | contig 14930 bp, 12 predicted proteins | sample MAT04_FD_78384 | JGI IMG/M metagenome (GOLD analysis project Ga0105047, IMG submission 78384) | Freshwater microbial communities from Lake Fryxell liftoff mats and glacier meltwater in Antarctica - MAT-04 (megahit assembly) | ecosystem: Environmental > Aquatic > Freshwater > Ice > Liftoff... | reverse complement strand
TGTCGGAAAGACGCTGCCCCTGCAGAACCTGTTCGGTTGCAAGGGTGCGCAACGGCATGTTGCCAACACCCAGCCAAGCCAGTCGCACGGAATCAAACTGACCCTCAGACCACTGGGTTGAAGCGGCAAGGCCCACCACGGCATAGTCTCCATGGCGGCGCGCCAGTTCGCTGAAAGCGAACCGCTGTGATGCCTGCGCCAGAGGGACCTCACACGCCGCAATGACCTCATGGGCTGCCAGGGTTGTGGTGTACAGGCCCACAAAAAAATCCTTGGCGGCAATGCGGCGTTCCCCCTTTAAGCTGCGCGCAATCACCACACCATCCAGGGCCAGCAAACAGGCGGGCCATTCGGCTGCCGGGTCGCCATATGCAATCGATCCGCCAAAAGTACCCAGGTTGCGGATGGCCCGGTGGGCAATATGGGGCGCCGCCATGGCCAGCAGCGGCGCGTGCTGTGCGACAAGAGCAGACGATTCAATGTCGCTGTGGGTCACCATGGCACCGATACGCAAATGGGTCGCTGTGACCCCCATGCCCCGGAGTTCGGCAACCGATTGCAGGTCGATCAGCAAGGAGGGTTCCGACAGCCGCATGTTAAGTGTGGCCATCAGTGTCTGGCCACCTGCAAGCAGTCGGGCCTCGTCGCCATGCTTTTCAAGCAGCGCCAGCGCGTCGGCAAGCCGACTGGGTCGTGCGTAGGAAAACGCGGGAGCTTTCATGGGGTAGTGCCTTCAGGAGAGTGGAGGGCGGAGTGCATCAACTTCAACGCAGCCAGTGTGCGCCCATCCAGACGCCCAATGCAGTGGATGTAACGCCGGCCACAAACCAGAGCAGACGGGGCTTTTCCTTCTCGAACCAGGACGCCTCTGAATCAGACGGCGTACGCATTGCCGGGGCTGTCGCAACCATGGACGGGAGGACCGAGGGGGCCTGCGTTGCCAGCGAAGCCGTTTCTTCGCCTGCCGTTATATGGGTTCTGAACGCGACAAAGAAGCGGTCTGCCAGCTGCTTGGCAGAGGCATCCATCAGGCGCCCACCAATTTGGCCCAGCTTGCCGGCCACCGATGCCTGTGCGGTGTAGTCCAGCCGCGTGCCTTCTGGAACGGTAGTGAGTTCGATCACTGAGCTGCCACGGGCAAAACCCGCGCTACCGCCGGAGCCCTCAAAGTTCAGCGTGCAGCCCAGCAGGGGGCGAACGTCGGTCATCAGCACTTTGCCGACAAAGTTGGCCCGCACCGGTCCCAGTCGGAGCATCACCCGTGCATGCATCTCATCCGGGGAGATTTGACGTACTTCTTCACACCCTGGAATGCACAGCCGCAACACGTCGGGATTGTTGAGTGCCAGCCAGACCGGCTCTGATCCTGCGGGAAGAATGACGCTGCCTTTGAGTTCCATGTGTGTGCCTTGTGAATTCGGATGGGGTTGGCGTCTTCGGGTTTGTCCCGATTTGAAGCTTATTGACCAAGCGTTAAATTAGGGTCAACTATTAATCAACGGCCCCATGACTTCCATCGGTAAAAACCCTGCACTCGACGCGAGCAGCGACAAAACGTCACTGCGACGGCGTCTGCCGCCAGCGGAGCGCGAGCGCCTGATCGTGGAAGGTGCTGTCCGGTTTTTCTCGCAGCACGGACTCGATGGACAGTTGCGTGACCTTGCCCGGGAGCTGGGTATTACGCATACCCTGCTATACCACTACTTTCCGACCAAACAGGCGTTGATTGAGCGGGTCTATACCGACCTGTTTGCTGCGCGCTGGAATACGGCATGGGAGGGGCTGCTGGACGACAAGGCATTGGATGTCGAATCCAAGTTGACGCGGTTTTATACCGAATATGCCAAGCTGATTCTGGAGCGCGACTGGGTTCGCGTGTTTGTTTTTTCCGGACTGAGCGACCGGTACATTACGGACCGTTATTTCGCTTTGCTGGGTGAAAAACTGTTTCCCCGCCTGGTGCGCGAGAGTCGCCGATACCTGGGTCGCCCCAATCGCGGCAAGCCGACTGCGCGTGAGCTTGAATTGATCATGGGTCTGCACGGCAGCATTTTCTACATGGGCATGCGTCGATGGGTCTATGGACTGGCCCCGTTCGACAAGCTGACCGAGCCTTTTGATGAAGTCTTCATTCACGACCGGGTCCGCGGCTACCTGCGGTCCATTGAAGCGGTCATTGTGCAGAGCGCAACTCCACGAGGTGTGACCCTGCCTGGTCTTTCCACAAAGGAGAACGTATCTTGGCCTATTCTTTGAATCATTTCTCGATCCGGACAACTGATCTGGATGCGACACGGGTGTTCTACGAGACGGTGTTGGGCCTGTCGGTGGGCCCGCGCCCACCGTTCCCTTTTCCGGGCCTGTGGATGTACAACGGTGATCCTTCCATCGTGGCTAACGCGATGGTGCATGTGATCGGCATCGACAAAAACGATCCGGAAGGCTTGAAGCAATACCTGGGTGACCGGGATGTCGCTTCTCTGCAGGGAACAGGCGCGGTAGACCACATCGCCTTGATGACAACCGGGCTGGAGGCAATGTTGGCCCACCTCAGACAGCTGGGCGTGCCTTGCCGGGAGCGCACCGTACCGGCGATCGGTCTGCACCAGCTGTTTCTGGATGACCCCGCAGGGCTGGTCATCGAGTTAAATTACCCAGCCGAAGAGAAAAGCAGCCTGGATGCCCGGCTATCGGGGTTGAGCGCCTGATATGGCGCGGATTGTCGTCATCGGTGGCTCGCTTGGCGGTCTCATGGCTGCCAACATGCTGTATCGGGCCGGCCACGATGTGACCGTACTGGAGAAATCGGTGCACTCACTGGATGGCCGCGGAGCCGGCATTGTGAGCCATCGGCCTCTGGCTGCTGCATTGGCCCGCTGTGGCATCGCCGACGATGCCCGTCGGGGTGTTTCTATTGACCAGCGCGTGGTGCTGGACGCCAGCGGGGCTGTGGTCGAGAAAGCCACCGTTACGCAGGTGTTGACTTCCTGGAGTCGGTTGTACGCGCTTTTGCTGGCGGCATTTCCCGCCAATCGTTATGTGCAGGGTGCGTCGGTCAAGCAGGTGATTCAGAGTGGTGATGGCGCTTCCGTGGTGTGTGAGGATGGTCGCACCTTTGACGCTGAACTCGTTGTGGCTTCGGACGGCATCCGCTCGGTTGTGCGGGGCGGTCTGGCGCCGCTGATTCCGGTCGCCTATGCAGGGTATGTTGCCTGGCGTGGCGTGTGTGAGGAGTCGGTTCTTTCTCGCAGGACGCGTGATTCCGTGTTCGAGACCTTCGGGTTTGGGTTGCCCCCTGGTGAACAACTCATCGGCTATCCGGTAGCCGGAGCGGGCAATTCGGTACAAGCCGGGCAGCGCCGTTACAACTTTGTCTGGTACCGCCCGGCACCGGACGACGGAACCCTGCAATCCCTCATGACGGATGACGACGGCCAGCACTATCCCTTGGGTCTGCCGCCCAACAAAGTTTCCTGGAAGCAGGTGGCGGCTGTTCGGTTGGCTGCCCGCGAGCGCCTGGCGCCGCAGTTTGCCGAGATGCTGGAAAAAACGGCTCAGCCATTTCTTCAACCCATCTATGACTTGCGCAGCGAGCAAATGGCGTTCAACCGTATCGCCCTGATGGGTGATGCCGCTTTTGTGGCTAGGCCCCATGTGGGCATGGGTGTTACCAAAGCCGCCGAAGACGCGATGGCGCTGACCGATTGCATCGCAGCCCACGGTGCCAATGCAACCGCGTTGACGGCTTTTGAGGCGCTACGTCTTCAGCCTGGTCAAGCCGCTGTTGAGCGGGCGCGCAGGCTCGGAGCCTATATGCAGACTTCGGCATCACCGGGTTCTGTTGCTGAAACGCTGGCACGTGATGCGCGCGCGGTGATGCTGGAAACCGCGATTGACTTGTCCTTAGAGCCGCCTCAAAAAGATTCGACTCATACCCTTTCCCTCACCCCCTGAAAAACTACCGGAGACAACCATGACTGCAAATAAAACCCTTAATAGCCCGGGTCGCCGCGCATTGATAGTCGGCGCGGCAGCCATTGCTGCCACACCCGCGTGGATGAGTCTTGCGCGGGCACAAACCAATCCGATCAAGATCGGATTTCCGGTACCGCTGACGGGAGCCTTCTCCGCAGAAGCACAGGACCAGGTGCGGGCTGCTGAAATTGCGGTCAAGGAGTTCAATGAGAGTGGTGGCTTTAATGGGCGCATGGCGGAGTTGCTGGTACGCGATGACAAGCTCAACCCGGGAGAAGCGGCAACCCGCACGCTGGAGTTGATTGAAAAAGACAAGGTTGACTTTGTCGTAGGCTCACTTTCTGCGGCAACCCAGTTGTCCATCAATGCGGTGTGCCGCGACCGCAAGGTACTGTTCAATTCCATCAGCCAGTCCGATGCCATCAATGAAGCCAAAGACTGGAGCATGTACACCTTTCACGAGGCGCTGAATCCGCACCTGACGGCTGGCGCAGTGGCGCGTTATGCTTTTCCGAAGTTCGGAAAAAAGGTGGTTTACCTGACGGCCGACTACGCGTATGGGCACGAAATGGTGCGCGGCTTTCAGCGGGCCGGGCAGTCCTTGGGGGCGCAAACCCTTGCCGATATTCGTCACCCCCTGGGCGCGGCGGACTACTCCGCGTTCTTGCCGCGTATCCAGGCGCTGAAACCCGATATTCTGGTGCTCTGCAATTTCGGTCGCGATCTGGTGAACTCTGCCAAACAGGCGACAGACTTTGGCCTGAAGGCCAACACCAAGATCATTGCTCCCGTGTTGCTGTACACCTCGCGCCAGGCGGGCGGTGCTGATGCATTCGATGGAATACTGGGCGGAACCTCCTATTACTGGGGCATGGAAGACAAGATCCCTGCGGCCAAGGCATTCAATGACAAGTTCCGCAAGGCGTATGGTGGTTCGGTGCCGTCGGACTACGGCGCTCTGGGCTACGCAGGTGTGCGCAGCGTGCTGCAAGCGGTGCGTGATGCCAAGTCCACGGAGTCGATGAAAGTCAGCATTGCGCTGCGCCAGCTGCGCTACAACTGGTACAAAGGTGATCAGTTCTACCGCAAGTGCGACCACCAGTCGGTGCAGTCAGTGGTGATCGTCGAGTCCAAGTCCAAGAACATGAAAGACAAATACGACGTCTTCAATGTGTTGGCCATTGAAGCGGCCGATGAAAAAAATCTGCGGACCTGTGAAGAGATGGGCCACAAGGTTTCGATCTAAACGAAAGCGCTTGCATGTTTGACATCACACCCCAACTGTTTGCCTTGCAGTTGATGACGGGCATCGCGCTGGGAGCCATTTATGCGCTCCTGGCGATTGGTCTTTCCCTGATTTTCGGCATGCTGACCGTGGTGAATTTCGCCCACGGTGCCTTCTTTATGGTGGGCGCCTTTCTGGGTGTCTACAGCATGGCGTTGACGGGCAGCTTCTGGTTCAGTCTGTTGCTGGTGCCGTTGGCCACCGGTGCCATTGGGCTGCTGTGCGAGCGCTTTCTGGTGCGGCCGCTGTACGGTCGGGGTATTGACTACCCGTTGTTGCTGACCTTCGGGCTGTCGTATGTCCTGATCGATGTGATGCGGTTTACCTTCGGTATTGAAGGTTTACCCAGCTCCACGCCGCCCGAGTTGCGGGGGTCCGTGTTTTTGGGCTTTGGCTACTTTCCGCTGTACCGCCTGTTCCTGATCGCTGCAACCGCGGTGATTGTGCTGGGCCTGTGGCTGTTCATAGAGAAGACACGCTATGGTCTGATCATTCGGGCTGGCTCACGCGATGCAGAAATCGTGAAAGTGCTTGGCATTGATATCGCAAAAGTCTGGTTGCTGGTGTTTGGTATCGGCACCGCCATCGCGGGCCTGTCCGGCTTGCTGGCTGCCCCGACACGCGCAGTCAACCCGGAGATGGGCATACCGCTGCTGGCGGAGTCCTTCGTCGTCACTGTCGTTGGCGGCATGGGATCCCTGCCCGGTGCGGTCGTCGCGGGCTTGCTGGTGGGCGTCGTGTTTGCCATGACATCCCTGGTGGCACCCGAATATGGCGAGCTGTCAATATTTGTTTTGATGGCGGTGGTGCTGCTGATTCGGCCACAAGGCTTTTTTGGCAAAGCCGGACTCATGAGCTGACCGATCACTATGAAAAAATTTCTTGTTTCAGCCCTGGTTTTCGCGCGCGGACATCGGGTGGCGACGGCGCTGCTCTTTCTGCTGATTTTCCCGTTCCTCATGCCCTATGACGCCTTGTCGGTCAACATCCTGATCTTTGGCCTTTATGCCGTTGGTTTCAACCTGCTGTTTGGCTACACGGGAATGCTGTCCTTCGGACATGCCGCCTTTCTGGGGGTGGGGTCTTACCTTGCGGGCATCTCGGTCGTGTCTGCGGGCTGGCCCTGGTGGGCAGCCATTGGCGTGGGCGTGGCGTCGTCGTGCCTTGCCGGACTGATCATCGGATTTTTGGCCATCCGAACCAGGGGCATCTATTTTTCGATGGTGACCCTGGCCCTTGCGCAAATCGTCTACTACATTTTCTACAAATCGGAGCGATGGACAGGTGGCGAAAACGGCTTGCGGGGGGTCAAGGTGGAGGCCATCGAGTTGCCGGGCATCCGCATCGACTTTCTGAATCCGCTGAACAAGTACTACGTCATCCTCGTGTTCGTGGCCTTGGCCCTGTGGTTTGTTTCCCGCGTCCTGAACTCGCCTTTTGGTGCCGTGATTGAAGCGATTCGCGAGAACGAGAAGCGTGCGGCTGCTTGCGGCTATAACGTTGCGCGGGCCAAGCTTCTGGTCTTTGTGCTGTCGGCGGGAATCTGTGGGCTAGCGGGTGCGCTGCGGGCGCTGCACCTGTCGGTTGTGCCTATTGACTCGCTGCACTATTTGCAGTCCGGTCAGGCCGTCATGATGTGTCTGCTCGGCGGCATGGGGACGTTCTTTGGTCCTTTTGTCGGGGCAGCCGTGTTTTTGCTGCTGGAAGATGTGGTGACCAATCTCACGCGCTACTGGATGGGCGTGGTGGGCCTGGTTTTCATGTTCTTCGTGCTGTTCTTTCCCAAAGGAATATGGGGCACCTTGCTGTACCAGCTGGACCGCTGGCAGAACCGCCAGGGGAAAGCCCTGTGAGCGCTGTACCCATTCTCGAAGTTCGCGCGGTGTCGCGCACGTTTGGAAACTTCCGTGCGCTCAACAACGTCAGTGTGGCCTTCCGCGCCGGCGAACTGACGGCCATTATTGGCCCCAATGGCGCGGGCAAAAGCACGTTTTTTAATGTCATCAGCGGCGGGGTGCCGCCCAGTTCGGGACAGGTGTTGTTTGAAGGCCGCGATATCACGCAGATTGCTCCCCACGATTTTGCGCGCATCGGTATTGCCAAGAGCTTTCAGATCACCAACGTCTTCAAGCAACTCAGTGCGCATGAGAACGTTCGGGTCGCGCTGCAAATGCAGGTTTCCCGGTTTCAGCTGCTGCGCCCACGCGGTGCTTATGTCGCGCTGATGGAACGTGCTGATGCACTGCTGGAGCGGGTCGGTCTGGCCGACATCCGCCACAAACTGGCAGGCGATCTTGCGCATGGCCAGCAACGCTCCCTGGAGGTCGCAATGGCTCTGGCTTGCGACCCCAAGCTGCTGTTGATGGATGAACCTACTGCGGGCATGTCACCCGAAGAAACCCGGGTCATGATGGGACTGATTCAGCAACTTTCCCAGGAACGCACGGTGATCCTGGTGGAGCACAAGATGAAGCTGGTGATGGGCTTGTGCAATCGGCTGATCGTGCTGCACCATGGTGAGTTGCTGGTCGATGGCAACCCCGACGAGATTCGGGGCAATGCAGAGGTCCGACGTGTCTACCTCGGTCAAAATTGAAAGGGAATCATGCTGAAAGTTGAACAACTCAATGCCTGGTATGACCAAAGCCACGTGATCCAGGGTTTGAGCTTTGAAGTGCGCCGCGGCGAAATTGTGACGCTCATGGGACGCAATGGTGCCGGCAAAACCACGACCTTGCGCACGATTATGGGCCTGTTGAACAAGTGCAAGGGGCAGGTGCTTTTTGACGGCGAGGACCTCCTGGGTTTGCCGCCCCATGTGCGTTACCACCGGGGCTTGGCCTACGTGCCTGAGGACCGCCGCATTGTGCCAGGACTGTCGGTTCTGGAGAATCTTCAGCTGGGATTGCTGGCTAGCAACCGCAGGGGCGAGATGGCCGAAATGATCGATGAAATAGCGGAAACCTTTCCGCGACTCAAGGAACGCCTGCACCAGGAAGGTACTTCGCTTTCGGGTGGCGAACAACAGATGCTGGCTATTGCGCGAGCCATGATGGCGCGCCCCCGCATGATCTTGCTCGACGAGCCCTCCGAGGGCATCATGCCGCTGCTGGTGCACGAGATGTTTGAATTGTTTTCCCGCATGAAGGAGAAGGGCACCACCATCTTGCTGGTGGAGCAGAACGTAGAACGCGCTCTGTCCATATCGGACCGGGCCTACATCCTGGATCAGGGCCGCATCGTTCACCAGGGTGATGCCCAGGAGTTGCTGGAGAACGCGGAAATTCAGGAAAAATACTGCGCCGTGTGACATCTGAAAGGGCAGTGATAATCCCCACCCATGGAACTTGTTACTTATCTCATCGACTTCATCCTGCATGTAGACAAATACCTGGAGGCTTTCGTCCAAAACTACGGTCTGTGGGTTTACGCACTGCTGTTTTTGATCATTTTTGTGGAAACCGGTGTGGTGGTCATGCCCTTTTTGCCGGGTGACTCCCTGCTATTTGTAGTCGGTGCCATGTGCGGCGTCGGGCTGATGAGCTACCCGCTCTCGGTCGGTCTGCTGTTTGCTGCAGCGGTGCTCGGAAATCAATCCAACTACGCGATCGGTCGCCACTTCGGCCCCAGAGTTTTTCAGTGGGAGAACTCGCGATTTTTTAACCGGGCTGCCTTTGACGCTGCGCATGCTTTTTACGAGCGCTACGGTGGCATCACTATCGTGGCGGCGCGGTTCATGCCATTTTTGCGCACCTTCGCGCCCTTTGTTGCCGGCGTCGCCCGCATGACGCGTACCCGTTTCCTGTTTTTCGACGTGCTGGGTGGGGCTCTGTGGGTCGGCGGCATTGTCACTGTTGGCTATTTCTTTGGTAACTTTCCCTGGGTGAAAGCGCATCTGGACAAAATCATCTGGGCGATGATCCTGATTCCCGGTCTGGTGATTGTGTTTGGCGCCTGGAAGTCCCGGCGCAAGGGCGCCGCCGCGGGACGGGCCTAGGCAATAGTCGACAATGGTCCCTGAGCGACTGGGTGTTGCTAACGGAGACCCGCATGACAGACGAAAAGAAGTCCCAAGCCAACGCAACCGAGGCGGCCTCACAAACGCACGGTGCCGGTTTCCCGGTTGTGGGCATCGGCGCATCAGCTGGTGGGCTGGCGGCATTTGAGGCTTTCTTTTCGGGAATGCCCCTTGATGCAGACCCCGGCATGGCTTTTGTAGTGGTGCAGCACCTGGCACCTGACCACAAGAGCATCCTTGCCGCCCTCATTCAGCGCAGTACCCGCATGCAGGTATTTGAGGTGGAGGATGGCATGGCGGTCCAGCGCAACCACGTCTACATCATTCCGCCGAACCGCGACATGGCGTTCGTGAACGGCAGCTTGCATCTGCTGGAGCCTTCTGCGCCGCGCGGCCAGCGCCTGCCCATTGATTTTTTGTTTCGTTCACTGGCACAGGACCAGTGCGAGCGGTCCATCGGCATCGTGCTGTCCGGCACGGGCAGCGACGGCACGCTGGGCGTGCGGGCCATCAAGGACGCCGGTGGCATCGTCTTGGTGCAGACGCCCGCGTCCAGCGAGTTCGATGGCATGCCCCGCAGTGCGCTGGCCACGGGCAAGGCGGACTACGAATTGGCACCCGCCGAGATGGCCGGTCAGCTCATCGCTTACGCTGCCCATGCCTTCGGCAAACTCCCGCAGATCGCTCACCCTGAAGCGCCCAAAGCCGAGAACACGCTCAAAAAGATATTTGTCCTGCTGCGTACCCAGACCGGGCACGATTTCTCCCAGTACAAACCCAGCACCATCAACCGGCGCATTGAACGCCGTCTGGCTGTGCACCAGATTGATGGAATAGCCAGCTACGTCAAGTACCTGCAGCAAACGCCAACCGAGGTGGAAGCCCTGTTTCGCGACCTGCTGATCGGCGTCACCAATTTTTTCCGCGATCCGGACATCTTCAAGGAACTGGAGGAGCAGATCATCCCCAAGCTCTTCGATGGCAAGGCACCTGGAAGCCCGGTGCGCGTCTGGTCCACCGGGTGCTCCACCGGCGAGGAGGCGTATTCCATCGCCATCCTGTTGCAAGAATGCATGGATCGGCTTCCGCAAAGCTACGCGGCGCAGGTTTTTGCTACCGACATCGACAGCCGGGCCATCGCAACGGCCCGCGCGGGTTTTTACCCGGCAGGCATCGCCGCTGACATTTCGCCGCAAAGGCTGGCGCGCTTTTTCACGCCGGAGCCTGATGGCAGCGGCTACCGCGTGGCCAGGGGTATTCGGGACATGCTGGTGTTCTCGGAGCAGGATGTGCTGAAAGACCCACCGTTCTCCCGGCTCGACCTGCTCAGTTGCCGCAATCTGCTGATTTACATGGATGCCGACCTGCAAAAGCGCTTGATTCCCCTGTTTCACTATGCGCTCAATCCGGGTGGCATGCTCTTTCTGGGCAGTTCGGAAGGCATCGGCGATTTTCATGATCTGTTTACCGTGCTGGATCGCAAGGCCAAGCTGTACCAGAGCAAGCCCGATGCACATGGACTGGCGCGTACGACCCCGAGCCGTTTTGTGACGCCCGTGGACTTGACCTACACTCCGCCCGTTGCAAGCGACACCAAGACCGCCTTTCCCGGCAAACTCCCCTTGCGCGAGTTGACCGAGCAGGCACTCTTGAAGCAGATGGCACCGCCCAGCGCGCTGGTCAACCGCCAGGGCGACATTCTCTATTTGTATGGCCGCACCGGCAATTATCTGGAGCCCGCCTCGGGCGAGGCGGGCATCAACAACATCCTGAAAATGGCCCGTGACAGCCTGCGGCCCGATCTGGCCAGCGCCCTGCGCAAGGCAGCCAGCCTTCAGGAGACTGTCCATGTGCCGGGACTGCGTGTGCAGACCAACGGCCATTCCACGGCGTTCAACCTGAGCGTCTGCCCGGTGAGCATGGGTGCTGCTGCCTCGGCAGAGTCGTCCTTGTACCTGGTGCTGTTGCAGGAGGTCCCGGTGCCGGATGCTGCAGCGCAACCGGTGGCACCCGCTGGTGTCAATGGTGATGCAGAGGCGCGCATTGCCGCACTCCAGCACGAACTGCGGACCAAGGACGAATACCTGCAGACCAGCCATGAAGAGCTGGAGACATCCAATGAAGAGCTCAAATCCTCCAACGAGGAAATGCAGTCCGTCAATGAAGAGTTGCAGTCCACCAACGAGGAGCTGGAGACGTCGAAGGAAGAACTGCAGTCGGTAAACGAAGAGCTGGCCACGGTCAATTCCGAGTTGCAAACCAAAGTGATGGACTTGTCGCGGGCCAACAACGACATGAACAACCTGCTGGCGGGCACTGGCATAGGCACCGTCTTTGTCAACCACGACCTGCGCATCCTGCGCTTCACCCCGGCGGTCACCCAGATCATCAACCTGATTCAAACCGATGTCGGTCGGCCGGTGGCGCACATCGTTGCCAATCTGGTCGGCTACGACCGCCTGGCCGCGGACGCACAGGCCGTGCTGGATACGCTGGTGTCCAAAGAGGTCGAGGTGCAGACGGTGGCGGGCAAGTCCTACCTGATGCGCATCCAGCCCTACCGAACGCTGGAGAACGTGATTGAAGGCGCCGTGCTGTCGTTTCTGGATATCACCGACATGGTCAGGTCGCGTGAGACCTTGCACGAAGCCAATGAACTGCTGCGCCTGGCCGTGGTGGTGCGGGATGCACGGGATGCCATCACCGTGCAGGATCTCGATGGCCGCACCATTGCCTGGAATCCGGGCGCCACGCGCATGTATGGCTGGAGCGAGGCCGAGGCACTGTTGATGAAGGTGCAGGACCGCATTCCGCCCGCCCTGCGGGAAAACGCCCTGGAAAAATTGCAGCAGCTGGGCCGGGGCGATACGCTGGTGCCGTATGCGACACAACGGCTGACCCAAACCGGTGCAGCGCTGCCGGTCCAGATCACCGCCACCGCCCTGATCAACGAGGCCGGGGAGGTGTATGCCATCGCCACGACAGAGCGCTTACAAGCCACAAGCCCCCGTATATAGTGCGCAAGCAGCTATAAAAAGGATAGCAATCTATGATTGAAAGACGACTCGATCAACGCCGCCGGGCGCAATCCCGGTTAGCAAGCCCTGGCGCCCGGTATCCCCACGGTCTGGAAAGCCAGTTCCACAGGGAAGCCCAAAACATGCTGCACGAACTCCAGGTGCACCAGATTGAACTGGAGTTGCAAAACGAAGAGCTGCGTCGAACGCAACTGGCGGTGGACTCCCTCCGGGCGCGCTATTTCGATCTGTACGACCTGGCACCGGTGGGCTATTGCACGCTCGATCCGCAGGGACTGATTCTGGAGGCCAACCTTACCGCGGCCAAGCTGCTGGGTATTGCCCGTGTGAAGCTGATCAGCCAGCCCATCGTTCGCTTCATCCACAAGGATGATCAGGACGTGTATTACCTGTACCGCAAACAGCTTCGGGATGCGGATCGCGCGCAAGGGTGCGAGTTGCGGATGAAAAATAGCGATGGCTCCCCGTTTTGGGCCCATCTGGAAGCCATTGCCGCGAACGAGGAAAACGGTACGCCGGTGCTGCGCATGGTGCTGAACGATGTGACCGCGCGCAAACGGTCCGATGATGAGCTGCGCATTGCAGCCACTGCATTTGAGTCACAGGAAGGCATCTTCATTACCGACCGCGCGGGCGTAATCCTGCGGACCAACCAGGCGTTCACCGCGATCACCGATTACACGGCCCAGGAGGCTATTGGCCAGACGCCGAGCCTACTCAGTTCGGGCCGTCATGACGCGGCTTTTTATGCGGGCATGTGGAGCAGCCTGGTGGCCAGTGGTTTGTGGCAAGGCGAACTCTGGAACCGGCGCAAGGGTGGCGAGGTGTTTCCCGAATGGCTCACCATCACGGCCGTGAAAGATGGCGCCGGGCTGGCGACGCACTATGTGGCCAGTTTCACCGACATTACGGTGCGCAAGTCGGCAGCCGAACAAATCAGCCGGCTCGCCTTTCTGGACCCATTGACCGGCCTGCCCAACCGACGCCTCCTGATGGACCGGCTGGCCCATGCACTGACCGCCGGTGCGCGGCACCAGCGCCAGGGCGCGCTGATGTTCATTGACCTGGACCACTTCAAGACCCTCAACGACACCCTGGGTCATTACCTGGGCGACCAGATGCTGGAGCAGGTAGCCCGGCGCCTGACCACCTGCATACGCGACGGCGACACCGTAGCCCGTCTGGGTGGAGATGAGTTTGTCGTGATGCTGGAGGACCTGAGCGAAAGCGCGCAGGACGCCGCCAACGAGGCTGAAGCCGTGGGGGAAAAAATTCAGGCGGCACTCAACCAGCCCTACCAGCTGGGCAAACACGAGTACCACTGCACGCCCAGCATCGGCGTCACCCTGTTCGCCGATCAGCAGGTCGGCATTGATGAACTGCTGAAGCGGGCCGATATGGCGATGTACCAGGCCAAGGCCGCAGGCCGCAACACCCTGCGCTTTTTCGACCCCCAGATGCAGGCCGTGGTCACGGCCCGAGCGGCATTGGAACTGGATTTGCGCTCGGCTATCCGGGAGGGGCAGTTCCTGCTGCACTACCAGGCCCAGGTGTCCCACCAGGAGCGTCTGACTGGCGTCGAAGCCCTGGTGCGCTGGCAGCATCCGCAACGCGGGCTGGTGGCGCCCGCCGAGTTTATTGGGCTGGCGGAGGAAACCGGGCTGATTCTGCCGCTGGGTCAGTGGGTGCTGGAGGCGGCCTGTGCCCAATTGTCCGAATGGGCGGCGCAGCCCGAAAGGGCCCATTTGACGATTGCAGTGAATGTCAGTGCCCACCAGTTCCACCAGGACAATTTTGTGGATCAGGTGCTGTCTGCGTTGGCGCACAGCGGGGCCAGCCCGCTGCGGCTCAAACTGGAACTGACCGAGGGCTTGCTGATAGACAATGTGGAAGCGGTCATTGCCAAAATGAATGCCTTGAAGGTCCACGGCATTGGCTTCTCACTCGATGATTTTGGCACCGGGTATTCGTCACTCTCGTACCTCAAACGCTTGCCGCTGGACCAACTCAAGATCGACCAGTCGTTTGTGCGGGACCTGCTGACCGACCCCAACGATGCGGTGATCGCTGGCGCCGTCATCGCGCTGGGCCACAGCCTCGGCCTGCAGGTGATTGCCGAGGGCGTGGAAACCGCAGAACAGCACCAGGCTTTGGCTCAAATCGGGTGCGATGGCTACCAGGGCGACTACTTTGGGCGCGCAGCCCCCGTCGGCGATATCCCGTAACAGTCCGTAACAGGTGAAATTTTCATGCAATTGTTTTGCTGTACGATGGCCCGTGTGTGTTTTTCAGAGTGAATCATGACTATGCGTCAGCAGAATTACCACCCCACCGGCGCCCTGCCATCGATGCCGGGTGATCACGCTGGCGTTGAGCCCATTCGGCGTCGACGCGCTGATGCCATAGCTTCTGCCCAAGACATTCAGCCTCTTGATAGTTTGGCAGCTATGACCCCCGAAGAAATCCAGGCCATCCTGCACGACCTGCGCGTACAACAGATTGAGCTGGAGATGCAGAACGAGGAACTGCGCCGGGCGCAGCTTGAACTCGACGCCGCTCGGGCACGCTATTTCGATCTGTACGACATGGCACCGGTGGGTTATTGCACCCTCAG
>Ga0105047_10010746_pt1 | contig 14930 bp, 14 predicted proteins | sample MAT04_FD_78384 | JGI IMG/M metagenome (GOLD analysis project Ga0105047, IMG submission 78384) | Freshwater microbial communities from Lake Fryxell liftoff mats and glacier meltwater in Antarctica - MAT-04 (megahit assembly) | ecosystem: Environmental > Aquatic > Freshwater > Ice > Liftoff... | reverse complement strand
CGGTGTGGACCGCACCGGTGCCTTCCTCGGCCGAGACGTGGTCGCCCAGGATCAGCGGGATTTCGCGTTCGGCATAGAACGGGTGCGAGAACACCAGTCCTTCCAGCGCGCTGCCCTTGGCCTGGGCGTACACGGTGACTTCCTGCACGCCATAGCGCAGCAGGGCGCGCGTGGCCAGCGCTTCGGCGATCAAAAGCCAGCGTCGCCTGCCGTTGCGCACGGGACCTTCCACCAGCACATAGTCCAGATCCCCGCCCAGCGATATCGCCAGCGATGCCGGCAATGTCCAGGGTGTCGTGGTCCATATCGGCACCGAAACTTCAACATCGTCATCGATGGCCACGCCGAACGCCGCAGCCACGGCTTTCACATCGCGCGCGGGATACGCGACATCGACGGCTGGCGACACCTTGTCCTGGTATTCGATCTCCGCCTCGGCCAGTGCCGAGCCACAATCGAAACACCAGTGCACCGGCTTGACGCCACGCGTCAGGTGCCCGCGTTCGACGATGCGCGCCAGCGCGCGCAGCATGTCGGCCTCGTACCTGAAATCGAGGGTGCGATACGGTTGCTGCCAGTCGCCAAGCACGCCCAGCCGCTGGAAGTCCTCACGCTGGCTATCGATCTGTTCCAGGGCGTAATGCCGGCACTTGGCGCGGAAGTCGGGGGCGTCGAGCTTGTCTCCGACCTTGCCGTACTTCTTCTCCACCGCGATCTCGATGGGCAGGCCATGGCAGTCCCAGCCCGGCACGTACGGCGCGTCGAAGCCGGAAAGATATTTCGACTTGACGATGATGTCCTTGAGGATCTTGTTGACCGCATGGCCGATGTGGATCGCGCCGTTGGCATAGGGCGGGCCATCGTGCAGCACAAACAACGGGCGGCCTTTGGCATTCGCCCGCAGTGCCGCGTAGAGGTCTGCGGACTGCCAGCGCGCAAGCGTCTGCGGCTCGCGCTTGGGGAGGTCGCCGCGCATCGGGAAATCCGTTGCGGGCAGATGCAGGGTCGATTTGTAATCCTGGGTCACGCGGAGGCTCGCAATGCTGGTTCGGAGAGGGTGCGGCGTGCCTGTTCGGCGTCGCGCTGCATTTGCCAGGTCAGTGCCGGCAGATCGGTAAATTTTTCTTCATCGCGTAGCTTGGCAACAAATTCCACTTCGATGTGTCGTCCATAGAGATCGCCGTCGAAGTCGAATATATGGGCTTCCAGCAGCGGTTCCACCCCGTTGACCGTCGGGCGTGTGCCGAAACTCGATACCGATGCCAGCGGTGAATCGGCCACGCCATGCACCCAGGTCGCATAAATTCCGGACAAGGCGGGCGTCCTGGGGAAACGCAGGTTGGCCGTCGGGAAACCCAGCGTCCGCCCAAGCTGCTTGCCGCGCACTACGCGTCCAGCGATCGCATAGGGGCGCCCCAAAAGTCGTGCTGCGCCGACGAAATCACCACTGCGCAGCGCTTCGCGGATTCGGGTGCTCGATACTCGTTCGCCCTGCGCGTGCACCGGTTCGATAGCGCTGGCGGTGAAGCCCAGCTCGCCACCAAGCGCCTGCAGCAGGTCCACGTCGCCCGCTCGGCGATTGCCGAAACGGAAACCAGGACCGATCCAGACTTCGCGCGCGCCCAGTCGCCGCCCCAGCATCTGGCGTACAAACACTTCGGCATCCATTTCCGCCAGCTTTGCGTTGAACCGTAGCAGTCCGACGCTGTCCACGTCGAGCGCACGTAACCCTTCGTATTTGCCGCGCACCAGAGTCAAGCGCGGCGGCGGCAGTGCCGGTGAAAAAAACTCCCGCGGCAGCGGCTCGAAACTCAGCGCGACGGCAGGAAGCTCAAGCTCACGGGCACGGCTGACGGCATGGCGCACCAGCGCCCGATGTCCAAGGTGCAGACCATCGAAGGCGCCGATGCAGACCACGCTACCCTGCGGGAACAACGCCCCGCCATCGACGTCACGAAACAGCCTGCTCATTGGCGCCAAGTATAGCGACATGGTTTCTGATGCCATTCCTCAGCGGTGCCGCAGCTCGCGCGGGCGCCAGCCGCTGATGAGCAAGCCGCCTGCGTAGGCGAGCGCGCCGGCCGCGACCGTGCCCATCAGCCAACCCCATCGCGACCATTCAGCCATGTCGCCGAAATCACCCGCGACGCGACGCAATGCGAGCACCACCACGGCCATCGACACGCACGCGAACAACAGCCGCATGAGGTGCCGGAACCAGCCCGGATGCGGCGCGTACAGACGCTGCTGGCGCAGGTAGCGCCACAACAGGATCGCGTTTACTGCACCGGCAATCGCCGTGGCCAATGCGATGCCCGCGTGGGCGCCCGGCACTCCGTTGAGCCAGAGCGGGGTCACGATCGCCACCGTGAGCCCGACGTTCACCAGCACCGTAATGATCGCTGCGCGCATTGGGGTGCGCGTGTCCTGGCGCGCATAAAACGCTGGCGCCAGCACCTTGGTGAGCATGAAGAACGGGACGCCTAGGCTCATTGCCATCAACGCCCATGCCGTCATCGTGCTGTCGGCGGCGCTGAATTCGCCACGCTGGAAAGCGGTGGTGACCAGCGGTTCGGCCAGCAGGATCAACCCGAGCATCGCCGGCAGCGCGAGCAACAAGACCTGCCTGAGCCCCCAGTCCAGTGCCGATGAAAATCCCTCGCCGTCGGTGGCGGCGAAGCGTCCGGAAAGATGCGGGAGGATCACCGTCCCCAGCGCGACGCCGAAAAGTCCCAGCGGGAATTCCACAAGTCTGTCCGAATACCACAGCCAGGTCTGGCTGCCGGTGGCAAGCAACGAAGCGAACAAGGTGCCGATGATCATGTTGACCTGCGCCACCGACGAGGAAAACAGCGTCGGCAACATCAGCTTGAACACCCGACGCACGCCTTCATGCCGAAAGTCGAGACGCGGTCTCGGCGCCAGCCCCAGCCGCCCCAGCGCCGGCCACATCAGCAGCAGTTGCGCCAGCCCCGCTACCAGTACGCCCCAGGCCAGCGCCATGATCGGTACTTCCAGGTAACCGGCGAGGAACAGCATCGCCGCGATCAGTACCAGGTTGTGCAGCACCGGCGTGATCGCAGGCAGCGCGAACCGCTGGAAGCTGTTGAGAACACCGCCGGCCAGCGCCACCATCGAGATGAAACCGAGGTACGGGAACACGATGCGCAGCATGTCCGACGCCATTTTGAACTTGGCGGGCTCGTCCAGCATGCCGGGGGCGATCAGGGTGATTATCAGCGGCGCCGCCAACATGCCGAGGCCGCTGACCAGCCACACCACGGCGAACAGCGCGCCCGCCACGTGGTCCAAGAAATCCTTCAGGGCCTCGCGATCACCGGATTCCTTGATCGCCGAAAACACGGGCACGAAGGCCATCGCAAACGAGCCTTCGGCGAAGATCCGCCGCAGGTAGTTGGGGATGCGATAGGCAACGGTGAATGCGTCCGTCGCCGCGCCTACGCCGAACAGGCTGGCCTGGACCATATCCCGGGCGAATCCGGCGATCCGCGACAGCAGAGTCATGGCGCTGAACACAGCAGTGGAACGCAACAGGCGGTTGCCGCTCATGGGCAAGTCTTCGGCGGGTTGACGCAAGTGATTGATGGCCCCATAATTTCGCGTTCGATTTTCCGCATTCCGTTCACTGACGCTCCACCCAACGTTTCCTAGGATACCCACCGTGGCAAATATCAAGTCCGCCAAGAAGCGCGCCAAGCAGGCTGTCGTGCGCAACATGCGCAATACCGGCCAGCGTTCGATGCTGCGCACCGCTGTCAAGAAAGTGCTCAAGGCGCTCGACGCCAACGACGCCGCAGGTGCTCAAGCCGCATTCGCGGTTGCCCAGCCGATCCTGGACCGCTTCAGCTCGCGCGGTCTGATCCACAAGAACAAGGCTGCACGCCACAAGAGCCGCCTGACCGCCCGCATCAAGGCATTGCAAGCCGCCTGATCGCAAGTGTTGTGAAGCATCGGAAAACCCGGCTAGCGCCGGGTTTTTTGTTGGGTGCCCTGTCGTCTCCCAAGGGGACTTCCTCTGGTGCGTAGAAGGGACCTTGCCCCGCTGCTCTGGGCCTGGTAGATCCGTGCTTGTCCGGATGTTTTTCGAATTCAAGCCCGAGCATTCGAGCAAGCTCGGATCTACGCACCAAAGGAAGTCCCCTTGGGGGACAAGGCTGAATGAAGACCGGGCTTCAGCCAGCATCGCGGGCTTCCTGCTCGTCCTCTTTGAGGCGATCGAAGAACGCCATCGCGTCTTTCATGATTGGCCAGGTGCCCTCGCGCGACAGTGCCGAGACCATGTACCACGACTCTTTCCAGCCCAGTTCGGCGATGACTTCAGCGGCACGCTCGCGCGCTTCGTCCTCCAGCATCAGGTCGGCCTTGTTGAGTACCAGCCACCGCGGCTTCTGCAGCAACTCGGGATCGTGCTTGTCGAGCTCTCGCTCGATCGCCCGCACCTGCTCGGCCGGGGTGATTTCGACCCCACCTTCCATCGGTGCCATGTCCACGAGATGCAACAGCAGGCGCGTGCGCTGCAGATGACGCAGGAACACCGCCCCCAGGCCTGCGCCGTCGGCAGCGCCCTCGATCAGGCCCGGAATATCGGCGATCACGAAGCTGCGGTGCGCTTCGACGCTGACCACGCCCAGGTTTGGATACAGCGTGGTGAATGGATAGTCCGCGACCTTGGGCGTTGCTGCGGATACCGCTCGGATGAAGGTGCTCTTGCCGGCATTGGGGAAGCCGAGCAACCCCACGTCAGCCAATAGTTTGAGTTCCATCTGCAGGGTGCGCTGCTCGCCTTCCTCGCCCGAAGTGGCGCGACGCGGAGCGCGGGTGACCGAGCTCTTGAAATGCATGTTGCCCAGGCCACCCTTGCCGCCCTTGGCCACGAGCAGGCGATCGCCATGCTGGGTCAAATCGCCGATCACTTCATCGGTGCCCACGTTGGTGATCACCGTACCCACGGGCACGGTGATCACCAGGTCGTCGCCACCCTTGCCATAGCGCTGCTGGCCCATTCCGTTCTCGCCGCGCCGCGCCTTGAAACTGCGCTGATGACGAAAATCGACCAGCGTGCTGAGGTTTTCGTCAGCCTGGATCCAGACGCTGCCACCGACACCGCCATCACCACCGTCCGGGCCACCCAGCGGGATGAACTTTTCGCGACGAAAGCCTATGCAGCCATCGCCTCCATTGCCAGCGATGACATCGATTTCTGCTTCGTCTACGAGTTTCATGGGAAGGTTCTGAAGAGGTGGGAACGAAACGATGGAACGGGTAGTCATCCAGCGTGCGCTGAAGACGATTCATTGCAGCGTAGCCGGTCATCCAGATTGACCTTGCAATGGCTTCAAGCAACAACAAGGCCGCGTCAACAGCTGGGTCGAGCGGGTCCGACGGTGGTCGAACGACTCTTTCCAACTACGCTGCGATCACCCACAGGAGAAACGAAAAGCCCCGCACGCGGCGGGGCCATTCGCTCGACTTCGCCGGCGCTTACGCCTCGGCGAGGACGCTGACGGTGCGACGGCGCTTGGCGCCCTTCACCGAGAACTCGACCTTGCCATCGACCAGCGCAAACAGCGTGTGGTCGCGGCCGAGGCCGACGCCGCTACCCGGATGGAACTGGGTGCCACGCTGACGAACAATGATGTTGCCCGCATCGATGGCCTGGCCGCCATAGATCTTGACGCCGAGCATCTTCGGGTTGGAGTCGCGACCGTTGCGCGATGAACCTACGCCCTTTTTATGTGCCATGACTGATGCTCCTTACTTGTTGTCACCACCGGCAATGCCGGTGATTTCGATTTCGGTGTAATGCTGCCGGTGCCCCATCTGCTTCTTGTGATGCTTGCGGCGGCGGAACTTGATGATGCGCACCTTGTCGGCGCGACCATGGGACTTGACGGTTGCGGTGACGGTGGCGCCTTTCAGCGCGTCGCCGAGCTTCACGCCCTCGCCGTCGCCAAGCATCAGGATCTGGTCGAACTTGACCTCCTGGCCGGCTTCGGTCGTGAGCTTCTCGACGCGGATCGTCTCGCCCGTCATCACGCGGTATTGCTTGCCGCCGGTGACTACAACTGCGTACATGGGTATTTCCTTCTGTAGTTATTTTAATGACCCTGCCGCCATCGAGGGCAGACAGGAGCGGAATTGTAAGGCTTTCAGCAGGTTAGGGTCAAGATTCTGATCCACCGACGCGGCCCGTGCCCGCCTCCGCATCCACGTGACTACCAAAAATGGTGGGTTGGGGACTAGAACCCTACAAGCCCGAGGGTATGGAGAGCTGCAGCGTGAAGCCTTGGACTGCCAAACGTAGACATCTAGGACGGGAGACAGCTACGCCGGACCACCGCGGCCTGATTTCAGCCGCACTCGATGAGTACCGCCACAAACCTGTCCGGATGAACAAAAACCCGCCCCCGCTACCTTTCAAACCAGGCGATTGCCCCCAGATCTTGGGATCGCTACGCTCCCCTGTTCGCTTCACGGACCCCCGACCTGATGGCTATGGAATTCATCCGCATACGCGGCGCGCGGACGCACAACCTCAAGAACATCGACCTCGACCTCCCCCGCGACAAGCTGATCGTCATCACCGGGTTGTCCGGGTCCGGCAAGTCGTCACTGGCGTTCGACACGATCTACGCCGAAGGCCAGCGCCGATACGTGGAGTCGCTGTCGGCCTATGCGCGGCAGTTCCTCAGCGTGATGGAAAAGCCCGATGTCGACCACATCGAGGGCCTCTCCCCGGCCATTTCGATCGAGCAGAAGTCGACCTCGCACAACCCGCGCTCCACCGTCGGTACCATCACTGAGATCTATGACTACCTGCGCCTGCTGTATGCGCGCGTAGGCCAGCCGCGCTGCCCCGAACACGCCTATCCGCTGGAGGCACAGACCGTCAGCCAGATGGTCGACCAGGTGCTGGCGCTGGGCGCATCACCCGAGGGCAGCGAGCACCGCTATATGATGCTGGCGCCGGTGATCCGCGAGCGCAAGGGCGAGCATGCGCAGGTTTTCGACCAATTGCGCGCGCAAGGCTATGTGCGAGTGCGCGTGGATGGCGTACTGCATGAAATCGACGCGGTGCCGCCGCTGACGCTTCGCCAGAAGCACACTATCGAAGCGGTTATCGACCGCTTCAAGCCACGCGAGGACATCAAACAGCGCCTGGCTGAGAGCTTTGAGACTGCGCTGAAGCTCGGCGACGGGATGGCCTCGGTGCAGTCGCTGGACACCGCGCAGGACAGCGCGAGTGTCGCGGGAGGCAGGATGCCGGGAGCGGCCGATGCAGCCCATGCACCCCTGTTGTTCTCATCAAAATACAGCTGCCCGGTGTGCGACTACTCGCTGCCTGAGCTGGAACCGCGGCTGTTCTCATTCAACTCTCCGGTGGGTGCCTGCCCGACCTGTGACGGCCTGGGCGTGGCCCAGTTCTTCGATCCAGCGCGCGTGGTGGTGCATCCCGAACTCTCGCTCTCGGCCGGCGCGGTGCGTGGCTGGGACCGGCGCAATGCCTATTACTTCCAGTTGATCGCGTCACTGGCCAAGCATTACCGGTTCGACGTGGATGCGCCATGGCAGTCACTCGACGACAAGGTTCGCCATGCGGTCTTGTACGGCAGTGGCAGCGAGTTGATCACCTTCAGTTACATGAGCGATTCCGGCGGGCGCCACCAGCGCAAGCACAAGTTCGAAGGCATCGTGCCCAACCTGGAACGACGCTATCGCGAAACCGAATCCGCCGCAGTTCGGGAGGAGCTGGCGAAGTACATCAGCGAGCAGCCCTGCCCGACGTGCGGTGGCGCACGCCTGAACAAATCGGCGCGCAACGTGTTCGTGGCCGATCGACCCCTGCCAGAACTGGTAGTGCTGCCGATCGACCAGGCGCTGGCCTTCTTCCGTGGGTTGTCGTTGCCGGGCTGGCGCGGCGAGATCGCCACCAAGATAGTCAAGGAGATCGGCGAACGCCTGGGTTTCCTGGTTGACGTGGGCCTTGACTACCTCACATTGGAACGCAAGGCCGATACGCTGTCGGGCGGCGAAGCCCAACGCATCCGCCTGGCTTCCCAGATCGGCGCGGGCCTGGTCGGGGTGATGTACGTGCTCGACGAGCCCAGCATTGGCCTGCACCAGCGCGACAACGAACGTCTGCTCGGCACGTTGACGCGACTGCGCGACCTCGGCAACACGGTGATCGTGGTTGAACACGACGAAGACGCAATCCGCGCGGCCGATTACATCCTCGATATCGGTCCGTATGCAGGCGTGCACGGCGGCGAGATCGTTGCAGAAGGCCAGCTGGAGGACATCCTCAAGGCCCCACGATCGTTGACCGGCCAGTACCTGTCGGGCAAACGCAGCATCGAGATCCCGACGCTGCGCCACAAGCCCGACCCCAAGATGACCCTGCACCTGCGCGGCGCCAGCGGCAACAACCTGAAGAACGTCGATCTCGAAATCGCGTCGGGCCTGTTCACGTGCATCACCGGCGTTTCCGGATCAGGCAAATCCACCCTGATCAACGATACGCTTTACGCGCTCGCCGCAAACGAGATCAACGGAGCCTCGCACAAGCCTGCGCCGTATCGCGAAGTACAGGGCCTGGACCTGTTCGACAAGGTGGTGGACATCGACCAGTCGCCGATCGGCCGCACGCCGCGCTCGAATCCGGCCACCTACACCGGCCTGTTCACGCCGCTGCGCGAGCTGTTCGCGCAGGTACCGGAATCGCGCGCGCGTGGTTATTCGCCGGGGCGTTTCAGCTTCAATGTGCGTGGCGGCCGCTGCGAGGCCTGCCAGGGCGACGGACTGATCAAGGTCGAGATGCACTTCCTGCCCGACGTGTACGTGCCCTGCGATGTCTGCCACGGCAAGCGCTACAACCGCGAGACCCTGGAGATCACCTACAAGGGCCACAACATCAGCGACATCCTCGAGATGACGGTGGAGGACGCGCTGCAGCTGTTCGAACCGGTCCCGACGCTGGCGCGAAAACTAGAGACGCTGATCGACGTGGGCCTGAGCTACATCAAGCTCGGCCAGAGTGCGACCACGCTTTCGGGCGGTGAAGCGCAGCGGGTGAAGCTGTCGAAAGAACTGTCGCGGCGTGATACCGGACGCACGCTTTACATTCTCGACGAGCCGACTACGGGGCTGCATTTCCACGATATCGAGCATCTGCTGGCGGTGCTGCACAAGCTGCGCGACGACGGCAATACGATCGTGGTGATCGAACACAATCTCGACGTGATCAAGACCGCCGACTGGGTGGTGGACCTGGGTCCGGAAGGCGGCCATCGGGGCGGTCAGATCCTGGTTACCGGCACCCCTGAGCAGGTGGCTGCCGCGCCGCAGTCCTACACCGGTCAATTCCTGGCCAAGCTGTTGCCCAGTGCGAAAGCCGCGAAGGGCAGCAAGCCGGCGGCAGTGGCAAAGCCTGCAGTGTTGCCGCAGCGCAAGTCGGTTCTCAAACAAGCGGCCAAGGACGCCAAGGCAGCGACTGCGGCAGCCAGGAAGAAGCCAATCAAGAAGGTCGCCAAATAGCCATGGACGCCATCGATGCTGGTTCGCTCCAGGTCATTTCCAGCCTGGTCATCCAGGTCCGCTGGAGCGACTTGGACGCGTTCAATCACGTCAACAATGCGGTGTACTTGCGTTATCTGGAAGAGGCGCGCGTGCAGTGGCTGGAAAGCATCGACGGGGTTTCCCTCAACGACCGGATTGCACCGGTACTGGCGGCGAGCCAGGTCAACTACCGCAGGTCGATCGGGTGGCCAAACCATGTCCTGGTTGAGTTGCTTATAGAAAAAATCGGGAATCGCAGCCTGACCATGGGCCATCGCATCGTGTCGTCCAATGATCCGGCAGCGCTGTACGCGGACGGCAGCGTGGTGATGGTGTGGATCGATACGGAGACTGGCAACAGTGTGCCGCTCCCGGATGCGGTGAGGATCGCCTGCGCCGGTTGATAGCGGGTTGGGTGCTGCATTTTCGCTTGAAATGCCGCTGCAGTGCCGGGAATTGTGTAGAGCCGGGCCTTTGTTCGGCGGCTTTTCATTCCATGCATGCCGAGCCGTCAAGCGAGCCCGGCGCTACAGGTACTAAGGCGCGGATCTTTGCACCACGAACTCGGACAGCACTTCACGCCCGTCCTGCAGCTTCCACTTCAGGACAACGGCGTCGCCCGCTTTCAAGGGCACAGTCGGCTGCATCAGCATCAGGTGCATTGCACCCGGTGCGAGTACCGCGGTCTCCCCTGCCCCGAGCCGCAGCGCCGCAACTTCGCGCATGCGACTGACGTCGTCTTCGATGAGCGTCTCATGCATGGATACCTCGGCGAACGCGGGGCTGCTGACCGCGACCACCGAGACCGGCGCCTTGCAAGCGTTGATGGCCTTCGCAAAGCCAGCCATCATCGGCATCGCCGAAGGACCCAGCCGTATCCAGCCAGCCTCGATGCTGGGCTGGCATCGGGCATCTTCGGCACGTGCGCTGACGCTTGCCATCAACAGCAGCGCAGTGGGTATCAATACATGGACCGGCGTTTTTCGCATGCGTCTATGATACCGGCCGACATCAACGGAGACCATGCATGAACGCCCTCGTCGAACTTCATGAGCACGACAACATCCGCGAGATCAGGCTGGCCCGAGCGCCGGTCAATGCACTCAACACGGAATTGTGCCGCGCGCTGATTGCTGCCCTGGATGCCGCCGTCGCCGACGGGATCCGCGGCATCGTGCTGTCGGGGCGGGAAAAGGTGTTCTCCGCCGGCATGGATGTCCCGCACCTGCTTGCACATGGCGAAGACCGCGATGCTCTGATGGACAGCTGGCATGCGTTCTTCGGCGTGGCACGCACCCTGGCCGAGTCGCGCGTACCGGTGGTGGCCGCGATCACCGGGCATTCGCCCGCCGGCGGCTGCGTGCTGGCGTTGTGCTGTGATTACCGGATCATGGCCCGCAGCGTTGATCCATCGCGGCCGTACCTGATCGGCCTCAACGAGACCCAGGTAGGACTGGTCGCTCCCGAAGGTATCCAGCGATTGCTGCGACGCCTGGTCGGTGTCGGCCGGGCGGAACGGTTACTGGTGGCCGGCGAACTTGTCCCCGCAGAACGGGCGTTGGAAATCGGTCTTGTCGACGAACTGGTGGATGGCAATGAAGTGATTCCACGATCGCTCGCGTGGCTGCAGCAGCTACTGAAACTTCCTCAGCACCCGATGCAGGCGACGCGCTCGATCGCGCGCGCAGACATGTTCACCGCCCTGGGTGCCGACAACATCCAGATGGAACGCTTCATCGAAAGCTGGTACGCGCCGGACACGCAGAACGCGTTGCAGGAGATGGTGGCGAGGCTGAAGAAATAGCGAACGTGTTCGCTTGAGATCCGAGCTTGCTCGGATGCTCTGACTCCAGCAAACAAACATCCGGGCAAGCCCGGATCGACCAACCATCAGGCAATCGGTCGCGAGGGGCTTTGTATCCAGCCGCTCCAGGACCCTGCGTATACGCGCGCACCGGACAAGCCGGCGTGCTCAAGCGCGAGCAGCAGATGGCAGGCGGTCACCCCAGAGCCGCACATCAGCACCGTGTCACGCGCCTGTGTTCCGTGCAGCAGTGGCTCCAACTCCGCGCGCAGTTCTGTGGCGGGCTTGAAGCGGCCATCACGCATGTTGTGCAGATAGGGGCGATTGACCGCGCCGGGAACGTGGCCGGCGCGTAAATCAATGGGCTCGATCTCACCCCGGAAACGTTCCGGGGCGCGCGCATCAAGCAGCCAACCCTTGGGCTGCCCCAGCCGCGATTGCACTTCGTCCGCTTCGGCGATGCGGGACCGATCGAACACGGCGGGATACGCAGCGACCGGCGTCGGAGCAGCTGCATCGGTGGTTACCGCCAAACCCAGCGAACGCCAGGCCTCCAGGCCGCCGTCGAGCACCGCTACCCTTTGGTGTCCGCACAATTTCAGCAGCCACCACAGGCGCGCCGCGGCCATGCTGCCATCGCCCGCGTCGTAGACCACGACCTGCATCTCGGGATCAATGCCCCAACGGCCCAAGCTCGCCATAAATCCTGCCTCATCGGGCAGGGGATGACGACCGTGGCCGGTTGCGGACAAGTCCGATAGGTCGCTGTCGAGGTCGGCATGCACCGCACCCGGCAGGTGTCCGGCCAAGTAGCCAGCGCGGCCTGCGGAGGGATCCATCAACGCGAAGCGCGCATCGACGATTCGCAGTGATGGGTCGCCAGACACGCGGGCCAGATCCACTGCAGCAACCAACGTGGTCCAGTTCATGCCGAACCTCCCAGGCGTTCGCGCAGATTGAAAAGAATGGCGGCGGTGGCGCCCCAGATTCGCTGACCGGGCCAGTCGTATTCCAGTACGGTTCGCGTGCGCCCCTGGAATTCAACATCGAGACGACGCAGGCTCGCGTTCGCCATCAGGTATTGCAGCGGCACCTCGAATACCTCGGCGACTTCCGAAGGGTCTGGAAGTGCCACATATCCCGGATCAATCGCTGCCACGACCGGCACCACACGAAAGCCGCTGATGGTCGTGAATGCATCGAGGAAGCCCAGTGGCGAGATCTGTGCTGGCGCCAAGGCAATCTCCTCGTGCGATTCGCGAACTGCGGCGGCGACTACACCGGCATCGGTGGGTTCGATCCGACCTCCGGGAAAGCTCACCTGCCCACCGTGGTGGCGCAAGGCTTGGTTGCGGCGGGTCAGCAGCACTTGGGTGCCTTCTGGTCGCGGTACCAGCCCCACCAGCACGGCCGCTTCGACTTGCGGCCCCGGCGGCAACAGGTCAACCAGTTCCGCATGATTCCAGCCCGCATGCGTGGGTTGGTGCGAGAGCGGATGCAGGACCCGACGCAAGGCATTGCGTTCGGCCAACTTCGACTCCAAAGCGCCGCGTATTTGTTCGCGACCAGGCAACACGAATTCCATCAGTCGCAGTCGTTCGTCATCGTTCATTTGCGACCAGCGCGCGATTTCCGCCGAAGAGCGCAAGCAGCCTGCACACAGCCCGTTGTCGGCCAAGGTGCATACGCCAGTGCATGGGCTGAGTACCGCGCGGTAAGCGGAATTCATGGATTGAGGCACCTGCAAAGCTTAGCGCGCGAAATGATCGGGCTTCGGAAAAAGTTGCGCCGGCACTGGGCCGGCGCAAGGTGTTGCCTGGATTGTCAAAGCTGATACACGCACATGACGCGTGGGCCCCTCAGGTCACTTGACGGTGACCAGCTTGACGTCAAACACGACCGCCTGGTTCGGACCCACCGGCGACTGCGGGGTATTGCCGTAAGCCTTGTCGGCCGGCAGCACTACTTCCCAACGCGCACCGGCTGGCATCTGCAGCAGCGCTTCACGCAGGCCTGGCAACGGAATCTCGCTGACCTTGATGGCCATCGGCGGCGGCGGGGTGGTCTGACCCTGCTGCGGGCTGAAGGTGTCCACGAAGGTGCGACCATCCGCCAATGCGCCCTTGTACTGCAGGGTCACGTTGCTGGCCTGCGTCGGCTTGGCGCCGCTGCCCGCTTCGACCACGCGGTACTGGATTCCACCCGGGAGGCTCTGTACGCCGGCCTTGGCCTTGTTTTGTGCCAGGAACTGATCGCTCTTGGTTTTGTTCTGTGCCGAAGCCTGGTCGAAGGCGACCTTCGCCTTTTCGACCTGCCGCTTCTGCATCGATTCCACTGCAGTACGCAGCTGGGCTACGGGAACGGTTGGCTCCTTCTTGCCGTAGCCGTCCTGCAGCGCCTTGATCACCGTATTGACGTCGACGGCTTCGCCGCTTTCAATCAGGTTACGGCCAAGGTCGTAGCCGAGCGCATAGCTCAGGGAATTTTTGTCGGGCGCCGGCGAGGTCTGCGCGAAGGCGGAGCCGGCAACCATGGTCATGGCCGCAAGGGTGGCGGCAAGCAAACGCAACTTCATTTTCAACAAACCTCCGGTTATGGAAAAGGGCGGTCGGACCGCCCCAGCTGGACGCGCTAGGATAGCCGCCTGTGGCCTTAACCGCCACTAACGACCGGGTCTATGACCCCTGCGGCGGTATCTAGTTCCCGCGCATGTCATCGACTCCCATGTTCCCCCTTCAACCTTGAAGCGACCATGACTCAAACACCTGTCTCCACCGCCTCCGACGGCGGCATCTGCACGATCACCTTGAACCGACCGGAAAAACTCAATGCATTGAACTCGGCCACGCTCGATGCGTTACTGGTCGCGTTCGAGGGGGCGGCCCTTCAACGCGATGTGCGGGTAGTGGTGCTTACTGGCTCTGGTCCCAAGGCATTCGTGGCCGGGGCCGACATTGCGGAAATGGCCGAACTCAGCCCGGCCGATGCGCGCGACTTTTCGCTTCGCGGGCAACGGCTGATGCGCACCATTGAAACGTTCGCCAAGCCCGTCATCGCAATGGTGAATGGTTTCGCACTGGGTGGCGGACTGGAACTGGCGATGGCCTGCCATATGCGTATCGCCGCCGACACTGCCAAGCTGGGTCAACCGGAAATCAACCTGGGTTTGATTCCAGGATTTGGTGGCACCCAGCGCCTGCTGCGCCTGGTCGGGCGCTCGGCCACCCTGGAGTTGTGCCTGCTCGGTTCCGCAATCGATGCCGCTCGTGCCCTGCAACTGGGGCTGGTCACGCGCGTGGTCACGGTCGCGGATCTGCACTCTGAAACCCGCAAGATTGCCGAGCAACTTGCTAACTCGGCGCCGCTGGCAATGCGCGGCCTGCTCGATGCCATCCATGTGGGTGGGGAATGTGCAATAAGCGAAGGACTGCAGTACGAGAGTGCGCAGTTCGGACTGATGTTCTCTACCGACGACATGCGCGAAGGCACCCGTGCATTCCTGGAACGTCGCACGCCGACGTTCGGCGGCCACTGAGTGAACCAGGCAGGT
>Ga0105047_10010745_pt1 | contig 14931 bp, 16 predicted proteins | sample MAT04_FD_78384 | JGI IMG/M metagenome (GOLD analysis project Ga0105047, IMG submission 78384) | Freshwater microbial communities from Lake Fryxell liftoff mats and glacier meltwater in Antarctica - MAT-04 (megahit assembly) | ecosystem: Environmental > Aquatic > Freshwater > Ice > Liftoff... | reverse complement strand
CCTTCCCTCAAGGGAAGGGGGAGAAGATACATAAACCAGGAAAGCGACCCGTCTTGCGTATCTTCTCCCCCTTCCCTTGAGGGAAGGGGGCTGGGGGGTTAGGTTTCCATTGGGCGACCCCGTAACTTCTTAACTTAATACCTATGGGGTGTGAACCCCGGGCTTCCTCTCCGGCTCTTATTGCTTCTCGGCGAGCAGTCGGGCGGCTTCCATCAGCGAGTTTTGTTCGGCGTTGCCCATCTCGCGCAGTCCCGCACGCCGAGCGTTGGTTCTGGCTTCCTGGTCGTTGAGCTTTTCGCTGGTGCGATACCACAGATACCATACCGGACCCGCAACGCTCCCGGCGGTGTCGTATACGAACACCGGGCCGGTCGCCGACTCGCTCATGAGCTTATTGTACTCGGCGGAAAACTCGGGGGTCAGCGTCAGTGGGGAAACGATCAGGCTTTTGAACGCCATTCCCTGACTTTCGACGACCTTGCGGGCGGCGGTATCGTCCTCTTTGACCCCGCGAAGAAAGATCGCGGTTTTGAAGCCGTTCTTTTTGAGCCAGGTCAGCCCGTCGAGTTCCGGACGCAGTCCGGTAGCGATGTTCTCGCGGACCTGAACGAACTCCGGGATGCCGACCGGCAGGCCGCCCACCGCCGGAGCGACGGGAGCGGGCGGGGTGTAGGCCGAACTCGAATCGGCCGGTGTCGGCGGCAGCGTGCCGAGCATCGGCGCGGGCGGCACGGCGGGCTTACCGCTGTTGGTGTCGCTCTCGGTGATGCGTCCGCGAACTTCCGGCGCATCGAGGGTCGCTACCGGGCCGCCGGGTTTGCGAGCGGGAGCGGGAGCGGTTCGGGGGGCCTCGCCGGGGAGGGGGGTCCAGTAGTTGGAGTTGGGTGCGCGGGTTTCCGGGGTCAGCACTTCGACCGACGGACGCGGCGCGAACTGGCTCGACGTGCCGGGGAGCGGCGGAAGGTTTTGCGGCGGGAGCGTCCCGTTCCCGGGGAAGGTGTCTCGCACGGGTACGTTCGCGGGTGTCGAACAGTGCCCACGTCGGAAGCAGGAGTGCCTGCATCCGCTCGAAACCACAGAAATCATAGCCACGACGGCCAACCAGCGACGCACACGCATATTCTTCCTCCCGATCGGGAGAGACGATACTTCTCCGCTGACTATTGTAATTCTGACAAGCCCCCGGTACTGCATCGGATCTGCGGAAATGCCCTCGAATGTGGGATCGCGGCGCGCGATTGTAGCGGTCGCGCGGGAAGCGCGGAAAGCGATGACGGGGGAGGGAGCGGGCGGGGATCGCTGTCTTTGCCGGAACCGTTCGACATCCTTCGGGATCGCACTTATAATGGACAGTACTCCGGGCGGTCCCTGAGAGCGTCGAACCGATTCCCCGCTGATCTTCCGCACTCTCACACTCCTATGAAAATCCTCACGCGGATGATTCCTGCATCGGGGCTGATATTCCGGCGGGGGGTCTGGTTTACTCCCCTGCTGCTGATGTCGCTCGTCTCCCTCGAAGTCCTCGGGCGGCGTTCCGCGTCCGAACTCCACGACATCCCCGGAGCCGCCGCGCTCATCATCCTGCTCCTGGGGACCCTGATCCGCCACCGCTCGCAGTCGCTCGAATGGATCGCCGCCGTCGAGCGGTTCGCCGTCCGCGCGTCGCGCCGATTGAACGCGCTCCGCATCGATGTCGGACTCGATCTGCGCCTCACCCCGGTCATTCCCCGCCGACTCCCCCAGGCCCTCGTCCTCGGACTCGCGTGTCTGATGGCGATCAACGCCGCCGCCGCGCTCGTCTGGTACTACATCCCCGGCGGGTGGCGCGGCGCGATGATCCACGCTTCCTACCTGGTCTATCTGTCGGTAGCGATCCTGCTCTGGGGATTGCTGTTCCTGACCGCGCTCGCGGGAGTCTGGGTTCCCGCCGTACTGCTGGGCCAGTGGCTCTCGAAGGGCGACCGCGTTCGCGGCAACAAACTCCGGGTTCGGCGGCTCCAGATGGTCTTCCTGGCGACGTACGTCCCTGCGGTATCCCTGGCGATCGCGTATCTGCCGATGTGGATACCGCCGACGCTGTGCGTCACCATGCTCGTGGTACTTTCGCTCGCGTCGGTCTGGCCCGTCCGCCGCGACATCGAGTTTATCTGGCGACACACCGGCACGCGCCGGGTCTTCTCGATATCGATCCACGGGCTCACGGTCGCGTTCTGCGGGATCGCACTCCTAAGCATCGACGCTTTGATCCTCGCCAGTATCGGCGGACTCGTGCAGAATCGCCCCGAACAAGCCGAGACGATGGTACTCTCGACGCTTTTGGGGGTCTGCGTCGCCTGGCTCGCTCCGGGGTTGATCGCCTGCGCGCTCGCGATACTGACGACGATCTGGATGCGCAACCCCTCCCGACCGGCGATCGCCCGCGTCCACATTTCCGGCGGACTGGTAGCGGCCGAGCGGCGCACCCTGATCCGCGTGTTCCGCGCGTGGGGTTGGAGTTTGCGTCTCGAACCGCGAGCCGTCCGCAAACTGGACGTGCCGATTCGGTTGGTGGTACCCGAGAAGTCGCAGGCTTCGGAGTTCGACCCCGACTGGCCCCTGAGGGTATCGGTCGCGGATCTGGAGATCGGGGCGGTTCGGGATCGACTCGAACGCCGCGACGAGATCCAGAAAAGACGGGTGTTTTTGCGCGGGTTGGAGAAGCTGTTCCGCTACGCCGCCGGACGCGAGCACAGCGACGGCAGCGGGTATTGGGTCGCCCCGCACCTGTGGCTGATGCGCGGATTGGTGCGCGACGATATCGCCGAGAGCGACGACCAGGAACCGCAACTCTCGACCCGGATCGTCGGCACGCCGTGGCACGAGATCTTCGAGCGCGAAGTGCGGGCGTACATCTGGAAGATCCTGCGCGACCTGGAAATCGATCTGATCTACGTCGAGGACGGTATCTCCGCCCGCCGACTGGTCCGACTGTTCCGCACGATCTTCGAGATTCACGACAAGTCGTCGGGCCGCCGCCGCGCGGAGGAGATCCACTTCCGTGCGCTGCACGACATCCGGGTGATGATCCACGACTTCCAACTGGACAACCCGTTCCGGTCGAACTCGTACCCCGAGCCGAAGTTCGACGACCTCGGACGCGCCCGCATCCTCCACGTTTTCCGGGACCGCGGCGGGGAAGAAGTGCCGATCGAAAGCCCGTTCGACTACAACAGCAGCCCGTCGCCCGCGTTTCTGGGCAACTGGTAACCGTCGGTCGATTCGCTCTTTTGTGCCATCGTGCGTCTTCCGGCGAGCGAGGCACTTCAGTGCCCCGTTTCCGGCTTTCGTCTGCTATCCCGCTCGAGAAACAGGGAACTCACGTCCCCCGCTCGCCGGGAAGCGCACGAATCGCCTCCTCCGTCTCAGCCCGTCGCCCCGCCGAAGTCGCGCAGGCGACTCCGCAGGTACTTCGCCCGCGCCGCATTGCGGGCTTCGCCGTCGAGCGGTTCGCCGATCAGCTTTTGCAGGTGGGCGGGCTGCGTGTGCAGAAATAGCTCGTTGACGAGTTGCGGGGTCAGTTCCTCGACCAGATTCAGGTGGATACCCAGGCGCACCGACGACAGCAATTCCATCGTCTCGTCGGAGGTCATCATCGTCGCCGACTGCAAAGTCCCCGCCGCGCGGGCGATGCGGTCCTGGAGGGCCTGTCGGGTTTCGCGCAGCAGGCTCGAACGCGCCAACCGCTCCCAGCGCATGATCTCCGTGACCAACTCTCGCAGGTCCGCGAGCGATGCCGCTTCGCTTTTGCCGAGGGTCACCTGGTTGGAGATCTGGAAGAAGTCCCCCGAGGCCCGCGAGCCTTCGCCGTACAGACCGCGCACCACCAGATTGATCTTCTGAATCGCCTTGAATACCTTGTCGATCTGCCGGGTCAGTCCGAGAGCGGGCAGGTGGAGCATGGTGCTGGCGCGCATCCCGGTGCCCACGTTGGTCGGGCACGCGGTCAGGTAGCCGAACTGCTCGCTCCAGGCGTAATCGACTTTGGCTTCGATCTGATCGTCGATCTGATCGACCGCGTCCCACGCTTCGCTCAGCGCGAAACCCGAGCGCATCACCTGGAGGCGCAGGTGGTCTTCCTCGTTAATCATCAGGCTGATCGACTCGCGCTCGTCGAACGCGACCCCGCGCGGCCCCTCGATCGCCGTATTCATCTCGCGGCTGATGAGCTGGCGCTCGACCAGGAATTGCTTGTCGAGGGTATTGAGGGTCGTCACGGGCAGGTAGCGGAGCTTGTCGGCGCGCGGCAGGTCATCGACGACTTCCCGGAGCTTCGTCTCGATTTCGGACTTCTGGTGGTGGTTGGCGCGGTTGATGAATGGGTAGTCGGCGAGGTTCCGGGCCAGGCGGATCCGCGTGGAAACCACGACATCGGTTTCCGGGCCGGTGCCCCGGAGCCACTCGCCGACGCGCGACAACAACTGATCAGGACTCATCGGTCGATCTCCGTTCCCGAATCCGGTCGCGCAGGCGGGCCGCTTCCTCGAAGTTTTCCGAGGCGATCATCCCCGCGAGCTCGATCCGCCAGGTTTCGAGTTCCTTCCGTACCAGCATGGGCCGCCGACGGGAAGGGATCTTGCCGCAATGCTCCAGACGGCGGTGGATCTTCTCCAGCAGCGGCTCGAGGCGGTCCCGGAACACTTCGTACTCGTGCGGGCAGCCCAGTCGCCCCTCGACGCGGAACGCCGAGTATTTCGTACCGCAGTGCGGACACACTTCCTCGGGACTCGTCGGCGACTCCGACGGAACCGCAGGGGTCTGGCCGACCAGAAACTGGACCAGAGCCGGGACGTTGATCTCGGACGAGTCCTCGGGCAGGAACAGGTCGTTGAGGTGCGAACACGCATCGCACAGGTGGATTTCCTGCGTCCGACCCCGGATGATTTTGGTCAGATGCACCGATGCCTTTCGGGAACAAAATTGACAGTGCATACGGGCCTCCCGAGATCGAACGACGAAGGTCTAAAGATAGTATAGTGAACGGACGCTATTGCGTCGAGAGTTCTTCGAGTCGGCGGATCTGATCGCGGATGCGGCCGGCGGTTTCGTAGTCTTCTTTGTTGACGGCCTGAAGGAGGTCGCGGCGGAGTCGAGAGACTTCCTGCTGGGTAGCCTTTTTGCGCGGGAGTCGGCGCGGGGTCTTGCCCGAGTGTCTGGTGTGTCCGTGGATGCTCTCGAGCAGCGGGATCAGTTCGGCCTGGAACGCCTTGTAGTCGTGCGGACACCCGAGTCGGCCCGAGTTGCGGAATTCGACGAACTTCATCCCGCAGATGTCGCATTTTTGCTGGCTGATGTCGGCGGTTTCTTCGGGGATCTCCTCGGCTTCGCCGATGCCCACGAGGTCCGCGGACGAGTCGCGGGCGGAGATTCCGGGTTCGACGGGCGGTTCGCGGAGGTACTTCTGCGCGCACTCTTCGCACAGGTGCAGTTCCTCGAACGACTGCTCGCCCAAAACTTCGGTGATGTGCAGCGTCGCCGCTTTGAAACAGTTCTGGCACTTCATTGCCGGACCCCCTCCGCGACGGATGACAGCCTCCCCCACCTACTACTGTATCAGAACTGCCGCTCATCCATCAATAGAGACGCGAACGCGCCGCAGAAAGATCGCCCCGGACTGCCATCCGCAGACGGTCGCTGCGCAACGGGGTCGTAACGCGCCGTCGGAACCGGTTGGCGAAATCGGTGTTCAATCGTCAGATAGACAATCCGACCGCAAGTCGGCTCCGTCTGTATAATGACGACTGCCGTACCGCCCCAATTTTCGAGGATGATACCACAATGTTCCGTTCCTACGCCCATTCCATTCTGGTTTCGACCCTGCTCGCGTCTTTCGCAGAAGCCGCCCCGGCTCCGCTGACGGAAGAAAAGATCGAAGCCGCGATCGAAAAAGCCGGTGGCACTGTGACCCGTCAGAATATGGGAAAGACCGCGAAAGTGACGTTCGAGAAGATGACCGACTACGCCGCTCTGAGCCTGAAGAATGCCGAGTTCGTGACCTGCGTCGAGATCCTCGACGGATCGCGCTGCGGCGACCGCACGATGGCGGTTATCGGCACGTTGTCCAATCTCGAATCGCTGTCGATCCACAAATCGGGGATCACCGACATCGGCATGGCCAACTTCAGGAAGCTGGATAAACTCAAAACGCTTTATCTCGCCGAATCGAAGATCACCGATGTCGGGGTAGCTGCACTCGCCGATGTCACCGATCTGGAAGACCTCGACCTGACCGCGTCGAAGATCACCGACAAGTCGATCGACACGATCGAACGGCTCACGAGCCTGAAAACTCTGGGACTGACCTCGACTCGCGTGACCGACCGGGGGATGTTGAAGTTGCAAAAGATGCCGAGCCTCGAAGACATCAATCTGATGTTCACAATGGTCAGCACTCAGGCGATCAAAGAGATGGAAAAAGCCAACCCGAAATTGAAGATCCGAAGGTGACCCGTACGATCGTACGATCGCCCGATCTCGATGCGGGATCGGGCGATCGTACGCCCGATCCCCGCCTCGTCATTTCCGACGTGCTACATCGCTTCTTTCATCAGGGCTTCGAACTCGGGGCTGACCGTTTTCGCGGAAGCCTTCAGGTCGTTGAGGAACGCCTTTTCTGCGTCGTCGACTTTGCCGTCGGCGAAGATAAACTTGCGCAGCCAGGCCGATTCCTTCGCGTCGATACCGCCGTCGGCGAGGATGATCGGCTTGAGCGAGGCGAACACCATCTGGTCGAACGCCTGGACCGTCGAGGTCGCGGTCCGACGCAGATCCAGCAGCCATTCCAGTTCGCTCTTGTCGAGCTTGCCGTCGGCGTACAGGGACGCTTTGATGATCTCGGTTTCCTTGGTATCGATGCGACCATCGGACAGTGCGAGTGCTTTTGCCAGTTTCTTCCAGTCGGCCATGATACAGCTCCTCAATCGATCGGTGGGAAAGAGACGACTACCCATTGTGTTACCGGCGAAAGGATTGCCTTCAATCCCCACCGGTCACTTTCAGAGTCTTTCGCGGATTCCGCCAGAGGATTTAATCGGCTTCGCGCGTCGGCTCGACTTCGTGGAAGAATACCGCAAAGCCGATGAGAACCAGCAGCGACAACCCGGCGGGGATCGCCCAGACCATCGTCCATCGAGTCGCGTCGCCGAAGGTGTACCATTCGACGATCCGACTCGCCAGCGCGTTGCCGACCAGCGTGCCCGCTCCCGCACTGGTGAACGTGACGATCGCCTGGGTCGAACCCCGGTTGTCCGCGTGGGACCGCTCGTCCAGGCAGATCCCCACCACCATAAAGAAAAACGTATAACTCAGCCCGTGCAGCGGCAGGCCGAGTACCACGACCAGGGGCACGACTCCGGTAGCGAACAGCGAGTAGCGCAAAAACCACCCGCCGATGCCGATGAGCATCAGGCGTTTGAGGCCGAGGTGTCGCAGCGCGTACGCGAAACACGCCATGCAGGCGATCTCGGCGACCTGCGCGATCGTCTGCACAGCCGTCGGGAACGGGGCGTGCAGATCGGTGAGAAACTTATTCGCGTAGATCGAGTAAAACTGCTGCAACACCGATAGCAGGAACGAGCAGATCAGCAGCACCCGCATCGACCGATCCCGCAGGAACGACCCCAGCGACGACACCCCCGAGATCTCGCGGAACGACCGATGCCGACCCGTCGGCGGAGTCTCGGGCAGCAGCAGACACCACACGCCCACCAAAATCGACGTACTCCCCGCGAGAACGAGCGGCATCGGCGAAACCGCCCGCCCGCTCAGGCCGACCGCAACCCCCGAGACGATCCACCCGAGCGTGCCGTACAACCGTACGCGGCCGAACTCCCGGCGCGGACTGGCGAGGTTGCGCATGGTGATCAGGTTGCCCGATGTCATCGTGATCACGTTGGTGATCGAGTACACCTGGAGGAGTAGCCATAGCCAGAAGAAGGTGTCGTCGATCGCGCTCTCGATCTCGGGGTGCCGACTGAGGCGTTCCAGGGCGATGCGCACCTCGGTCCGGAACTCCGGCGAGGCCCGCTCTTCGGGCGAAAGCGAGGTCAGAGGGCGACCGCCGACGAACTCGTCGGCCGCGTGAGTCGTCCAGACTTCGGCGATGACCTTTTGCCGAGTGTCGGCGTAGTCGGCGACGAACAGCAGCAGTCCCCCACCGAAGATAAACAGTGCGATCAGCAGTTTGCGGACATCGAACAAGCGGTCGGTGAGCGAGCCGATAAACGGCGGTGCGACGATCCCGGCGATCGCCAGAGTCGAGTAGATCCATCCGGTTTGTACTGCTGAGAAGTTCAGCCCGCGCGAGTCGGGGACGCTCAGAAGCCAGGTGGCGAGTGTGACACCCCACGCCCCCATCAGGAAGTATTGCCCGAACATCAACACGCGCAACCCCGTCCGGGGAGGTAACCGCACCATAACTGTTCGCTCTCCACTTTTCAAATGCGTTGCACAGAGGTACACAATTGGACTATTCGGCCTATCATGGCATTGAGTCCCCCGCTTCCGTCACTCATTCAGCATATGGATGGCGGGGCAACCGGGCTTCGGGTTGGAACGCATGAAGACCGAGAACCATTACGAGCAGGCGTTCGCCGCGTGGATGCGCGTGCTGGAGCGTCCGTTCGTCTCGGTGCGAGAAACCGCTCGCGTTCGCGTCCCCGACACCACCCTGAAAAACCCCGACTTCCTCGTCTACGGACGCGAAGCCGGCGAGATGAGCCTGATCGTCGATATCAAGGGCCGAAAGTATCCCGGCGGCAGCGATGCCGTCCCACTGTATTCGTGGCAGAACTGGGTCGGCGAGGACGACATCGTCGCACTGTCGCGCTGGGAAGAGTACTGCGGGCCGAACCACCGCGCGCTGCTGGTATTCGTTTACTGCATCGCCCGCAGTTGCGAACTCCCCGAAGGAACGCCCGACCTGATCTCCTGGAGGGGCGACCGCTACCTGTTGCGGGCGATCGCGGTCGACGAATACCGGGCGGCGATGCGGGTGCGTTCGCCGCGCTGGCACACGGTCCACCTGCCCGCCGCAGAGTTTCGCGCCAGGATCCGACCGTTCTCGGAGTTCCTCCTCCCGCAGGAACTCCCCTTTTGACTCCGATCCGGAAGCTGGCTTATGATTCGCATCGGTATCAGTATGGAATCTCTGAGTACGAGCATCCGACCGGCTCTCGCGGCGATCGCGGACCTGGCGATCGGCGGCGTTCAAGTCGAAGCGGTCCGCGAACTCGCCCCCGGCAAACTCACCGATACGGGGCGGCGCGAGTTCAAAAACCTCCTCAAGATGTACAACCTCCGCGTCACCGCGATGACCTGCCCGTTCCGCAACGGCATCGACGCATTCGAGTTGCAGCAGCAACGGCTCGATCATCTGTGTCAGGTGATGTCTCTGGCGTTCGAGCTGGGTCCGAAGCTGGTGGTGGTGGCGATGCCGAAACTCCCCCGCGAAGACGAACCGCAGCGGGCGACCCGGCTCAATGAAGCCCTCAATCGCATCGGTTCGCACGGCGACCGCATCGGCTGCGGGGTCGCGCTCGAGATCGGCCTGGACCCCGCCGACAAAGTGCGCGAGTACCTCGACACCTTCGACAGCGGCTCGCTGGGGGTGCATTACGACCCGGCGAACATGGTGATCCACGGCCACGACCCGGTCAAATCGCTGCTGCCGCTCGCGGGGAAGATCCTTCACGTGCAGGCGCGCGATATCCGCAGCGGCGGTGTGGGTCAGTCGGGGGAAGAGGTCGCGCTCGGTCAGGGGAGTGTCCCCTGGCTGAACTTCGCCGCGACGCTCGCAGCGGTCGAATACCGCGAATGGCTGACGATCCGCCGCGATGCCGCCCGCGCGGTCGATGGCGAACTCGCCGAGTCGGCGGCATTCCTGCGCCGCATCATCTTTTGAACCGTCGATACCGGCACTTACCGCTCGGGACGCATGCGGTCCTGGACCGCCGGGAACACGACTTTGAGCCCCTGAGTGATACTCCATTCGTGGAGATCCCGCACGACCCGGCTCCCGGAATCCGGGCTGTCGCGGTACACGAAGATCTCGATCTGCGACAGCGGCAGACCGGGCGAATCGCGCCGCTCCAGCACCCGCGCTTCGATCTCTTCCAGAGTCAGTCCGCCCGGCTGGTCCTCGAACTGGTAAAATCGCTTTTCGCTGACCGCGAGTCCGCCGAGCATCGTCACCCGCACCCGCCGTTCCGGCTTGATGTCGCTGTCGTTCGCCTGCTTTTTGTCGGTCGGCAGGGTTTCTTTGTCGGTCGTCGTCGCCGGTGCGGTCGATTTGGGTCCGGGTTCGCCCTTACCGGAGCCGGGCAGGCCCCCCGAACCCGCGCCGTAACCCATGCCCCCTTCGCCGAAGACGAACATCGCCACGATCGCCGCTGCCGCGAGACCCGCGACGATGCGAAGAAGTTTGTTGAACTTCAGGGGCACGATTTTACGGGTCAGCAGCCTCATGCCGATGCCCAGAAACAGCATCGCAGCGACGTAGCCGATCAGGAACGCGCCTGCGACCGCGAGCGAACCCAACACCATCCGGGTGATGTCGTTGAGGCCCTCGGCCAGTAGTATCGTCATCGGGGTATCCTCGTTCGTCAGGGGGTATCGAATCCGTACGGCACGCCGGAGAACCATTGGCGGTAGTCGCGGATCTGCTGGGTCAGTGGGAACCCGGAGGCTTCGCGCGGGTACAGGATCAGGAAGTAAGCTTCCTTACCCGCACTCGCCTGCTTGTGCAGGAAGATCAATCGTTCGGCTTCCTGCTGCGAGCGGACGTACCGACGATCCCGTTCCTGCCAGGCGAACAGTTCGCCGGTTTTCGGGTCGATCTCCAGGACGCGCACCGAAAAGCGGTTGCCCTGATCGCCTTTGGTCAGTTGCACGCGCCGGGCGGTCTCGCGGAGTTGGGCGAGCTGCTTTTGCAGCTCGACGACATCCGAGGGTAACTTTTCTTCCTTCACGACAGGCGGTCCCGCGACCTCGGCGTTTTCGGTACCCGTGGTAAACGGCATCAAAAGGAAGATGCAGAACATGAGGATCAGCACGTCGATCAGCGGGATAAAGAACCGTGTGATCGCCCGTTTGGGTCGTTCGATCATCCCTGGCTCCCCGGTTTGCTGGTCGCGGGGCGGTTCCCGGTCGCGGGATCGTATCCGGCGAGCGAGCGGATGAGGTCTCGGCCGAACGCGACCATCCAGGTGGGCAGGATATTGATGAACGCCATAAACAAACCCGAACCCGTTGCGGTGATCGCGGGTCCGTACTTGCTGATGATCTGCTGCGGGGTGACCCCCGGTGCGACCGAACCGAACGTCTGGAGGATCGCGGCGACCGTGCCGATGAGCCCCAGGAGCGGAAACCATTCGGCGGCCTGGGCGAGGTGGTTGAGCCAGGTATCGGCGCGTTCGTCGAAGCTGTACCCCTGCCAGCGGAGGGCGCGCCACGCGAGCAGCATCTGGGAGACGAACAGGATCGAACCCATCCCGAGGATGAGCCAGTCGAGGCGCGACACGGCGACCCGTTCGAGGTAGTCTTTCTGGGCGGCTTCGGGGATCGCGGCAGCGACGAGCAGCGCGACGGCGATCGGCATCAGGCAAAAGATCGATGGCAATACGAAGCGGATCACGAATGTGCGCAAGGGAGACTCCGGCCTGGATCGGTGTCGAACGGATCGGGTCGGCGTTTCCGCCTCCATAGATCATGATAGGAGGTGCGTGCGTGGGACGCAAAGTTCGAATGCATCTTTCGGGGACAACATTGCACCCCGAACGTGCGGCTCGACAAAAGGCGTGCGGAACGGTAGAACGACAGGACGAGCCGTTGTGGTGGAACTGGCATACACACGCCACTTAAAATGGTGTGCCCGTGAGGGATTGAGGGTTCGATTCCCTCCAACGGCATTGTGAGAGTCTGTCCCGGATGTCTGAATTGCCGGAATCCGATTGTCCGCATGGGTTCACACCCATTGCGGACAATCGGGTTCCGGCAATAGACGACTCACTCGATTTCCCGAACGTAGATGTTTTTGAACCAAAGCTTATCGCCGTGGTGCTGGAGTTCGATCGGTCCCATCGCGGGGAGGGGCGACTTCTTGTCCCAGTACGGCTCGAGCGGGGCATCATCGACGATCAGAATGTCGTTGAGATGAATGGTCGCTTTGTCCCCCTTCATGACGATGCGGAAGGTGTTCCATTCGCCCACGGGCTTGTCGGCCTTTTTGAGCGGTTGCTTGCCCTTGCTCCCCTTCGCATTGTTCCACAGACCGCCCGAACCCTTGTTGAGATCCTCTTTGAGATTGTCGCCGAGGTTTTCCGAGTCCCAGATCTGGACCTGGGGCGTGCCGCGAAGGTAAAGCCCGCTGTCGCCCTTCTTTTCGATCTTCCAGTCGAGCAAAAGCTCGAAGTTGGCGTAATTCTTCGCGGTGCCGAGGTTGTAGCCGAATTTATTGCGTTTGCCGTCGTGGTAGATCGCGCCATCGACGATGGTCCAGTGCGGGAAGATGTCCGCGTCGGCTTCCTTCACGGCCTTTAACTGCTCGTCGAGAGTCTTTTTCGCGGGGACCGTCGGCGGGATGACCGCGTGCCAGCCGGTGAGGTCTTTGCCGTTGAACAGCGCGGTGAAGCCTTTGGGGGCGACGTTATCGTTGGCGGGGGCCTTGTCGGCCGCGGTCGCGGTTGTCGAAGCGACGGCCAGCAGGCCGATCGTGAGCAGGTGTCGGAGAGTCGTCATCATCGGTATTGTCCTGGGGTGGAAGTGCTTCGCGTTCCCGCTGGGGAACGTAATCGTGGGGTTCGTCATCGACCTGGGCGAAGACGGCTTTGAGGTAACGGCTTTCGGGGACGTGGACAAGACTCGGATGGTCGCCGCCGGCCCCGCTGACTCGCAGGATCCGCAGCGTTTTCCCCGCCTGCCACGCCGCCCGTCGCAGCATCTCCATAAACATCTCTTCGCTGACCAGCCCGGTACACGAACAGGTCAGAAACATGCCACCGGGTTTGACTGCCTGGATCGCCAGCCGATTCATATCCAGGTACTTTTTCATCGCCAGGTCGAGGGCATCGCGGTCGCGGGTCATCTTCGCGGGGTCCAGCACGACGGTATCGAACCGCTGTCCGCTCGGCAGGATGTCCCGAAGCCAGGTGAACAGGTCGCCCTGCACGTAGCGGATTCGCGCGTTGTTCAGGGCGGCGTTCGCCTTCGCCACGGCGATCACGCTCTCGTCGAGATCGACCCCCGTGACTTCACCGGCTCCGCCGACGGTTTTGGCGTACACCGAGAACCCGCCCGAATTGCAGCACAGGTCCAGCACGGTGCGGTCGCGGCAGAAGGTCGAAAGGTACTGGCGGTTTTCGCGCTGATCGACGAAAAACCCGGTTTTGTGCTTCGACCCGGGGGCGACGCGGAACTTCACGCCATTTTCGGTGATCGTCGTCGGTTCGGGGACAGCGGGGGGCCAGCAGTCGAACGACTCCTGCTTGCCGACGTGTTCTTCGGCGAACCAGTAAAACGTACTGTTGGGGTAATGCCTGCCGAGGATTTCGCGGATCAGGTCGCGGTGCTTGTGCATCCCCGACGAGAAGTATTCGATAACGATCACCGAGCCGAAGCGATCGACGACCAGGCCCGACAGTCCGTCGCCCTCGGAGTGGATCACGCGGTAGGCATCGGTGACTTTGTCGAGTTGCAGCAGATCGCGGCGCAGGCGGATCGCGGCCTCGATTTTGGCGGCGAAGAATGCTTCGTCGATCGCCTCGGCAGGCTTGGTGGTGAGGACGCGCAGGGCGATGCGCGAGTGGCCGTTCCAGATGCCGCGCCCGCACCAGGTGCCGTCGCGGTCGTGGATATCGACGATGCAGCCGTTGGGAGGTTTGACGGCGGGCTTTTCGACCATCTTCTGGAAGATCCAGGGATGCGACGAGCGGCGAACGATCTTGAGTTTGACTTTCGGGAGTTCTGACATGCGGGAATTCTACCGGGAATGCTATATTCGGGGTAGTATGCGTTCGACGAAATCGGCAACAGAGGCGTTCTATGCCCCGAATTCTCTGCGACGACGAACTCGCTTTCCTGCGAACGATCCACGACAACCCCGCCGACGACCTGCCCCGTCTCGTCTTCGCCGACTGGCTCGAAGAGACCGGCGACCCGATGCTGACGATCCGCGCCCAACTCATCCGCAGTCAGATTCTCGCTGCGGGCGGCAATCATCCGGAAAGCATGCAGGCCCGGGCGTTCGGCGAGTCGATCCTGCAAACGCACACGATCGAGTGGTGGAAGGAGTTGCCGGAGATCGACGGGGTGGTGTGGGGTTGGCTCGAACGCGGGTTCCCCGCTCACGCCATCGTCGCACGGGAAGCCTGGCTGAGGAGCTACGAAGCGATCTTCGACCTGCTGCCGATTACGAGTGTGAGGGTCGGCTCGATACACTTGGCAGATCTCGAAGAATTGTTGGATCGGGGTGTCCCGCAGAACCTGAGGAAACTGTCGGTCGGAGACCCGCGGAGGGTGCGATATTCCGAACGTGTCGATGCCGGAACCGGGCGCAGCGAATACCGACGAGATCCGTTCGAGTCAATCGATGAGCGAGTATGTCTTCGATCCGTCCAGCGGATGATCTCGGTGGGCCTCCATCGAACGCTCACCGATCTGACCATCGACGGCTTGCGTCACTATTCCTCGGAAGTGCAGGAACGGCTCTACGAGTACTTCCCGCCCCTCGTGCTGCGGCGATCCAGGCGTTGACATCGTCGTTCGGTTCGGCGGGGTTCTGTTTTTCCGATCGCGTTCGTCTACAATTTCCGATAGAACCTCTCCCGTCTCGGAGTCCGTCGATGCCATTTTCCCCGCGTTTGAACCGACGCGAGTTCGCCGCCACATCCCTCGCTCTGG
>Ga0105047_10010744_pt1 | contig 14932 bp, 12 predicted proteins | sample MAT04_FD_78384 | JGI IMG/M metagenome (GOLD analysis project Ga0105047, IMG submission 78384) | Freshwater microbial communities from Lake Fryxell liftoff mats and glacier meltwater in Antarctica - MAT-04 (megahit assembly) | ecosystem: Environmental > Aquatic > Freshwater > Ice > Liftoff... | reverse complement strand
GTCAGGTCACCGGCTGCGGCGCCGGTCAGGGGATCGGGCATGAGCACACCCTTGCAGAACGGCCGGGGTCGAGTGGCTTAGGCTGACCGCTGCGGACCCCGGGCCACGACGTCGCCCGGTCGCGCGGCCCCGCTTGGGTCGTGGTCCCTGGCCGACGGCTCGACGGCCTGCCCGACCACCCCCCATGCACCCTCGGGAGTACCTCGTGCCTCACCTCCGTCCCGTCGTCGTCGTCGGCGTCCTGCTGCTGGCTGCCTGCGCCGCTCCGACGCCCGCTCCGTCGCCACCGTCGGACCTGCCGAGCCCGTCGGCCTCGGTCGAGGCCGCCATCTCGGCGACCGCCTACCCGTTGACGCTGGAGAACTGCGGCTTCGAGGTGACCCTGCCGGCCGCGCCGCAGCGGGTCGTTGCGATCAAGTCCAGTGCGATCGAGATGGTGCTCGCCCTCGGCGCCGGTGACCGACTGGTCGGCACCGGCTTCCCGGACGGCCCGGTGCCGCCGGACCTCGCCGCCGCCGCCCAGGACCTGCCGCTGCTGTCCGACAAGGTGCCCAGCGCCGAGGTCGTCCTGACGACGGAGCCGGACCTGATCTACGCCGGCTGGGAGTCCAACCTCACGGCCGACGCCGCCGGTGACCGTGGGCTGCTCGCCGACCTCGACGTGGCCACGTACGTCTCGCCGTCGGCCTGCAAGGACCCGGCCCAGCAGCCGGACCGGCTGACCTCGGCCGAGCTGTTCGCCGAGATCACCGAGCTGGCCACGGTCCTCGACGTCCAGCCGGCGGCCGAGGCGCTGATCGCCGACCAGCAGGCCGCCCTGGACGCTGTGGTGCCGGACGACCGCGGGCTGAGCGCTCTGTGGTACTCCTCCGGCGACGACATCCCGTACGTCGGGGCGGGGATCGGCGCACCTCAGCTGGTCCTGGACGCCATCGGGCTGACCAACATCGCTGCCGGCGTTGCCGACACCTGGACGCCGTTCAGCTGGGAGCAGGTCGCCCAGGACGACCCGGACGTCATCGTGCTCGTCGACGCCGAGTGGAACACGGCGCAGTCCAAGCGCGAGCGACTGGCGGCCAACCCCGCCACCGCCCGGCTCAGCGCCGTCCAGGCCGAGCACTACCTCCTCGTGCCGTTCGCCGCGACCGAGGCCGGGGTCCGCACCGTGCCGGCCGCCGTCGACCTCGCGGCGCAGCTCGCGGCCCTCGACCTGGGCTGACGAGCGCCATCGCGACCCGCAGCCCCGCCGACCGGGCCCCGGCGGCCGCCCCGCCACCGGCACGCGGCCGGGCGGCCCTGGCCGGTGCGGCGCTCGTCCTGGTCGCCTCGGTGACCCTCGCGGTGACGGTCGGCCCGGCCGGGATCGCGGCAGCGGACGTGTGGCGCACCATCGGTCACCACGTGCTCGGTCCGCTCGGCCTGGCACCCGGCGCCGCGCTCAGCCCCTTGCTGGACGGCATCGTCTGGGACCTGCGCCTGCCGCGCGTGCTGACCGCCGCGGCGGTGGGCGGCGGCCTGGCCGTGGCCGGGGCCGTCATGCAGTCGTTGGTGCGCAACCCGCTGGCCGACCCCTACCTCCTCGGGCTGTCCTCCGGCGCCTCGTTCGGCGCCGTCGCGGTGCTCGTCCTCGGCCTGGGCGTGCTGCTGCCCGTCGCGGCCTTCCTCGGTGCGCTCGCGGCGCTGGCCGCGGCGCTGGGTCTGGCCGGGTCGCTGGGCACGCTCACCCCGGCCCGCACCGTGCTGGCCGGCCTGGCGGTCGGTCAGCTGGCCGCTGCGGCAACCTCGTTCGTCGTGTTCTGGTCGGCCACCGGGGACTCCTACCGCGAGATCCTCGCCTGGCTCATGGGCTCGCTCGCCGGGGCCGGCTGGCCGCAGGTGGCTATCGCCGGCGGGGCCACCCTGGCGCTCGGCCTGGTGCTCAGCGCCCACGCCCGCGTGCTCGACGCCGTCGGGCTGGGCGACACGGCGGCGGCGGCCCTCGGTGTCGAGGTGACCCGGGTGCGCTGGACGCTGCTCGTCGTCGTCGCCCTGCTGACCGGGGCGCTGGTCTCGGTCAGCGGCTCGATCGGGTTCATCGGGCTGGTCGTCCCGCACGCCGTCCGGCTGCTCGTCGGGACCGGTCATCGACGACTGCTGCCACTGTCCGCCCTCGTCGGCGCGAGCTTTCTCATCTGGGCCGACACGGCGGCAAGGGCGCTGTTCGAGCCGCGCGAGCTGCCGGTGGGCATCGTCACGGCGTTCGTCGGCGCCCCGGTGTTCGCCGCGATCCTGTGGCGACGGCGCAGCGCGGCCGGTGACCTGCCGTGAGCGCGCGGCTCGAGCGCCTGCGCTGGTCGGTCGAGGGCCGGCTCATCGTCGACGGGGTGGACGTCAGCCCGCCGCCCGGGGCGCTGACCGGGCTGCTCGGCCCCAACGGTGCGGGCAAGTCCACGCTGCTGCGCCTGGTGGCCGGGGTGCTGCGGGCCGAGGAGGGCGGCGTCGAGCTCGACGGGACCGACCTGCTCGCCCTGGCCCCCCGTGACCGGGCGCGTCGGGTCGCCCTCGTCGAGCAGGACGCGGTGGTGCCCCCGGGGCTGCGGGTGCGCGAGGCCGTCCTGCTCGGGCGGACCCCGCACGGTTCACGCTGGGGCGGGCTGACCGCCCGCGACCACGCCGCGGCCGACGCCGCACTGGCCGCGACGGGAGCCTTCGGCCTGGCGCACCGCGAGCTCGACACCCTGTCCGGCGGCGAGCGTCAACGGGTGCACCTGGCCCGCGCGCTGGCCCAGGAGCCGTCGCTGCTGCTGCTCGACGAACCGACCAACCACCTTGACGTCCGCGCTCAGCTCGACACCCTCGCCGTCGTGCACCAGCTCACCGCCCGTGGGGTGACCGTGCTGGCGGCCCTGCACGACCTCAACCTCGCCGCCGCGGCCTGCACCCACGTCGTGCTGCTCGCCCACGGCCGGGTCGTCGCCGCCGGCACGGTCGAGGAGGTGCTCACCCCGGCGGTGCTCGAGCCGGTCTACGGGGTGCGGTGCACCGTCCTGCGCCACCCCACGGGCGGACGTCCGGTCCTGGCCTTCGACCCCGCGCCGGATGCGACGATGGCGCCATGAGAGCGTCGTGCGCCCCTGTCGTGCGCAGCAGCGCTGTCCCGCGATGAAGATCGTCGTCCTGGCCGGCGGCGTCGGCGGCGCCCGATTCACCCTCGGCCTGCGCGAGCACCTGCGTGCCACCCGGCCGGACGCCTCGGTGACCGTGGTCGTCAACACCGGGGACGACCTGTGGCTCGACGGGCTGCGGGTCTGCCCCGACCTGGACACCGTGATGTACACCCTCGGCGACGCGATCCACCCCCAGCAGGGCTGGGGCCGCGCGCAGGAGACCACCCGGGTCTCGGCCGAGCTGGACGCCTACGGCATCGGCTGGGACTGGTTCACCCTCGGCGACCTCGACCTGGGCACCCACATCGCCCGCTCCGCGCTGCTGCGCTCGGGCCTGCCCCTCTCGGCGGTGACCGCCCGGCTGTGCGAGCGCTGGGCGCCGGGCGTCACGCTGCTGCCGATGTCCGACGACGAGGTCGAGACGCACGTGGAGGTCGAGCTCGACGGGCGGGTGCGGCTGCTGCACTTCGAGGAGTGGTGGGTGCGGCTGCGCGCCGCTGTGCCGGCCCGCAGGTTCGTGCAGGTCGGCGTCGAGTCCGCGGTCCCGGCGCCGGGCGTGCTCGAGGCGATCACCGCCGCCGACGTCGTGCTGCTGCCCCCGTCCAACCCGGTGGTCTCGATCGGCACAGTTCTCGGCGTGCCCGGGATCCGCGCGGCGCTGGCGGCGTCCCGCGCGCCCGTCGTGGGGGTCAGCCCGATCCTCGGTGGGCGGCCGGTGCGCGGGATGGCCGACGCCTGCCTCGCCGCGATCGGCGTGCCCACGACGGCGGCCGGCGTCGCGCTGCACCTGGGCGCGCGAAACGACGGCGGGCTGCTCGACGGCTGGCTGGTCGACCCGGTCGACACCGACGCGCTGCCGCGGCTGGCCGCCGCCGGGATCACCTGTCGTGCCCTGCCGCTGCTCATGTCCCCGACCACCACGGGGGCGATCGTCGCAGCGGCGCTGGACCTGGCGACGCAGACCGGACGCCGCGGCGGACCGGTCGAGACCGGGGACGGGAGCACCCCGTGATCGCGCTGGCGACCGGGATGCGCTCGGTCGCCGGAGCTCATCGCCGCTCCAACCAGGACTCGGTGGGCTGCTCGGACGACTATGCCTTCGTCGCCGACGGTGTGGGCGGCCACGCCGGCGGAGACGTGGCGTCGTGGACCGTGGCCCACCGGGCGATGTCGGTCCTGGCGACGTCGCGCCGTCCGCTGGGCGAGGCACGGCTGCGGGCCGTCCTGGCCGATGCGAACGCCGAGCTCGGGCTGCGCTCGCGCAGCGACCCGCTGCTGGCCGGCATGGCGACGACCTTCACCGGGGTGTTCACCAGCGGGCGGTCGATCCGCCTGGTGCACATCGGGGACTCGCGTGCCCACCTGCTGCGCGACGGGCAGCTGCGTCGCGTGTCCGTCGACCACTCGCTGGTCCAGATGCTCGTCGACGCCGGTCACCTCACGCCCGAGCAGGCGGCCGTGCACCCGCAGCGCAACATCATCACGCGATCACTGGCCGGCCACCTCGCCGACCCGGCCGGGTTGGCGGTGCACACCATCCGGACCGCACCCGGCGACCGGTGGATGCTGTGCAGCGACGGCCTGACCGACTACGTCCCGCACGGGCAGATCGCGGACCTCGTCCGGCACGGCGACCCGGCGCAGGCAGCCCGCGCGCTGGTCGACGTCGCCCTCGAGCTCGATGCCAGGGACAACATCAGCGCTGTCGTCAGCGATGTCGTCGAGGTCGCCCCGGGTCCGCGCCCGCGCCCCTACCGCTACGGCGGGGCGGCGGCAGCTCCTGAGCTCGGCGAGGTCGTCGACCTGTCGCGCTGAGGTCGGTCGGTCACCGACCGAGGCGGCACAGCACGGGCCGGGGCGCCAGCACCCGCGCCGTTGCCGGGCCGACGCCGAGCCGGGCCGCCGCCCGCAGGTCGGCCGCGGTGTCGACGTCGCGCCGCACGGTCGGACCGGCCTCGAGCACGTGGTGGCCCGCTGCCTCGTGCGCGTCCCTCGAACCCGCGCCGAACCGCGGGACCAGACCTGCCGCGGCGAGCGCCGCGAGCAGCGTCGTCCCGGTCCCCTCCAGGTCGGGCACGACGGCGAGCGGATGGGCCAGGGCCGCGACCAGGACCGCGTCGAGCTCGAGCGGGTCGAGCTGCGGCAGGTCCGAGGCGAGGAGCGCCACCGGCCCCACGCCGCCGGTGGCCCCGATGCCCGCGACCAGCGCGGCATTGAGCCCGCCGCCCGGGTCGGCAACGAGCGTGATACGCGGGTCGGCCGCGAGCCCGGCGACCTCCGGCTCGCTGGTGACGAGCACCACCCGGTCGACGGACGCCGTGGCGAGCACGGCACGCAGCGTGTCGCGGGCGAAGGCCAGCGCGAGCCGCGAGCGCACTGCCGGGTCGTCGTCGAGCCGCGTCTTGGCCAGGTGCACCCGCTTGACGGGGACGACCAGCGTCCACCCGGTCATCGCTCACCCACCGCGTCGCCTGCCCGCACCGCCTCGTCCCAGCCCCGCCGATGGCCCAGCGCCTCGGCCTCGGCCGCCCCGAGCCGGAACAGGTCGTCGGCGGCCGCGCGCACCGCGGAGGCTGCACCGGGGCCGTCGTCGGCCGTGACGTGATGGCCCAGGCCGCGGACCACGGCCACCGGCCGCCCCGCCGACTTGCCCCGCACCAGCTCGCTCGCGGCGGCCACCTGATCGGCGACGGCGGTGATCGTCGCGCTCATCGTGCGGCCGTGCGCGTCGAGCCCGCCGCGCAGGTCCGCCAGCACCGTGACCCCCGCCGCGCCGATGGCGATGTCCGTCAGCCCCTCGCGCCATGCGCGGCCTGCCGTGTCCGAGACCACCATGCCCAGCCGGAGCCCGAAGCGCGCGGCGAGCGCGGCCCGCAGCGCGCGCGCGGAGGCGTCGGGGTCCACCGGCAGGAGCAGCACCGTGCCCGCCGGGGTGTTGCTCGCGTCCACGCCAGCGGCGGCCATGACCAGGCCGAGCCGGTTCTCGACGATCCGTAGCGTGCCGCCCGGGTGATCGCGCGTGGCGACCACGCGCACGGTCTCGTCTGTGATCGCCTGCTCCCGGTCGTTCGCGGCGACCATGCGACCCTCGGCCTTGGAGACCACCTTGCTCGTCACGACCACGACGTCGCCGTCCGCCAGCGTCCCAGCCAGGGCGTCGCCGACGAGCAGCGCGAGGTCGTCTCCGGGCCGGATCTCGCCGATGCCGTCGGGCGCCCAGACCTCGAGCCGGTCGGCCGGTGCCGCGCTCGCGCTCACCGGTGCAGCTTCGGCAGCACCTCGCGGCCGAACACCTCGAGCCACTGGGCCTGGTTGCGGCCGACGTTGTGCAGGTAGACCCGGTCGAAGCCCAGGTCGACGTACCTCTGCAGCTCGGCACGGTGCGCCTCGGGATCGGCCGAGACGACCATCCGGCCGGCGAAGTCCTCCGGCCGCACCAGCTTGGCCATCTGCTCGAAGTCGAACGGGGAGCGGATGTCGCCCTTGGGGAACTTCATCCCGCCGTTGGGCCACTGGTCCAGCGCGTTGGCCATCGCCTCCTCGTCGGTGGGCGCCCACGACAGGTGCACCTGGAGCAGCCGCGGCATCGTCGAAGGGTCCTTGCCCGCCTCGCGCGCACCCTCGTCGAACTTGGCGAACAGGCCGGCGATCTTCTCCAGCGGGGCGCCGACGGTGATGAGGCCGTCGGTGAGGCGGCCGGCGCGCTTGGCGGTGACCGGACCGGCCGTCGCGACGTAGATCTCCGGCGGGGTCGTCGGCATCGTCCACAGCCGCGTCGACTCCATCTTGTAGAAGGCTCCGGAGTGCTTGACGTCCTTGCCGGCCAGGGAGGCCGTGAACAGCTTGGTGATGATCTCGATCGCCTCGAACATGCGGTTGATCCGCTCGGGCGCCTCGGGCCAGTACGTGCCCAGCAGGTGCTCGTTGAGCGCCTCGCCCGAGCCAAGGCCGAGCCAGGTTCGACCCGGGTACATCGCGGCGAGGGTCGCCGAGGCCTGGGCCACCATCGCCGGGTGCCACCGGAAGGTCGGCGCCGTCACACCGGGGCCGATGTCGCCGGCGGTCCGCTCACCGAGGGCCGCGAGGACGTTCCAGACGAATGCCGCCTCGCCCTGGGCCGGCACCCACGGCTGGAAGTGGTCGGCCGCCATGACGCCGGAGAACCCGTGCTGCTCGGCCAGGACCGCCAGCTCGAGGATCTCCAGCGGGGCGAACTGCTCCAGCGCCGCCGCGTACCCGACCGTGAGTCCAGCCATGCGTCCTCCCGGATCGGTCGTCGTCGGCGAGCACTACGCCCGCCGACGACGACCTTACGCGTCACGCCGCGGCAATGGCCTCGAGGACGTCCATCCGGGCGGCGCGGACGGCCGGCCACCCGGCCGCGAGCACCCCGACGACGACGGCCAGGCCGAGCAGGGCTCCCAGCGGGCCCCACGGGACCACGAGGGCGGTCAAGCCCTCGTCCGCGAACACGGTAGGCATCACCGATGCCAGACCCGCGCCGACGCCGATGCCCAGCACGGTGCCGAACACCGCGGTGAGCACCGACTCGATGGTCACGACGGTGGCGAGCTGGAACCGACCGAGGCCGACGGCGCGCAGCAGCCCGATCTCCCGGGTGCGCTCCGCGATGGACAGCGCGAGCGTGTTGACGATGCCGAGCACGGCGATGACGATCGACAGGCCGAGAAGGACGTACAGGATCACCAGGATCTGGTTCACCTGGGCCGCGATCGCGTCGCCGTACTCCTCCCCGTCCATCACCGAGACGACGACGTAGGGCGAGGCCGCCGCGGTGACGTCGGCGCGGAGCTGAGCCGGATCGGCCCCGTCCTCGGCGGTGAGGAACACCGTGTCGGTCATGGTGCCGGTGGGTTCGACGACGGCGTCGTAGAGGTCGTCCGGCAGGACGAGCGCCACGCCGACCGCCTGGGAGTCGATCACGGCACCGATCGGCACCTCGATCGAGCCCCGCGGGCCGCCGACCGTGACGGTGTCGCCCACGCTCCAGCCGTTGGCCTCGGCGTTCGAGGCCTGGACCAGCGCGCTGCCCTGGGCGAGCGACGCGACGTCGCCGTCGTCCACCGGAACGGTGAGCGCCGAGCCGAACAGGCCGACCGGGGCACCGACGATCGGCTCCGGCTCGCCGTCGACGGTCGTGGCGTAGGCCACCCGCAGCGGGTCGACCCGCTCCAGCCCGTCGACCGATCCCAGCTCGGTCACCAGCTGGCCGGGCACGTCCCAGGTCGCCGACTTCAGCAGCAGGTCGGCGCTCGACTCGTTGTCGACGACAGCGCGCATGGACGCGGTGGTCGACGCCGCGAGCACCGAAGCCGCCCCGACGAGCGCCATCCCGACCATCAGGGCGCCGGCCGTGCTGGCCGTGCGCCGGGGGTTGCGCACCACGTTCCCGCGGGCCAAACCGCCCAGCGGCCGCAGGCCGCGCACCAACGGAGCAGCAAGGACCGACAGCGCAGTCGGCACCATCACCGGGGCGAGCAGCAGGAAGGCCAGCACCACGGCGCCGGCCCCGACCCCGAGCAGAAGTCCTCCGTCCTTGGTGAGCTCGAGGGCCGCGGACACCACGGCGGCAAGCCCGCCGACGAGCAGCGCGACCCCGAACCGGGCGCGCCAGCGCGCGCCGCGGTCGTGCTGGACGACGTCGTCGCGCATGGCCTCGACCGGTGGGGTCAACGCGGCCCGGCGGGCCGGCACGAGGGCGGCGACGAGGCTGACCACCGTCCCGGTGACCACCGACACTGCGATGGTGAACCCGTCCAGCGGGATGTCACCCGACATCTCCTGGCCCATGCCGGCGAGGAGCTGGCGCAGCCCCGCCACCAGCCCGACCCCGGCGCCGACGCCGAGCACCGAGCCGACGACGCCGATGACGGCCGCCTGACCGAGCACCGAGGCGAGCACCTGACCCGGCGAGGCGCCGACGGCCCGCAGCATCGCGAACTCGCGCTGCCGCTGCCGGACGATCATCTGGAAGGTGTTGCTGATGATGAAGGTGCCGACGAACAGGGCGATCCCGGCGAAGACCAGCAGGAACGTCGAGACGAAGCCGAGCATGGACTTCACCTGCTCGCTCGCCTCGGCGCGCACCTCGTCCCCGGTCCGCACCTCGACGCCCTCGGCCGACGCGATGCCGTGCAGCGCCGCGGCGACGTCGGCCGTCAGCTCGGTCTGGCTCACGCCGTCCTTGGCGTAGACCGAGAAGAGGTTCGTGGTGCCGTCCGGTGCATACACCGCGGCGGCGGTCTGCATGTCGAGCACGACCATGATCGCGCCGGCCATCCCGGCCTCGAAGCCGATCTCGCCGACCACCTCGACCTCGCGCAGCTCGCCGCCGATGACCACCGTCGTCGGGTCGCCGAGCTCGAGCCCGGAGCGCTCGAGCGCCGCGGTCTCCAGACCGATCTCGTCCGCCGCCGCCGGTGCCCTGCCGGCCGCGACCGTGAGCGAGGTGTCGTCGGGGTGCATGGCGATGCCGAAGCTCGGTGGGCCCGTGGTCATGACGGCTGTGCCGTCCTTGCCGACGAGCACGATCGACCCCTGGACGCTGGGCACGACTCCCGCGACTCCCTCGACCCCGCGGATCTGGTCCTCGAGGTCGATCGGGAGGGGCGCGTAGGAGGCCATGCCTTCCATGCCTGCGTCCTGTGCGGAGATGAGCTCCGCGCCCTCGACGTAGGTGTCGGCGTTCGTGCCGGACTCGACGATGTCGTCGACCGTCGAGGACATCATCGTGCGCAGGGAGAACGTGCCGGCGACGAAGGACACCCCGAGCAGGACCGCGAGGATGGACAGCAGGAACCGGCCGAGGTGGCTGCGGATCCCGCGCAGCGCCACCCGCGTCATCGCAGGCCACCGACGGTGACCTCGCCCTGCGGGACCTCGACCACGTCACGGTCACGGCGCCCGACGCCGAGCTCGCGCAGGGCGTCGAGCACGCTCGCTGCCGTCGGCTGGAGGATCTCGCCGACCAGTCGCCCGTCGGCGAGGAAGAGCACGCGGTGCGCGTACGAGGCAGCGGTGGCGTCGTGCGTGACCATGACGACGGCCTGGTCGAGCAGGTCGACCGAGTCGCGAAGGAAGCCGAGCACCTCGCCGGAGGACCGGGAGTCGAGGTTGCCGGTGGGCTCGTCGGCGAAGACGACGGCCGGGCGGGACACCAGTGCCCTGGCGCAGGCGACCCGCTGCTGCTGGCCGCCCGAGAGCTCGCTCGGACGGTGGTGCAGGCGGTCGCCCAGGCCGACGGCTTCGACGATCTGATCGAACCAGGCACGGTCCACCGGCCGACGCGCGATGTCCAGCGGGAGGGTGATGTTCTCCTCGGCGGTCAGGGTGGGGATGAGGTTGAAGGCCTGGAAGACGAAGCCGAGACGGTCACGGCGGAGCCTGGTCAGTCCGCGCTGGTTCATCCGCCCGACGTTCTCGCCGTCGACGACGACGGTTCCCTCGGTCACGCTGTCGAGGCCTGCCATGCAGTGCATGAGCGTCGACTTGCCGGAGCCGGACGGCCCCATGATCGCGGTGAGCTCACCGCGGGCGAAGTCGACGTCGACACCGTCGAGGGCGCGGACGGCGGTGGGACCGGAGCCGTAGACCTTGGCCAGTCCACGGGCGGAAGCGATGGCCCCCTCGCCTCGGGGGTACACGGTCACAGGGCGCACTGGAGTTCCTCTCATCGGCGGGTGATGTGCGGCCACGTCGTCGTCGCCACAGGCATCCTGGCGACCCGGACGATCCGCGCGGATCGGGGATGACCCCCAAGATCACCCTGAGAGAGTCGCGAGCGCACCGCGCTCACCCCTAGGGATGAGGGGCCGCCGAATCAGGGGCGCCCGGGGCCGACCCGGGGAGAGCTACTCGTAGGAGACGGCCGCCAGCACGTCGAGCCGGGCCGCGCGCACGGCCGGCCAGACGGCGGCAAGGACGCCGACGACGACGGCCAGGGCGACGAGGACCCCGAGCTGGTCCCACGGGACCTCCAGCGTGCTGAGCCCCTCGTCGCGGAAGACGGTCGGCAGTGTCGAGGCGAGACCGGCGCCGAGCGCGACGCCGAGCACCGTGCCGAACACGGCTGTGAGGACCGACTCGATGGTCACGACAGTCGCCAGCTGGAGCCGGCCGAGGCCTACGGCCCGGAGCAGCCCGATCTCGCGGGTGCGCTCGGCGATCGAGAGGGCGAGCGTGTTGACGATGCCCAGCACCGCGATGACGATCGACAGGCCCAGCAGCGCGTAGAGGATGACGAGAACCTGGCCGACCTGGTCGGACAGCGCGTCGGCGAACTCCTCGTTGTCCATCACCGAGACGACGATGAACGGGCTCGCGGCTTCGGTGAGGTCGGCACGCAGGGCCGCGAGGTCGGCGCCGTCGCGGGCCACGACGAACACCGTGTCGATGGTGGTCTGCGCGGGGGCGACGACCTGCTCGAAGACGTCCTGCGGCAGCACCACCGGCACGGCGACGGCCCGGGAGTCGATGACCGCCCCGATGCTGACCTCCTCGTCGCCCGCACCGGAGCGCAGGGTCAGCCGGTCCCCGACCGCCCAGCCCTCCTCGTCCGCCGTCGTGCGCTGGACGGCGACCTCGCCGTCGGCCAGCGAGTCGAGGTCGCCGTCGGTGACCGTGACGTCCAGTGCCGCGTCGAAGACGCCCGGGTCCACGCCGATGACCGCCGTGATGGCCCCGTCGACCGTGAGCACCCCGACCCGCAGCGCGTCGGCGCGGATCACGCCCGGGAGGTCGGCGACCTGGGTGACGAGCTCGGCCGGAACGTCGCGCGTCGCGGACTGCAGCAGGTAGTCGGCGATCGACTCGTTCTCGACGATCGAACGCGTGGAGGCCTGGGTGGACGCCGCCAGGACGGAGGCCGCACCGACCAGCGCCATGCCGATCATCAGCGCGCTGGCCGTGCTCGCGGTGCGCCGCGGGTTGCGCGTGACGTTGCCGCGGGCCAGGCCGCCGAGCGGGGGCAGCGCGGCCACCGCCGGCGCCGCCAGCACGCGCAGGGCGCCGGGTACCACGGCGGGCGCGAGCAGCAGGACGCCGAGGACCACCCCGGCGGCGCCGGCACCGAGCACCGGTCCGGGGTTGCTCGGCAGGCCGGCGGTGGCGGCAGCGGCGGCTGCGGCGCCGCCGACGAGCAGAGCACCGCCGAGCAGGGTGCGCAGGGTCGACCCGCGATCGTGCACGAAGACGTCGTCCCGCATCGCCTCGACCGGTGGGGTCAGCGCCGCGCGGCGAGCCGGCACGGCCGCAGCGACGAGGCTGACGGTCGTGCCGATGGCGACGGACACCGCGACGGTGAACCCGTCCAGCGGGATCGTCCCGGACAGCTGCATGCCCATCGCCGCGAGGGCGACCCGCAGGATCGCCACCAGGCCCACCCCGGCGCCCACCCCGAGCGCCGAGCCGAGCACGCCGACCACGGCCGCCTGGACCAGGATCGAGGCGAGCACCTGGAGCGGCGAGGCGCCGATGGCGCGGAGCATGGCGAACTCGCGCTGTCGCTGCCGCACGGTCATCTGGAAGGTGTTGGCGATGATGAACGCGCCGACGAACAGCGAGATCGCCGCGAACACCAGCAGGAACGTCGAGATGAAGCCGAGGACCTGGTCGATCTGCTCCTGGGCCTCGTCGCGCAGGGTGGTTCCGCTCTCGGCCTCGACGTCGGCGCCGCCTACGGCGGCCTCGAGCCGGTCGACCAGCTCGCTCTCCGAGATGCCGTCGGCCGCGTAGACGGCGATCGAGGCGACCTCGCCGTCCGGGGCGAACGTCGCGGTAGCGGTCTCGACGTCGAGGAAGACGATCGTCGCTCCGGCCGTCGGGGCGCCGAAGGACACCTCACCGACGACGTCGACCGATGTCACGGCGCCACCCAGCACCACCGTGGTGGTGTCGCCGAGCGCGAGCCCCGAGCGCTCCAGCGTGCCGCTGACCAGGGCGATCTCATCCGGTCCGCCCGGCGCACGGCCGTCGACCACCTCGGCGCCGGGGTCGCGCGGGTCGAGCCCGATCGCGAAGCTCGGCGCGCCGCCGCCGCCCGCGACGACCGCTGTGCCCTCCGAGCCGACGAGCACCACGGGGCCGGAGATGTCGGGGATCGCCGCGGTCACGCCATCGACGTCGGCGGCCTCGTCGGCGAGGGTCAGCGGGACCAGCGCCCGCGTGGAGGTGCCGACGGTCGCCGCGCCGCCGCCGCCGGAGAGGGTCTCTTCGACCGGCTCGGCCGGGCCGCGCAGGTAGGCGTCGCCCACCAGTGAGGACGCGACGATATCGCTGAAGGTGCTCGAGAGCATCGTGCGCAGCGCGAAGGTGCCGGCGACGAAGGCGACACCCAGCAGCACGGCCACGACGGACATGACGAACCGCCCGAGGTGGCTGCGGATGCCCCGCAGGGCCACCCGGGTCATCGGTGGTCTGCGGTCGGATCGGCGGGGCCGGCCTGGGCCGCGTCGCGAGCGGCGCGGCGCGAGGCGCGGGTCTCCTCACCGGAGTTCGCGGCGAGAACGGCACGCTCGGCCCGCGCGAGGCGCGCGGCGTGCTCGAGCACGGCGGGGTGATCGGCGACCGACGCGTGCGCACCGGTGGGCGTGGGCTCGCGCCGGCCGACGCCGAGTCCGCGCAGGGCGTCCAGGACGGATTCGGCCGTGGGGTGCTCCAGCTCGCCGACGAGGCGGCCGTCGGCGAGAAAGAGGACCCGGTGCGCGTAGGAGGCAGCTGTGGGGTCGTGCGTCACCATGACGACCGCCTGGCCGAGCTCGTCGACCGATCGGCGCAGGAAGGACAGGACCTCGCCGGACGAGCGCGAGTCGAGGTTGCCGGTCGGCTCGTCCGCGAAGACCACGGACGGCCGCGAGACGAGGGCGCGGGCGCACGCGACGCGCTGCTGCTGACCGCCGGAGAGCTCGCTCGGGCGGTGGTCGAGCCGGTCGCGCAGCCCGACGGCGTCGACGACCGTGTCGAACCACGCGCGGTCGACGGGTGTGCGGGCGATGTCCGCAGGCAGGGTGATGTTCTCCTCCGCCGTCAGGGTGGGGATGAGGTTGAAGGCCTGGAAGACGAACCCGAGGCGCGTGCGGCGCAGGCGCGTGAGCTGGCGCTGGGTCATCCGACCGACGTCGTCGCCGTCGACGTGCACCGCGCCGCTCGTGGGCGTGTCGAGGCCGGCCATGCAGTGCATGAGGGTGGACTTGCCTGAGCCGGACGGGCCCATGATCGCGGTGAGCTCGCCACGCGCGATGTCGACGCTGACGCCGTCGAGCGCGCGCACCGCCGCCTCGCCGGTGCCGTAGACCTTGACCAGGTCCCGCGTCGAGGCGATCTGCCCCGCGGCGACCGGGTCCGGGCTCAGTGCGCGCATGGAGATGTCCTTCACGTCGTGGTGGGTGCACCCATCCTCGCGGCACGAGGTGGGCCACGGGTCAGGGAACGCCCTCAAGCATCCCCTGAGACGGGCCGGACCGACACCCTGGGGCGCAGGTGAGAGTGGGTCGGACGCGGTTGGACGAGCTGCCCCGCCGCTGCGACGGGTGGTCTCACGGTCCATCGCTGCGCTCCTCCGGCGGTCCCGTCCCGGGAGACGGGACCTGACCGAGGCGATGCGCGCACCGCTCCCGACGTCGGGAGCGCGCGACACATCACTGTCGGTGGTCGGCCGTACGCTTGTTCGAAGACGGTGGGGAGAGGTGAGACGGGTGGCCGAGCACGGGTGGCAGGGTGCGGTCGAGCGTCTTCGCGCGGACGTCGACGCCGTGCTCGCGCTGGATGTC
>Ga0105047_10010743_pt1 | contig 14932 bp, 6 predicted proteins | sample MAT04_FD_78384 | JGI IMG/M metagenome (GOLD analysis project Ga0105047, IMG submission 78384) | Freshwater microbial communities from Lake Fryxell liftoff mats and glacier meltwater in Antarctica - MAT-04 (megahit assembly) | ecosystem: Environmental > Aquatic > Freshwater > Ice > Liftoff... | reverse complement strand
CGGTCGACGTAGGACTGCATCGCCATGCGGATCATGGCGGGGTTCGACGCGCCCTCGCGGATCTTGGCGGGTACGCCGAGCGCCATTGCGTTCTCGGGCACCACCATGTTGTTGGGGACGACCGCGTTCGAGCCGACCAGCGCGCCGGTGCGCACGATCGCGTTGTGCAGCACCACCGAGCCGTTGCCGACGAGCGCGCCGTCCTCGATGATGCAGCCCTCGAGGTGGACGATGTGGCCGATCACGCACTCGGCGCCCACGGTGGTGGGCTGGAACATCGTCGTGTGCAGCACCGACCCATCCTGGATCGACGTGCGCGCCCCGATGACGATCGCTCCGTCGTCGCCTCGGAGCACCGCGCCGGGCCAGATCGAGGCCTCCGCTCCGATCGTGACGGATCCGATGATCACCGCGTCCGGATGGATGAACGCAGTGGGGTCGATGTCGGGAACCTGGTCCCCGAGGGCGTAGACGGGCATGGAGATCCTGTCGGTCGAGTGGTCGAGGTGGTGCGGAGCGGTGACCCGGTGGTCAGAGCGAGAAGCGCCCGTAGCCGCCGCGGAAGAAGAGCAGCGGTCCGCCCTCGTGGCGGACGTCGAGGCCCGTGACGGCGCCGATCACCACGAAGTGGTCGCCGGACTCGACGACGTTCCCGAGGGTGCAGTCGATCGAGGCGAGGACGCCGTCGAGGAGGGGGCTGCCGTTGCCCGAGTGCTTCCACCCGATCTCGGCGAACTTGTCCGCCGACTTGCTGGCGAACACGCGGCAGACGTCCTCCTGGTCGTCGGCGAGGATGTTGACGCAGAAGGAGCCGGCGGACTGGATCTTCGGCCACGACGAGGAGTGCCGGCCGGCGCAGAAGAGCACCTGCGGGGGCTCGAGCGAGAGCGAGGCGAACGAACCGATGGCCATGCCGACCGGCGTGCCGTCGACCGAGGCGGTGATGACCGTGACCCCGGTCGGGAAGTGCCCGAGCACCTGGCGGTACTTGGCCGAGTCGAACGCCGAGCCGGCCTCCGAGCCTTCGTCGATGATGTCGCTCACGCGTGGATCCTTCCGGGGTCGACGCCGTCGTCAGCCGACGGCGAGGTGAGGTGGTGCGATCCGGTGGGCGCCGCCGACCGGTCCCCCGACCACCCCGAAACATAGTGCCGGCCGAGCCGGGCTCCGTCCGGGCCGGCGCGACGGAGCCGATGTCGGGTCCGCGATGTCAACCGGCCGGAGCGTCGTTGGGCGTGAGCACGAGGGTGAGACCCTCGGCGGCCGCCAGGATCTCGTCGGGACCGCCGGTGCCGCCGGCCCGGGCGCCCTCGAGCAGACGGTCGACGGTGTCGTCGTCGTGATCGGGGTCGTGGTGGAAGAGCGCCAGCCGACGCACCCCGGCCTCGCGGGCGACGTGCACCGCGTAGTCGACGGTGCAATGACCCCAGTGCGCCTTGAGCTCGAACTCCTCGGGCGTGTACTGCGCGTCATGGATCAACAGGTCGGCGCCGTCGCACAGCTCGAGCACGCCGGGTGCGATGTCGAAGCTGCCGTCGATCGGCATCTGGTGGTCGCTGATGTAGACGACGGAGATGCCGTGCTGCTCGACGCGATAGCCGTTGGTGGGGCCGCAGTGGGGCACGAGCAGCGAGGTGACCTTGGCGTCGCCGACCGCGTGCACGCCCTGGTCGAGCGTGTGGAACCGGAACGATCCGGCGAGGTCGCCCACGCGCACCGGGAAGTACGGCGGGCACATGAAGTCCTCGAACGCATCTTCGAGCGTGCGGCCGTCGTCCTGGGGCGGACCGTAGATGTCGAGGACGGCCCCGGGCCGGTTGATCGGCACGAAGAACGGCAGCCCTTGCACGTGGTCCCAGTGCAGGTGCGACACCAGTGCGTGGCCGTGGAAGCTGCCGTCGGCGGGCTGCGTGGCGCCGAAGAAGCGCAGGCCCGTGCCGAGGTCGAGCACGATGGGCTCGAGACCGGGTTCGCTGATGGCGACGCACGCGGTGTTGCCGCCGTAGCGCCGGTTGGTCTCGCTCGAGCACGGCGTGGACCCTCGAACACCGAAGAACGTCACGTTCACCGCGTCACCCCCGAGCTGGCCTTCCCCCGTCCCTCACCGAACCCTACCAATCGACCACGCTCCGTAGGAGTCGCTGTGACCATTGTCTCGGTCGCCCCGACGCCGCCGCTCGTGAGCAGCCCGGCGGGCCGGTTCGAGATAGAGCGGGACGGGCGCAGCGGGCCGACGGGCGAGACCCGGAGGCCGGACCTCGCGACCGGTCGGGCGGCCGATGAGCGGTAGCGTCGCCGCGTCCCGCGCCGATGGCGCCCACCTCGACAGGAGCCAGCGATGTCGTCCACCGAGCCCGCGCTCTCGCACGCCACGATCAACGGGATCGACTACGCCTACCTCGAGCAGGGCTCGGGCCCGCTCGCGGTCTGCGTCCACGGCTTCCCCGACACCGCCCACGGATGGACCCCACTGCTGGGTGACCTCGCCGCCGCGGGCTTCCACGCGGTCGCTCCGTTCATGCGGGGGTACGCCCCCACCGCGGTCCCCGCCGACGGGAAGTCGGCGCTCGGCGCGTGGATCGCCGACATCCTCGCCCTGCGCGAGCACCTCGGCGGCGGCGCCGACAGCGTCATCATCGGCCACGACTGGGGGGCGCTGACGACCTACGGCGCCGCGTCGCACGAGCCCGACGCGTGGCGACGGGTCGTGACGGCGTCGATCCCCCCGTCGTCGGTCATGGGCGCCCGCCTGCTCGACTACGACCAGCTCAAGATGTTCTGGTACCAGTACGTCTTCCTGCAGCCGACGGCCGAGACCATCGTCGCCAACGACGACCTCGAGTTCATCACCCGGTTGTGGTCGGACTGGTCACCGGGCTTCGACGCATCGGCCGTCCTCCCGGCCGTGAAGGATGCGCTGCGCGATCCCGCCAACCTCAGCGCGGCGCTGAGCACCTACCGCTGCGTGTACGACTTCGACCTCGCCGGACCCGAGTTCGCCGAGTTCGCCCTCGCGCCGTTCATGCCCCACACCCAGCCCACGCTCTACCTCCACGGCGACCGGGACGGTTGTGTCGCCGGCGACGTCGTCGAGCCGGCTCGCGCCGCGCTCCCAGAGGGCTCGCGCGCCGAGCTGGTCGTCGGCGCCGGCCACTTCCTCCAGTACGAGCAGCCCGAGGTCGTCAACCCGCTCATCGTCGACTTCGTTGCGGGCTGATCGTCTCGTTGCTGCGGCGTGGCGAGTCGAAACCGACCGTCGCGGCGGAGTTCATGAGGTCCGTTCCGGCGTCTCCATCGGCTGAGCCGTGGCCACATCCTGGTGCGGGGGTCGTCTCTCACCCGTCTCGCGGTACCCGTCCCGTCGCCAGCGCGACTCCCCTCGCTAGCGGTCGCCGGGCCCGCCCTCACCCTCTCGGCGGCGGGCGGCGAGCAGGACGACCAGACCGATCACGAGGACCACGAGCGCACCCATGGTCAGCCCCTCGACCGCCGAAGATCCCGTCGTCGGCAACGAACCGCTCGTCGTCCTCGACGCCGAGGCGCCGGCAACGGTCGCGGCATCACCGGTCGCGGCGGTGCCGGACCCGTCGCCGCTGGGGGGATCGTCGTCTGGCTCCGAGGGCGGCGCCGTCGTCGAGGTGGTCGAAGTGTTCGAGGTGTCCGTCGGGTCATCGATGTCCGGATCGACCTCGGGGGCGGTGGTGCTCGAGGTGGATGTCGAGGTCGACGATGTCGTAGTCGACGTGGGCTCGGTGGTCGTGGTCGGTGGGGTCGTGCTCGTCGTGGTCGTCGTCGGTTGCGTCGTGGTCGTCGTCGGTTGCGTCGTGGTCGTCGTCGACGTCGTGGTGGTGGTGGTGGTGGTGGTGGTGGGTTGGGTCGTCGTCGTGGTCGACGTCGTCGTGGTCGTCGTCGTGGTGTCGCCGTCGACGTTCACCTCGAGCTCCTCGGTGGCGCAGCCACCGTCGTCGTCGCACAGCTCCACGATCACCGTGTGCTCGCCGTCGACCGTGAAGGTTTGCTCGAGCGCATGGTCGACGAACCCCGAATCCGGGTCCACGTCCAGCTCGAGCGGCTCCGGCCCGGCCCCCTCGTCCCAGTCCACCGTGGCGCTGAGCTCATCCTCACCCCGGTCTCTGCCGTCGAGCCCGCCCTCCCACAGGTCACCTGCGACGATCGTCTCGGGGCCCCACGCATAGAGGTACGGGACGGCGTTGGTCCACGTGACCACGACGCTCGTCGCCGCGGTGAGGCCCTCGTCGTCGGTGACCCGCAACCCCACGGCCATGGTGCCGTCGTCCTCCAGACGGACCCCGATCGATTCGCCACTGTCGTCGCCGTACATGCCGTCACCATCGAGGTCCCACTCGTAGAGGACGACCTCGCCGTCGGGATCGGTCGAGGTGAGCCCCGACAACGACACCGTCGACGCTTCGTCCACTTCGAAACCGTCCTCGGACGTGATCGCCGCGATCGGTGCCAGCGCCTGGGGCAGGACGGTCACGGTGACCGTCGCCGGAGCGGAGGTCGCGACGCCGTCGGACACGGTGTAGGTGAACGTGTCGTCCCCCACGAAGCCGGCGTTCGGCGTGTACACGAGAGCCGGAGCGGTTCCGCTGAGCGTGCCCGACGTCGGGTTCGTGGCCACGGCGAAGGTGAGCGGATCGGCATCGAGGTCGGAGCCGCCGAGGGCGATCGGCACCGCTTCACCGGTTCGCGTCGAAACCGAGGCGTCGGACGCGATCGGCGCATGGTTCGGTTCGTCCACGAGAACGAAGTCGAGCGTGGTCGGTGTGCCCGCGACCGCTCGGGCCGTCTTGGTGACGGGACCGAACTGCGACGTCGCCGGCGGCACCACCGTCACCGGCCAGTCCCGGGGACTGCCGTCGTCGGCCAGCGGCACGTTGATGATCTCGTAGCGGCCGTAGAAGTCGGTCCGGTTCGCGCCACCGAACCCGGTGACCACCTGGTGGTTGGCCAGCGGCGTGCCGGCCCTGTCAGTGACCCGGCCGACGAAGGTGCCGGTCGCGGATTCGTTGCGACCGAAGTCGACCACGATGTCGGCGCCGCAGTAGGCGGTCACGTTCTTCTGCGCGGTGAGGAACCCTTCTTTCGCGGCTCGGACCGTGTACTGGGCCGGTTGGTTCTGGTCGCCGACGCGGATGTTGCTCAGCACGAAGCGGCCGTCGGGCCCGGTCTTGGCCCCGGAGAACCCCGACACGTAGACGTCGACCTGGTCGAGCGGCTCGCCGGTGAGGGCGTTCAAGACGCGGCCCCGCACCGTCGCCGCCGCGCACACCGGCAGCATGAACAGGTCGGCGGTGGCCGGGGCCTCGGCGGATACGGTCACGGTCTTCGGGGCCGACGACCAGTGATGATCGGGTGGGTACTTCGTCTCGGACGCCAAGACCTGCGCGTCACGGGGGGTGTTGCGCGGGCCGAGGTCGACGTTCTCCATGCGGTAGCGGCCGTCGGCACCGGTGACGGCAACCGACCCCGGTCCGTTGACGCTCATCCCTGCGATCGGCTCGCCGGTCACCCGGTCGCGCACGGTGCCTTCGATGACGCCCGACCGCTCTCGGAGCATCGCGACCGTCACCTCGGTCGTCTGCCCCTGGCGCAAGGTCGCCGAGACCGACGTACTGCTCCAGTATCCGTCCCGAAAGGCCTGCAGGTAGACGGTGCCTTCCGGCGGAACGTCGACGCCCAACAGGTACTGCCCCTGGGTCTGCCCGTCCTCGTCGGCGTCGGGGAGGAAGATCCGACCGGTGGGTCCAACGACCGCGACGCGTGCAGCGGGGACCGCCAGCCCCGTCTCCTCGTCCACGACCGTCACCGCGACCGTTCCCCTGACCTCCTGCGGGATGGCGAGCTCGAGGGTCAGCGGCACGACGGCACCGCACGATCCGATGGTGATGGACTTCAGGGCGGTGGCGGATGGGACGATCCCGGCCGGCGTCCGGGCCTGGATCCCCCACGTCTGCGGGCCGTTGGCCGGACCGCGCATGCCGACGTCGGTCACCACGGCCACCCCGTACTGGTCCGACGTCAAGGGGTCGTAGAGACCGGAGAGGCCAACGATGGCACCGGGGAACGGACGCTTGGTGCGCGAGTCGATCACCTGTACGCGGACCGAACCGGTGCAGCGCCGCACGAGCGTGAAGTCGCGTTGCGTCGCGACGTCGGCTTCGACGGTGACCGGTTGCGGAGCGGACGAGTGGTAGTCCGACCCGCTCGGCGCGTTGGCCACGTAGTTCGTCGGCAAGGACGAGCTGTCCTTGGGGAGCACCACCTGCGGGATGGAGTAGTAGCCGTCGGCGTCGGTGACGACGTTGCCGATCCGGGCGCCGGCGACCGGGCCGATCGGGGTGCCGTCCACATCGACGCCCATCACGTGACCAACGACGGCGCCGTAGCGCTGGCGCACAAGCGAGACGTCCACGCGCGTGGTTATCCCGCAGGCGGCCGTGATCCGGACGGACTCGGCGTGGTAGTCCGGCCATTGGATCACGCTGTTGAACGAAGTCGGCGTGTTCCCGGGTCCCACCGGGACCTTCTCCGCCCGGAAGTTGCCGTTCGCGTCCGTCGGCGCGTTGCCCACCACGTGGATGCCCTCGATGCCCACGCCCGTCCCGCGGTCGGTGATGCGCCCCTCAACCGTGCCGTAGCACTGCGGGATCAGACCGATCTCGACCTCAACCGACCCGTTGGCCTCACGAACGAGCGTCCCGCTGGTCCCGCGCACCGCGATGGGGATGGCCTGCTCACCGACGGTGCTCGACGCCGCCACGGTCAGGATCGATGTTCCGCCCGGGCTGACGGCGGGCGGCTGGAAGGCCGCAGAGACCCCGGACGGGAGGCCAACGATCGACAGCGCGACTGGATCGGTGAACCCGTCCTCGGAGAACACCGATACCGAGAAGCTGGTCGCCGAGCCGGGCACGATGGTGGCGCTCGGCGGACTGAGGTGCAGACCGAAGTCACGGATGAGGCTGACGTCGGCCCGGGCCTCGCCCGCCGCGCCCTTCGGGTCGATGACGCGCACTGCGACCTCGCCCCCATCGTCGACCTCACACGAGCCGCCACAGATCAGTTGGTCCACGTCGTCGGCGCCGACGAGGGGAGTCGGTCCGGCGGCATCGTCGAACTCGCCGTCACCGTCGAGGTCCCACGTCCAGCCCAGCAGCGCCTGCTCGCCCGCGTCGCCGTCGGTGGCCGATGCGGCGAGGTTGAGCGAGGCATCCGGTCCGACCGTGTACGGGCCGCCGGCGTTCGCAACCGGCACCTCGTTGGCCGTGACGGTGAACGGCACCTCGACGTCGTCACCGGGCGGGATCGACGCGGCCAACGTCACGACGCCGGGTGGCCCGGCCACCGGGATCTGCGCCCGGGCCACGCCGTCGGGACCGGTCGACGCGTCGGCCGTCGTCGACCCCAGGACGAACCGAACCGTCGCACCGGCGATCGGGGAACCGTCCGCTCTCGTGACGGTTGCCGTCGCCTGGGCGCGGGAGCCCACTGCGCCGCTCGTGGCGCCGCCGATCGCCACGTTCGGTGGCAGCGGAGGGCCGTTCACCTCGACGTCGAGGCCTGCGGCGACGTCGGTCTCGGCGGTGCGCAGGGCGAGCGTGAAGCTACCCTCGGCCAGCCACGACACGTCGCTCTTCGCGCCGGCGGCGATCGCGGTCGGTGCCCGACCGTCGCCCGGATCGATCGAGGCGGGGAGCTGGACCGTCCCGCGCCGGCTGGCGTTGCGGACCGACACCGGTGAGCCGGTGGTGGCCGACGACGCCGACACGACCATCGCCGGCACCGCGACCGGAGCCGGCGGGGGCTCGGCGTCCACCGCGAGGTCGCCGGTGGGCGAACCGGCCGACGTCGCCGCGATGTTCGGGACCGGGGCGCCGGGATCGGGTACCGGCGGAACAGCCGCGACGCCGATCGACAGCGTCACCTTGTTCTGGCCCCCGTCCTTGTCGATCACCGTCACGGTCAGGGAGTAGGCGCCCGGCGCCAGGTTGGCGGGGAGCGAGATCTCCTTCTCGAACGCGCCCGGGAGCGGTCCGTCGGGTCCCGGCGGCGGCGAGACGAACACCGGCTGGACCTGACCGAAGCCCGGCGTGGGCGACCCGACGCGGACTTCGAGCTGGGTGCGGTCGACGGCGGACGGATCGTCGAGGCGCACCTTCAACCGTGGGGCGTCAACGGTCCCGACCACACCGAGGAGCGCGATGGTCGGCGCGACGTTGCGCACCTCGATGTCGACGGTCCCGCTGTCGTGGATCGAACCGCCTGCGGCGACCACCTCCATGCGGACCGGGTAGGTCAACGAGTCGGCGAAGGTGTGGATGGGCGAGTGCTGGTCCGACGTGGCGCCGTCACCGAAGTCCCACTGGTGGCTCGTGGCGCCGTCGGCGTACTCCGAGAAGTCGAACAAGGTCACCGGCGTCCCCTCGTCGACGGGCGACGGCAACCACCCGATGTCCACCGGCGGGTCCTCGGATGCGCATGGGGCGGTCAGGTCGGGCGTGCCGGTGCCACCCGCGGTGATCGCCATCTCGTACTGGACCTCAATGTGTCCCGACTGCTTCGGCGCAGCGCGGTCGCCGGCCTCGCGGGTGGGGTGCATGTCGTCGAGGTCGCGCCACCCGTCGGCGAGCACCGGGTCGGCGTCGCTCCAGTAGCCCTCACCGGTGGCGAGGTCGCGATCGACGACTCCGCAGTAGTCGTGGCCGCTGAAGCCACCGGTGCCATCGTCGCGCAAGAGGAGGGGCTCATCGAGGTCGGCGCCGAACTTGAACGCCGAGCCATCCGATCGTGGGCCGACGTTGAAGTCGGTTGGGTGATCCTCGAGGAGGCCCCAAAGGCCGATCGGGGCGTCGGGGTGCAGCGGGCGGGCATCGACGAGGACGCCGCTGGTGGTCGAGCCGATCCGTTGATCGAGCCCGACGCCGGTGCTCAACCCCTCGAGGCCCTTGATCATTACCCCGTCCGGAGTGGACTCGAAGGTCACGTCGGGGACCTCCCACGTCACCTCCGGGCTGGGCGTGACGTCAACCGGGTCGAGCGAGCACGGTTCCTGGAAGTAGCCGAGCCACGGGTCGCCGGCCTGGCACATCTCGCCGTCCAGGACGCGCTCCTGGCCCTGGATGTAGGACGACGAGTCGTAGCGGCGCTGGCGAAGGTCGCCGGGGTTGTCAGGCGCCCACTCCTTCGTGGCGGTGTCGAGCTCGATCTGGTTCCAGACGATCTCGCCGTCGCGCACGCCGTAGAGGCGCGCCCGTTCGGTGACGATGGCCCCGCCGTTGCCGTTCTGGGTGATGGTGCCCTCGCGTTCGAGCACCGGGAAGCCGGGATCGATGTCGTAGCGGTAGTCGGGCGGATGGTTGTTGGCGAGCCAGCGCAAATCCCCGAGTGTCTGCACTGTCTCGAAGCAGTTGAACTCGACGACCGGCTGGGCTCGGTCGACGTCGCCGTCGCAGTCGTCCTTGCCCGGTCCCCAGTCGTTGGTCGACCGCCGCTCGTACTCGAGCACGGTCTGGCGGGAGCGGAAGTGGATGGCCACGTCCTGCCGGCCGTTCAGCACCAGCGTCCGCGACAACGGCTCACCCTGCAGGGCGACGGTCGCCGACGCCCTGACCTTGGCCGGACCGAAGCCGGTCGCCGGCATCTTGAACGTGGTGGAGACGTCGCCGTTGACGTCGGTCGTCCCTGTCAGCTTCAGCAACTCCGCGCCGTTGGGCCCTTCGGTGATCGCGAAGTCGATCTCGCGTCCCGCCACTGCGACGCCGGAGCAGTCGCGCAGCGTCGCGGTGAGCAGGGTGGACTGCCCGCCGATGACCGAGGTGAGGGGTGACGAGAAGGTGAGCTGATCGATGCATGGGACGACCACGAGGTCCGAGCCCGCCTTGGCCGGCAGCGGTTCGCTCAGGAAGACCCGCGGTTCGGTCTCGTTCGGCACCTCGGCGGTGACGCGCACCTGCACCAGGTCGGGCGACGTCCCGCCGAGGTCGTCCACCGGCACGCTGATGACCCGCCGGTCGTCCGGAAGTCCCAGGGGAACGATGGTGCGCTTCGGCGCCGCGCCTTGGACGGTGAAGGTCTCGATCTCGGCCTCGGTGGCGCCCTGGGCCCAGAGGGGATCGAGGCGAACCTCGACGTCGGCCGACGACATGAGGTCGGGGAGGTCGGCGGCGGTCCAGCCCCCGGTGCCGACCGGATCGGACTCGGGGTTTGCCGGCCAGCGCGACCGCAGCACGTCGAGGTCGCTCATCGGGAAGGTCTGGCCGAACGCGGCCGGCGTGCCGTCGGCGTTCAGCGCAAGGTTCGCGGACTTCTGCATGAGGGTGCCATCGCCGTTGAAGTCGTAGCGCGCGTAGATCATCTCGGACGGGCACGACGCAACGGGTCCCCCCAGGAAGCACCCGTCCTGATTCGCATCCTTCTTCGGATGGGTGGCCGCTCCATCCAACCCGATGAACCCGACCGGGGGGCAGCCACTGATCACGGTGGTGGCGCAGATGTTGAGGAACGCGTCTCGGTAGCGCCGGAAGTCGCGCAGGTCCACCTTGTGGTCGGGTGCGCTGAAGCGGGCGCCGTTTCCGGGTTTCGTGCTCACGGTGTCGAGACCGACGGCGACGCCGAAGTCGTCGTAGATGACCCGCCGGACGCCGTCGGGCGAGGCGTCGTTGACGTCGAGCAGGGTGTCGACGGCGCCGGGCATCGCGAGCAGCGCGGCGTACGCGTCGATGCGTGGGGCTTGGCCGCCGGTGGTGTCATGGCGCGCCGTGCCGACGATGATGTCCTTCACCTGGCGCCAGTTGCTGGCGGGATGGTATGAGGTCAGCAGGCTGGCCAGTGCGGCCACGTAGGGCGCTGCAGCAGAGGTGCCGTTGAACGTCCCGTACCCGTACACGCCGCCGGCCGTTGCAGCCGGGACGATGTTCTCGTCGGCGGGCGCGTTGATATCGCCCAGGTTGCTGTAGGCAGGACGGGTCAGGTCTTTCTGGTACGCCTCGACGTTGAGGAACGGCGACGCGTTCCCCGATTGGAACTCCACCTGGCTGAACGGGTTGATGCTCCGCGACTGGAGGGTGATCACTTGGGGGCAGGTCGTCGGCTTCGGCATCACCGTGCAGAGGATCGCGCTTTCGTTGCCCCCAGCGTGCACGAACAGGATGTTGTTGGCGGCGAGCGCGTCCGCCGCGCCGACGTAGATTCGGGCCAGCGCCCGGAAATGCTGGATGAAGCCATCCTCGTTGTCGGGCGAGCACGGTCCCCAGCCCGGCCCTGGCTGGCCGCCGTCGTCGTCGTCGGCGGGTCCGCAAGTCTTGCCTGCCCACGCCGTCATCCAGTCCTCACCTTTGTTGGTGAAGAAGACCGGGGTGCCCGACACGTTGATGGTTCGCAGCCTCGGGTAGCGCGTCGCCTTGTTGTCGAGGACCATCTGGATGGTGGCGATCAACGAAAGGGTGGTGATCGTCCCGGTTTGCGAGAGCGGCCAATCCTCGAGCCACGGCTGCACGTGCAGTTTGGCCGCAGGGTTGGCCCCGACGGTTCCCGACGAGGTCGCCGAGCCCGGCGCGCCCCGGTCGAAGGCAGCGCCCAAGATGCCGGCGGTCCCAGTGCCGTGGTTCGCTCCCGTCCTGCCAACGGTCTGGTCGAACGGGTTGACGGAGCAGTGGGTTAGGGAGGCCGTACTCACACACGGCTGGTGCAACGTGGCACCGGCCAGGTCGGGATGGTCCATGAAGAAGCCGTCGTCGAGGACCAAGGTGTCGGCGAGCCGCTCGCCGCGGCCGGTCCGCTCCCGCAGGTCGTCGAGCAGGTTCCACGCCTGCGGGAACCGTGATGCCTCGAGGCCCCAGTTGCCACCGACCCCGCGGGGCACGCCGGCTGGGTCGACGTAGCCATCCCAGGCGTAGTCGAGGCCTGTGGGCCCCGGGTCCGGGCTGGCCGGGCGCGGGAGCGACGACTGGTTGTCCAGGACCATGTCGAACGCGGCGGACGCTATGCCGGGCAGGCCCCGCACCGAGTCCAGCGCATCCTCCATCGCCGTGAGGCGCTCGGCGAGGTCGTCGACCGGCGCCACCTCGGCAACCAGCACGCCGAGCTGGCGGAAGCCGCCGACGATGGTCAGCCCACCGGCGTCGAGCGCCTGGTGCGCCTGGGCCACCGTGCCGGTCGGGGTGAAGGTGATGAGGATCCGGTTGCGACCCACCTGCACGCCCAGCGTCGGATGGTCGTCAACCGGCACGGACTCGGGAACCAGTTCGGGGATCCCGGTCGACGCGGGGCTGGACGGCTGTGCCTCCAGCTCCAGCAGGCCGACCGTCACGGCCAGCGTGTGACCGCCCGGCGGCGGACCGTCGGTGAGCTGCCTGGAGCCGAGGGTCGGAAACGCGGTCACGAGCCGCTCGCCGACCGCCACGGTGCCGGCATCGATCGACCCGTCAGTCGTCACCAGCGGTCGGGGCCCGCTTGCGGAGTTCTCGACGACCAGTGTCTGGCCGACCGAGAGGGTTGCGGAGGACGGCGAGAACCCGGTGTCGGTCAGCCGGACCTCGAGCGGTTCGGGAACTTCGCGCTCCCCCGCGGCACTGGTCGGCGGCGGGCCGATCGCCAGTCCGGCTGCGAAGAGCACCACGACCCCGACCGCGATGGTCCCTCGTCGGTCGCGGGGGTCTCGTAGGCCGCTGCCGCTTCGATGACCGATGCGACCGTGGAACCACAGACGGCGGAGCATGGGTCAATCGAACCACCGAATCCGCGATGTGACCTGAGTAGGTCCTACTCAGCTCAGCTGCTCATCACAAGGCGTCAACGTCCTCGCGTCCATGCTCCGCGGTTGTCGGAGCGCAGAGCGAGACCGATCCTCAGGGGACACTGAGTCCGCCGACGGACGGTGGGTCGGGGCGACGCGCAGGTGCTCGGCCACGACCGCGAGGACCACGTCGGCCCACACCGCGTAGCCGGCGTCGCTCGCGTGCGACCCCCGCCGCGCTCGAGTCACCGATCGACGTGACGCGCAGCGGCTCGGCCGATGTCGAGGTGGACGCCACGGTGCTCGCCCTCGACGGGTCGATCCGACCGTCGGCGAGCGACGGTTCGTGACGAGGATCGGCCCGTTCCCGGCGACGGCAACCTCGACTCCGTCACACCGGCGACGACCACCAGATGTGACGCGACGCAGGAGTGCAGCGACAGGGCCGACAGACTCGGGCCGCCAGTACCCGGGTGACTTCGGCTCCGAGTACCCGGGCAACCGCCGCGCGTCGGAGGGACGAAGGGGTTGCTTCGGATGGCGAGGTGTGCCGGCGTCCGCCGCGAGGATCGCTGAGCGACGGAGGATCGACATGGGGAAGCACCCGCTCCGAGGGGCCCCTTCCCGATCAAGCGGCGTCCGGTTGGGTCGCGGGGCCGTCATCGGGCTCGCTTCGCTCCTCGTGCTCGTCGCCTGCGAGAACGTCAGCGTTGATCGCATCAACACCGACCGGGCTGTTGCCGGCGTGGCTGCGCTTCCCGCCGCACGCATCACGACCGAAGCCGCCCGCGCCCGCGCCGAGGCCAGGTGCGCCGCCGGCGAGGCGTCGCCGTCGTTCGATCCCAACGAGGAGTACGACCAGGAAACCGTAGCGGACGTCGCCGAACTCGTGCCGAGGCACCGCTCGCCGACACCGTCACCGACGCCGGCCACCGCAACGGGCTCGCCGGAAACGACATCTGGGAGCAAGGCAGGGAAACTCCGCTTTGGTGGATCCGAGATGGGACGATGTCGGCGTGGGTGAGTTCGAGTGCCCCGACGGCAACCTCTACTCCGTCGCCGTGCTCCGGGACGCCCTGTCCATGCCACCCTCGGGTCGCTTCTCGACGGTGCAGCACCCGGCCGCCCAGGTCCAGGTCAGCGGCGACGTGGAATACGGAACGGCCCCGGATCACCTGGGAAACAGCGTCTCGCTAGGGCTCGATCTCTACCGCCCGCCGGGGCCGGCCACTGGACAGCTGCGACCGCTTGTCATCCTCGTGCACGGAGGCGGGTTCACGAGAGGCGACAAGAGCACGATGGCCGACGAAGCCCGGTCGTACGCCCGGCGGGGCTTCGTGGCGGCGTCGATCAAGTATCGCCTCGAATCGAGGATCGACTCGGACCCGTCGCTCTTCCTCCCGACGGTGGTGAACGCCATCGACGACGCCATGGAATCGGTCCGGTGGCTGCGGGCCAACGCCGCGACGTACGGGATCGATCCCGGTCGGGTGGTCGCGCTCGGCAGCTCCGCCGGCGGCGCCATCGCGCTCGGTCTGGCCGTGATCAACGACCCGACCCCGGGCGGTCCACTGACGGCGTACCCAACCACGCTCGAGGCAGCGATCTCGACCGGCGCCCACCTCACGCCCGCGGTCGAGTCCGGCATCCTCACCTCGAGCGCCGACGACGCACCGGTCATGCTCTTCCACTTCGACACCGACAGCAACAACGGCAACACCGACGAATACGCGTTCCAGACCTGTGCGGCAGTTCGGGAGTCGGGCAATACGTATGACTTCACCACCCAGCCGGGCAGCGGGCACACGACGTCGTTGAGCGCCGGCGCTCCATGGTGGACGTCGGAGATCGGGCCCTACCTCTGGCACCACCTCGATCTCAAGGCAAGCCTGGAACCCACTCCCTGATCGTCGGGAGGATCACGCCCAGACGAGGGTGTCGCCTCGCCAGCGGGCGATGCCGTCGGCGACGAGCGACTCGGCGGCCGCCCGGGCGCGGGCGAGGTCATCGGGCCAGCCCGCCGCCGCGGCCAGCGCCGGTTCGGCGATTGATCCGCGCTCGCGCAGGGCGTCGACCAGCCGGCCGCGCCCCTGGCGGTGGGAGCCCTCGAACCGGGACTGCGGCCCGCTCACACCGGCCGATCCCACCGCAGGGTCCGGCGGCGGGCAGCCG